>JAEIGA010003031.1_pt1 | contig 26454 bp, 25 predicted proteins | sample 9270691 | NCBI WGS metagenome assembly JAEIGA01 (sample SAMN17057246, study PRJNA624740) | gut metagenome | biome: biome; isolation source: fecal sample | host: Bos grunniens | place: China: Xizang | collected 2019 | reverse complement strand
TTACATCTGGCAAAAGTTTTTTGACTATTGCTCCAACTTTTTTGGGCATATCTTTTTCTTCTATATATATACCGTAAGCGTGTATCCCCATTTCCTTATACAAGCTCATGCAGTTTTCCATATACTCTTGATCACCATCGATATGTAATATAGTTCCTAAGAGCCCTTTAACTCTCAAAGAAAACATATTATCTTTAAGTTTTTTAAGTAAATCTTCATTTTTCCTTCGATATTCTTGAACATCTTCATTACTTAGATATATAACATTTTCTTTTTTTATATATCTACAAACTCTATAATACATTCCTTTCACAAAGACTTTAACCCCATCGTCTTCAAGAACTATATACACTACCTTCTCTTTTTCTTTTTCATCTATACAATATTTATTTTCCACATTATCCCTCATAATAAATTATGAGAAAACGTCAATTATTGTTCAAACATTTTCTTATAAATGTTTACAAATTCTTCTAACTTTAGAGTTTCGCTTCTTATTGACTTTTCATAGCCTAAGTCAATAAGAACTTTTTCAATTTCTTCCTTTTTAATCTTATATATATTAGAAATATTGTTAACAAACGTTTTTCTTCTTTGATTAAAAGCATCTCTTATAAATTTTAAGAATTTAGCCTCATTATTTAAGCCATAATCCTTTTTAGATATAAAACTATGTAAAATTACGCTATCAACATTAGGCGCAGGGAAGAAGTTATTTCTGCCTACAATAAATGCTTTCTTTGTTTCTGTATAATATTTCACAAAAACACTTAACGCATTATAGTCTTTTGTATTAACTTCGCCAGTAAATCTATCCCCCATTTCTTTCTGAACCATAAAGATTTCTTCAATAATATTATCAACTTCTAATAGTTTAAACATTATCGGCGTCGTAATATAATAAGGCAAGTTAGCAATAACTTTTACTTTAGCACCCTTACCAAAATATTCATCGATATCTTTCTTTACATCTTGCTTTAAAAAATCTCCTAATATAATTTTTTTATTGCCATATTCTTTTAAAGTATCCGCTAAAATTTCAACCATTTTCTCGTCAATTTCATAACACAAAACCTTTTTAGAATTCAAACACAAAAATTCTGTTAAACTCCCTAAACCAGGGCCTATCTCAATAACAAAATCTTCGCCATTTAAATCAGCCTCTTTTACTATTTTTTCTAATATAGATTTATTGATTAAGAAGTTTTGGCCAAAATTCTTTTTTGCAAAAGCATTATGCGTATTCAATATTTGTTTTGTTCTATCAACTATCATAATTTTTCCTTCACTTTTTCTATATTTATTCCCATAGCGTTCAGTCTTTTTAAAAGCTGTTTTGCATTACAATAACTTATATTTAACCTTTCACACAAACAAGCTCTTTTAACTCTAGATTCAGCAAGACCTAGTTCATATAATTCATAATAAGTAATAGTACCATCGTTTGTTGACTTATGTATATTAGAAAACATATCTAATATATCCGCTTTTGTCATATGTTCAATACCAACTTTTCTTTTATTCTTACTAATAGCCTTTTGTCTCTTAGCATAAACATTAGAACAACCCGGCACATATTCCATAATTTTCTTCCTTATCCTTTCTCCAGGACCGTCAGGATCTAAGCATAAAACAATTTCATTATTAACACTTAATTCTTTTATCGTTTTTAAAGTATCTATACTTATTTCGCTACCATTTGTTATTATAATAAAAGCATCATTAAAAATGTTCTGCAATTTGTTTTTATCATTTTTACCTTCAACAACAATTACCATATTACGCCTCTTCACTAAATTATATCACAAAAACAAAAAAAGCCCAAAGGCTTTTTTTATTTATACATATATTCATCAATTATTTATATATCAAAAAATACCACAAAGTAGATATTATTGATAAAACAATAAGAAGAATAAAGAAAAACTTCGGAAACTTTCTAAGACAAGTAATCAAACCACTTATCATTACTAAAGCTAATATTATAGCAATAGCTAAATAAAGCACATTATAACCCTTAGAAAAGAATTCTATCAACCAAGTAATTGCAGGCTCAACAAACTCATCTACTTTTTCTGAATAAGGAACCAAAAAATCTTTAATACTTACTAACATTACATCTCCTTCTTTCCTTCAAGCGACCTAATTAAAGTAACCTCATCAACATACTCAAGATCTGTACTTGCAGGCAATCCATAACCTATTCTATATGCTTTAAAGCCTAAATTAGATATAACCTTATTTAAATATAAAGCTGTTAATTCTCCATCTATATTAGAAGAAGTAGCTATAATAATCTCATCAAACTTTTCTTTTTGTATTCTAATTAACAATTTATCAATATTTATATCTTCCGGACTAACACCATTCGTCGGAGAAACAACACCATTTAAAACATGATACTTCCCCTTAAAAGCTTTTGTTTTTTCAAAAGCAATAACATCTTTTGAATTTTCAACAACCATTAACTTGTTTTCTCTATCTACATCTTCGCATATATCACAAACATCTTGATCAGTAATCATCCCACAAACACTACATTCCTTTATCATATCTATAGCATCTTGAATTGCAATAGACATTTTTTTAGAAGCATCGTAATTATTTTTACCAATAACAAAGAAAGCAAGCCTTTCAGCTGTTTTAGGCCCAACTCCAGGCAAAGTTTCAAAGCTTTCAATTAAATCTTTGAACTTTTTTGGGTATTTCATATTAGAATAAGCCTCCTCCGAAGCCTCCTAATAATGCTTGATATTTTGACATTTTTGCTTGTGTAGTTTTTTCAACTTCTTTATAAGCTTCTTTACATGCAGCAACAATCATATCCGAAAGCATTTCATAATCTTCTGGACCTTCAGCTTCAAAAGAATCATCGACCTTAATAGCCTTTAATTCTTTAGTCCCATAAACTTCAACGCTAACAACTCCACCAGCAGAAGCAGTAAACACTGTTTCTTCAATCTCTTTTTGTGTTGCCATCATTTCATCTTGCATCTTTTTAATTTTTCTAAGCATTGCTTGTTGATTCATAATTATTTCTCCTGTTCTATTTTAACTATATTACCACCGAAAAATTCGATAGTACTATTAATAATTTTTTCTTCATCATTAACATATTCTTCACTATCATCAATGATATTTAATCCTTTAATATTTAAAGGCGTCAAAGTAGGCCTCTTTATGCCAATTTGATATTGTCTTACATATTCTAAACGCTTTTCTTGCCAAACATTAACTGGAAGAGCGATATAATTATAAGTATCATTTAATTTAGCATACAATAACTTTAAAGCGACCTTTTTAAATTTAGATCTCATTACTTGATTACATTCATTAACAGAAGGATATGATAATATTAACTCTTTATTGCCTACCGCAACAATAGTAGCCTCTTGCAACAATTGTGCAATCGGAATCATATCTACAGAAACACCTCTTGATAAACCTCTCCAAACTTCGCCAACTCTAGCTTTATCATTTCGAGCATCTTGGCTTTGAGAATCCAATAAAATTTGTTCAATATCTTTTACATTATAACTTGCAAATTTATCAATCACAGCTTTAGCGCTTTGAATAACTTCTTGTTCTTTTTTAACTTCTTCACGTTTCAAGCCTTCATGTTTCATAATTGAACTTAATATTTCATCATGGCTTTGTTCTTCTCTTTCTCTAACAATCATACTAGAGTTTTTCTTTGAAATAAATGTTTCTTTTGTATCGACATCAAAGTATTGAGAAATAACAGTATCTTTTTCTCTAGGTTTCTCTACTTTAGCTTCAGATACAACAGTTTTAGGTTCGTAATTAAATAAATTGTTTTCTTCTTTAACTTCTTGTGTCTTTTCTAAAATAGGTTTTTCTTCCTTTTCAACAACTTTTTCTTCAATCGCAATTTCTGAATTTTCATTACTTTCATCTTTTTCTTCTAAACCTGAGTCATCTTGAACTTTTGCTTCTTCAACTGCCTCATTATCTTCAACTGAAGACTCTTTTTCTTCAAGAACTTTTTGATTTTCTATTTCATCAAATTCTTTTATTTCTTCCTCAGTTTTAGCAACCTCTTCAAAATCTACTTGAACTTTTGCTTCTTTTTGTAAATAGTCTACACCTAAAATTTCATCACCGAATAACATAATTTGACCATTAGGTTTCTTAATAGGTTTAGGCTTACTCTTAGAAGAAGATAAAGCACTAGAAATAAACTTATACATTCTACTTTCAAGCATTTCTAACTTTTCTTTGATTTCGATTAAATCATAATCTTGATTTGCATACTCAGTTGGTTTTAATTTTAAATTATGTAAATCATCATTAATGCTAGTAATACTATATTTAAGTTCTTTGATTTCGCTTTCGCATTTCTCTTCGATAAGTTTATTATTATTTTCAAGTTTCAACTTATCTATATCATTTCTCACTTTACTTAATTCATTCAATATTTTAGCGGTTTCTTCATTATCATTGCTAAGTTCATTTATGTCAATATTAGGTCTTTCAATATTATGAACTTCTTGCTTTAACTCTTCAACCTCGCTTTTCAATTCAACAACATCATTATTATCTTGAAGATTATATATTGAGTTTTCCAAACCACTAATTTTCTTTGATAAAGTTTCAATTTCTTTACTAACCTTACTATTATCTACAACGACATTATTACTTGGAATTTTTTCTAATTGTTCTTCTAATTTTTCTATTTTATATAATAATTCTTCATTATTATTACCGACTAAACTATCATTTCTTAATTGACTAATTTCTAACTTTAATTCCTCAATTTCTTCACTATAATTTGAAGTAGCATCTCCTTGATTAATTCTGTTAGCAACTATTTGACTTAAATCATCAACTCTTTGTGACATTTTATGAAGTTCCAATTTATTTAATTCTGTAACAACTTGATTAATCTTAACTTCCAATAAACCTACTTTTTCGGAATCAGCTGATCCAGATCCTTCAGAACTTGCGAAATTGCCATTTTCAATCTTCTCCTCAACTTCAGATAATCTTTTAATTACATCTAAATCTGAATCACTTATATTACACATCTTAATGATAGCAATTTCTAAATATACATTTGGAGTAGTAGAATACTTAATCTTATTTTGAACATCACATAATATATCGATATAATGCATAACTTTTGCGTTAGATAATTTAAAAGCTAGTTCTTGAAAACTCTCTTTTTCAAAAATATACTTATTAGTATTTTTATTACCAATACTTTTATATAACATTACATCTCTACAAAATACTAGTAAAGCACTAATGATTTTAGAAACTTCTTTCCCGCTTGAAGCAAAATCATTAACAACATCCAATGCATAATTAACATTCTTACTTTCAATATAAGACATCAAAGCGCTCATTTTATCTATTCCAATAGTACCTGTAATAGTATTAACATCTTCAATGCTAATATCTTTGTTTCCATATGAGATAACTTGATCTAATATACTTAAAGCATCTCTCATTCCACCTTCAGCAGCTTCACTAATAGCATTAATTGCATCATCAGTTATATATGTATCTTCCTTATCACATATCTTTTTTAATTCCATACTTATTTCGAAAGTGCCTAAAGGTTTAAAATCATATCTTTGACAACGTGAAATAATCGTTGAAGGCAACTTTTGTGGTTCAGTTGTAGCTAAAATAAATATAACATGTTTTGGCGGCTCTTCTAATGTCTTAAGCAAAGCATTAAAAGCACCTGTACTAAGCATGTGGACTTCATCGATTATATATATCTTATATTTGGCGCCACTTGGTAAAAACTTTACTTTTTCTCTAATATCCCTAATTTCATCTACGCCATTATTACTAGCAGCATCGATTTCAATTACATCAGGACTCATACTCTCACTAATCTCTTTACAATTAATACATTCAGTACATGGTTCCCCATGATTAGGATTTAAGCAATTTAAAGCTTTCGCAAAAATTCTTGCAACAGATGTTTTACCTGTTCCTCTTGGGCCACAAAATAAATATGCGTGTGTTGTCTTCTTGCTAATAATAGCATTTTGTAATGTCTTAACAATAGCAGATTGACCAACAACTTGAGCAAAAGTCTGCGGACGATATTTACGATATAATGCTTTGTATGCCATATTCTCACCTCTTTGATAAATTACTTTTTCTTTCTACTAATTATAGCATATATTTAAAAATATTTAAAGATAAAAATATTTAATTTATTTTTAAAATTATTTGACTTTATTTTCGATTATGATATAATTGTATTAATCAATAAGCTATGAGAAGAAAAGTACTTATTGTTTTGAAACAAAGAGATATAGTGGAAGGTGCAAACTATACAAAACAAAAAGGAAAGAACACTTTGAGCTGTTAGAAGAAACACAATTAGATATATAAAATTATATAATTGTTTAGTAGAACTAACTGTATTCCTGCATTAAAGGAGAATGAAGGGCAAAGAAATTACATATGTAAATTCTTTGAACTAAGGTGGTACCGCGAGATTTTCGTCCTTAGACAAGACAATTGTTTAAGGGCTTTTTTTATTAGGAGGTTTAAAATGAAAAGAATAAGAATTAAACAAGTATTCCAAGAACAAAAAGAACAAGAAATCTTTATTTGCGCTTGGGTAAGAACAAATAGAGCACAAGCTCAATTTGGATTTTTAAATGTAAACGATGGTTCAACATTACCAAACTTACAAGTAGTATATGATTCAAGTTTAGAAAACTTTGAAGAGATATCTAAATTTAGAGTAGGTTCTTCAGTATCAATTAAAGGAAAAGTTGTCTTAACACCAAATATGAAACAAGCTTTAGAAGTACACGCTCAAGAAGTAAAATTATTAGGAGATTGTCCTGAAAATTACCCTATTCAACCAAAAAGGCACACAAGAGAGTTCTTAAGAGAAGTTGCTCACTTAAGACCAAGAACTAACTTATTTAATGCTGTATTCAGAATTAGAAGTGTTGCTGCCATGGCAATTCACTCTTATTTCCAAAGTAACGGTTATTTATATGTTCATACACCATTAATCACTTGCGCAGACTGTGAAGGAAGCGACCAAATGTTTAAGATCAGTACGTTAAATTTCAAAAACCCTCCTCTAACAAAAGAAGGGGAAATCGATTACTCTAAAGACTTATTTGGAAAGCAAGCTTACATTACAGGTTCCGGTCAATTACAAGGTGAAACTTATGCTATGGCATTCGGTGATATATACACATTCGGGCCAACTTTTAGAACCGAAAATTCAAATACTAAAATTCACGCAAATGAATTTTGGATGATTGAACCAGAAATGGCATTTTGTGATTTGGAAGGTTTAATGGATATTGAAGAAGAAATGCTAAAATATGTTATCAAATATGTTTTAGAAAACGCAGCAGAAGAAATTGATTTCTGCGACAAATTTGTAGAAAACGGATTAAAGAAAAAAATTACTGATTTATTAGAATCAAAATTCACTAGAATTTCTCATCACGATGTTGTAGATATTTTATTAAACGCTAAACAAAAATGGGAATTCCAACCATCATACGAAGATGATATCGCAAAAGAACACGAAAAGTATATTACTGAATACTTCAACGGTCCTGTTTTTATCAAAGACTGGCCAAAGGATATCAAAGCTTATTATATGAAACTTAATCCAGATAACAAGACTGTTGCAGCTGTAGACTTAGTCGTCCCACAAGCTGGCGAATTAATGGGTGGTTCTCAAAGAGAAGAAAACTTAGAAGTATTATTAAAACGTATGGAACAATTAAACGTTGATTCAGAAGCTATAAACTGGTATTTAGACACTAGAAGATATGGTGGATGTGTACACTCAGGATTTGGTATGGGATTTGAAAGACTAATAATGTACCTAACAGGAATAGATAATATCAGAGATGTTATTCCTTTCCCTAGAACACCTAAAAATTGTGAATTTTAAAAAAGCAAAAGACGCATTATGTATGCGTCTTTTTTTATATGAAATATTGTTTTTTCGTATCTTCAAAATATTCAACTAACTTAATTTCTATAGTTATTTCTAAATCATAAATATGTTCAGAATATAATCTACTCATATCCCAAATATAATATGCATATTCAGGTACATCTATAAATGGATTTCTGTTCTTTTGTATCTCATACGCTTTCTCGTTTCTATAAATTTCAATACTATCAACAGGATCCATTGCATGCCAATCCAATAGCATACTCATAGATGTTGCTACCTTTGTTACTGGATATGAAGAATCTGTTTGAGAATATCTAGTTAACAAATAGAATATTATTCTAGCTACATCCCCTTTAACATTATCTTTAGGTTCATAAGTAGAACCGCTCTCCCCGTATTTAGTATTCCCTCTACGGCTGTTTTCTCCAGGATCGGTAGGCCTAATATGATGAACATCGCTACCTGCACCGGAAGTTTTAAACCAACCTTGAGATTGTGGCCATACATGTTCTCTATTCCAAGTCTTTCCTCCATCCCATGCAGCATTAACGTCTTTTCTTAAGTAAAACAATAATATCTTTCCATTAGAGCTACCAGGATCAGTCTTTGGTAAAGCTGTTCTCAAATCATCATAACTCGTATCTCTGGTTCCTGTGTTTATTATAGTTCGTAAAGCGTACTTCAATTGGTTTCCGCTCATGCCAATTGCGGAATTATAATATCCATTAGCGATATTACTTATATCTGAATTATCATTATTATTTCCGCCATCATTATTATCAATTAATTTAATGTTTACGCTTTGAGTAAATGTTTTAAAAGTAATTGTGATAGTGTGTTTTCCAATTGTATTTAATTTATTTACATCACTAACACTTAACATAGATGCATTAACACTATAATTAGTAACTTTTCCATTAATGCTTTCTTTAACAACAATGTTTGATAAATTAAATTCTTTAATCTTCACTTCTTTATTTTCATATGGATTATATATCTCATATGTAATAGTATCTTCTATATATTCGTCTATTAAAGTAACAACTATCTTTGACGAATAATTGCTATACGAAATTGTTATCATATGTGTTCCAACGTTTTGTAATTTAGCTAAATCACTACCACTCAACATAGTTTCATTAACATCAATATTACTAATATTCTTTCCATCAAAAACTTTAATTTTTATATTTGATAAAACAAATTCATTAATCTTAACGCTATCCTTATATGGATTTTCTATACTATATGTTAAAGTGGTTTTAGTATTAACTAAGACAACAGAAAAACTTAATTCTTTGCCTAAATAATTCAAAATAATAGTATGTGTTCCCTCTGTAGATAATTTTTCCAAATCATCAGAACTTAACATATCTTCTGTCACAGTTATAGTTTGAACATTACCATCTATATCCATTTTTATTTTAACATCTGACAAATCAAATTCATTAATAAGAACTGCCTCTAGTCCGTATTTATATTCTACACTATATGTAATTTTGTTTACTAAATTTAATGAACATTCAAATTCAAATCCATTATATTTAATTGTTATAATATGGTATCCTGGAATTTTAGTTTTATTAAGATCTTCAGCGTTTAACATATCATTTGTAACAGATATATACAAATCAGTCTTTTTGTTATATATAAGGACCTCAGATAAATCAAAATCACTTACAGCAACTGCTTGATATTGTCTATCATAAATAAGCTCATAATCATAAACGCTTTCTTTTCCGCACGCTGTCATTGCAAATATTGTAACCACAACTAATATAAAAGATAATATTTTTTTCTTCATTTAATCCACCTTACTTTACTATATTTTATCATAGTTTACTTAATAATACAATAAAGTAATAAAAAACCGTTTGCACGGTTTTTTATTACTTTTTAATATTCTTTTTATTTTGGCTTTCTTGTTGTTTCTTAATATCGCCTTCCCAAACAATTACTGTTGAACCTGTAACAACTAAAGTTAATGCAATAGCAATTAATGCTTGCCACCAAATGTGATGTGTGAAAGCATATCCAAAATATCCAGCAGCTTTAATATTTTCATTTAATCCTGTAGTGATATCTTTATTAGCATATTTATAAGCACCTTCAGCGCCTGTTAAATCTTTTGCTTTTTGGTTATAATCTTTAAATTCAATTTTAGCCACTTCAATTGTTGCACTTTCTTCGCTTGGGTATTGAGAGTCAGTTGCTTCAATAATGACTTCAACGTTTTGTGTAAATTTGCTATCTACAGCAACACTAGCCCATTTTGTAGAAGGAGTAGAAATTCTAACACCTGAATAAGTTCTCTTTGTTTCTTCCCCTTCGGCATCAGTATATCCAACAAAATTATGATCGCTTAAAACAACGTCTGAGTTATCAGCAAATGGTGTAGTATTTGTATCACGTTTTTCTTCATCTTCATCGCCTAAATCATTAATTGTTAATTGGAAAGTTGGTAAATATTCAAATCTATGATCCTTATCGTTTCTTTCATAAATTGAATAATATACATTTCCATAATTAATATTAACTAATACATATGCATATTTATAACTAACTGTCTTAGTATCGATTAATTCAGCTTCTGTTGTTTCAAAATCAAACCAACGATATACAGTTAAATCAAACAACTTAATTTCTTTTCCTTGTTCTTCGTTATAAATTGTAATTTCTTTACTATAATACTTTTCATAAGCTGATGTAAAGTAAGCTAAATATCTTTCTGTTTCTCCTTCAGTATTCTTATATCCAGCCTTTGAAATATAATCTGGTAAGAAACCAGGTTCACTATTTTTATAAGCGAAGCTTCCAATTCCAAAAGCTACTAGCAATGGAACGATAATTAACAATATAATTTTATATATTCCTTTCATTTAGTCCTCCTAACATTTTTTTCACTGCATATATTATATCATATATTTTTTTTAATTCAATCTTTTTTTGCTTTTTTATATTTTACCCAAATTTTTTTATTTTATTTTAATATATATAAAAATATTTTTAATATATTTTTATATATTTCCTTGCATATTTTTGTATTTTTGTGTATAATAGTGTTGTAGGAGGTTTTTATGAATGTAGAATGGTTTACAAAAAGCCCAAAAGGGGTTACTACAATTTATAGTAGTTACATAACATTAAATACAGTAGCCGCTAAAAATTTCTTAAATTGTTACGGAACTATTATCGGTTTTAACTGCAACGAAAAAACTTTATTGATCAAAGCAATCACTAAAGAGGAATTGTCTATGGGGTTATATAATAATTTAGATATACATCCTATCTCTATTAAACCAAGCTATGGTAGAATAACTGGAAGAAGTATTATTAATAAATTATGTGAATATCATCCAATCAACTTCAAAGACAACGAATTAAATAAATTTGAATGCGAATGGATTAATGAAGAAAAAACATTAAAAGTATTTTTGGAAAGGAGAATATCATAATGCTAAATATTTTATTATCGACTTCAACGGTTATGTTGATCGTGTGGATTGTGTTTATTGTCGTTTCTGCTATTATCGAACTTGAAACCCAAGATTTGATTACCATTTGGTTTACACTAGGTGCGGTGGTAGCTTTAATTGCTTGCTTATTAAAAGCTAACATTATAATTCAATTTGCTTTATTCTTAGTTGTTTCAGCGATTGCCATCATATGCACAAGACCACTTGCAAAAAAAATGCAAGCAAAAGAAATAATAAAAACTAATTCAGACAGAATTGTCGGCATGATTGCTATCGTTACAAAAGATATTTCTCCTGAAACAATTGGAGAAGTAAAAGTAGAAAGTCGTTATTGGAGAGCTATACCTCAAGAAAACGAAGTATATGCTATTGGAGAAAAAGTTTTAATTAAAGCTATTTCTGGAACAAAAGTTATTGTTTCAGGCACAGAACCAAAAGAAGAAATTACATTATAGGAGGTAAATTATGTTTTTAGAAATTGGTACAGTTGGTATTGTTGTAATCGTTGTTTTACTTGCATCTATTTTAATTTTAGTTGCATCAAGTATTAAAATCGTTCCACAAGCTAATGCTTATGTTGTTGAAAAATTCGGAGGATACCATGCTACTTGGGGAACTGGTATTCACTTCTTATTCCCTTTCATTTATAAAATTAGTAAAAAAATATCATTAAAAGAACAAGTTGTTGATTTTGATCCACAACCAGTTATTACGAAAGATAATGTAACAATGCAAATAGATACAGTTGTGTTTTATGAAATTACAGATGCAAAACAATTTGCTTATGGTGTTGAAAGACCTGAATTAGCCTTAGAAAAATTAACAGCTACAACTTTACGTAATATAATCGGTGAAATCGAATTAGATGCAACTTTAACAAGTCGTGATTTAATCAATTCAAAAATGAGAGCTATTTTAGATGAAGCAACTGACCCATGGGGAATTAAAGTTAATCGTGTTGAATTAAAGAATATCCTTCCACCTAAAGATATTAGAGACGCTATGGAGAAACAAATGAGAGCAGAACGTGAAAGACGTGAAGCCATCTTAAAAGCTGAAGGTGAAAAACGTGCTGCCATCTTACAAGCGGAAGGTATTAAAGAAGCTGCTATTTTACAAGCTGAAGGTGAAAAACAAGCTGCTATTTTACAAGCGGAAGCAAAAATGGAAGCATTAGTTAAAGAAGCTAACGGTGAAGCTGAAGCTATATTACAAATTAAGAAAGCTGAAGCTGAAGGTATCACATTAGTTAAAAATGCTGGAGCTGATAAAGCTGTGTTGACATTAAAAGCCTATGAAGCTTTAGTAGAAGCCGCAAAAGGTCAAGCTACTACATTAATTATTCCATCAGAAATTCAAGAGATGGCTGGTTTAGTTTCTTCAATAGATGAAATTGCTAAAAGCAAGAAATAATAATTTTAAATAATAAAAAGGAAGGCAAAACCTTCCTTTTTTATTTTCCTAAACAAAATCTTGAGAATAATTCATCTAACAATTCATCGCTACTAACTTCTCCCATGATTTCTCCTAAACTTGTCCACGCCATATTGATATCTATATTTGCTATATCCACAGGATAAGAAGCATACAAACTATTTAAGGCGTCTTTTAAACTATTTCTTGCGTCTTTTAATTTTGCGATTTGTCTTGCGTTACCTATATATGTACTATCAATATTTTGTAAATCTTTTAAATTACATATCTCTTTGATTTTATCTTGAAGCATATCAATATCTTTTTCATCATATGCTGAAATTAAAACATATTCACCTAACAAAGAATAATCTATCTTAGAACCAAGATCTTTTTTATTAACTACAACAACTCGATTTTTATCTTTTGTTATATCTAATAATTCTTTATCTCCTGCACTTAATTCCTCGCTATTATCTAACACTAGAATTACTAATTCAGCTTCACTTAATATCTTTTTGCTCTTTTCTACTCCTATTTGTTCAACAATATCATCAGTAACTCGGATACCGGCTGTATCTATCAGTTTTAATACAATCCCTCCAATATTAACCTCTCCTTCAACAATATCTCTTGTTGTTCCGGCTATAGATGTAACTATAGCTTTTTCTTCTCTAAGCAACGAGTTTAACAAACTACTTTTTCCTACATTAGGCTTTCCGATAATAGCTGTTTTTATACCGTTTCTTATAACTTGAGAGACCTCTGATTTTCTAATAACTTCATCCATTTCATTTATTAATTTTTCTAAACAAGGGATCAAAACATTTTCTGTAATTTGCTCTTCGTCTTCATATTCAGGATAATCAATATTAACTTCTATTTTAAGCATAGCTTCTAATACTTTTTCTCTTGTTCGTTTGATTAATTCTTTAGTTTGTCCTGTCAAGCCAAAAGAAGCTAATTTCAAACTATTATTAGTATTCGCTTCTATCATATCCATAATAGCTTCTGCTTGAGTCAGATCGATCCTTCCATTCAAAAAGGCTCTCTTTGTAAACTCTCCTGGTTCAGCAAGTCTAGCTCCGTTTTCTAATAACATTTCTAATACTTTATTAGTAACAAATATTCCACCATGACAATTAATTTCTACAACATTTTCACACGTGAAAGATTTAGGACTTAAAAAAACACTCACTAACACTTCATCAATTATACTACCATTTTCTTTTATAAAACCATATTTAATTGTATGACTTTTAGCTTTTTTCAAATCTTTAGAAAATATTTTGGAAACTATATCTAAACTTTTGGTTCCGCTTACTCTTATTATGCTAATCGCATTATTACTAACCGATGTTGCAATCGAAGTAATAGTATCTTCATGTATAGTATTCAATTTAACACTCATATTACACTCCATTCGACTTCATTGATTTTACTGGATCTTTTTTTGCTGCAACAATCGCAGGAATTAAAGCAGCAATCATTGCTACTATTATACTACCAATCAAAATAAATAACAATTGAAAAACGTTAAATTTGCTAGAAGTTATTGTTGAAACATCAAAAGTAGAAGAATAACTATCTTTAACCACACTAGCCACAAATTTCAAAATTGGTTTTGTACTTAACAAGGAAGCAGCGATTCCTATCACGCCTGACATAAAGCCTATTAATGCACTCTCTAGTAAAAACACCATACCTACATTTGCTTTTGTATAGCCAAGAGTTCTTAGTATACCTATTTCTTTAGTACGTTCCATCACTGAAACATACATAAGAATAGCAATCATAATCCCTGATACCACTATAGAAACAAAAGAGAATATTAAAAATACTAGCATTAATATATCTATAAAGTTTTCAAACTCTTTTGTTAAATTGCCCATATAATCATTATACAATACTTTTCTATCTTCCTCTTTATCATTATTATAGGCTTTTAAATATTCATTTATTAATGTTCTGTTTTCAAATTTATCTGTATAAATTTTGATATATGATATACTAAAATAATATCCTAATTCCTTTAAATTGCTTTCTAATTTATATTCTTTTTTCATCACATAGAAATCAGTTACAGTGTCAGCATATGGAAGGCCTGTTAACACATTTTTATCTAAGCCATACTTCAACTGTTCTTTAACTATATCAGAATTAGAATTATTTTCGTGCATATACTCAGTCAGTTTACTAGTGTACAACAATCCTGGATTATATAATTTGTTTTCCGCGTCTTTCTTACACCTTAGAATTGCTGTTATTCTTAATGTTAATGTAGCATTATCATATAACTCTTTTTGCTTGTTTTCATCGTATTCGTTTGCATAAACTTCATATCTATCTAATGATTCATTATATATATAATAATCATTATTAAATATTACTTTAAATTCTTTTTTACATATATCATCAAAAGTATAGAAATCTATTCCTTTATAGTCTATTTGCAAATAATTTAACACATACGCGTCTATACAATTGTTTTTATCAACAACTAAAGCTAATTCTCCTATTTCGTCAGGATAACTATCTCCATACAATAAATCATATTCGCTTTCTAAATATGTTTGTTCGCTGTTAACTTCCTTTAAATAGGAAGTATTACCTACATACGAATATTGATTTTCTTTCTTACTTATAATATTTAAACTTAAAAAATTTCCATAATCCATAGTTGTATATAGATTTGAATCTAAACCTTTCAAATATTCTATATAATCATTACTAAAAAAATTAACATGACTATAATAGCTCATATACTCGTTTATTACATTAACCCTATTAGTATCAGAATATTCTATGTGTTCTTTTTTTTCGTCATCTAGTTTTTCGGTATTAACCAAAGAACTACTAATAGTAATAGGATAAGTTCCTAACGCTTGCTTTTGAGCGTACTCACTATAATTCTCCATGCTATTAGATATACTAACAACGATACACGCTGCAAGAATACCAATACTGCTACCTAATATTGTAAATACACTTCTAAATTTCTTAGCTATCAAATGTCTAAAAGACAATTTAATACTAGTAAAAAGCGAAAATAGTTTAAATTTGTTTTTCTTTTTTTCTCTTTTCTTATTATATAGAGTATTTATTTGATTTATATCTTTAACTCGTCCATCGACTAACTCAATTATTGTATCTCCATATTCTAAAGCTAACTTCTCGTTATGGCTAACCATAATTATTAGTTTTTCTTTACTGATTTCTTTTAAATATTCCATTAAGATTTTTGCATTTTCACTATCTAGTGCTCCGGTAGGCTCGTCTGCAAGAATAACTTTGGGATCTGTGATTAATGCACGAGCAATTGCAGCTCTTTGCAATTGCCCTCCTGATAATTGAGAAGGGTATTTGTTAAGTTCTTTATGCAAACCAAATTTTTCTAACAAATCTTTTGATTTCTTATATATTTCTTTTTCAGAGATTTTATTTACGTTTAAAGGCAAACACACATTTTCTAATACAGTTAAATGAGGGATTAAACTATAGTCTTGAAAAATAAAACCTATATTTTCGTTTCTAAACATATCTATCTCTAAAGAATTATAAGTATTAATGTTTCTTTCATCTACAATCATTTCTCCACTTGTCGCTTTATCTAAACATCCGATTATATTAAGTAGTGTTGTTTTACCTGATCCAGAAGGACCTAAAACAAAATACAAGCCAGCATCATTAAAAGTTAAATTGATTCCGTTTAAAGCTTTTGTGTGATTGTCTTTATTTATATATTCTTTTCTTATATTTTTTAAAACTAACATATCATTCCTCACTTAAATAATAAACTTCATAATTTATATTTTCTTTATTAACCTTTTTCTTATAATATATAATATACATATCTTCATTCTTAATTATTGAACTTCCAAGCGTTGCTAAAGATTTACCGTCGATATCTTTACCGATACTTTCATAAGCCCTTGAACACAAATCTAAGCAGTAGAATCTGTTTTGCATATGTAAAAAGAAGAGGTAGTTATATTTCTTATTATATTGTTTTGTTAACCATATTTGCAAATTACTTTTATCTTCAGCGTTTATATCTTTACGCCTCATAACAATTATTTCTTTAGCTTTTTCTTTAAACCAATCATTTTCATATTCTTTAACAACATTAGTTTCTTTACTTGCATTTCCGGTTACTTCCATAGTAGTTTTAGCGTCTCTACTGTATACAATAGCGCTATGCCCGATTCTTATATTATTAGATATATATTCTGTCAAGAAGAAGCTTAAAGGATCTTTTGAAGATATATATACATCTCCTGTAGTGCCTACATATATATCATCATATGAATCAACAATTCTAGCATCTATATCTTCATATATATACTCTTTAGGGACTTTGTAATATGCAATATAATTTTCTGTTGTTTGGTATACTCCTCTTGAAGTAAAACTTTCAACTATATTATCTACCTTAGTTCCTTCATATTCTAGACACACAATTATAACGAATATTATTATGAATAACATTATCATAATGATTTTATATTTTTTATCTCTTCTATTTATTTTTTTCATTATCTTTTCCTTTTTACATATATTAAATTATAATATATTTATCCTTTTATTTCAATATAATTAAATTTTAAACTAATATAATAGTTTTTCTTATATCATATACTTAGATTTATATATCTAAAATTACTTTTTATATATCATAAAAATAAAATAATAAAAACGATTTCAATTTTTTGTTGTTTTTTTTATATTTTGTGATATAATTAAGTATAGAAAATAAATCGGAGGTAATAATATGGCAGATAACAAATTATCCCTAGCTTTAGAACAAGCTAAAGCAAAAGTTGATTTTACATCAATTTCTAATGAATTTTTAGTGAATTTAGTTCACAGCGCACTTTCTTTCGACAATCCATCATTAAAGAAAGAAGATGTTGAAAAAGTTTTAAACAGTGATTTTATTGGAGTTAATCCAGAAAATGTTAGAAACATCACTAACCAAAAGAATGCTTTCTTAAAGATCGTCGAAATGGCTAAAGAAAACGTTGAAATGAACGAAGATAACCTAAAAGACTTACACCAAATCTTAGCTGAAGGTTTAAAAGTGAATGGCGGTTTATATCGTAACGTTAACATTTCAGTACGTGGTTCTAACCATACTCCATGCAGTCATGAAAAAGTATACGATAGAATGGAAAAATATATTAACTTTATGTTAGAAGGCCCTAAAGGTTGTGTATTAGAATACATTTCTTATTGTCATCTACAATTAGCTAAAATCCATCCTTTCTTAGACTGTAACGGACGTTTAGCTCGTTTAGTACTTAATTATCAATTAATGAAAAACGGTTATATGCCAGTTATAATTACTGTAAACGAAAGAGAAGACTATTTTAAAGTTTTAGAAGCATTCAAAGTTGAAAAAGAAATCAAACCATTTATCGATTTCTTAGCTGAATTAGAACTAAAATCATTAGAACAAGTATTATAATAATATTTTAAAAAGAAAAGCTAGACACATAAATTGTATCTAGCTTCTTTTTTTTATTTCTTTGGTTCTATGAACAACACTCTATTTCCGTCTTCTCCTTCAGAATGAGTAGTTACATCTTTCCATGTTGATAATTTATCATGAATAATCTTTCTTTCATATGAATTTAAATTATCTAATTTAATAACTTGTTTTGTCTTAGCTACTTGCTTACCGAATTCAACTGCCATTCTTTCTAAATGGCTTTCTCTTCTATGTCTATATCCGCCAACATCTACCTTAACAATCATTTGTTCATCATCGTTATAGTATTTATTAATAATTGAAGATATTAATATTTGTAAAGCAATTAAATGACGTGAGTTTTTACCAATTAATACACCATTAAATTCTCCTGCATCAACACTAAACTCAACCACATTGTCTCTCACTCTTTTTTCAATCATACCTTCAACGCCATTATCCGTTAAGATCTGTTGAAGATATCTCTTACCTTTTTCGATTGGATCAATACATACTGTTATTTCAACTTCTCTAGTCTTACTTAACAATCCTTTTTCACTAATAATTTTTTCAATTAGTTCATCTTCTGAAATACCAAATTCTTCAGAAGCTAACTTTAATGCATCCTCAATTTCTTTTACTTCATAAACTTTCGTTTTCATGATATTAATATCCTCTCTTTGATTTCATTTTTTCTAATTTTTTGTTTGATGTGATTTGCCCTAGCCATGATTGTAAAGTTGAATAAATATTACCAACCACCCAATATAAACCTAATCCGGCAGGACTTTGAATTACAAACACAACCATCATCGCTGCCATAAAGTATAGCATAAATTTCATTGTCATTTGTGTTGTTTTTGCGTTTTGGTTTTGATTTTGCTTTCTTCTATATTCAGGTATATGTGCTTGTTGTTCTTCTTGAGCTTTCTTTTGTCTAGTCTCACTTAAAATAATACTAATTAATTGTGTAATTCCTACAAGAATAGCTAAAACTATAACTCCCCACTTTTGTGTTTCAGGGTTAAAATCAACTGCTGTACCTTCTTCAGGTTTCATTGTTAACATCATATCGATTCCAAATATTTTTGTTTCCTCGAATATATCTAACCAGTGACCTTCTGTTGACATAGCAGCAGGTAATTTTCTAATTGCGTAATAGAAGCCTAAGAATATTGGCATTTGAACAAACGGCATAAAGCAGCCACCTAATCCAATTCCGTTTTTCTTATATAAATTCATCATTTCCATTTGCATTCTTCTTTGTGACTCTTGATCTGTTCTATTAGCGTACTTAGCATTTAACTTATCAATTTCTGGTTGAATAAGTTTCATCTTTAATTGCATATCGTTTGTTTTAGCGTAAATTGGCCATGCAATAGTTCTTACGATTAACGTTGAAAAGATAATTGTTAATGCATAATTTCCAAAACCTATTGTTTTACCTACACACCACATTATACCTGCCATCGGATATACAAAAATATCCCAGAATCCAAACCCATCACCTAATGGCTTTTCCATATAAGATTCGTTAGCACATCCAGATAAAGTCATTACTAAAACCAAAACTACTATAAGCAATAATAATTTCTTATTTTTCATTTTTCTTTTCTCCTTTTGTATTAATTTTTTTAATCAAATATTTGATTTGATTTTCTTTTTCTTCAAAACTTAACGCTAATGCGTTTTGCTTTATAACAAAAAGCATCTCTAATCCTTCAAATCTCTTTAAATATTTTCTCAATATTTCTCTAATCACTCTTTTTTGATAATTTCTAACTACTGCATCTCCTAATTTTTTAGATGCAGATATAGCAATACGAACACTAGGTATTTCACATTCTTTATAATATATCACAAAGTATTTACTACCTACACTTTTTTTGTTTTTCAATAAAGTTTCAATGTCATACGATTTTTTTAATATATTACTCTTGTTCATATTAACTCCTTTCAAACTGCTAAAAGAAAAAAGACTACTAGTAAAAAGATATTTTTTCTAGTAGTCCGGGTTTCTTATTTTCTCTTATAATATTAAGCTGTTAATCTTTTTCTTCCTTTAGCACGTCTTCTAGCAATAACTGCTCTTCCACCAACTGTAGCCATACGAGCACGGAATCCGTGAGTCTTACTTCTCTTTAACTTAGATGGTTGAAATGTTCTATAACATCCTTTCATAGAATACCTCCTATACTAAACTTGCTTGTTTATTATAAACTATTTTTTTAACATTGTCAAGTGTTTTTTTATTTTATTCTTTTTTGTCGCTTTCTTCTTCAACAACAATTTCTCTTTTTTTATTTTTATTAACGTTATAAACTAAAATTACAACTACGAATGTAAGCACAATTGCTACGCCACATCCTACAGCGATATATAATACAGGATTATTATCTGGGCTATTTTGAACTTCATCACCCGCATTAGGGTTACTTGTGAAGCTATCACTTAATTTTGTAATATCTTGTTTAAAATAATCTACTTTATATTCGCCTTCACCATAATAGTGAACTGTCTTAATACAAATATACTTTGGTTTTAAATCTTTGTATAATTCTCTACCGCTTTGTACATAATTTGATCTTTGATTGCTATATCCATAAACACCGATAAATGGTAACAATTCACCACTTGATGTTTCAATCCATGTTTGCATATCAATATGATGTCTACTTTCGTGAGTTAATGTTTCCATCGAAATTTTAACACCACAGTTATAAACATTATCTTTTGTTGATGATTGTTTAACAGTAAATTGAATGTTTGCTGCTTTTTCGTTATTCTTATTATATATGTTATAAGAATTTGCATCTTTATTTGTGTTATTATTATAATAATTGTTTAACGCAATCTTATCAGCTTCAGTTGCATTTAACATTGTATCTTCTTTAAACGTTGCAGTTCCTGTAACTGTATTCTTTTTATATTGAACCAAAGTATAGAAAGCTGTTGGATGTTGACTTTCACTACTATTGTCAATTGTATAAGCATGAGTTATAGGTGTAGTATATCTATTTTGTTCAGTAAAATAATACATTTTATCTGTTTTTGTTTCACCTAAGTTTTCAACTAACGATGCACTCATCTTAAAATTAGTAACTGAATAAGCTGGGTCTGAGTTTGAATCTGCTGATATTCTTCCGTGAATGTTTACACTAATGTTATACTTTAGTGTCATTTCGCCATCTTCATCAAAAGTTCTATTTGCAATAATAGAAATCTGAGGATTTACTTTTTCATCAAAATAAACATGTTCGTATGAAGGCACTGATATATAATCAGGTCTTGGTTCAGTAACAATTACAAGCATACTTAAAACAGCAGTATATATTACTATTGTAAATAAAATTGCAATTTTACTCATACTATTTATTTTATCATTAATATAAGAAAATATTGATTGTTTGTTTTGTTTCATATCTATTCTCCATTCTACTTACTATATTTTACACTATTTATCGAATATTATCAAGTTTTTTTTAATATTAATAATTTTTACGATATTTTCTTTTTTTCTTCTTCACTTTTTATCCACAGCTTTTCCACATGTTAATATGTGGAAAAGTATTAATTAAAATTTTTTCTTTATTTTTTTTGTATTTTATGTTATTATTGATTATAGATAGTAAATGAGGTAGAAAATATGACAAAAGAAGAAGCAACTAAATATCTCAAATTAGTTTTAGAACAATTAGAAGCTGAAACTCCTCCAGATAAACTTAATGATTTATTGAACCGTTTTGATGATGGCGGTGAAATTTTAAAAGTTGAAAACGACTATATCTATGTAATCGTTAAAGATAGTTTAGCAAAATTGTTTATTGAAAAATTTCATTCTACACGTATGAACGAAATTTTATACTCTATTATTAATAAGAAAATGGGTTTCAAATTTATAAACAAAGAAGAAGCTGAAAAAGAAAAAATGAACGAAGTAGCAAAATTTGCTTCTATCGAAAAGAGTTTTGATAGAAGTAATAGAAAATTGCGTGCAGAATTCACTTTTGACAATTATGTAGTAGGAGAATCTAATAGATTAGCGTTCATCACTGCTACCAAAGTTGCCGAATCTCCTTACTCTATTTTAAACCCTTTGTATATTTTCGGTGATGTCGGTCTAGGAAAAACTCATCTTATGATGGCGATTGGTCATTATATATTAGACAGAAACATAAACGCTAATGTAGTTTATACTAGTTCTCAACAATTTACTGAAGATTATTTTGTCTACACAAAGAAAGATTCAAAAAATATTGAGTACTTCTACAACAAATATCGTAGCGCTGATGTTCTACTAGTTGATGATATTCAATTTTTAGAGAATAAGCCTGGAACTCAAGAAGAATTCTTCAAAGTGTTTGATTATTTGCACGAAAACAATAAGCAAATAGTTATAACTTCTGACCGTATGGCTTCTGAATTAAAACTAATGAGTCGTTTAGTTTCACGTTTTAATTGGGGGATGGTTGTAGACATTCAAGTCCCAAATAAAGAAATGCGAGTGAATATATTAAAAAGAAAGTTAGAATTCCTAATTTCTAACCCTAGCGATGTTCCAAACGAATGTTTAGAGGCGATTGCTGACAACTTTACAGAAAACGTAAGAGAACTTGAAGGGGCATTAAGGCGTTTTGTAACTTATTGTGTTTCTTTAAATCTACCTTTTACAGAGGAAAACGTTTATTTTACTTTGAAAGAAATATTACCAAAAGGAAAAACTAAGGTAAACACAGAAAACGACAAAATCGAAAACATCAAAAAAGCAGTAAGCGCTTATTTCCAAGTTTCAGAAGCAGATTTAGTATCTTCTAGTAGAAAGCCTAATGTCGTTTACGCAAGAAATCTATGCTTTTATATAATAAGAGAAGAATTAAATTATAATTTTAAGAAAATTGGCGAATTATTTGGAGGGAAAGATCACACATCCATCATGTACGGAGTAGATAAAATCAAGAACTCTTTAGATACAGATGTAAACACTAAAAAAGATCTACAATACCTAAAAAATAAGCTTGCGGAATAGTTTTCCACTTTTCCACATTGCTAATAAAAAAAATATATATATTTAAATAAATAAAAGGAGTTTAGTCATGAAAATACAAATCGAACGAGAATTGTTATCAAACGCTTTAAATAATGTAAGCAAAGCTGTATCTAACAAACCTCAAATGCCTATATTAACAGGAATTAAATTGGATGCTAAAGAAAGTTCATTAACAATTACAGCTTCTAATTCTGATATTTCAATTCAATTAAAATTAGAAAATAACGATAAATTATCAATTGAAGAAACAGGTACAATAGTTGTTCCTGGAAAATATTTTTGCGAAATAGTTAGAAAATGTGATTCTAAAGAATTACTTATCACAACATTCGAACAAAATTCAGTTAAAATATTAGCTAACCAAAGCACTTTTACTTTGAATTTGTTAGATAAAAGTATATTCCCTTATATTTCATTTGATGATTCTAGCAAACCTTTATACTTAGATGGTTTAAATTTGAAAAATATAATCAAAAAAACAGCATTTGCTACATCTTTTTCAGAAGCAAAAATGGTTTTAACAGGAGTTAACTTTACAACAACTGGTCCAAAATTAGAAGTTGTTGCTACAGATAGTTTCAGGTTATCAAAAAAATATTTAGTTTTTGAAAACGAAATTGTGGCAGTTAAGGCTATAATACCTAGCAAATCGCTTGAAGAACTAAACAAAATAGTAGAAGATGTACAAGAGAATATCGAAATCCACTTTACCCAAACAAGAGCTTTGTTCAAATATAAAAATATCTTATTTCAAACAAGATTAATAGAAGGGAATTTCCCAAACACAAAGAGCTTAATACCTACAGAATACATAACTAGTATTAAATTCAACAAAAATGAGTTAATTAATGCAATAGATAGAGCTTCATTATTCAATTCTAACGATTTATCTAATATAATCAAATTTAATATTAATGAAAATGAAGAAATTATTGTTTCGTCTACAGCTAATGAAATAGGTGGTTCTTTAGAAAAAATCAACGTGATCAATTGTAGCCAATATTTAAACTTTGAAACAGCATTTAGTTCAAAATATTTCTTAGAAGCATTAAAAGCTTTCGATTCAAATGATATTACAATACATTTTACAGGAGAAATTAAACCTTTCATAATTACAAGTGAGTATGATGTTAACCATATTCAGTTGATTTTACCTGTAAGAATATAGAAAATCGATTATAGCGCAAAAAAAGACCTTTTTTAAGGTCTTTTTTTAAAACTCTAATTTACTAAACATCTCGTTAAGATCTTTTTCTAATTGTTCTTTATGAGCTCTATCATAAGGAGGCAAATCTACAACATCAAAAGCACTAATTCCTTCAGCTTGCAAATTTTTAATAATTGATTTATCAGATAAAGGATCTAATAAAGTTGCGTTTGGAGTAAATTCAACAACTTGTTCACGTAATTTCTCTAAAGAAACCTTAGGAGCACGTCTGTTCTTACTGAAACCGTTTGGAATAATATATTTAATACTATCAATATCTAACTCATTATCGATAAAATATTGAATAGTATTCCAAAAACCGCCTAATCCAAGAGTATCTAGGCCTACAACAATACATACAGCGTCACTTATTTCTAACAATATTTCTGTCAATCTACTACTTGAAGGTGGGAAATCAATTAAAATATAGTCGAAAAACGTTGCATATTCCTTTAGCATACTTCTAATAATCTTTTCTTGAGATCTTTCGTAAGTTAATTTCATAGACAGTTTATCTGTGTTTAAAGTCTTAATTAAATATAGATCATCTCTTACAGGGATAAGCAAATCTCCTAATTCGGCTCTTCCTGCAATATAAAATTCAAGGTAATTATCATCGCATTCATAGATTTTTTCGTCTTCACCAAAAATTTTAAAGATACTATTTTGGTCATCAGCACTAACAATTAGCACTTTTTTACCTTGTTTTGCATAATAATGCCCTAAATAACCGATAAAAGTTGTTTTACCAACTCCACCTTTCTTACAAAAAACAGAAACAACAGGCATTATCTACCCTCTCTTTCTAATTTTTCTAAACATGCTTCCTCAATAAAAGCAGAAAATTGGATTCCTTCTTCCGCACAAGCGATCTTTACACGTCTTCTCAAGCTTTTTTCCATTGTTGCTGTGTATTTTTCACGATTAGAGTCATCAACTTCTTTGACAACAACTTTTGGATGGCTAGGTTTTACGACTTGCTTACGCTCAACAACTGGTTCTGGATTAACTTTTTCAACAACAACTTCTTGAACTACCGGCTCCGGTTTTGGTGTAGGGGTAGAAAAAGGATCAGAACGCTTCTTAAATGGTGTGTTATTCATTTTGCAAACCTCCCTTATAAATAACTTTCAAATTTTATACATAAATACATACGTATGTATATACTTATTTACTCTTTTATGTATAGCTGTAAATACCTATTAATGTATTTATGTATTTTTTTGTTTTTTAGACTCAATTTTGCTTTTTTGGAAAGTGAATTTAGTTTTTCAAACCACTAAAAACTTTTACCAAAGTCTTATACAAAGTTGCAAAGACGCAAATAACAAGGTCAAAATAATGCAATCTACTTTAAAAATGTTTTTTAGAATCAAAAATTCTGACCAAATTTTGCCCTAGAATCGATTTTAGCACTTTCCGGGTAAAATAATTCTCCCTGGGGGTTAAAAATCAACACAGCTCGAGTTTTTTAGAGTTCAAAAACAAAGAAATTTAACCAAAAAAGCAGTTTAAAAAGTTAAACGAAATTTTAAAAAGCTTAAAAATGTAAATAAATACATAAAGTGGTAATTATTTTTATACATAAAACCATATAAATGTAAATAAATATATACATACATACATAAATGTGTAAAAAGTATGGTTGAACTTTGGTTGAAATGATTCCAAGTTCAAACTTATATACAAATTATACAACATGTTTTTTTTAAAATCAACAATAATTAAATAAATACATAAAAAAGTATATACTTAAAGATGTAATTAAATAAATAAATAATTTAGTTTGATCAAGTTAGTCTCTGTCTGTCGTTGATTTACAAGGCAAAGTTATACATAAATATGTAAATATGTAAATATAATGTGTCTAATATACATATTTAAATACGTAAATATGTATATATGTATAAT
>JAEIGA010003030.1_pt1 | contig 26463 bp, 22 predicted proteins | sample 9270691 | NCBI WGS metagenome assembly JAEIGA01 (sample SAMN17057246, study PRJNA624740) | gut metagenome | biome: biome; isolation source: fecal sample | host: Bos grunniens | place: China: Xizang | collected 2019 | reverse complement strand
TGCAAAAGAACTTGCAAAATTCATGTTCGGCAGTGCCGATGCCCTCATTCGCATTGACATGAGCGAGTACATGGAGAAATTCACCGTTTCGCGACTTGTGGGTGCACCTCCGGGATATGTAGGTTACGAAGAGGGCGGACAACTCACAGAACGCGTAAGACGTCGCCCCTACTCCATTGTCCTGCTTGACGAGATAGAGAAGGCACATACCGATGTGTTCAATCTGTTGTTGCAAGTGATGGACGAAGGCCGATTGACCGACAGCTACGGACGTACAGTCGATTTCCGCAATACAGTGATAATAATGACATCGAACGTGGGTACACGCGAACTCAAGGACTTTGGAACAGGAATAGGATTTGCCAAAGACGAGCGTGCCGGTGACAAGAAATATTCACGCGATGTAATACAGAAAGCACTCAACAAGCGTTTTGCTCCGGAATTCCTGAACCGTGTTGACGAGATAATCAACTTCGACCAGCTGGGCAAGGAGGCTATAATCGACATTGTGGATATAGAGCTGGGACATATTGTAAAACGCATCACAGAGCTTGGTTACACTATCGAGCTGAACGATGAAGCCAAGAATTTCCTCGCAGAGAAAGGATTTGACATACAATATGGAGCACGTCCGCTGAAACGTGCATTGCAGAACTATGTCGAAGATGAGATTTCGGAGCTTCTGCTCGACGGAGCACTGCAAGCAGGTGATACCATTTATGTTGAAGCCGACACAGAGAACAACAAACTGAAATTCGAAGTGAAAAGATAAAATCAATGAGCGACCACATGGTCGCTCATTGATTTTATACAAGCATAACGACGTAATCTACTTTTGCTTCCGGTGTTCAAGCACAATGGTGTGGATAAAAAGATACAGAACAAGGCTTGTGAAGTTTTTGATGTGGGGAGTTTAGTAACCCCTAAATGACCTATATCAGAAACAAGCGTAACGATATAATGTACTTTTTAGCCACACCACATCTGCCAAAATGTCATATACAGAACAACTGGCATTTTTTTTGTTTTATATAAGATGAGGGGTTATTATACACCTCGGTCGGCAAGCCGACAGCTCCTCTAAAACAAGGAGCAATAATTACAATACATAAACTTAAAAACTTAATAATATGCAAAAAGGAAACATTGGGGTAACAACCGAAAACATCTTCCCCGTAATCAAGAAATTCTTGTATAGCGACCACGAGATTTTTCTCCGCGAAATTGTATCCAACGCAATTGATGCCACACAAAAGCTGAAAACACTTTACGAGAAGGGCGAGTTCAAAGGCGAGCTCGGCACACCAAGAGTAAAGGTGACACTCGGCACAGATACAATTACTGTGAGCGACAACGGTATAGGTCTCACAGCAGAGGAGATTGAAAAGTACATAAACCAGATTGCCCTTTCGGGTGCAACTGATTTCCTTGAAAAATACAAGGACAGTGCAAACAACATCATTGGTCACTTCGGTCTTGGTTTCTATTCGGCATTCATGGTATCAAAGAAGGTCGAGATTGTGACAAGATCGTACCGTGACGGAGCACAGGCTGTAAAATGGAGCTGCGACGGAAGCCCTGAATACACTCTCGAAGAGGTTGAAAAGAGCGAGCGCGGAACAGACATCATCATGTATATTGATGAGGACAGCAAAGAGTTCCTCAGCGAGAGCCGTATTAGCGGAATCCTCAACAAATACTGCCGCTTCTTGCCTGTAGAGATTGCTTTCGGAAAAAAGAAGGAGTGGAAAGATGGCAAACAGATTGATACCGAGGAGGACAACATTATCAATGACACTACCCCGCTATGGACACGCAAACCAAGCGAATTGAAAGACGAGGACTACAAGGAGTTCTACCGCAAGCTGTACCCGATGAGCGACGAACCGCTATTCTGGATTCACTTGAACGTGGATTTCCCATTCCACCTCACAGGTATACTCTACTTCCCTAAGGTAAAGAGCAATCTTGAACTACAGAAGAACAAGATATTGTTGTTCTGCAACCAGGTATATGTTACAGACGAGGTTGAAGGCATTGTTCCCGACTTCCTCACATTGATGCATGGTGTAATTGACTCACCGGATATTCCGTTGAACGTGTCACGTTCATACCTGCAGAGCGACTCAAACGTAAAGAAGATTTCTACATATATTTCAAAGAAGGTTTCTGACCGCTTGCAGCAGATATTCAAGAATGACCGCAAGGAGTTCGACGAGAAGTGGAACGACCTGAAGATTTTCATCCACTACGGTATGCTTACCGAGGAGGATTTCTATGACAAGGCAAGCAAATTCGCCCTGCTGCAGGATACCGACGGCAACAAATACACCTACGAGGAGTACAAGACACTCGTTTCAGCCGAGCAGACCGACAAGGAGGGAAATATCATCTATCTATACTCAAATGACAAGGAGAAGGAGTACAGCTTCATCGACAATGCCAAGAGCAAAGGCTACAACGTACTGTTGATGGACGGACAGCTTGACATAGCTCTTATAAGCTTGCTTGAGCGCAAGTTCGAGAAGACACGTTTCACACGAGTTGACAGCGACACTGTAGAGAACCTCATTGTCAAGGAAGAGCACAAGACAAGTACTCTTGCTGAAGCTAAACGCGAAGTACTCACCGGAGTATTCGAGAGCCAGCTTCCAAAGATGGAAAAGAAAGAGTTCTATGTTCAGACACAGGCTATGGGCGAGAACGGTGCACCGGTAATGATTACACAGGCTGAATACATGCGCCGTATGAAAGATATGGCAGCTATCCAACCGGGAATGTCATTCTATGGCGACATGCCTGATATGTTCAATGTTTTGCTGAACGAAGAGCACCCACTCATCAAGAGAGTACTCGAAAACGCAGAGCAGGCTTGCTCAAACAAGCTCCAGCCGATAGACGAGAAAAAAGCGATACTTGAGGCACGCAGAAAAGAGCTGTACGATGCACGCAACGGAAAGAAGGAAGATGAGGTTTCACAGAGCGAGAAAGACGAACTGTTCGAAGTTGAGAAAGAGATTACCGCTGCAAAGAGCGAGAAGGAAGGTATCCTTGCCGAATATGCAGCCGGTAACAACACCGTAAAACAGCTTATCGACATCACCCTGCTGCAGAACAACATGCTCACAGGCGAAGCCTTGAACAATTTTGTAAAGAGAAGTATAGAGTTGATGAAATAACAAAATTTGTTATTCGACATCCATTGTAGCGATAAGTCACGCGTAGCAACGAGAAAGTGTTGCCGCGTGGGGCGCGAAAAGCAATGGATGTCAAATAAATATCAGAAAAATATCAAAAAAATAAAGTTCAACATCAGTTGAACTTTATTTTTTGTATAATTATCGCAACCTCACGATCCATCGGTGGAACTGGCACTACCCTGTATGTAGGCAGCTCGGGGTGCAGAACAACAAGATTCATACGGCTGATTCTTATACCATAATTCTTTTGCAGAATATAGCGGTACAGGTTCTGCTGCAGACAATAATGCATGTATGAAGTGTCGGTGAGGTGATCGAGTCCGTTCACTCCGTTTGCCCAACGGTTACGTTCGGTAGGGTCTATCTTGTTGCTGCGTTTCCAATCGTAAATCTCGTATGTGCCGTCGTCACATGCACAGACAAGATCAAGCGTTCCTGCCATACGTGATTCTACGTCGAATATACGCCACTCTGTACGGAAAGGAGAAAACGGTACATTACGCTCAAAAGCCTTGAAATGATTCCATTCGCGTGATATGTCAACCTCTTTGTTGATACTGAGAAAACGTCCTGTGTAGCTGACATCACATTTAAGATCGGGTTCTAGTTTGCCATTCAGATAATCTTCGATCTGCTTATGCATGAATGTTCCTGCCTGACTGGCCTCTGCACCCTTACATTCCCACTCTTCGCGCAGCTTCGCCGCTTCGGTCTCGTTTCCGAAACATTTCTTGAGGCTGATTCCTACTGCATCAAACTCCCTGAAGAACATTCCCACCACGTTGCTCACCGAGCGCATGACAATATCGCCAAGCGAATACAGGTGCTGTTCCTCATCAAAGGAGAGTTTACCATCCTGCTCGAAAACAATATCCGAGCCATTCAAATTTATATTTATCATTATCTGTGTTTTTTCTATAAAAATCAGTGCAGTATCTTATACATCAGCTCACGCATGATTTCACCGTCGGGAAGCTGGGTTCCCTCTGCACCTTTGGACTGTGCATCGGCAAGACGTATCAGATGCAGTATCTCCATTACATGTACCGCACGGTAGTTTTTCATTGCTTTAAGATAGTCACCTACTCCCCAAGAACTTCTCAAGCCAAGAAATTCCGCCACACCACGTTCACTCTTGTCGGGCGCATAGTAGCACATCATCACGTTCGAGAAGAAGCTGAAAAGCAATGCCAATGTCATCTGTATAGGATTCTTCTTGGGATTACGGGCGAAATACTGTATTATTTTGTTTGCCTTGAGTATATCCTTGTTTACAAGTGCGTTCTGCAACTCGAAGTTGTTATATTCCTTGCTTATGCCTATATGTTCTTCGACCAGTTCAGGAGTGATGTTTACACTCCCTGCAGGCAATGCGATGGCAAGTTTGTCGATTTCTCCTGCCATACGCGACAGATCGGCACCTACCGACTCACGCATCATCAGGACCGATTTGTTATCGGCAACAAGCCCTTTTTCGCGAAGATATCCGTTGATGAATGCCGGAAGCTGGTCGTCACGCATTTTCTTGGAATCGAGCACCACTCCACTACGTTCAAGTTCAGTAGCCACCTTCTTGCGCTTGTCGAGCGAACCGTTCTTGTGGGCAAACACCAATACCGTAGTAGGTTGTGGTGCCTGCAGGTAATAAAGCAATGAATCGATGTTCCTGAGCAGCTGTGCCTCCTTGACGATAATCACCTGGCGCTCAGCCATCATGGGAAAACGTTTTGCAGCCGTAACTATGGTATCAATATCTGTATCAAGACCATAATATACGGTCATATTGAAATCGCGTTCAAACTCGTTGAGCGCATTTTCCATTATATAATCGGTTATCCTGTCGGTAAAGTATCCTTCCTCACCCATGAGATAATACACGGGACGGAATGTACCGCTTTTAAGTTCCGACATTATGGTTTCATAAGTATATTTTGCCATATTTTATTTTTAGGACACAATATTCGGATAAATATCCTATCTTTGCAACATCTTGCAAAGATATAACAAACAGGCGAGATTTATGAAAAGTATAATCAATAATTCGTAAGGTTTTACAGCCAATAACGAGAAAACAAACCAATATCATGAAAAAAGCATATCTGATTCTGGCACTGCTGCCTATGTTCATGTCGTGTGCAACAAAAAAGGAGATTGCAAACACTTACATTCCTGACAACACTACCGTTGCATACAACGACTTTTTCACAGAGAATACAATGCGTTTCGACTTCCACCATTCCGGTGACAGCAAAAACGAGATGTACCATTTTGACAGAGTTATACGGGAAGGTGTATGGGCCGGATCGAGAAATGCACTGATCAACCCGTTCAACTATGGTGAGCAGATGTTCAGAATTGTCGACAGCGCAACAGGAAACGTTATATACAAGAACAACTACTGTACACTGTTCAATGAATGGCAGACAACACCCGAAGCTACTGTAACAGACCGTTCTTTTCCGGAAAGTGTAATTTTCCCTGAGCCAAAGAAGAACTTCGTCATTGAGTTCTATGCACGAAACAAAGTAAGCAAAATATGGGAAAAGAAGTATTCGCAGGCCGTCAATGTCAAAAGCTATGATATTGTTCCTGGTAACATGCCGTACGAGAATAATGACATCCACATAGGCGGAAACATTGCAAACAGCCTTGACATTGTGCTGTTGCCTGACGGCTTTACTGAAACCGAAAAGGAGAAGTTCATGGAAGCATGCAAGATGTGGAGCAATGCACTTTTCAGCTATGCACCGTTCACACAGAACAAGAACCGCATAAACATACGCGCCGTGTGGGCACCGTCAAAAGAGAAAGGCATAGACAAACCTGGAACAGGCAAATGGGTAGAGAACCTGTTGGGCACACGTTTCTTTACCTTTGGCAGCGAACGTTACCAAATGACCGAAGAATTCCAAAAGGTACGTGATGTGGCTTCGTGTGCACCATACGAGAGTATATTCATTCTGACCAATACCGACAAATATGGCGGTGGAGGAATATACAATTTCTATGGACTCGGCTCTGCCGGCAAAACAGGACGTACCGGCGAGGTTTATGTACACGAGTTCGGACACTCCCTCATGGGACTTGGCGATGAATATATAGAGAAGGGCAACACCGTCAGCGCACTCTACCCCGAAGGCAAAGAGCCATGGGAGGCTAACCTCACACGCTTCGTAGACTTTAATGGCAAATGGGAAGACAAGATTGCAGAAGGCACTCAAATCCCCACTACCGTAGCCGAAGGCAGCACAGAAAAGGATTGGGTAATAGGAGCATACGAAGGTGGAGGATATCTGGAAAAGGGAGTATACCGTGGCTGGCCTGAATGTATGATGAAGGCATTGACAGAGTTCTGCCCAATATGTCAGGAAGCAATAAGCAAATATCTCGATTACATTTGTAAATGACAAAGAAGAAGCACGAGCAGTGCTTCTTCTTTCTATATCATTCAACGTATTTCACTTCTGTCCTGCGGCCTGTGGCATCGACAAACACAAGAGGATATCCGTCGGCATCCAACGTCCATTTGCCGTACATAGGTACACCGTCATTGCCGACTACGGGAGCACCGAGAGGCAAGTTGGGACTGACAGTGCCAAGCATGCCGAATGCGGCAAGCTGATATGCAGCATAGTATGGTGTCGCATTCGCAAGAAGTTCGGTTTCAGCACCCCAATAGCCGAAATATCCTGTAAAATCAAAATTTGTATTGTTCTTGTGTGATGACACCTTGCATTTGTTGCCCATGTCTATCTTTACTTCATCAGAATATGTATCACGGATCCTGTATCCTGTCACGTTGTTTCCGTTGCGTGTAATCTCATAATAAGAGTCACCATCGGCATAGGCTTTGGTGAGCACCGAACCGCTGTATTCAAAGTCTAATGCCGTAAAACGTTTAAGGCAGCCCGACGAGTTAAAAGAGCCTTTGTCTGTTCCATTCATATCAGAATTCCATTCGGGTTTCTCAGGATATGTCCACGAAACAAAATACTTGACATCAATATCCTCTCCCATATAGTAATATGTTGCATTGGAAGAGATATTGCAGAGATACAGACGATCCATGCCGGCAGATGAGACCTCACGATAATGTACCATATCTGAATTGATACATTTAATGCGGTTCTTGGTATCGTATTCGAATTCGTGTACCCAGGAATACTCCTTACCATTGAGCATGTTTGTTGTTTTCAGCGATTTGACCAATCGGACATTCTCCATCGGCTGGTATGGTGTTTTAGCAGTGTCGGCATCGTAACCATAATATTCACCGCATGCTGCAAGCGTTGCAACAACAAAAAGATACAACAGTTTTATGTTTTTCATAACGCAGAGTTTAAATTTCTGCGAAGATAACTCTTTGAAACGACAAAAAAAACTGCTTTGCGTTTAATTAAGATTTATTGTAGCAGAAAACCACATAACAGGAATATTTGTTTCATTACAAAATATTATAGATATGGCATTCATCGATTATTACAAGGTACTTGGCGTTGAAAAAAACGCTACGCAGGAAGAGATAAGAAAGGCCTACCGCAAGCAGGCCAAGAAGTTCCATCCGGACATAAACAAGGACGACCCGCAGGCAAAAGAGCGATTCCAAGAGATAAACGAGGCGAATGAAGTGCTCGGAGACCCTGAAAAGCGCAAGAAATATGACGAATACGGTGAACATTGGAGACATGCCGATGAATACGAGGCACAACGTCGCCAATATTCGGGCAAAGGTAACGGCATGTACGATTTCGGCGGCTTTGGTGGATTCGGTGATTTTAGCGGTAACGAAGATAATGCAAGCGGTTTCAGCGATTTCTTCGAACAACTGTTCGGTAGCGGTTTCAGACAACGGCAGGCCAAGAAAGGAAGAGATCTGCAGGCAACATTGTCTATATCCTTGCTTGAAGCTGCAACGGAACATAAACAGACATTTACCATCAATGACGAAAAGATACGCATAAACATTCCTGCAGGAATAGGAGAAGGACAGAAAATAAAGATAAAAGGACATGGAGGCACGAACAACGGAGTACGTGGCGACCTTTACATAACGTTCCACATTGAGCCGGACCCGCGCTTCACACGCGACGGAAACAACTTGAACACAACTGTTGCCGTAGACATTTATACAATGATTCTGGGCGGAACGGTAACCGTACCCACCCTTACAGGTAACGCAAAGGTTTACATTAAACCGGGTACACAAGCCGACAACAAGCTACGTTTGCGTGGAAAAGGAATGCCCGAATACAAGAAAAACGATACACTTGGTGATCTTATCATTACATTAAAGGTTGTATTGCCGGTGCTGAACGAAAGGCAAAAAGAGATGCTTGTAAAAATGAAAGAGGCTGCAGAGGGTTAACCCCAACAGCCTCGACAAAAGAAATTCCACACAATCAATTGTTCATTACCACATACCAGTTGAGATATCCTGCAAACAGCAGCCACAACAGATACGGTATATTCATTATTGCAGCCCATTTATTCTGGGTATAACTGCCAGCCGCATACAGTATCACCACCATGAAAAGAACCACAAGCACCGCGAAACCCATAACTGGAGACTGCATATAGAAGAATGAGAAACTCCATAACAGATTGAGTGCCAACTGTACAAGAAACAGAAGTATAAGCACCCACGAATACACAGTACGTGTATTCCACACTATTCCTGCCGAAATACCCATAAGCAGATAAAGGACACCCCACACTATTGCAAATACATTGCCAGGAGGTGTCAACGAAGATTTCACCAATGTAGGATACCACATTATCAGCGACTCACGCTGCATGAGCATTGATATATACCCGACAAGAAAAGAGATCAGGACAAATTGCAGAACAGGTACAATAGCTTTCATGACTGTATATTTTAAAAGAGTGACTGCAAAATCGCAATCACTCTTATAAACACACCGGTCAGGCAAATGTTCACTTGAATACAATATCCCATGCTTCACGGAATACCATCACAAGGAGGACTATACCATAAACGAGTTTCATACCTGTAGTAAGCATAAATGCCATAAATGTCATGCAGGCAATACCGAATGCTTTTTCTTTAGGAGTATCGGCAAGCAATTCTCCAATAAATGCACCAAGAAAAGGACCTGCTATAATACCGATAGGGCCGACAAATAATCCTATTACAAGACCTACTGTAGCTCCCCAGGTTCCGCTCTTGGAACCACCGGTTTTCTTTGCGAACCATATAGGAGCAATATAGTCGAGTACGGTTATCACAAGGGCAACGACACCGGCAACAACAAGTTGTGTTGTTGTAACATCATTGCCGGTGCAGAACGCCAGCAACAACAAGGCGAGAAAGCCTATTGGAGGACCGGGCAACACCGGAAGGATTGCACCTAAAAGTCCTACAAGAGACAAAACTACTGCTAAAAATATAATTATGTATTCCATAATTGGCAATTATGAATTGTCAGCTTCCTTTTTTTTATTCTTCACTACGCTGTTCATTTCAGAATCGGAGTAATAGGGAACTTTACCCGAAGGAACATATTTGCTCGATGAAGAGAGATGGGTATCCTGGTCATCAAAGAAGATATGCGCACCAAAAGCCTTGAGGAGTTCATCTTTGCGCAAACCGCCAAGGAAATATGCCTCGTCAACATATACACCCCATTTGCGCAATGTCTTTATCACACGGAAATGTGAGGGCAAACTACGCGATGTCACAATGGCAAGACGCAAAGGAGAGAGTTCGATAGATGTCGGCAATGACTCCTGTATGGATGACAACTTCTTCAACAGATTTGCAAAAGGACCCTCCTTCAAAGGAATATCGGCATTCTCTTTCTCATATTTATAGAAAGCATCGAAACCTTCCTTCTTGAAACGGCACTCCGACTCATCGGAGAATATTACAGCGTCGGCATCGAAAGCAATCTTGACACGGCTCTCTTCAGGATTGAAATCAGTTGGTGGAGCATAGATAAGAGCAGAAGCACATATACCTGAATCCATGACACGCTGCACATCGCCCTCATCTTTTGAAAGAAAGAGGTCGATAGAGAATGCTTTCAGATACTTAGACAATGACTCACCACCAGAAAGTGCAACACGGGTAATCTCAAGGCCGTACATGTCGAGCGACTTCAGCATACGCATACCCGTTTCGGGACTGTTACGAGACATGACAACAACCTCTACTATAGGGCGGTTGGCCTGCTTGTTCAGTTCAAGCAAGCTCTTTACAAGATAAAAGGCTGTACCACGTTCAAGAGGCTCGTCCTCGTGCTCCTCCTGATATTTACGGTACTTTGCCACACCATACTTCTCAAATATTTCATTTTCAACTTCAAGGTCGAACAGCGCACGTGACGAAACGCCTATAACCAATCGGCCATCAAGATTTTCCATAACTATTATTATTTTTCTTTACTTTTGAAAATAACACATATTTTGCGAAAATACTCCAATTATCGCAAAAAGACAATATTAAACAGAAAAATAATCGTTCTTACAACAAAGTAAATGGAGTTTATCGTTAAAAAGCATTATCTTCGCAGAAGATTAGAAAAGATACACATTTATTCAAAGATGATAAAAAACATTATATTCGATTTAGGCGGTGTACTGACACTTCTTGATCCAGGCGAAGCACTAAGACGTTTCAAGGCTTTGGGTGTGGAAAATCCCGAAGAATACATTAACCCTTATTGCCAGAATGGTCCATTCTTTGAATTCGAGAACGGCGACATTTCGGCAGAACAGTTCTGTTCGGAGCTTGAGAAGATATGCAAGCGACCTGTCAGTTGCGAAGAGGCAAAGAACGCATGGTGCGGATTTATAACAAGCGTGCACGAAGAGTACCTGAATTACCTGCAACAGTTCCGCCCACGTTATAGACTGGGTGTATTGAGCAATACAAATCCTTTCATCCAAAGTTGGGCTGAAACAGCCGATTTCACGAGCAATGGCAAACCGCTTAGCAGCTATTTCGATATGCTGTTCTTCAGCTTCCGTATGAGGGCATCGAAGCCAGGAGAGGAGATATACAGGAAAATGTTGCTCGAAGGTAATATGAAGCCCGAAGAGACACTCTTCATCGATGACAGCGAAAAGAACATAGAGACTGCACGCCGACTTGGAATAGGTACACTAAAAGTGAATAACGGTGAGGATTGGCGACCAATGCTCGACAGGATATTACTGGCCGACAGATAAGTGTGACAATAAACATGTTTTCACACTTTGCTTATTGTAGAAACAATTATTTATAAGTATTTTTGCAACAATATTGCATATAACAGCATATATTGCAATTTTATACAGAAAAACACATAAAAAACAAAATATGAAAAGAAGCATAGCAATTATGGCAACTATGGCAATCACAAGCATAGCTATGAGTGACAATGCCCAGGCACAGACGCAACAGGCAGAGATTATCGGCAAGTCCACTATAACAATAGATGGCGGGCTTATGACTCCCGAAGCCCTTTGGGCTATGGGCCGCATAGGAGATGTATCAGTATCACCCGATGCAAAAAGCATACTCTATGGAGTAAGTTATTACAGTGTGGAACAGAACAAGAGCCACCACACACTGAACATAATGGATGCAAAAGGTGACAACGACACCAAACTGACTACCACTGCACAAAATGAGACTTCACCGGCATGGATAAAGAACGGCAAGAAGATTGCCTTTCTGTCAAACGCAAGTGGCAGCAGCCAAATATGGGAGATGAATCCTGACGGTACAGAACGTCGTCAGCTGACCAACGACAACAGCGACATTGAAGGATTCCTTTTCTCACCCGACGAGACAAAGGTCATTCTTGTAAAGCGCGTAAAGATAAAGTCTACAACAGCCGACGTTCACCCTGACCTGCCTTTGGCAAAGGGTTTCATTGTCGAGGATCTTATGTACAAGCATTGGGATGAATGGATTACCGATGCCCCCCACCCTTTCATTGCCGATTTTGACGGCAACAGCATCAACGAAGGCACTGACATGCTCGAAGGTACACCATACGACTGTCCAAACCGTCCTTTCGGTGGCACAGAGCAACTTGCATGGAGCAATGACTCAAAGAAAATAGCATATTCATGTATCAAGAAAAGCGGTAAGGATTACACTGTAAGTACCGACACCGACATATACCTGTACAACACAGAAAGTGGAGAGACAACAAATCTTTGCAAGCTCGATGCAGAACGTTCCAACTACGGTTACGACACCGCACCAAAGTTCTCACCCGACGGCAAGAGCATTGCATGGTTGAGCATGAAGCGTGACGGATATGAAAGTGACCAGAACCGCCTTTGCATAATGAACCTTGCAACAGGAGAGCAAAAATATCTCACCGGAGAGCCTGACGGCAACGGCAACACCCTGTTTGACAGCAATGTAGACAGCTACTGTTGGGCCCCTGACAGCAAGAGCCTCTATTTTACCGGCACATGGCACGGTACGACACAGGTATACAATATCACCTTAAAGGGCAAGCTTGCCAAGATGACAGAAGGTGACTATGACTATCAGAGTGTCAGAATGATCGGCAAGGACCTTCTCTTGACACGCGTTTCAATGAGTGCACCTGCAGATATATATACCATGAAGGCAAAAGCCGGCGCAGAGGTCAAGCAGCTTACCAACGAGAACAAGCATATCTTTGACCAGATAGCTATCGGTAAGATTGAGGCACGCTGGTGCAAGACTGTTGACGGCAAGGATCTTCATTCATGGGTAGCATATCCACCACACTTTGATCCAAACAAGAAATACCCAACACTCTTGTTCTGCGAAGGTGGCCCACAGACACCTGTAAGCCAATTCTGGAGCTACCGTTGGAATCTACAGATCATGGCTGCAAACGGATATATAGTCATTGCACCAAACCGCAGAGGACTCCCCGGATTCGGACTTGCATGGAATGAAGAGATAAGCACAAACTATGGAGGCAACTGCATGAACGACCTTCTTACAGCCATTGATGACATTTGCAAGGAAACATATGTAGACAAGGAGCGTTTGGGTTGTGTCGGTGCAAGTTTCGGTGGATATTCAGCCATGTGGCTTGCCGGACATCACGAGAAACGATTCAAGGCATTCATTGCCCACGACGGATTCTTCAACATGGAACAGCAATATTACGAGACAGAAGAGAGTTGGTTCACTAATTGGGACTTGGGTGGAGCACCATACGAGCAGAGCGAAGAGGTTAAACGTTCATACGCGAATTCACCTCACAAGTTCGTAGACAAATGGGATACTCCTATACTCCTTATTCATGGCGACCGCGACTACCGCATATTGTCATCACAGTCAATGGCAGCATTCAATGCGGCACGTTTACGTGGTATTCCTGCACAGTTGCTGTTGTTCCCAGACGAAAACCATTGGGTACTGAAACCACAGAACGGAATACTGTGGCAACGCACTTTCTTCGGTTGGCTCGACAAATGGTTGAAATAACACAACCAACAAAGTTTACCGTAGGAAACCACTAAAAAGAGTAATGAACAAAAACAAATAAAGACTATGACAACAACACAAAAAATCCAAAAAAGGCTCAACGATTCAAAGGCGATGCGCTGGAGTGCGTTGATAATAGTGTCATTCACAATGATGATGGCCTATTTCTTCACAGACGTAATGGGACCGCTTGAAGCACCCCTTACAACAAAAGGTAAATTGGTATATTTCGAAGACGGAACATACTTAGCTGCAGACTCGCTTATGAAGATAAGCAACATTGCAAATGAAGATGAGATCGTTGTCGGCAACACATATGCCACCACTACCGTAAACGAAGAAGGTGTAACTGTAAGCAAGGACATGACCGTATCATCAACCATCAATGGACTCGGTTGGTCAAACAGCGACTATGGTATCTTCTCCGGAGCATACGGATACATCAACGTATTCCTTCTAATGCTCTTCTTCGGTGGACTTATCCTTGACAAGATGGGCGTACGTTTCACCGGAGTAATGAGTACTGCACTCATGTTTATTGGTGCAGCAATCAAATGGTATGCCGTTGACAACGGTTTTACTGGTGAAATGTTCGGTTTACCAATGCAGGTTGTTGTTGCATGCCTTGGTTTTGCCATATATGGCATGGGTTGCGAGATTGCAGGTATCACCGTAACAAAGGTTATTGCAAAGTGGTTTACAGGACATGAAATGGCACTTGCAATGGGCCTACAGGTTGCCCTTGCACGCGTTGGTACAGCTTGTGCCCTATTCTTCGCATTGCCGATAGCACAAAGCGCTGGAGCGGTTTCTGCACCCGTCATGTTCGGAGCATCAGCACTATGTATTGGTTTGATTTCATACATCGTATACTGCGTAATGGACAAGAAACTCGATAACTCTATCGCAAGCCAGGACGTTCAGGCAGAGAGCGAGGAACAGTTCAAGTTCAGTGACCTGAAACTAATCTTCTGCAATCAAGGATTCTGGCTCATCACATTCCTTTGTCTTATTTTCTACGCGGCAGTGTTCCCATTCCTGAAGTTCGCAACCAACCTCATGATCATAAAGTACGGTGTAAGCCCTGACCTTGCAGGTATGATTCCCGGACTATTGCCATTCGGTACAATGTTGCTGACACCGTTATTCGGTTCACTATACGACAAGATGGGTAAGGGTGCAACACTTATGATTATAGGTTCTATTCTGCTCACAATTGTACACATACTCTTCGCTATGCCATTGCTAAATGTATGGTGGTTTGCGGTAATAATCATGATACTGTTGGGTATTGCATTCTCACTTGTTCCATCGGCGATGTGGCCTTCAGTACCAAAGATTATCCCTATGAAACAACTTGGATCGGCATACGCAATAATATTCTACATTCAGAATATCGGCTTGTCAATGGTACCTGTACTAATTGGTAACGTCATTGCAGCAAATACGACAAACGGAACAACAGACTATACAATGCCAATGTCAATCTTCGCATTCTTTGGTGCTATTGCAGTTGTAATCTCCATACTGTTGAAGATTGTAGACAAGAAGAAAGGTTATGGCCTTGAGAAGAGCAATATTGAATAAGACATTCAGACAATGCTGAAAGCAAAGTGGTCGCCAAAGTTTTTGGCGACCACTTCATTTATTATGAAACATGCTTGCCAAGAGATATTGGAACCATATCATTAAAAGCCCATATCACACGTCACGAAGAGTCCATTCAGGATTCAGACAATATTACCCCATACGACATCCTTAGCAGGCTACACTCGCATAAACATTAGCCCATAGAGCATATCTGCTTCAAAATAATAATCTTGGCTGTAGAACAACTGTGATTCAAGCAATCCTTGTTGCCCTATATTTATGAATACAAGAACGTGTAACAAATACTTCATACAAGAACAACTGGAATCTCCATTATTACAACAGCAATATGGTAAAGGATAGGTTGAAACAAAAAAAGTAAAGAGCCCGTACATACCGAACTCTTTACCAATAAAACTTTTATTAATCCGTCCAACTTTTTGGGGTCAGATCAACACCAGACTCTTTACAATATTTATGCTTCAATTTCTTGAAGTCAAATCTTGGTTTGATTACTTCGCAACCGCCTCAAGACGTTTGAGGATAGCAAACACGAAGAGTGCTGCAAGAAGACAGATACCTGTCAACACACCCCAAACAACTGTAAGTGAAGCACCCCACATAAGAGCAGGAATTGCAACAAGGAAGTTACCGATTGCAGTAGCCACGAACCAGCCACCCATCATCATACCCTTGTACTTTGGAGGAGCAACCTTAGTCACGAACGAGATACCGATTGGAGAAAGCAACAACTCAGCAAATGTAAGCACGAGGTATGTTGAAATCAACCAGTTCGGTGACACGTCAGCCATGTGCATTGGCTGACCTGCAGCATCCATTTCTGGAGCCGGCAAGCCAAGTGAACCTGCTGTAAGGAGAATATATGCAGCAGCAGCTACCAACATACCCAAACCGATCTTCAAAGGAGCTGAAGGCTCTTTGCCTCTCTTTGCCAAAGCACCGAATATAGCAATTGACACAGGAGTCAAAGCAACAACGAAGCAAGCATTGAACTGTTGGAAGATAGGTGCGCTGACCTCAGTAACGGCTGGGAGAGAGTTGTACTTGTAAACCAAGCCACATACAGCTGCAACAATAACAGCGGCTGCGATACCCTTGCCCTTAACAGTTGCACTCTGGAAAAGACCGAACAAGCCATAAACAATGAATATAGCGAATACAAGGTTTGTAACATCAAACGCCATGCTCTGAACACCAGTTGAGCTTGTTGCAGTATAGTCACGTGCAAAGAATGTCAATGTTGAACCGTTCTGGTGGAATGCCATCCAGAAGAAGATAACCACAGCAAAAACAAGGCAAAGACATACGATGCGCTCTTTTGTCTGCGCAGGAGTAAGCTCATCGGCATTGCTTTCGCCAGCTGCAACATCGGCCTTACGACGGTCTGTGTGGCTGAATGTACTGCGGAAAGCGTAATAGATACCCATTGAAACGATAAGAGATGCACAAGCTACTGCAAAAGCGAAATGATACGAATCGGCCTCACTTACGCCAAGAGCGCTCTGTGCCCACTTCATGATTTCGATTGCGGCTGTAGGAGCGAACATAGCACCAATGTTGATAGCCATGTAAAATACGCTGAAACCGGCATCGCGCTTGCTCGCATACTTGGGATCGTCATACAAGTTACCCACCATAACCTGCAAGTTACCCTTGAACAGACCTGTACCAAGAGAGATAAGCAACAACGCACCTGCCATTGCTACAATAGCAATAGAACCCTCGCCAAGAGGCAAAGAAAGAAGCACGTAACCGAGGAACATAATAGTAATACCAATTGTTACCATCTTACCATAGCCCATCTTGTCGGCAGCGATACCGCCGAACAATGGCATAAAGTAAACAAGTCCCAAGAATGTAGAATAGATTGTACCTGCAGTTGCTGATGTAAAACCGAAATTCGCCTGCAAGAACATTACGAACACAGCCAACATGGTGTAGTAGCCGAAACGCTCACCTGTGTTGGCAAGGGCTAACGCCCAAAGACCTTTAGGATGTCCTTCAAACATAGATTAAAAAATTAAAATGTTAATAAATCGTTCACTCAAAAAAAACCGGACAGCAACAGCCGTCTGGATTGAATCATTTCACCAAAACACAGCAACTGCACTTTGCGCAATACGCGTATTTTAGAGAAACATCGGCAAATATAGGCAAATTTGAGCAATAAATGAAAAATTGCCAGTTAAAAATGAACAAAACGGTATTACACATCTTGACTTGAGACTGAATATATTAATAATTATCATTGAAACGGGCCTTTATAATTTGCCGTTTCGCAAGGTTTATATTATCTTCGCAAAATAAAAGACAATTTAAAAACCTATATACAAGATGAGTGATCAAAGATACATGATGCGCGGTGTTTCTGCATCAAAGGAAGATGTTCACAATGCAATCAAGAACATCGACAAAGGCTTGTTCCCTAAAGCTTTCTGTAAAATAATTCCGGACATTCTCGGAGGAGACCCAGAGTATTGCAACATCATGCATGCCGATGGAGCTGGAACAAAATCATCATTAGCATATCTCTATTGGAAAGAGACAGGTGACTTGAGCGTTTGGAAAGGAATTGCTCAAGACGCATTGATCATGAATATAGACGACCTGCTATGTGTTGGTGCAACAGACAACATCCTTGTATCATCAACAATCGGTCGTAACAAGTTGCTTGTTCCCGGTGAAGTGATTTCCGCAATCATCAACGGAACAGACGAGCTACTTGCCGAACTGCGCGAAATGGGCGTTGGTGTCTATGCTACAGGCGGTGAGACAGCCGATGTAGGTGACCTTGTACGTACTATAATCGTTGACAGCACAGTTACATGCCGCATGAGACGCAGTGATGTCATAGACAACGCAAACATTGCAGCAGGTGACGTGATTGTAGGTATGGCATCTTACGGACAGGCTACATATGAAAAAGAATACAACGGTGGTATGGGTAGCAATGGTTTGACATCAGCACGCCATGACGTATTCAGCAAGTATCTTGCAGAGAAATACCCAGAGAGCTACGACAGTGCAGTTCCCGAGGACCTCACATACTCAGGTGGACTAAAGCTTACAGACAAAGTTGAAGACTCTCCACTTGACGCCGGAAAGCTTGTCCTTTCACCGACACGTACATACGCACCTATAGTCAAAAAGATGCTTGATGCACTCCGTCCTGAAATACACGGTATGGTACACTGCTCAGGTGGTGCACAGACCAAAGTAATGCACTTTGTCGAGAACAAGAGAGTCATCAAAGACAATCTCTTCCCTATTCCACCGCTATTCAAGACCATCAAGGAACAGAGCGGAACAGATTGGGCCGAAATGTACAAGGTATTCAACATGGGACACCGCCTGGAGGTTTATGTAAGCCCGGAACATGCCGAAGAGATCATCGCTATAAGCAAGAGCTTCGGTGTTGACGCACAGATCATCGGACGCGTAGAGGCTGCAGAGAAAAATGAGCTCATCATTGAAAGCCCATACGGAACATTCAAATATTAAAAAGCAATGGAAAACAACTCGCTTTTAACAAAACTGAACGATCTTGAAGCGCGCTTTCAGGAAGTATCGACATTGATAACCGACCCGGCTGTCGTTGCCGATATGAAGCGTTATGTAAGACTGAACAAGGAGTATCGCGAGTTGGAGCAAATTCTCGATGCAAGGAAACGCTACATACAGCTGTTGACATCGCTATCCGAAGCTAAGGATCTTCTTGCAAACGAAAGCGACACCGAGTTGCGCGAAATGGCACGCGAAGAGATTGATATGTGCGAAACAGAAATCCCAAAAACCGAAGAGGAGATAAAACTGTTGCTTATTCCAGCCGATCCTCAAGACGACAAGAATGCCATTCTTGAAATCAGAGGTGGAACCGGTGGTGACGAAGCTGCAATCTTTGCGGGAGACCTTTTCCGCATGTACAGCAAATATTGCGAAAGCAAAGGCTGGAGAATGGAAGTCTCAAGTTGCAGTGAAGGTACTTCAGGAGGTTATAAGGAGATTATCTGCACTGTAACGGGAGAGAAGGTTTACGGTACACTGAAATACGAATCGGGAGTACACCGTGTACAGAGAGTACCTGCTACCGAGACCCAAGGACGCGTCCATACATCGGCAGCTTCGGTAGCAGTACTGCCCGAAGCCGAAGCTTTTGATGTTGAAATAACAGAAAGTGCCATTAAATGGGATACATTCCGTTCAAGCGGTGCAGGAGGACAGAATGTCAATAAGGTGGAATCGGGTGTACGTTTGAGATATCCCTGGTTGAATCCCGAAACAAACCAGATCGAAGAGATTCTTATCGAGTGTACCGAGACACGTGACCAACCCAAAAACAAAGAGCGCGCACTTGCACGTCTGCGCACATTGATATACGACAGGGAACATCAGCGTTACGCCGATGATATTGCCAACAAGCGCAAGACAATGGTATCAACAGGTGACCGTTCTGCCAAGATACGAACATACAACTATCCGCAGGGACGTATAACCGACCATCGAATAAATTATACAATATACAACCTTTCAGCATTCGTAAACGGAGACATACAGGATTGTATCGACCATCTGATTTTTGCAGAAAATGCAGAAAGAATGAAAGAACAAGAATTATAAAAAACATACGCCATGAACAAACAAGAACTTATCAAACAAATCAAAGAGAAACGTTCATTCCTTTGTGTAGGTCTAGATAGCGACATCAAAAAACTACCGGCACACTTACAGAACAGCGAGGATGCCGTATTCGAGTTCAACAAGGCAATCATCGACGCAACAGCACCATACACTGTTGCATACAAGCCTAACCTTGCATTCTATGAGGCATGCGGAGTGAAAGGTTGGATCAGCTTTGAAAAGACAGTAAACTATATAAAGGAAAACTATCCCGAAATATTTATCATTGCAGACGCGAAACGTGGTGATATCGGTAACACGTCATCGCTCTATGCACGTTCATTCTTCGAAGAGATGAAAGTCGATTCTATCACTGTTGCCCCTTATATGGGTGAAGACAGCGTAAAACCGTTCCTTGCTTATGAAGGAAGCTGGGTTATCGTACTTGCGCTCACTTCAAACCCCGGATCACACGATTTCCAATTGACAAAGGACGAGAACGGCACTATGCTTTTCGAGAAAGTGCTTGAGACATCTCAGAAATGGGGAAGCGATGAGAATATGATGTATGTTGTAGGTGCAACACAGGGCAAATCGTTCGAAAATGTACGTCGTATTGTTCCGAACCACTTCCTTCTTGTACCAGGTGTAGGTGCTCAGGGAGGTTCACTCGAGGAGGTATGCAAGTATGGTATGAACGACGACTGTGGTTTGCTTGTAAACGCAAGCCGTGCCATCATCTTTGCCGACAGCAGCGAGAACTTCGCTACAGTAGCTGCAGAAAAGGCACACGACTATCAGTTGCAGATGGAAGCAGAACTCAAGACTAAAGGTATTATATAAACATAAATTTGTCTAAAATATATAAAATCGCAACTTTTATTTATTTTTAAAAATTATCTTCGCGAATAAAACACAATATACCATGATATTCACAGCTAAACAGATTGCCTCGTTTGTTAACGGAGAGGTTGTCGGCAATGAAAATGCTGAGATATACACATTTGCAAAAATAGAAGAGGGTGTGCCTGGAGCTTTATCGTTCCTGGCCAACCTCAAATATACAGATTATATCTACACTACCCGTTCATCGGTTGTATTGGTTAACCGCGATTTTCTGCCATCAAAACATATTGAAGCAACTCTTATAAAGGTTGACAATGCATACGAGAGCCTTGCCAAACTAATGACAATGTACGAAGCGAGCAAGCCTCAGAAACAAGGTATAAGTTCACTCGCCTCTATTGCACCGACTGCCGAAATAGGAGAAAACTGCTACATAGCACCGTTTGTCGTTATAGGCGACGGTTGCAAGATTGGCAATAACAGCCACATAAACAGCAATGTATCAATAGGCGACGGAGCAAGCATCGGAGACGATTGTATCATTTATTCGAATGTTTCGATATATCACGATTGCCATGTCGGTAACAGATGTATACTCCATAGTGGATGTGTCATAGGAGCTGACGGTTTCGGATTTGCCCCTACAGCCGACGGATATGAGAAAATACCCCAATTGGGAATAGTCATCATTGAGGACAATGTCGAGATTGGAGCAAACACATGTATTGACCGTGCAACAATGGGTTCAACAACAATACACAGTGGAGTTAAGTTGGATAACCTTATACAGATAGCACACAACTGTGAAATCGGAAGCCACACCGCAATGGCAGCACAAGTGGCAGTTGCAGGCACAACAAAAATGGGAGAATGGTGTATCTGTGGAGGACAAGCCGGAATATCAGGTCACAGCACAATAGGTGACCGCACCACAATCGGACCGCAATGCGGAACTATAGGCAGCCGTAAGGGAGGTGAAAGATTGTTGGGTTCACCAGCCATGGACGCAAAAGAGTACATAAAGGCTACGGCTTATTTGAAACGCTTGCCGGAGATGGAAAAAAAGATAAAAGAACTGACAAAGGAACTTGAAGCGTTGAAAAACAACTAACTATACTTCGAATGAACAAACAAAAGACATTGAATGACAGCTTTTCGCTTTCAGGCAAAGGATTACACACAGGACTTAATCTTACCGTCACGTTTAATCCTGCACCCGAAAACTATGGCTACAAGATACAACGAATAGACCTACCGGGAGAACCTATCATTGACGCTGTTGCAGAGAACGTCACTGAAACCACACGTGGTACGGTTCTCACAAAAGGCGAAGCACGCGTCAGCACCGTAGAGCATGCCCTCGCCGCACTTTTTGCACTTGGCATCGACAACTGCTTCATGCAGGTAAACGGACCGGAGTTTCCGATTCTTGACGGCAGTGCAAAATATTATGTCGAAAACATTGAACAGGTTGGCATCAAAGAACAGAATGCCGAAAAGGATGTCTTTGTCATAAAATCCAAGTTAGAGATCAAGGACGAGAATACAGGACATTCAATAATGATTCTTCCTGATGAAAAATTCTGCCTGAATGTACTTGTGCATTACGACAGCAATATACTGAACAACCAATATGCAACTCTTGAAGATCTAAATGATTTTAAGGAAGAGATAGCTTCCAGCCGTACTTTCGTATTCGTACGTGAATTGGAACCATTGCTTAATCTTGGACTGATCAAAGGAGGTGACCTCGACAATGCAATTGTAATATATGAGCGTGAGATGCCACAAGAGAAACTCGATCAGTTGGCAGATGTACTTGGAGTTCCCCGCATGGATGCACAGAAGCTTGGTTATCTGAACCACAAACCTCTTGTATGGAACAATGAGCCTGCACGTCATAAGTTGCTTGACATAATCGGCGACCTTTCTCTTATCGGCAAACCGTTGCAAGGACGTATTATTGCAACATGCCCAGGGCATACCATAAATAACAAGTTCGCGCGCGCGATGAGAAAGCATATCCGCGAACATCAGATACAGGCTCCTATATATGATCCGAACCGTGAACCTGTCATGGATATAAAAAGGATAAAGGAACTTCTTCCACATCGTGCTCCAATGCTTTTGGTCGACAAAATAATAGAGCTGGGATCAAATTATATTGTCGGTACAAAGAATATTACAATGAACGAGCCGTTCTTCGCCGGTCATTTCCCGGATGAACCGATAATGCCAGGTGTGCTCATTGTCGAGGCCATGTCGCAATGCGGTGCATTGATGGTTATGAATATGCTTGATGAGCCATCAAAATATTCAACATACTTCCTTAAAATAGACAAGATAGCATTCCATAAAAAAGTATTGCCTGGCGACACCCTGATATTCAAGGTAGAACAGCCGGTTCCTGTACGGCATGGAATATCAATGATGAGAGGATATGTATTTGTTGGAGAGAAACTTGTGGCAGAAGCACAATTCACAGGACAAATTATAAAGAATAAAGATTAAAAGACTTCGATAAATGATTAATCCATTGACATATATTCACCCAGGTGCCAAAATAGGGGAAAACTGTACCATCGAGCCATTTGTTTACATTGATGACAATGTTGTAATTGGTGATAATTGTCATATCATGGCACACGCATCAGTATTGAGTGGCACACGCATGGGTAATAACAACAAAATATTCCATGGTGCTGTTGTTGGAGGTATTCCTCAAGACCTGAAATTTGTTGGTGAAGATACAACACTTGAAATAGGCGACAACAACCTGATACGCGAGAATGTAACTCTGAACAGAGGAACAGCGTCAAAAGGCAAGACCGTGATAGGCAGCAACAACCTATTCATGGAAAACTCACATATAGGACATGACTGTGTCATAGGAAGTGGCTGTATCATCGGCAATTCAACAAAGATAGCCGGCGAGGTTGTTATAGACGATTTTGCCATACTTAGTGCATGCGTGCTTGTACACCAGTTCAGCAACATAGGTAGCTATGTAATGATACAAGGTGGCAGCCGATTGACTAAAGACATACCGCCATTCATAATAGTAGGCAGAGAACCTGCTAAATATTGTGGACTCAATATTGTCGGTTTGAGACGAAGAGGTTTCAGCAACGAAAGGATCAAGAACATACACGAAGCATATCGTCACATATATGAAAGTGGTACAATTGTTTCAAAAGCTGTTGAACGTATAAAGGAAGAGTGTAATATAAACCAGGATGTGGAATATATTATCAAATTTATAGAAGAGACATCACAAAGAGGTATTATTGGATAAAATTTAGATTATGATATACAAATTCAGACTTTTATCGGACGAAGTTGATAACTTCAGAAGAGATATCGAGATTGATTCGGAAGCAACATTCCTGGATCTGAACAAAGCCATATTGGAGTCAGTAAATTACCCTGACGACCAAATGACATCATTCTTTATCTGTACTGACCAGTGGATCAAAGAGGCTGAGATTACACGTGAGGACATGGGCGGAATGTCAGAAGAGGAGAATTACTCTATGGCTGAGACAATCATTGGTGACCTGGTAGAAGATGAGAAACAGAAACTGATGTATGTCTTTGATCCGCTTGCAGACCGCGCTTTCTTTATGGAATTGAACAAGATTGAGTTCGGAAAGGATATAGACAAGGCTGTTTGTATAAAATCAACAGGTGAAGCTCCTGTACAGACACTCAATTTTGATGAGTTGATGAGCAAGACACCAGCTGCAACAGTCGGTGATGACGATGACTTCAACGAAGATTTCTATGGCAGCGACGGATATAATGAAGATGACATAGACCTTGACGGCTACGACATCAACAACATTGCCGATTCAAGCTATTCTGATGACTTGTATTGATCATTATACACTCCAGCAGGTATAATGAATACACTAGTCGTACTTATAGGCCCTACAGCTGTTGGCAAGACAGATACCAGTCTTGCCATTGCAAAACATTATGCCTGCCCTATAATTTCGGCCGATTCAAGACAAATGTACAGTGGCATGGAAATAGGTACAGCAATGCCAAGTAAAGAGGAACTGGCATGTTGTAAGCACTATTTTGTAGGCCAACTTGCACCAGGCGACTACTACAGTGCAGCAAAGTACGAAGAGGACGTAATTCAGCTACTCGAAAAAGAGTTCGCCAACAATCCTGTAATGGTAATGTCAGGGGGCTCTATGATGTACATTGATGCTGTCTGCAAAGGGATAGACGATATTCCTACTGTTGATGACGAAACGCGTGCAATGGTGCTTGCAAAATATGAAAAAGAGGGATTGGAGCAACTTGCAGCTGAGTTACGGTTGCTCGACCCGGAATACTACAACGAGGCAGATATCAAGAATCCCAAACGCGTAATGCATGCACTTGAAATATGCTATATGACAGGAAAGACATACAGTTCCTTCCGTAAACGTAAAGTAAAGGAGAGACCATTCAATATAGTCAAGATTGGTTTACAGCGTGAACGTGAAGAGTTATACGAACGTATCAACACTCGCGTAGACATGATGATTGAGCAAGGATTGGTCGAAGAGGTGAAAAAATTCGAACATCTGAAACACCATAACTCACTCAATACTGTAGGCTACAAGGAAATATTCAAATACCTTGACGGAGAATGGACATTACCCTTTGCTATTGAAAAGATCAAGCAGAACACACGCATATACTCCCGTAAACAAGTGACATGGTATCGTAAGGACGAGGAGATAGCATGGTTTCACCCTAAAGAGATTCAAAACATCATAAAATATATCGAGGATAAACTTTAATTATCCTCGATATTTCTTTCCTTGCCATGTATCACGTTCAAGCATGCGGCGTTTGATTTTCTCTACAAGTTCATAATTCTTCAATCCCCAATCGGGTGCTATCAACAGCTCCTTTGGTGACTGCGAAGCAAAACGTTCGAGAACCATACTTGGTTTGAGCCTCTCGACATAATCAACAACCGTTTCGATATAATCCTCTACCGAAAATAGTGAGAACTCCTCTGGAGCAAGCGCATATTCTTCTGCCATTCTCGTACCATGTATGAGTTGCAGCTGATGAAGCTTCAGTGTCGTCAATGGCAGTTCCGACAATTTGGCAGCCTGCTGCATAAGTTCCTCCCTACCCTCACCCGGCAAACCAAGAATGATATGTGCCCCTACAGGGATTCCACGTGCAGCAGTACGAACAACGGCATCCACGGCACACGCATAGTCATGTCCGCGGTTTATACGTTTCAATGTCACATCATTTGTGCTCTCTATGCCATATTCAACAAGTACAAATGTCTTCTTGCCCAAATCCGCCAAATAGTCAAGCAAATCATCGGGCATACAATCGGGACGTGTACCGATTACAAGTCCCACACACCCATCAACGGACAAAGCCTCATTATAGCGCAGTTTGAGTACATCAAGCGAACCGTATGTATTGGTGTATGCCTGAAAATAAGCGAGATACTTCATCTCGGGATACTTATGCGCAAAGAACGAAATGCCCTCTTTCATCTGCTCAGCAACCGAACGGTTACGGTGACAATAGGCAGGATTGAACGTCTGGTTATTGCAGAACGTACAACCGCCCCGCCCCACTTTACCATCACGATTAGGACAAGTGAAACCGGCATCTATGGTTATCTTCTGTACTTTTCCGCTAAATTGCTGACGCAAGTATGTACCGAATTCATTATAATAGAATCGTTCATTACCCATAGAACATCAATTA
>JAEIGA010003029.1_pt1 | contig 26469 bp, 30 predicted proteins | sample 9270691 | NCBI WGS metagenome assembly JAEIGA01 (sample SAMN17057246, study PRJNA624740) | gut metagenome | biome: biome; isolation source: fecal sample | host: Bos grunniens | place: China: Xizang | collected 2019 | reverse complement strand
TGGGTCCCTGTAATTTGTAGACATCCAAGCAGTCTGGTCGTCTATCTGTGTAATATATTCAATTGCTCCAGTACTAGATGACTGCGAATGGGATAAAGAAACAGTAGGTTGAGTTACTGTAAATGTAGAACTTGCGCCTATTGCACTTTTTGTTGTTGGAGTTCCATGAGTAACAGTTCCACTGCTAAGAGCAAATGTTGTTGCCTCTCCAAGAACAACATCTGTCTGCTTATTAAGAGATACTGTATCTTTGTAAGCGAGAGCCCCAAGATCTGAAAGATCCATGAGAGTGTCGCCTATCTTTTCCCAAGAAAATGGCGAAGCTTCTCCAATAGTTACATACTCATCATACTTATCGAGTGTTCCGCTTTGAGTCTTGGAATATATAAGATAGAATTTTCCCTTTGTGGTTGATGAAGCGGCAAGGGTTCCGGTGGCCGATGCAGATCCAGAGTTGTAATATACAACAACACCAGAAGGAATTGTTGCCAATTTTGAAGATGATGGTGCCGTAGTACTTGTGTAGTCTGATTGCATCCATACAACGTTGAATGACATACCGCCAGTTATCATACTTCTTGCGGTAGCGTCCTTAATGTCATAACTATTACCAGAAGGCAATGTTATTTTGCTAATCTCTGCCATATTATCTCCTTATCTAAATAATATTAGTTCCTCATCGACAACTTCATCATCACAATCAATTTTATGATTCCAATATGTTCTGTCTTCGGAACTAACATGTATCAATGTGTTATTTATATGGTCTATAATATCCTGCGGTATCGTCGCAACAAATGGTAGATCCTGAACATATGCAAGACCATCCCCTATTTTGATGTTTGGAATATCTGTTCCATCATCTCTAGAGTAATCTTCATATATTATTATCTCACCCTTCAAAGGTATAAAGCCAATAGCGGCATTCCAATTTGCGGTCGTATCATGTTTTGAAATTATCCTTGTATTAACTCGTGCCATATGTCACCTCTGTGGATGTTCCACAATCAAGAATAAGGTCGTTGTCAAATATAGAATCGTTCCAAATTCTTATCCTTCCGTGCTTGAAATAGTATATTGGGTGATTAATCATTAATTCTAAGTTTGTCTCAGAATAAGCTATACCTAAGAAAATATAAATTTTACCATTTTCTGTTGATGGTAAAGACTGAGTATATGTAGTTGTTGGATCTATTATAGCTGATCCATTAGATTGCGGCGTGCATATAAGGTACACCGGTTTCCAAAGCGTAAGCGGTATTGTATCTGGGCCTTTGGAAAACGAATATCCTATATTAATTGTTGTCTGGTCCGTAATACTTGTTGCAGCCGGGCTTCCTCCTTCTGCAACTGCTGCAGTAGTCCCATAATATACAATTCTACCGAATGGGTTGAACGGAGTTTGCGTTGGATCTCTGTATCCAGTAGCATTAGTTAATGTAGACGAATTTGCAGGAATATAATGTTCCCCATCCATAGAAGTGAACATTAGCCTATACCTATACATTGCAGATGTAGTAGGCATCGTTGCATAATTTGTTCTTAAAATATATCCTATGGTGTTTGCATCGCTATAATATCCGTAATAAGCAACCCAGCAACCGTCTTGTATCCTATTTTCATCATATACAAATAACCACGTATAGTTAATATTGTAATGAGTCGTTACTCTTGTCGCAGCAGCCATTGAAGAATATACCGGCTTTGCTCCTAGGGAATTTATGTTTAAAGTCCATCCCGAGGCAGAAGTGACTACTCCATTTTTTAACAGAATAGCAATTCCATTTCGATACTCGTCTATGCCCTCAATTTGAGCGGTCATAACCGTGGATGTAGATGTTGAATCTAACTCGCCATAAAATATCCCTTCGGTTTTCTTAGACTTATTTGGAACAAGCGCTTTGATTTTAGACCAAAAATATGCGAGACCTGTTTTATCTAAATATTCAGCCATAGGAAACTCCTTCCTATGCAGCTACTATTGCGTCTATCTCTGCATTTGTTATCGAAGTAATATCCAAATTTGTCTGAACAACACTAAAATCTGACGCTGAATATGACGCGCCTTTATCTTCTATAGCAAACACCATATCCCCAGCTTCGCACTGCTGGCCGACATATGTTCCTGCCGTACCTACAACCCAGTACCAACCCTTTTTGTAGTCTGTTCCGGAAATATCCGAACCAGCATTAGCTACTCCTTTGAATGTCGCAGCACCTATCTGTGCAGCAGCAACCGCTTCTGAAACAAATGCCGTAGTTGCTACCTGTGTTGAACTTGTACCTGCTGTAGCAGTTGGTGCTGTTGGAGCACCAGTAAATGCAGGAGAAGCTAAAGGAGCATATGTTGTAGATATGTTGTTTCCATTAGCATCGCCAGTCGCTCTAGCAACCGCCGTATTTCCTATGGCAGAAACTATCTGCGCTCCGGTAGCAGCACTTGTTGTGGTAGAATTTGCCGCTGAATATACTATTCCAGCTTCTGATTTCTTCTGAAGAGCCGTATCTGCGAGTCCAAGAGATGTCTGGACAGCAGTCGTCATATCCGATGATGGAATTCCATTTGCAGGCTTAATATAAACATCTGAAAGCCCCATATCTTCTTTTAATGTCGCTGCTGATACTACATCGGAAGAAGAACCATTCTTATTTTGAACTATTTTATGGTTTGTTGTATCGTAAGTTACAGACTCAACAAATTTAGCTTTAATCTTTTGCCAGAAATATAAGAGACCGTTTTCGTCTAAATATTTATTCGCCATTTATGTCTCCTTAACTTAATAAATCCTCAATTTCTTGGTTTGTTATAGCAACAGTTTGAAGATTCTCCAGTGAAATAGGTAGATCGGTTATCGCATCTATTGGATGCTGATCAGGAGCATCTCTTCCGGTCAATCTAACATGATCCTTTATAGCAACTTCTCTCGGGATGTTAACATTTCCACTTACAGTTCCAGTTGCACTAAGTGATCCATTTAAATTTGACACTCCAGAAAGAGTTCCGGTAAGATTTCGGACAATAGTAATTGTTCCATTCTTATTATCCATTACTCTACCTCTTCACTTATCTTAAATTTTGCCTTATTAATAAAAGTATCAACTATTCCAGATGCGGTAGTTAACTGAATATCGTATACCCAGCTAGAAGGCTGAGGAAGTGATTTTGTGTCTGCTGGTTCTAACTCGAGAAGAAGAGTATCTATTGGTATGTCCTTAAAGATTATAACTTCCGAATCGTTGTAATCTTTCTTTAATGCAAACCTTACAGAATCCCCTTCTTGTGGTTCATATACTGAGCCATCTTCATTAAATATCCCAACCACTGCTCTAAAAGTATCTGCTCTGGTCATAGTTATTGTGGTTCCATTAATCTCTATCATCAGACTCCTCCTTTTTGAATACTCTCTTCAAGAAATTGAGTATCTCCTGGAGTGTCTCTAATATCTTTTCAAGAATGCTTTTTTCAGACTCTATTGGCTCTTCTACAGGATCTTCCGGAGGTTCTACCTGCGTACCAGGATGGAACGGTTCTGGTTCGGGTTCAGGCTCTTCGACTACGGGTTCTTCATATGGAAGAATATCTTTCGTACTTACAGCCCCGATAACGTATTCTGTGTTCGATACAACCGCTCTGTCGCCAACTAACTGTGTTATAGTCAGAGGAACTCCATATACCCAGGAAGCAAAATATATATCTGTGCCATATACTTTTGCTCCTTGTACTATCGTAACGATATCTCCTTCGTGGAATTGGCCTTCTGGCTTCATCGTGTATTCCACAAATGGGAGTTTACCATGCCACCCCCATTTTCCATACTGAGAACCATTAAATATACGCTCTCCGTTAGATCCAATTTCGGAAACTATTACTCCATTTTGACCCCAAGCGACAGTGCATTCACATACCTTTCGATCCCCAATATAAACACCTGCATGAGAGTCATCATAGTATAAAAGAAAAGCGCCAACTGGTATATTATTCATATCAGTTGAAACCTCAGAGCAATGAGTAAGAATCTGTCTGCCAGTCCAATCACCAAGTGACGCCCCAGGATTGTAGATTGCAAAATTACCGACTCTCCAATTGTCCGCTATTGTACCATTAGACCAATCTATAGATTTAACAAGATTCCAACAGTCAAAGCTAAGGCTGATTCCATCGTAATATCCTAAATTGTATGGGTATCTATTATTATACGTTGTCTTCCTATCAAGTATCTTGTCTAAGCATTCAAGAAATTGCGTATCTTTCATTTTTTACTCCTTAAATAGATCCAAACAATAAAAAGGGCTACTAGCATTGCCAAGTAGCCCATTTCTTGATTACTCATTTTTGTTTATATCTTCCCAATAATTTTTGGTAGAGATTCCAAGTATAATGCCCAAAAACGTATCAACTGCTGTGATAGTCTGAACTATCGCCTCTCCATAAGGAAGACCCCAAATTGTGCAAATAGCCATTGCAAGCGTTGCAAGCGCAGGAAGCCAAACAAGTGCTATTTTCTTTAAAATGTCATATGTTTTATTCTGCATCTTCATATCTCATGTCCTCCTTTTCTAAAATATCTTTCAATCGTTATCATCGTCTATAAGAGGCAAGGCAACAACTTTACCATAAATATAATCGATGTAACCATTTCCCTTTTTGTCTTTGTACAACTTGTACGTGTCTAAAAATAACTTTAATGCTTCTTTGTCTATATGATTATTCTGGATCATGGCGTTGCCGAGCATCCATAAACTTATAGCAGTGTTCTGCATTAAAAGAGAACTATCATTTTTCTTTTCCTTAATGCGATTTCCTATAATCGTGACAATACCACCTATAAGTGCACTTAGGGCACTACTACTTATTATTGCTATAATTATTTGATTATCCATAAATGCCCCCTAGAATAAGAATGTCCAAGAAATATCCGCTTCTCCGCTAAACGTATATTGCTGCCCATATCCAGATAGACGTATTTTTATTATTCCATTCGTATCTATCAGCCCGTTGTAAACAGATGAGCCCCAATATCCATTCCCCATAGCAAGTCCTTTTGGTATAACATCTGATATGCTACCTTCAAATATATTGTCGCCAACATTGTAAGTGCCAGATGCATTAAAAATTATAGATAAGTGAGCAACCCTACCAAATACGAATAGTTTTGCTTGATTTATTGTAAATCCGCTAGATCTTGTGATTTGTGGCGTTAACTCTATAGGAGTATATGCTAGTGTTGCTGCGTCTGTTATGGTTCCAGATGCGTCAACGCTTACAAGCCTCAATGGCAATGCTGAATCAACAGTCCCTGGTTCTCCTTTTTTTGCTATACCTATTCCATATCCATCGTTAGCATCATATACTATTTCTACTCCACGCAATCCTATAGAAATAGTATCTGATCGTATAATCGCATTGTCTATTCCTATAAAATCGTCATATAATTTGTACGTTACAATATAACTATAATCAGGTGATAGAATTCCAGAAGATGTATATAATACAGCCCCGCTAACAGTTATTGTCCCATTAAAAGAACTAACAGAAATATCGCATTTACTTGAAATCTCACTATTTCCTACAGAACCATTATTATATGTAGCGGACATTCGTCCATATTCTCCATCATCAAGTTCTTGCCCGGTACTATCTCCGTTGCTCCAACGAATGGATTCAACACTTTCAAACGACGGATATGTATATGATTCGGTATTAAACGAAATCGTTTCAGAAGTACCTAATGCGCCATTTGATTCCGTGGCTGTAAAATATACAGTGTGCGAACCAGAAGATGTCGGGGAAGGAACCGTACATGTATTATCTGGGCCAGAATATACTTGAGTAGAATCTATATATAATTTGTACCCGGTTATCGTATGCGGTTCATCTTCATCAATTGTTCCTGGAGAAGCAATGAATGAAAAAGTTAAAGAAGAAATATTAGATACAATAGTATCATTATTATATGGCTTAATTATAATATACGGTGTTTGCGGCCAAGATACATTTGGTGGTGTTATAGCTATAGATTGACTTAATTTTGAAGTATAATTTGAATTCCACGTCCCATAAAAATAGTTTCCGGACAAATCAAACTGAACAAGTCCATCAACTATGTTACACGATTCGATTGGCGTTACTCCAGAATAAACAACCGTCCATGGAGAATAATTTTGCCAAGAAATATCTCCTCTATAGTAGTTCTTACCACCAATTGTAACACTTAGCCCATAAATATTATTTCTTTCATCGTTATGACCATTTGACTGTGATACGACATTCCATCTAAATACACCGTCTTCAAACGTTACATTTAATGTAAAATATTGAGGAGGGTCAGTTTGAACAACATTTGAATTCCATGAATATGTAGCCATATTATCTCCTCGCTTTTATAGTCATTCTGTGTAATGCTCCGCTATCACTGGTTATAACACTCCAATGTTCTCCGTGCTCCAATTCATTAACTATATGCCCTTTAATTACAAATAGCTTATATACACCGTCGGTTGGATCTTCTCCGATATATGCTTTTGTATCCCCAGTTGCATCTTTAAAATCTAACCTTACTTCGGTTAATAACGCTTTTGTATTAGAATCAGGTATTCCTAGTTCAAGCCCATCAGCAGTAAATCTCAAATATTTACTTAGTTTATCGGGTCCATCAGTATCTATTCTTACTATTTGAAGCTGTATCCCATTAATATCTTGCTGAAGGAGACTCAACGCTCCATCAGTTCTAGTTATTTCAGAAGTTATCGTTTCGTTCGTTAATATAAGACTAGCTCTCTGTCTTGCATTTGTCTGGCGATTTTCTAATTCTTCTCTAGATACATATGGATACTCGGAATCTATTTCGTCCTCTCCTGTTGCTGAGACGTCTGCTGTAAATGGATTTTCAAAATATCTTGTATATGCAGTAATTCCAGTATGGGTATTATTCGTATAAACACCGTCCCATAGTTCAAATGCCGGATCTATTATTGCATTTGTTAATTCATATGGGCTATATACAAACGCCGATAACTCAGAAGCTAGTGCATCTGCAATATCTTGTGTCCCCCAAGGACATTCAAATATAAATTCTGATTCTGTGTCATCACCAGACGTATAGTATATTGGATCGCCCGTTTCGTCATCAACACCTATATTAATAGTTACTCTAGATATAGATTGGAAAGGAATAAGTTCATCATATTCTTCTGCACTATCTAATATTTGGTGTTCCTTTGTTTCATGATATGAATGCGGAAAATCAGATAACTTCAATAATTTTAAATGACCATAGTCATCGATTATCCAATTTCCGCCATACATTGCACCTATATACCCAAGAACCTGTCTTGCTGTGTATCCGCCGTCACCATATCCTGGAAATTGTATGTCATACTCTTCAGATATAACTGATGCTGTATGCGAATCAAGAGGTACGTCCAAAAATTCATCGGCTATGATGTTTACAACATCAATATCTGTTTTTGGCCAATATTCTTGCTCACCATCGCTAATAAACATAAGTTTATCAGCCTTCATCATGGCGTCAAAACATTCTAAATCTAAGACTCCATTTCTGGAATGTCGTCTTTTATCAATATAAAATTCACCTTGCTTCAGCCACGCACTCGTCAAAGAGCCATTTGTGAGTCTAGTTTCTACTACACATTTGGCTCTTCTCGGAATGCTATATATTGGAAGGTACAGTGAGGCTGTCAATTTTGTAGAAATGCATTGCCCTACAACTGGAGCCGATCCAGAAAATATGTCGCAATTGCTCTTCATACTTATTATGCTATCCGAATAGTAATATATATCATCGATTTTGATTCTACATTCTACTATATGATTCGGATCGCTCATTAATTCTCTCCAATGTAAAGCATTACGCATCTCATAACTCCTCTATGTAGCAATTTTTTCGCTAATATTAAACGAAATCCCAGTTAAATATGTCACTCCAGCAGCAACTTTATGTTTTGTATGCTTTATATCTGTTATGTAAAATGTACTTGTTTTTACAGTTCCATCTTCACTATCAGAATATGTTATTGCAGCTGGATTTGTAGCTAAAAATGCTGCGTATTCTGCATATTGTTCTGCGGACATGTCTAATATCTTTATAGCTGCTTTATGCCTTCGTTTTTCGTTCATCCATTCTGTTCCGTCCATTGTAGTTATGGACTTTCGATTAACGTCAGCTCGAGCCCATTCAATATCGCCTTGAAGAATCGGCAAAAAGTTCTTTCCATTCACCAAAAATACATCGGTTGGCACTGTTCCGCCGCTTATTGGTTCAAGAGAAACGTTTGCTTTACACCCCAATTCCGTTACATTTATTGTCACACCAGAGACGGTATATTCAAGAATAACAGAATTCCATTCGACTTTTAACGTTCCCGTGCATGTTCCATCTGGTTGGTGTTGCACCGGAAATGCAGCTGATCCAAGAGATGAAACATGTGGAACGTTCAACGACGTAAGAAGATTTGGAGGGTTAAATGAAGCAACAAGACTGTCGTTCCAATAAACATTCACTTCTCTTCCCGTGTGATACCCCCAATCAATTCCTATATTGTAAAGAGTGACGGAAACATAGACCATTGATTGAAGATTTGATGCGTCATATACGGAGGAACTATATGAAGCTTGTAATTTTAATTGCCCACCAGCAAATGGATAACCGGTTTCGGAATATAGGCCGTTGTTATAGTTATAAAGTGATTCTTTACCAGTAGCCATAATACCTCCTTATAAACCAGCAGCCCTATTTGCTGACATTTGGTAATTTGTGATTATCCGACCAACTTTGCTTCCATCCATATTAATATCAACGTTTCTCATTGCATTAACAAGAATAGACGCCAATGCTTGCTCATTAAGTTGGTTTGCATTCATATTCGCTATCTGATTTTTTAAATTCGCTACTTCATTAGAAATAGAACCAATAGCGGATATATTAGCGTTTGTTGTTCCGTTAATTGACGCAGAAATATTTCCATTAGCAAACATGGAATTAATAAGTTTTTGCCCATTTTGAATATTTGAGGCATCAATCACTGGAGTGATCTTTGGGCTGATTGACAAGTCAGATTCTGCAAGAGAAGCAACTTTAGCCATTGGCCCGGCGAATGCGGAAATTACAGAATCGCCAAGTGTTTTGGTCTGGCCTTCTACTTTTCCTTCATAGTTCTGTAAACCGATAATAAGGCCTTCATCTATATACTCTCCGAATCGCATAAACACACGAGATGGAGAATAAATTCCCATGTTATACTGGTAACTCTCGGCCATTGTGTTGCCAAGATTAATCATCACCTCTTTGGCCCGACCCCAAAGGTTTTGAACACCTTCGATTATACCGTTTACTATGTTCTTTCCGTTTTCAACCCATCTACCGAATAACAAACTACCTATATTGATTGATTCTAGATTAAGATCTCCGCCTGTATTTTTTAGTATTTCGGTTAAATCACCGCCAGTTCCTTCTGTAATTTTAGTAATATCAAGACCGGTATCAGAAGTTAACTGCCTTAATGTATCACCAAAATCTCCAGTAGAAGAAGCGGTCTGTCCTAATGTTCCTGTTATATACTTATATGCAGAATTTGAAGATCCAACAACACTGCTGTTTATATCATCCCCGGCGTCTTTAACTTCTTGCTCTATAGTGCTAGTTGTATCTTGTATAGACCCTTCAATGTTATCAGTACTCTGACCTATTACATTCTCTGTGTTTTGAATATCATTTATAACTGACGTACTTGACGCATTAACAACACCCTTCCAAAGAAGAAGCGCAGTGTTAATTTTTATTAAAGCTTCGCCGAGTACCAAAAGAGCCGCCCCAAGAACGGAGACACCAGCAGCAAGTAATAACAGAAGAGGTGTTGTCACACTCAATATCGCGGACACCGCAACGAAAACGGCTAAAGCTCCAGCAACGGCAAGTAAATGTACAGCCAATCCGCCATAATTAGTTGCAGCCATAACAGCCAAAGCGCCAGCAAATACTGATATAGAACCCGCTATTGCCAATAATGCAAGTGACATAACAAGCATTGCGGCCGATACCAGCAGCAATTGAGGGGCTATGCCACTAAATAAATATCCTAATACACCAAATAATGTAAGAACGACAATTAAAGCTAATAGCGCAGTTGCAATGCCGTCTAAATTGATAGCGGACAAAACTAATATTGCTCCTGCTATAATTAAAAATGCTGCACCAAATATAGTTAAAGCTGCGCCCAACACGATCATGTCTTTAGCAGTCTTTTTCATTATTGCAGAAAAGCCGCCAACAATTACTAAGATTCCTAGCATCCCGCCTAAACCGACGAGAATATTTGTCCATCCTATAACTGCTAAACCAGCCACCGCAACTGCTAATAGATCTATAGCAACTGCCATTATTAGCATTGCTCCGGCAACCGTTATTATGCTTTCTGCCTGCTTATCGAATTTAATTTTAGCTACAGCAAATACAAATAGTCCAAATATAACAAGCAGTGCAGTTACAGCGCCTATCCCTTGTTTTATGTACTCGAAGTCGACTCGTCCAAGTAAAGCAACAACAACTGCTAATATCGCGACTGCGCCTGCTATTCCAAGAAATGCTTTCGCAGTAACGTTAATCCCCTTTAAACCATCAAGATACTTCATAGCTATTACAAGTTCAGCAAGTATTGCAGTGATGGCTAAAAATGCAAAGACTGCCGCCGGCCATTTATCCCCAACGTCTGCAAATGCAGAAGTCAAAGTCTTTAAAGCAACGGCTAATATAAGAACTCCAGTAGCCATTGTAATCATCATAGTTACATTGGCGGTACTCTTATATCTTCCTAAGAAAAAGTCAAATATACCTCCGCTCCTTACCTTTTCAGCGTCCTTCTTTAGTTTTGTAATATCTTTAAACGCATTATACATAACTCTAACTAGAGCTACTATTGCAGCTAAAGATGCGACTAAAGAAAGTGGATCAGAATTCGAAAGAGCGACTAAAGAAGCAGTAATTATTCCTATGGCAGAGGCAATGACAAATACCTGAGCAACATTAGCCCTTTTTATAAAGATTTCAAATCCTTCAGCTATGTTAGCAAGAATATCTTTTATACTACCACCGAATTCTTTAAGCCCTTTTAATTTTTCCTTAGCATCTTTTAAATTTAACAACTTCTTAAGAGCTAAACCTATAAGAACTGCACCGGATACAACTTTGCCGCTTTCAGTATCGCCACCAAAAATAGGAGTAAGAGTGGTTGATAATTCTTTACCAATTTCAGAAAGATCTTCCAATAGTCCTTGAGCAACTTTTGCGAAGAAGTCAAATATCTTTTTTAAAGGATTATCGCCATTAAATAGTTCTCCAACGAAGTCAAATATGTCTTTAAACGCCTGGCCAATTGACCCAGATTCAGCTAATCCGACTACCAAATCAGTAAATTTAGTTATTGCATCAGATACATTCTCAACAATCCATCCTAATACATCAAAAAATCCAGTGAATTTATCTACTTCCTCATTGCTTTCTTTAAACACCGAGATGTTTTTGCCTATAATTGAAAATATTGTAAGTAGACCATTCGCAGCATAAGACAAAGCGTTTTTTAAAGGTGATAGAGTTTTAATAAATCTAGATACTAACCCACTTACTAAATCAAGAGCATCTGCTATTCCCTGAATAATCTTTTGAAACCGCTCACTTTTAGACGCGTCTTCAACTAGTTTACCGAAAATAGTAGAAGACTCACCTGATCCATCAGTATATAATTCTTCGTATGTTCCATCCGCTATTGCACTCTCTAATTTTTCTAGTTCATCACTAGCGGAACCAGATGCGATACGCTCAAATGAATCTGCAAAACGATTAAATTTGGATGTGGCTTCATATAGCCAATCACCAGTTAAAGTGAATTTCATAGAATTTAATACACTTAAAACCGGCTCTAAATATTTTTTTGCCCCTGATCCTATTTTTTTAAAAGAGTCTAATAATAGTGTTCTACCTCCTTCGCCCATATCGTGCCAACTACTAAACGCGTTAGCAATATCGACTATTGGCTGTGAAAAGTGTGAAACTAAAAAATCATTTAAACCAGTCCAAAGCTCGATTGCTTCTTCCGGGGCACCAAATATAGATTGGAATATCTGATAAAACGCCGTACTTGTTGCGTCCTTAGCAGCGTCTATTGCCTCAGAAAATGTCCTAGCCTGTGTTGCTGATTTAAGGTAAATCTTTCCTAACTTATTGGTGCTATCACCGAATTGGTCCATGGCCTCATCGAGACTTAAAATAACACCATTTTGCTTTTGGTATTCAAGAGTAGCATCGGCAAGATCATTTGTATACTTTCCGTATCCTTCTCCAAATACCTTATTTATTACATCGTAGTTAGCCCATCCACCTTTGGTGTTGGTTAAAGTTCTTTCGAAATTTTCGAAAGTTACTATTGCGCCTTTTCCTTCTCCGTTAATTACACTATATGTATTTTCGGATTCTTTTCTTAATGTGCCAACAGCAACTGCGGCATCTAAAAACTGCTGTTTTAACTTAGCCGTGCTTACGCCAAGCATGCCAAGTCTTCTCCACTCCATCAAGGTAAGGCCACCCTTAGCTAGAGAATCGGCATAAATATCGAATGCCCTAGAGCCTTGAATAGCGGATTGTCCGGCATAAGTTACGGAATTTCCTATACCCATAATTGTTGGTATAGCTTTGTCCAAATCGATGCCTTGTCTTGCGAAAGCCTGTAATGCTGTTACCATGTCGCTTAAACTAAAGCTCGTGGCATCAGAATACCAGGCAAGTTTTTCTATATAACCAGCTGCCTTTTCGTAAGATATGTCTGCTTGGTTAACGAGAGATATGGTGTTTGTAGTAATACTCTCGTACTTCTTCATACCAGCAGCAACCTGATCAACTGTTATGGATTTTGTCATCTGAATCCCCATATCGACAACTCGATTTGTAAGATTCTGGATGATAGACATCCCAACTATACCGAGATTACTAAAACGACTGGCAACTGCATCCACTCCAGCGGCGAGTCCATCGAACGCTCCGCTTTTGTCCATCGAATTTATTTGATTATCGAGGCCGGAAAGAGAATTCATTGTGGTCTTAACGCCTTTTTCGAATTGAGCGTTATCGAACACCATCTGAACAATCCTATTATCTATTGCACCCATGCGTTGACCACCTCCTTCCAGACATCATCTGCAATATAATTAAATATTGGTTCTATAGCCGGGTTAATAAAATCTTTTCCATACACATAACCGCCATTTACTGAATGCCCATACTCGAGCAATATAACTATTGGGGTCCCGTCTTTAGTTGTATTACTATTAACCCAATGTAATTTTACGCCTTTAGATGACGTTTGTATTTTATACGACCATGAATCAGAAGTAACTCCAGAATCAATGGGGGTGGCTTTCTGTAATGCCTCTACCCCCATTTGTCCATACTTGTCTAATTTTTTTAGGAACTCTTTTCTCCAAATAAACCCTAAAAACTTCGTCGTTTTATTGAAATTCCCTTTTGATTTAATTGCAATCATAGTTTAGCCCTTGCTATGCATAGCCGCTCTTCTTGCTTTATTAATTGCTGCATACTCTTGTAAGGTTTCACTCTTTGATTTCTTTTTACGAGGCCCATTCTTAACGTCACATGTTTTTATAAGAGTTAAAAGCCTATTTAAATGCCATTTTTCGCACTCAAATGGAATACCAAAATTTATCATCCAAAAATATATTAACTCAGAAGTAACAACTTGCGCTTTTCCTGGTTTCTTTCCGCGATCGTTAAAGGTAGTAGCCGTCATCGGATCTTCTATATAATCTAATATCTTTTTTGTTGTTTCCGAATCAATTGCAGAGTACACCAAAGGATCAACATTTTGCGTAATCGTCATGCATTGGACATAATATCGCCACTGTTCGTCAGTTATTCCGCCTTGTGTAGTCACCGTTTTTATGAATGGCTTATGAAATTTTTGTTCCCATTTTGAAATTGAAATGAGCGAATGTTCTAAGCATAAAGTCGTTTCTTTTGTACTAATAAATAAATTAGTTTGTTCGTCGTAAAACTCATTTGCCGGTATCTTTATCTGTAACATCGTTTTTGAATGAGCTCATCTTAGCTGATAAATCTTTAGGAATTATGCCGTTAACAAATTCAGCGGCTGCATCTGCGTCTGCAACTAATTCCATAAATAACTCAGAATATGCTTCAGTCTGCTCAAAAGAATCCGATATTTCTTTCGACTTTATAAATCTTCTTCCGTCAGAAGACTTTTCTCCATAGGATTTAAGAACAAGATCTTTAAATAATGCGCTAAGAGTCGGAACATCCTGAGCAGATACTATTTTCTGTATATACGAAGAAAGTCCTCCGTTCATTGACAACTGCATTTCCATTATTTCTGCTTTACTAAGATTGAAATAAAAGTCTTCTTCTCTTTCATTTCCATCATAATCAACATACTTAATAGTCTTCTTATACATAAGAATTATCTCCTTTCGAAAAATAAAGGGGCCCATATAGAGCCCCTTACGAGATTAAGTATTTCAAGCTACTCATATACTTGAGTGCTTTACTATAAAAAATCTATTAAACTACGCTATAAGTGCAGCGAGCTGGTCAGGGAGAAGAAGATGCGGACCATCATCAACAACTTCAACCCAATCCTCAGAATCAAATGTTCCAGCAGGTACCGCTGCCTTAGCAATATATGTCTTGTTAGACTGCGTAACAGCATCGCCAGCCTTATATGCTTTTGTTGCCGAAAATGCTTCGGCGGTTACACCATAAAGAGAAGCCTCAAGAATCGCCATCTTATCGGGATCTGTCTTTGTAGAATCGATCATAAGATGCGCAGTAGGCTTATACCCAGTTACAGGAACAGGAGTTGTAGAAACTTCAAAGCTGAATGTTATAGCGTCCGGATCATCATTCATAGTTTCATGATCTCTGTCTGAAGGTCCAGCAAGGCACCCATATATGATGTTAAGCTTGTAGCCGTATTCATCAAATACTTCGTCATTTCCTATTGCAGTTCTATAGCAGAATCCAAAGCTCCTCTTTGACTGCTGTCCTATAAACATGCCGCTTGCAAGTTCAGAATATCCAATGCAGGCATTGAACTCGTCAGGATATGTATACGCTTCAATTGTAGCATTAAAATCCTCTACCGACATGAGATTGAGATACTTCATATCATCTGCCCAAAGGGGGTTTGCCTCTCCGCCATCGGGGCTCTCACTAACTGACGTAAGACCATTCCAAGCCACGCCTGTGTCGTAAGTTCCATCGTCTTTTTTTACATAAAGGACACCGTTTTTAACGCCAGTTTCATAAAGGCGGTCACCATTAGCATCCCATACTAATTTTGCCATAATTAATCCTCCCAAAAGATTAATAATATAATGTAAGAACCGAGTGATAAAGATTATCCGAAACGAAACACCTATTCAAATCGATATGCGTAAAATGATTAAGTAATATCGTTGGCAAATCGTATTCACTGTCCTTATAAATTACGGTTATTTCATAACATTGTGTGTGTTTGTATACTTTATTATCTGCTCTACGAACTTCGGGTCTTGCGAGTTTGTAACAGATACATGGGTAATTTAGCTTAACTGACTCCGGTGGCTGAAAGTACACATTTTGTTTACCGTCTGCCCTTACTCCAATCAAGGATTTCAGTTCAGACTGAAGAGATAGTCTGCTAGCCATTATACTCACCTCCTAAAGTCAGTATGAGCCTTGGGCGCTCAACGTTAATTTCTGTAACTTTCCATAGAACGCCCAACCACTCTACAAACTTTATATTAGAGAAATTTTGGTAAGCATATGCGTCAGCAAGTACACTAATTCGATTACCTATTTTTAAATCGTCATTAGCATTATCACTTGTTTGCCATCTCGAAGAATTTTTAAGAACATCGCCGTAGTAGTATCTTTCGGTAACGACATCTCTAAATATCCCAGAATCTGCTGGATCCTCAGTGGTCACACAATAACCCACTTTTCCATAAAATTTCTCCATTTTGAATTTTTACGTATTATTCTGCTTCTACAAGCTCGATAGCAAGAGCAGCATAGGGCTTGATCATTGCACCGGAAACTCTTGTCTCAATGAGATACTGGAGCTGGTTATAGTTGATATCGAAATCATCAAACATATTAACTGCGCCACCCTTATCTGCACCAAGATTGTAATCGTTAAGATTTACGATGATTCCAGCAAGAGTTCTAGTCTTTCCTTCCTCATCAACTCTCGTAAGATTCTCGAGAACGGGCGCCGTTACGATGTCCTTAATTCTCATAGCCTTTGCGAGCTTGTCTTCATCATCATAGATCACTCTCTGGTTAAGATCTTCAACAAGAAGCATATCAGTTACGATATCCTCATTTGTATAGAATGTGGGATTGCCAGAACCCTTATAAAGCTTCTTGGACTTTCTTATTGCTCTGATTATAGCCTTTGCCTTTTCATCATCAGTAGCATTTGCGGGAACCGAGACCTTGACCTTTACTGTGAACAGATCGGAGTCAGTCCAAATAGGTCTAAGATTGAGTTCATTGATGTGATCGTTATCGGAGGTGTCTCTTCCATCACCAACAAGAATTGCTCTTGCGATTTCCTCATTGAGCATTCCTCTCATTTCAGCCTTGATCCATGCAACTACATCGAAATCGGTGATGTCAATAACATCGTCCCTGTCGAGCTTCTGCTTCTTGTAAACAGTAGTAGGAGTGGTTGTTCTCTTAAGCAGAGTGAATACCTCATTCTTCTTAAGATTTCCCTTAATATATCCCTTTGCTCTAGCCTCATCCTCAGTAATATCTGCAAATACAGATTTAATTCTGCTGAAAGGTGTGTGATGAACGCCATTCATAACCTTGGACACCCATTCATCTTCTCTCTTAATATATTCGGGAGTATTCTGAAGTGTCTTGAAATCCGGGAACAGATAATCTATGTTCTCGATACCATAATCGGCTGCATGAGCAAGAACTGAATCTCTAAGAGATCCGTTTCTCTTTGCATCGCTGAAAATATCTTCTATCTCTGCGTGGCTGAGGACATCCCCATACATAGCGTCATCGCCTTCAAATACATTATGCATCATATAATCGTCATAACCTCCAAATGCATCCTGGGCAACCTCTTCATCTGCGCCTCCTTTTGCATCTTCAAGAGCCTGACCAATCATAAAATATACGACTTTCTTCTGTTCTTCTGTGAGTTCATCGAATACGTCTTTCACAGTCTTTTCTTCTGCCATTTTCTTTTCTCCTTCTTTAGGCTGTTCTTGTACCGGATCTTCTACCGGCTCTTCTTTTTCTGCGTGTTCGGCCACGGGTTCGTCTTTGACCAATTCCTCTCCTGTATAAATTACGGCCTCATCTTCTGCTTCTTCTCCATGAGCAAGAATCGGGAAGTCAATGAGAGCACCCGGATTTGCTCCTGCGAGAACTAAACTTACTTCTCTAATAACGCCATGTAAAACGTCCCCACCTTTCTGCTTTAGCTGATTAGCATAAATTGAAAGCGCGGTAACATCACCATGTTCAACGAGCTGTTTAGCATTACGACCAGCATCTGTATCATTAAATGTGCAGTAAGCATAGACGCCATTATCTCTATTTTCGAGAAGCGCATGCCCAAGTACATTCGATGGATCGTTGTGCTGATGCTGCCATACGAGAGGGACTGTCTGTCCGTCCTGATTCGCGAATGCCCCATGACGAATTGTTCTTCCGTCAGAGCATCTCAAATCATTCTTAGTGGCCCACCCACTAAAATCGAACTTTTTTCCCATTTTGAATTTTTCTCCTTAAAATTTATTATTTATATGAAATTAATTTTTCATCTTTTGAAATGTGTGTTTCTATCATCTCTTATTCGAATCAAAGCTTTATTTCATTTAATAATATGGTTGTTCTTCCGGAGGTACTCCGGTTTCATAATTTTGATCCACATATTCGTCCCCAGGATAGGCGTAAGGATCGTCCATCATGGGCTCTTCTGGCTTATTTAAATTTCTGTTTCTTAATTCATTTGCTTCTGGATCATCTGATGGTTTAAGACCCATATACCCACGCATTTCATTAGGAGTAAGTATCTCGCTTCTAATAAACGCTTCACCAAGTCTGGTAAGTTCTTCTGTTGTCGCAAGTTTAAGTGGATTCATAAAGTACTTAATCGACTGGCCTTGAGTACGAGCAGTTTTAGTCAAGAATTTTCTACTAAGTTCATCACAAATAGCAGCAAGAACTGGTTCGACTGTTCGATTATAGTAATTAGTCATAACCGCTTCGTTGGCCGTTCCGTTTAAAATCTCTTCTGTAATACCAAGCTGAGAATATAACTGTTTAGTTAATGTTTCTATCTGTGGGAGTAGATTATTCTCGATTGCTCTATTAAGTTGAACTATCTTTTCTGTTCCATCAATGTACGCTATACCGTATTTGGATGATGAAAGCTGAACTTCTATATCTTTTCTGCGTCGTTCTGCTTGCTCTATCCTCGTTTCGCTTTTTAATGTATACGGAAGCTGAATGATCATGTCCAATTTTCCGCCACTTGATTGCTCATCAATTTTATCGAGAAGATTAAGTTTATGGATTAACCTCTTAGATGTTGAATTAGGCTCGTTCATAACCGCATAAAACGGATTCTGAACAATTGCGCACATATGTTTGGGGACTGTAACCTGCTCTTTTTTACCAGTTCGTTCATTATATAAGTCAACCATAACTTGTGACGGATACCATTGCGATATCTTTCCAACTCTCAAATTAAGAACCTCAAATGATTCCCTATTGATTGGACTAATATTTGTATCCACTGGGACAATCGCAATACACCCTTCATCGAATAAAGACATAACAGCATCTTGTATAAACGCCCGACCTGTTTGATCCATATTAGCATCTAATGTCAAAATATCATCCAAACTAGACTTAATATTTTCGATAAATTCGCCGTTTATGTCCAATCTAACATGTCTAATTGATACAGAAGCAACATCTACTGCGATTCTGTTATACACAGAATAAATAATAGACCGTTCATTACCAAAGCTATGTCTAGTAATATCTGGTCTATAAAAGAAACTAGATTCGTTATAAGACGGAATATATGTAGGACCTCGATGAGTAAACGCGTTCCATGCGTTTTTTAATCTTTCGCTTATCGTATAGTCCATAGTTTATTATCTGCTATTATAATATCTTCTAGCGTTGCTATCTATTGCTTTCTTATAATCTGCATTTTTACGATACATACTAGCATTTGATGCATCTACTATATCTCGTATAAATAATCCGGTGTTAAGAAGACTCCCAACGTATCTAATACCTAAATTGGCAGCCCTACTTGCAGCCCATGTTTCTTTAGTCTCACCACCAAATCGGTTTATTAAATTTTCTGTAATTTTCGCAGCACTGCCAACCGCGACACCTCTAAGAAGATCTCTTCCGATTATGCCGCCAACATTTGCGAGACCAGTATGGCTTCCTCTCGTGGCAATTCTACCAGCTCTACGGCCATTCATTGTGCTAGCTTTATACAGCCTATTCTGTATACGCATATTAGCCCTATCAACTGGGTTTGCCCTGCGCATTTCGCCAACACCATAATGGGTTCTTCCTGCACTAGTTAAAGACCCGTCTTCATTCTGATATTTTCGGACTCCCCAACGCATACCAGCAACGCCATGATGTTCCAAATAATTATTCATTATTCTTTCTCCTATTCACTACGTCCTTATATTCTTCAGATCCATAATATTTTATACTAGAACGGCTAGCCGTTCTGTCAGCATTATAAGCCTTAAGATTCTTAATATTTTGGCCTTTGGCTATGTCATTTATTAATGCCATACTAAGCATGGCATATTGTCCATTTTGCTGAACCCATTTTGCCGCTGCTAATGTAGAAGGTTTATACCGCCCCTCCGACTGCAATTGTCTAAGACGTGTATTAAGAAAAGCGGTTAACGCGTAACTTCCCATATATGCGGCTCCATATCCAAGATATGCTCTTGCTCGCTCTCCAGTTATAGTTCTGCCTCTAGATGCTAAATCCGCTCCCCTATCAAACCTTTTAGCTTCTTTTACTGCTCGTTTTGCACTGCGTTCTCTAGTCTTTAATTCTGCAATTCTGACCTTGTTTGTTGGGTTATTTTTCTTTGCAACATCAAGTCTTCTTCTTGCTTCCCCAAGCCGTATCTCGGCTATGTTTCTTCTAGATTTGTCATTGACATCTAATGACGTTCCATATCTTCTTTTTCCGGCATTTGTAAGCGTTCCATCGTCATTTTGGAACCTCCTTACACCCCATTTCATTCCGGGGATTCCATAATGCTGTAAATAATTTTTGTCCATTTTCCCACCTGTATAATGCTGTAAATATGTTCCATAAAAAGCGCTATGCGTAAAACTATCATCACCTAGCACAACGCTTGCCATAACATTAGGATCTATATCGGATAAAGAAGGTGCATAAAAACGCAAGGAGTCCATATTGTAGTGGTATAATTCACTTGTTAATACTGAAATCGCTTCGGTTGCCGAAAAACTTCCATCAGCTAATTGCTTCATTACGGAATATCTTTGTCCAGAATAGCCATCAGCCATAAATAGCTCTTTAACCCCATTAGTACCCCACTCAATTTCAAAATTCCATTGATGTGTACATGTCATGCCTCTATATGCAGCATTAATAAATCCAATAGTTCTTTTTCCATCTGTAGTTAAATTTGCGCCTTTACTAATATTTTTTAATATACTCATGGCAAGCTTAGAAGCGCTATCGTCATTAGCTTTTACTCCGCCTCTTCCAAATTTCCCAACAAAATCGGACGCAGAACCACCATCAATATCAAAAATTTTAATATTATGCTTATATAAATTACCAAAGTTATTAAAGTCTACTAGATTTTCATAACTTTTTGAACCAAAAGGATGGCCAGTTAAACACGTTAAAAAATAAGCGTTTGATGTAGACCAGCATGATAATCTTCTACTTGCTGTCTTATCTACTAATGCTAATCTAGGGAACCTAATTAGCCTATCCGGATTCAGTCCTTCATAAGAAAATATATCATCATCTGGGGAATTAGATAATAGTTTCTGCAGTTGCTCAGGGTCCTTTATTACACCCAAACCTGCTCTTTCAGCGGCTGCTCCAACCTTACCATCGAATCTTGCCAATTCATCTATCTTATAAGTAAAGGAGGCACCCGTACGATTTATACCATGTACTCCTTGACTTTCTCTATGAATTTGCCCTGTAAATGTATCCCCAGGAGTGTAATTAGATATGAAGGAATTTAATTTGCCACTATTAACTAGCATATAACTAATTGCAACGGCCCCAGCAGCAGTACCAGCAATTATCCCTGTGTATTTTGCAGCTGTTACTAACTGATCTTTTGTTCTTGGATCTAGTCCAGGGCATATTTTATCAATCCATTTCCTTGTATCTTTTGATTCTTTACTTGATAAGGATTTTGAATTGGTGGTTTTTGAACGCCCTGTTTTATAATGTTTTGCTCTATTTATAGCAGCTTTTCTAAAGCTATTCTTATAATTTGCTTTCTTCTCTCTAGCAGAATGATCCTCTGCGTCTAAAGGATAAGGAGGGCCGTTCCTTTTTCCCCATTTTTGTCCTAAAATACCATGATGGTATAAATAATCATCCATATCTTCACCTAAAAAAAAGAAAGAGCATTGCTCTTTCTTTTGATTCACTCGATTATTTCTCGTGGATACCCTAATACTTCCTGCAACTTTTCTAAAGTTATAATAACTTCCACCGGAACTTCACCATTACTATCTGTGAAATACCGTTTGGTTGTTTTAAACCCTTCATATAATTGCTTTTTAGTTATTAGATTCCTAAACATTCACATCATCTCCTTTCTTCAATATATTCGTTGTATATATTGCGACTAATGATGTTACTTATTATCATCCTTTCCCAAATCTCTAAGTTTCTTGTACGCGAAATATAAAGCAGTTATTGCCCCTATTGTCTGCGTCATCTCTTTCATAGCACTTAATGTCCTTTGATATCCATACTCTATGACATTTGGATTCATTCTATCTACTCTATTTTGCATATCTATTCTATTAAGAGCTTTTTGGAGTTCCGCATCAGTCATATGGTCCATATTTCGTTTAATATCTCTTTTATTAACACGATAATTAGGTCTATCGTCCTGATATCTCTTTTTCCCGGCTTCTGTAAGAGACCCATCTTTATTCCTAAATCGGCGAATCCCCCATTTCATACCAGGAATTCCATAATGCTGTAAATATCTGTCCATTTATTCTCCTATATAGCCATAATTATAGGCTCTTCTTATATCCGATCTATCCGTAAGAGCAGTAATATTCATTGACATTAAATCGTCATGCGCTTTCATCCAATCTTTTGAATCCCTAGTGTATTTTGATATATCGTTATATCTTTCAGACATAAACTCTTTAAAATCTGAATCAGCATTAAATGAATCTAGTAAAGTATTTACGAATTTTCTGGAACTTCTATTATAATCCGGAGCATCCATCCAATGATCATTATTTCTAAACTGATCCCAATCGTATTCTCTTTCTCTTTCTTCTTCCCTTTCTTTTAAATGAAGTTTATAAGTATTGCTATATTTTCCATACTTTTTTAGATCGTTATAATCGGCTCTTGCTTTCTTTGCCCTGCGAGCAGAATTATCAGCATTGTTCTTTGCTTTTTCTGCAAGAGAAGATCTAAGTTGCTCGTTTCTATCGTATCTTTTTTTACCAGCCTTAGTTAATGTCCCATCTGCATTTTGAAACCTGCGGACACCCCATCTTTGGCCTAGTATCCCATAATGCTGTAAGTAATTTTTGTCCATTTTGAATTTCTCCTACTCGAATGCATCTTTATTGTTTTTGTATGCCACATACGCATCCATCATGGCTGACACATTGTCTATCTTTTCCTCTCTCCGTCTCTTATAAAGTTTACGATTACCATTTGTATCCTCTAACGTTATACAGTTTCCCATCGTATACTGCATAAGAGATTGATCAAACAATAGCTCCCTTTCACCAGCCAATGTCTTCAATTCACCAAGTGGAACTGACTCCGTCTTAGCACCTTGAATTACCTTTTCGATACCAAATGGCCCATTCTCTCGTTCCCATCTCTCAACAAATGCTTTCGCATTATATGGGTCAAAGCCAAAAGTACGAACATCATAATTTGAATCAACTATAAATTGATCCAAATCCTCGTACACTTGATCTAGATCAAGAATTGAACCATCAAGAATAATAAGGCTGCCTTCATCCATAAACTCCTGGTATTTCATTCGTATAGCACCTGGAAGTTTGCTTAAGGTAAGAGACGAAATATAGCTTCTTGCTTTAACACCAAATCCGCCGTCTCTTAATGGAAATAGGAATGTGAATGCACAGAAGTCATCACCTTGAGAAAGGTCTGCTCCAAGAGAACACGGCATAGACCAATAATCTCTATGCCTATGTGGTTTAGTTTCTTCATATGTAAAGAAGTATGTATACCCTTCCATAGGAATGCCAAATCTCTTAGCTAAAATATCGTTCCTTTGCGAAGGAACGTTCTCAGCCTTTTCGACTTCTAACTGATAAGTTTCGTACGTCACTGTTTGCCCGAGATTAGGATTTGCTTTTGGCCACATCTCAGGATTAGCAACTTCTTTTACATCGTCGAGTTTGTAGTACCAAATTGAAATATGAGGATTGATGTACTTCCCTTTTAAAATATCAACGAGCTCCATTTTCATAGAATCGCCGACTCCATTACGAACAGTTCCCTCAGAACTTGCTAATACGATAATATAATCGTCAAGCTTAGAAGATCCCTGCTCAATTGCTTCTGCTACATCTTCACGTGTATCACCAGAAAGCCATTCGTCTATTGTTGCTACTTTGTCTCTCCTTCCTTGGAGTTTATCGATTGACATTGCGGCAATCTCAAGAATGGAATTCGTTAAGAAATTTTCAATTCCTTTCTTTGTAGATGCCAATTTCTTTCTATTCTTTCCGGAACCAGTTGTGTTCTGGAGTGAACCTTCAGTTAAGAATTTAAAAAGGGGACCTCGAGCCCTCGTTATAGCAGTTCTTATTGGAGATAAAACCTCATCTGCTTGTCTCATTGTTGGAGCAGTTGTGACTTGCTGAGTTGTCGAATGGTCGCATGTTAGAAAATATCCTTGGATGAAAGACAGATACATTGACTTTGCAGCGCCTCGACCTACAATTAAGTATTGCTTGTTTATGAGACGTTTACAGATACGCTTGTTAATATATCGTCCGCCTTTAGGACCAGGCTCGTATATAGTTCGTTCTATGAAATAATACCAACCAAATATCTGCTCACCCCATAGCTTAAAAGTGTCAAGCAATGTAAGATCCGAACCATCTTGCAACGTCATTTCGTTTTCACAGAATCTTATCCAACGCTCCACTGGTTCATCATCATAATATATACCAGGATTCGCTATAAGTGCATCGATCCGGTTCATCTCCATAGAGACGTATTCATTTACGGGAATCTCTCCTCGCATTACACGTTCTCGAAACTCCCCATAATATCGAGGAGTAGCCGTGTTAGATAACATGATTGGCCCTCCCTTATAAATATATCTACATCCTATGCAAAACCCAGAGATCGGACATTGCTTCTACTGTTTCTTTTCCATGACTACCTGTAAATCGATTAGCGAATGCGTATGCTAATTCATCCCCATATTCATCAATTAATCTTCCGGCACAATATTCGCCACTAGCCCTCAAATATTTTTCTTCTATTTTAGAAAAAGCCAAATCATCTTCTTCTGTTGGATCTTCTTTTTCAAAATACTGTTTATATGCTTTATCGTATTCTTTTCTTAAACTAGCTCCAAATTTTGTTTTGTCAAACTCTTCAGAATAATTAACATCAGAATTAATCATACGATTGGTCATCTTTTTAGACTCTGTAAGATACAATTTTGCAGACTCTCTGTCCTCTGGACGACCATTTTTATTAATTTTATATCGTTTCTTTCCTTCCTCGGTCAAAGTTCCATCTTTGTTTTCATACCTACGGACTCCCCATTTCTGACCTAAGATTCCGTAATGTTGTAAATATCTATCCATTTAATTTACTCCAATCATCGGCTACTACATTTGCTCGCCACTCAAGTTCTTGGATTCGGTTTTGGTATGCTTCAAGAACCGACCCACTCTGTGGAGGATCGAATATAACTTTTGCTCTGAGAAACACGTACTCCTTCACCATATCCAGTCTAGGATCATCCTCTAAAAAATCTTCCCAATCTGAAGATGAATCGTTGATTCTAAAACCTTCACTTGGACCGACTCCGACTTGAGTCATAACAGAAAGGGCAGAGTTGATTAACAGAATCAAATCATCATCGAAATGATTATAGTCTTCGTCAAACCCTATCTGTTTCTTTACTGAATTCAATATACTTGTCATGTATCTAACTCCTCCATGGGCATGTGTCATTAGGTGCTCTTTCTACTGGTTTACTAAAATATACAAACTCGTCATCCCCATAATGAATAGCCTGATGAGTTCTATGGGACACGCAAATTAAAAACTCTGGATTAAGAATATCTTCACTATGATTCTTAATGTCTTCAATTGTGATTGGATTCATGTGATGGATGATTATATGATTACCAATGTTGTATCCATCAACTCCAAGATCCATCCCGTTGTCCCTGATGATGACTAGGTTTCTTATGTCTCTCCACTCTTTAGTTTTATAAAAGTATTGATTTAAATATCGGTCGAATCCAAACGTATCTGCGCCGACAACTCCAGAAAGCTTAAGATACTTATAACGTTCTTCAAAAGTTGGAAAAGTTATTAGCTCAGAATATGTGCGAATACTAATCATCATCAGCACCGTCACTTCCAACATAACGATAAGACTTCATTGCTTCTATTGCTTCCGCATAAATTTCTTCCATATGCTTTGCAGACTCCAACGCATCTGTCTTTGCGATTACTAACTTCTTCTGTTCCTCTAATATCTCTTTCTCTAGTCTCTCTTTTGTTGACCCTAATTTCAAAAAATGTGTAATAATCTGTGATGAAGCGGTCCCATCAAGAATTTGTTGCTCCGCTAGGTCCATGGCAGCAGCGATGAGTTGATCTTCACGACCTTCGACTGTCATAGCCTTGCGTCTCGGCTTTGACTGAGCCGGTTTATTGGTCTGTTTCATAAACTCACCTTCTCTTTTACTATAGTTTTCTACATGTTTATAGACCTTTTTGGAAACCCTTTCCGAGTATGCAAGAATATCCGGATACCTATTTAGACTTTGATAGCACTTCGAAAGGAGGAAAGCAGGAACCAATTAACTATTTAGGCCTTGCATACTCGGAAAACACTTCCAAATATGTCCCCCCGGAGAATTTTTTAGG
>JAEIGA010003028.1_pt1 | contig 26470 bp, 20 predicted proteins | sample 9270691 | NCBI WGS metagenome assembly JAEIGA01 (sample SAMN17057246, study PRJNA624740) | gut metagenome | biome: biome; isolation source: fecal sample | host: Bos grunniens | place: China: Xizang | collected 2019 | reverse complement strand
GGGGTTTGGGGCAGAGCCCCTCGTCCTCCCCCGACAAACTTCAATTTATCATTTTTCAAATCAGCATCGGCGCCATAAAGAGCATTTTGCGGATGCGGAGGTAGGTCATCGGGAAGTCGGAAAACGGAAGCGGATTTGTCCCCTTACCGCACTCCACGGTAAAGGACGGCTTGCCAAACTCACGAATAAACCAATCGGTAAAGCCGCCAAAGGCCGCAGGTCCTTCGGGCTTTGCCAGGCGATATTCGCAAAGCCCCGCCAGATAGCGCCCGATGCGCTCATGGGTCGAAGCCCCCTCGCCCACACTTGTGTAGTAGATCTCCTCCCCCTGCGTATGCAGACTGAGTGCCAGCTCAAAATCTCCCGAAAAGCGCAGAAAATTGCACAGATAGCCCACCTCGGGCTCAGACTCAGGATGCTCACCGCTGTAGCGCGAAGGTGCGCCGCCAAGAATATCCAGCTCGCGTTCCACGGCCTTGTATTCCGCGAAGCCGGCATCGTAGTTATGGTTAAGATCCACGCCCCGCGCATTGGCCTGCCAGTGTCTAAGATTCTCGCTGCCGCCGCTCATCGAAAGCACACGCTCACGAAGTGGATTATCCTCCGAGACCCCGTTTACGGCATACTCCACGCCGTCGGGATTGAGCATGGGCACCACGTAAATGCTCCGCGCCTCAAACAGGGCACGAATCGGCACCTTATCCACCACGCTCCCCGCGCGGTATAGCTCACAGAACTCGTTGACAAAGCGCAAAAGAAGCGCCGCCGTCATTCCCTCCATACCGTGATGCGCGCCAATATAGATCACCTTTTTTCGCCCGTTTCCCAGCTGAAGCATCGGGATCTCCCGCCCGAGAATGCTGGTGCCAAGCGTGGTGAGCCCTACCTCGCCGTAGCGCTCGGCAAAAACAGAAACCACTTCCTTCATATCTGCGTAATCTATATTCTCAGAAAAATTCAAAATGCGACGTCCCCTGTCAAAATTCCCCACGAGCACACCTCCCTTTTTATACCACCATATGCATAGGCCGCCCGTTTCATGCCAAAGGCAAGAATTTACAAATACCCCTTTTCTTTTTTGTCCGTTTGTGATACAATAAAGAAAAACATCGGGAGGGCATATGGAAACCCAACTTGAATATAAAACCTACCGCCGCAAGCTCTGCGGCATCGCGGCGATCCTCGGATTGTCGGTCGCGACCCTGCGATTTGCCGTGGCACGGCTGGAATTTATTGTGCTGAGCGACGTGCTTTTGGCCGACAGTCTCTTGGCCGCCATCTTTCCTCTGCTCCAAACACTGCTCACTCTTTTCACGTTCGCACTTTTTTACAGCTTTTCTTCTGTATTAATAGGGGAATTCGGTTTTTTGAAAGCAATTCCGTTCCTGTTCTTGTCTGTAGGTGTCACGCTTTACCGCACGGGGCTTACGCTTGTGGGAAAGCTGCTCATCGACCGCGTTTCCGAGTATGAATTTATGGTCGCCACGCTCCCCTTGCAGTTGTTTTCTCTTGCCATCGAGCTGGCGCAGTATCTTATCGTTCTCCTTGTGATCCTGCTGGTCATACGGCTGACCGCTTCGATAAAACGCTCGCTCCTTTTTTCCTCACTTACCGTCCTTCTTTTCAAAGTTATCAGCCGTGTGATCTATGACATCGGTCTCGGTCTCCCCACCTCGGGCAGAGAGGTTCTGCAGATGGTGGTCGGCTACACCTCGGACATTGTCCTTTACGGTGCTCTTCTCTTCCTCGCCATGCGCCTTCTTGCGGCGTGGGCACAGAAATCAGCTCTACCAAAAAAACTCTGACACGCAAAAGGCCGCCGACAAACGTCGGCGGCCTTTCTTTATCAAACAACGCCTTGGCCAAATGGCCAAGGCGTTGTTTTTATGCTTGTAGAATATCCTACGTAACCGTAGATTAGTCTGCCGTAAGACCCGAACGCTCAATACCCTGAACGAGGTATCTCTGACAGAATACGTACAGAATGACAAGCGGAAGAATGATCAGAATACCTGCGGTATTCTTGATCGCCGCGTCAAACAGATTCTGTCCGGCATAGCCGAGCATCAGCGACGAAGGAATCGAAACGATGCTGGGCATCAGCTTCATTCTCGCTACCGTGTAGAAGAGATTGGTGTAGAAGTCGTCGGTCCACTGCCAGCAGAACGAGAACAGGAACACCGTGATCATCGTCGGAACGGAAAGCGGAAGAATGATCTGGAAGTAAGTACGGAATACGCCCGAGCCGTCGATATACGCCGACTCCTCAAGCTCATCCGGAACACCGCGGAAGAACTGTCTGAAGAGGAAGATATACAGACCGTTCTTGAACGCCAGCGCCGTAGCCGAAAGCAGTGCCATCGGCCAGTGTGTGTTGATCAGGTTCAGACCGGTAGCGAGCTTGTCGGGCACCAAGTGAATGGCGTGAAGAAGTCCGAAAAATCCCTGCCAGAAGTACGTGAAGTTTACACTGAACGAGAAGCTGAGCGTCTGATGCGGAAGAACCATGGTAAAGAGCACCGCAATAAAGACAAGGTTGTTACCCTTGAACTTGAACTTTGCCAATCCGTAACCGACAAGGCAGCACGAGAAGGTCTGCAAAATAGCGGCGGACAGCGAAAGCACCAGCGTGTTCTTGAAGGCCTCGAAGAAGCCGTTTTCCACGATGATCGCCCGATAGGTGTTGAGCGTAAAGTGCTTGGGGATCAGACGTACCGTAACGTCAACAAAATCCTCAGGGCTCATAAACGAGCCTGCAATCTTGGAGAAGAACGGGAACAGAACAATGTAGGAAATACCTACCAGAAGAACCAGGCGGAAGATGTACCAAACCACCTTTTTCAGGAAAAACATCGAAAGGAATTTTGCCTTCAGTCTTTCCTTCAGAGGTGTTCTTTCAAAATCCACACGAATCTTATTTTTGCTTTCTTTCATAACCTTGGGTTGATTCATGCTAACACCTCCTTAATCCTTCTTTTGGTAGAATACGAACGCCGACATAATGCCCGCCACGATCGCAAGGATCAGAATGACGATCAGGAAGTACATCCACGCCATAGCTGTACTCAGCTCACGTCCGTGCGTTGCACTCTGTGCCTGGGAGATAAAGCCCATCACAATGTTGGAGTCGGTTGTAAACGAGTCGATGATGGTGTAGACCGCGTTGACCAGGATCATCGGGCTTATCATCGGAAGCGTGATCTTCCAGAAGGTTTCCCATGCCGTTGCGCCGTCGATCGAGCAGGACTCGTAGATGGCGGGCGAGATGGACTGAAGACCGGTAAGGAAGATCAGCATCTGTACACCGGAACGGTTTACAATGTCGTAAATGTTGTTGATCATACCCACGACGTATTCCACAAGCTCGGTACCAACCTTCATGTTGGCAAACAGCTTTTCAATATCCATCGCGGAGACGATCTCCGACGCCGCACTCGTTCCCGAGCCGTCGTCGATACCCTCGGCGGAGTCCATATAGTCACCGATGATGTTCTGCGCCTCAATGCCCTCCATCAGACCGGTCGAAAGAATAACCGGGATGAAGAAGATGGCACGGAACGCGGCTCTTCCCGCCATCTTCTGATTCAGAAGAATGGCCATGAACAGCGAGAAGATGATAATAGCGGGAATGTCAAACGCCAGATTCTTAAGACCCGAAACCAGTGTCTTTACGTAGTTGGGATCCTCAAAAAGTGCCGCTTTGTAGTTGTCGAAGCCAACAAACGTCAGCTCGTAGCCACCACCCTGAACGGTGGACATCCAGTTAAAGCTCAACGTGATGGAGTCCAGCACGATGGGCAAATAGATCAGCACAAAGCCGACCACGAACGGAAGGACAAAGATCCAACCTGCACGCGCCTTCTTACGGTCAAGAGAAGCGATTTTTCTTCTTTTCTTCGGTGCAGCTTTTACCTGACCGACAGCTTTTGTATTCGTCATGTAAAAATCCCTCCCTTTCCTTAGTGTTTGATCACGGCATAGCCGTAAGGCTTGATCTCATAGCTTGTGCCTTCGAAATCTACGGTAATATCAAAGTAGTTGTAGTTGAGAAGGAAGGTCTTGTAGGGAGCGCCTACCTCGCCGTAGGTAACCGCTACGATCGATCCGTCGTCGAGCTTATACTTTGCGGGCATCTTCTCTTCAACGATCACTTCTTGCTCTTCTTCCTCTTCCACGATCAGGCCCTTAGCCGCGGCAAGAACCTGCTCGCGGTAGCCCTCAATGGTCTCCATAGCGGCCGTAGCCTGTGCTACAACAGCCTCAAGAGGCTCGATGTTTGCCTCAACCTCAGCAATGAATGCCTCGGCGTAGGTTCCGTCTGCCTTGAAGAATTCGATCGACTTCTCAAGGACTCTCTGCTTATCCAGAACCGTGTTGTACGCTCTCTCAACCGCATCGTAAACCGCTACGATGTTGGTCTCGTAAAGAGTGCGAATGGTTCTTTCGGCCGTTGCGATCTCCTTTTCCAGCTCGGAAACATCCGTGCCTGCGGGAGCGGCGGCAATGGCCTTCTCGGCGCTCTCAATTCTCTTAAGCGCGTTTTCAAGATTCTTCAGAATCGTTTCGATCTGAACGCTCTCAAGACGGGTCTTACCCGTGTTGTAAGCGATCTGCGCATTGTTAACAACCGAGACTCTTGCCTCAAGGTGCTCACGGCGAAGTCTAGCCTCCTCAGCAAGCTTCTCCGCCTCAGCCGCCTCAAGCTCAGCCTTTTCCTTGGCTACCGCATCCGCCTCAAGCTCATCCGCATCGGGAATACGCCATCCGTCAAGAAGCTGGTGGCTGATGATGGTCTTGGTCTGAACGTCGGCAATGGCATCGTTCAGCTGATGGTACAGCTCAACAAGCTCACCGGTCTCAAACTGACCCTCCTCGTTGTAGCTACCCGCCCAAATGTCATATCTGACCGAGTAATTCTGGCTCAGAAGGATGTCCTCCTTCAGCTTGGTCGCGTTCTGATAGGTCAAAACGAAGTACAGCGACGAGCCGCTCTCGATAGCCTTCAGAATACCGTACTGGAGGTTACCTTCCCTATTGATGGCCGTGCCGGTATACTGCTTGAAGCCGTGAAGCACAATTCCCGCAAAGGGAATGGTGTTGCTGGCCATCAGATAACGGCTGGAGTCGATCGAAAGACCGACAATGTGATCCACATACTGCCACGAGTAAACGTTTCCACCCTCTACCATGACCTTGTTGTAGTTATCCGAAAGGTACTTGAGCGCCTGTACGGTAAACTCCTTGTTGTCCTCACGGTTGTAGGGCTCATCCTCGTCGAAGTCGGAGTTGAGGTCCGTACCCAGCGTGGCGGCCGAGATGTTGAGTGCGGTAATGCCGTCCTCCTCATCCAGGAATTTCAGATAATTCTTTGTCAGCTTTTCATAGAAGCGGCTGAAGTAAGCCGGCGAGATCAGAAGCTCGCCGTATCCCTCGTGCGTCTGCTTGGTCGAGGAATAGGTGGATTTCATGGTGTAACGGTTGTCGATGGTCTTTGCGGCGTGATCCTTCAGCGAGAATCCGTCAAAGTTCGACATGCTCGTCATATACACAAAGTCAAAATCCGGGAAAATACCCAGCGCCTTGCCGTCGGTCTCGGAGTCCTTGTTGATGCTCTGTGCATACTTAAGAAGCTCGCGGAGACCCTTTTTGCCGCCAACAGCCTTTTCCCAATCGAGTCCGTAAGGAACGGTGGAATACATACCGCCGTTGGCGTAGCCGGTCAGCTTAAAATTGATGTTGGTGATGTCACCGTATTCGGCCATCTCAGCGTACATCGTCATAATGTCCTCAAAGGTCGTAAGAGGAGCCATTACGTTTACGGGAACCGAAAGGATCTTCTCCACGGTCTCGATGGTACCGAAGGTCTCGATGTAAAGCGGGATGGTGGATTCCATCTTGTCTGCATCCAGACGCTGCAGTATGGTAGACTGATTTTCGGGAGCCTCATTCTGCGTGCCCGTCGAATACGGCGAGGTCAGGTAATCCTGATATGCCATTGCCATACCGAAGTAGTTTGCCGGGTAGTAATCGGTAACGCCCTTTTCGGCCGCGATCTTATCGTCGGTCAGCATAATGTAGCGGATCTTGTAGTTGCCGACGTACTTACGGTCGGAAACAACGGTCCAGGTCGAGTTGTTACCAACCGAGATGGAGTCCGCCAGGTTATACGAGTCCGAAGGTCTGGGGTTGACCGTTACCTGCGCCGTATGATACTCGGCACTCTTACCGAAGTGGTAAGACTTGATGGTAGCCAACGCGTCTCCCTCTTCGATGATGGCAAAGAAGCCACTGCTGGTGGGCTCTTTGTTTTCCACACGAACGTAGGCACCGTCAGCCGCATTCTTTGCATAGGAGTATACGCTGTCACGCACAATACCGTAGACCGGCATGCGGAACACTTCCTGATACTTACCGGTAATGGTGTGGTAGGCATAGTCCTGTCCGTAGACCTGACCGCTTACCGTACCGCCGCCCGTGAGATCCTCAAAGCGGAAGATCGCACCGGCACCGTCGGGAAGGAAGGTGTAGCCCGTGTTCGGCATAAACTCGCTGTACGTACCGGCTCCCATATACGGAAGGATGGTAACGTAGGACAGCTGGTACAGCGACTCGTCAAAACGGATACCGTTTGCGGGAAGCGTCGCCGTAAGTCCAAGCTCATCAAGCGTGTACTCAAGAGCCATCTTGAATACGGGAGGATTCTGGTCCTCGCTGACGTACTCGGTCTTTTCGTGGTCATAGTCCAATTCCTCGTAGGTGTACGAGGGAACGTAGGTCTTGATGTACTCCTCAAGGCGCATCAGCTCCGCAGGAGTGATCTCACCGTTGATCTGGTAGACCGCACCGATCTTCTGCGTAATGGGAAGCTCTGCGTAAAGCTCAGAGAGCTTACGGTCAGAGTCTGCCACAAGGGCAGGATCTCTGAGCGAGAAGAAGGTCATAAATCTCTGGTTGTAATACCATTCCTTACCTTCCTCAGCCATAGCCGCACCCATCGTATCCTTACCGAAGAACAGCTCAAATCGGTCTGCGGGAATCAGACGGGGCACCAGATAGTTGGTCTCCTCACGTCCGATGGTATACTCAACACGGATACCGTTCTTGATGTTCTTGATCTTGATCTGATTGTTGAGTGCCGCATCGGTATAGCTGTTGAAGGTATTGATCATCGTAGACTCGTTACTGGTATAACCGATAACGATCTGCGAGAGAAGCTCTGTCTTCAGCGAGGTAACGGCCTTGCTGATTCCCACGTCGTAAGGATTGGAGAACAGCATTTCACCGGTCTTGGTATTGATGGTAGCGACCTCACCTGTGAAGCTGTTGACCCACAGCTGGTAGTCACCCTTTTCAAATGCCAATGCCATCGTTGCGAGCTTATCCTCAGCCGTATAGTAGATCTCGGTGGTGTAGTTGATCGCCGAAAGGTCGATCTCCTCCTCCTTGGTATCCGCAGCCGAAACGCCGACGGTAAGGAGGCTTGTCAGAGCACTGAGAACGAAGCATACAGTTAAGAGCAACGATATCATTCTATTTAATTTTTTCATTCTATCATCTCCTATTCTGTATGTTACATACGGTATGCAAGCTCGGTTATAATGTTGGTCACAAAGCCTACGATCTTACCCAGAAGCGTCGTAAACAGAAGTGCCACGAACATAATAAACGCCATACCTACGATCGAGCAAACGATCATGATCACGTTCTTACCGAGCGAATAGTCGTGTGTGACCATCGTTCCGAAGAAGATCAGGAAGCCTGCCCAGATGAAGGCCAGAGATACAAGCAGAGTCACGATATCCTGCTCGTTGATGTTGACCATATTCGAAGCGATGGTCGACGGGATCAGAAGCAGGGGAAGCGGAACCAGCGAGTAACAGGTTGCAATAAAGATGTCCTTAAAGCTTCCTTCGCCCTCAAACAGCGTCGTCAGACACCAGTTTGCGATAACGAAGAGAAGGATCGGCATACATACGCCAACCAGCTGTGCAAAGATGGTGGAGTACTTTCCGGTCGGGTTAAACAGATAGCCCTGACCGATTGCCTGATAGAAGAAGGTAAGAACCGTAATACCAAGGAAAACGAGTGCCGCACGGAGTGAGCCACGCTTCTCCTTCTTAAGGTCCCAGAATCCGTCAAACGGATGCATAATCACGTGGAAGCCGAACAAGAGCTCCTTACCGAAGGTGATCTTTTCACCCGAGGTAGCCGCGCGAACGTTGATGCGGTTGATCTTCTTGAGAAGGAAGGAAAGACCGACAATCAGGGCAACGATCACAACGGGGATCAGAAGGAAGATCTTTTCGATATTGAGCTTACGCATTTCCGAGTAAGCCAGCGACCAGTTTTCGGTATCGTATGCGGCCTCAAAGTAGTCCATAGCCGCCTGATACTTACCGCTGCGGTACAGTGCCTGACCGATTCCGATGTAAGCGGCGTCGAAGTTGGAGTTACGCTTGAGGATCTCGGTCCAGTTGGTCTGTGCTCGGTCATACTCTCGGTTGAGCTGGTCCGAAACGGCGCCGATCAGAATGTCACCGTACTCGGTTCTCTCATACACGGTAATGCTCTTGGACGAACCGGAGTCCAGCGCCAGAAGCTTGTCGCCCTGGTACGCGATGGCCTTGAGCGTACCGATGTTACCCAGCTGCAAGCTACCCTTGTCACCAAAGGCAAACAGAAGGTTGCCCTGCGTATCGTAGGTGTAGATCTTGCTTCGCTTGGTGTCGGTGATCGACCAGGTCTTAGCCTCGCCGAGTGCCACATCACCAATGGTGGAAACGCCGGTAATGTCGCCCGAGTTGGTCGAGCTCATCATGTAGTCGATCTCACCCAAGGGCGGGAAGAAGCCGTTACGGTTCATGATCTCATCGCCGGCGGCGTTGAGCATCTTGACCGGCGAATCGGCTCCGGCGATCGACTTTGAACGGATCGCGGACTCGATCTTACCTGCCTCGATCTTATCGGAGGTCGCGTACACGAAGCCGTCCTCATCGACCGTAATATTGTTGAAGGTTACGGGAACGAAGCGCGAGGAAAGCTTTTTCTGCGCATCGGTCTGGAAACGCTTCCAGATGATGTCCCACGCGGAAATGCTGACCGTGGGGGCACCGATGAATCCGGTAAACGTACCGTCCGAGGTCAGAACGATGATACCCTGCGTGGTCTGCGAGGAAACCACGAAGATTCGTCCGAACTTATCCACCGCTACCGCGATCGGATAGTAGATGGAATTTTCCTCAAACAGCTCGGATTCGGGAGCGTCCAGCACGTACAGGAACTCACCGCTGCGGCTGAAAACGACCAGACGGTAGTTCTGTGTGTCACAAACGTAGATCTTTCCCTCCTCCACAAGGTTGCCGTAGCCGTCGATCTTGTCATCGGTTACGTACACACCACGGGGAGAGGTAAAGGAGTCGGGCGCGCCGATCTCGTTGGTAAAGCTGGTAAGCGTAAACTTATGCTTGTAATATCTGTCGAGAACGATGACCGCGTTATTGCCGGCGTCGGCAATGTACACGTTCATCTCACCGTCAACGAACAGATCGTACGGATCGGAAAGCGCCTTTTCCACGCCCATATACGCGGAATTGTAGGTGTTGATCGGAACGTACGCGTCCGGAGAATACAGAGCAACGCCCTCGATCGAGTTGGTATAGGTCTGGTACGAGTTGAATGCACCCACCGTCATCGGAAGGATCATCAGAAGGGCAAACATCAAAGCCAGAATCGATATGAACTTTTTCATCTGCAACCTCCTTTAATCCTTCATACCACTGGAACCCATGGTCTCAATGATATTCGACTGTGTAATAACGAAGACCGCAATCGGCACGACCATCATAATAACTGTGGAGGCCGCACCTGCACCGGCACGCTTGATACCGCCCGCCATAACCTGCTGGATCGCGTAGTTGAAGGACTTGAGCTGCTCGGACTGAATGTAGGCCGAAGCACCTGCGTTCCACAGGCCCTGGAAGGAGTAAACGATCAGCGTCAACCAAGCCGGCTTAACCATCGGCATCGCGATGGTCCAGTATGTACGGATCTCGCTCGCGCCGTCAAGACGCGCACTCTCCAGCACCGCGTCGGTAACGCCGGACTCCATAAACTGCTTCATCAGGTAAAGACCAAGCGTGGTACCCCAAGCAGGAATGATTCTTGCCCAGTAGGTATCCAGAAGGCCAAGTCCGCTCATGATGAGGAAGGAGGTGGTGGCCGTAACCGTTGCATGGAACATCAGGGACGTCTGAACGGTCTTGAACATTGCCTTGCCGCCCGGGAACTTGATCTTAGCCATGGCGTAAGCGGCCATCGAGGAGAAGAACAGGTTACCCGTCGTTCCGACAACCGAAACGAAAACGGTATTGAAGATGTAACGCGAGAACGGAACCCAAGAGGTGTTCATCAGCGTCAACTGGTCGGTATAGTTGGAAAGCGTGGGGTTTACCACGTAGAATCTCGGGGGGAACATCCACAGCTCATCCAGAGGCTTTAAGGACTGCATGACCACGTAAAGCATCGGGAGGAACATGAATGCGCCGAGAATGGTCAGGATCACGGTAATACCCGCGTCACCGCCGCGCGAACGGTTAAGTACGACCTTATGATTTCTTGTTCTTAATTTCTTACTCATAATTACGTACCTACCTTTGCAATGACCTTCTTAACGACCATATTGGCGCCGATCATGATAAGGAACAGCACCACGGCGATCGCCGAAGCGTAACCGATCTCAAATCTCTGTCCGTAATAGTCGTCCAGGTGGTGCATAATGGTATGCGCCGCATAGTCGACCGACGGGAATCCGCAAAGTGCGGTAACGATGGCACCGAATCCGAAGGAGTTGGTGATCGCCATAATAGCACCGAACATCAGCTGCGGTCCCATGTTGGGAAGCGTGATGAACCAAAGCTCCTGCCAACGGTTCTTAACGCCGTCCACGGCGCCCGCCTCATACTGTGCCTTATCGACGCCCTGAAGACCGGCGATGAAGGACAGGAACGCGGTACCCAGCGACGTCCAGAGCGCAACCACGATACACAGCGGCATAACGTAATTGGCATCCTGGAAGAACTGAATGGGCGAGGTGGTAAGACCCATTTCCAGAAGTCTTGCATTGACCCAACCGTACGAGTCACCCGAGAAAAGGGTCTGCCAGATGAGGTAAACCTGACCCGAGATCGAGGGGGCGTAGAAGATAAGGGTAATGACAGCACGGATCTTGGGCGGAAGCTCGTTGATGAACCACGCAACCATAAAGGAAAGCAGGTACGAGATCGGGCCTACGATAACCGCGAAGATAAAGGTATTCTTGACAGCGATAATGAAAATATCATCATCCAGGAACAAACGAACGTAGTTCTCAGCGAACACAAAGTTCGGCCACTCAAGCATGTTAAAGTCAGTAAAGCTGAAAACAATGGAAAGCACAACGGGAACGATCGTGAACAGCGTAAAGATGAGCATGAAAGGAAGAACCATAAGGTAAGCGACCTTATTGTTCTTGATCTCCTTCCACGTCCACTGCCAACGAGTCATGTCTTTCCGGGAAACAGCTTTTTTCTCTGCTGCTTTGTTTGACATTTTTCTCTCCTTAAATCAAATAGAATATATAGATCTCATCATTCCTGATAACTGATCAGTGCCTTCAGAGCATCGTTCATCAGTGCGATTGCCTGATTTACGCCCTCGGCGTCGCTTGCGCTGACGCTAAAGCCGCTCATCGTTGCGATGCAGGCCTCAAGGGTCTCCATCTGCTTTTCCTGGCTGATCTTGTTATCGGTGTCGGCAGCCTTTGACAGTTCCAGAATCATGCTTTCAAATTCGCTTTCATACTGTTTTTTCACGCTGTCGCTGATCGTATAGTTGATGGTTCTGAGAACGACCTCTCCGTTCTCCTCAGCCACACCGATCTCGATACCGATCTTACCCTTCTCGAGAAGTGTGAGAGCCTGAGAAAGTCGCTTTTCCGAAAGCTTCTGTCCGACGTAGTCGAGCGTTTCCAGCTCAAACTCGGCACGCTTTCTGGTGATCTCCTTGTTGATCGTTGTAATATAGGAAAGAAGTTCTTCAACAGGGTCCGCGCCGCTGTTGATCGCAGCAAGAAGGGCAAATCCTGTGTAACGGCCAATGATGTAAGAACCGGGGTAGTTGGGAACCGAAGCGAGGTTGTTAAACTGAAGCTTGATCTCCTTGAGCTCATCAGCCGACCACGGAAGTCCCTCAAGAGCCTCGATGTTTGCCGTCGGGTGCTTTGCGGAAGGACCGAGGATGGCAACCATCTCGTTGGAGTACTGAGCCTGGCAGCTCTCACCCGAGTGCCATCTCATAAATTCCCACGCGCCGTCGATGTTGCGGCAACCGTTGATCATAGCAATGGCCGAAACGGTGGAAACCGCACAGTTGTTGATGTTACCGTAGGCGTCCTCGGTACCGGGCATCGGGTACATACCCCAAAGACCCTCGATCTCGGTGGCAAATACCTTCAGGTTGTTGTACGTTGCCGTGTAGGCAGCAAAGCCGATCGGCATCTCACCGGTACGGAAACGGTTGGCGAAATCATACGCATAGGGGAAGGAGTAGTTGGTATACAGACTGCACATAAACTCGAACGCCTCAAGACCGGTGTTGGAGTCCAGATTGATTCTCATACCGTTGTCGGCAAACAGCTCGCCACCCATCTGATAAAGGAAGATCTGATAGTCGGAGTGCATACCGATCTGCATGTTGTTCGCTTGGAGCACGGGAATGGCTGCCAGAATGTCATCCCAGGTCTTGGGAATATCCAGGTCAAGCTGTGCCAGAATGTCCTTACGAACAAACATCATATTAAATGCCTGCGTCTCGGGAAGACCGTAGTAATGCATCTTCTTTGCCGCGTCCTCAATACCGAGAACCAGCATTGCCGCCTCGTTGAACTGGCGGGTCTCGGGGTCAAGACAAAGCTCCTCAAAGCCGTCACAGCCCTCGATCGGGATCAGCGCACCACGAATGGCGTAGTTGATGATATCACTCTGCGCAAGACCGATGTACACGTCAGGTCCGCTCTTAGCCAGAATCGAAGGAAGAAGCGTACCGGCCGCAACCAGCTTAAGGTTTACGGGAACACCGGTTTCGGGCGTAAATTCGTTGTTAACAAGGTTACGGATAACCTGAGACTGGTCACGGCCGTAAGCCAGCCAAACCTCAACGATACCCTCGTCATCCTTGCCGTAATCCTCCATCGCACCCATTCGGTCGTAGTTACGGACAAAGCTCTGGAAGAAGCTCTTAAGCTCGTGACTAAAGGACTGGAAGAAGTTGGCCTCTGCCCTCGGGAGAGGCTGATCGGTACCCTGGATCAGAAGGTAATCAAGCTGAAGGGGCTGGGTCTTGGCATCGCTGATCCAAGTACCGAGCGAACCGATGTTACTCTTGAACTGGGCAAGGTTTCTTGCGATCTCGTTCTCGGGATCGTTACCCATACGGTCAAGCAGCCAAGCTACCTTTTCCAGCGTAGCCGCCATCGAGCCCTTGATGCCGGACATATTCTCAAGCTCGGCAACCAGCTCGTAAAGAAGCTTACCCTTTTCGGCAAGGTCCTCGACAACATCGGGCATAACGCGCTTGAAGCCGTAGTCACGGTAATCGTCGGGATCCGCACCGGTCAGCATCAGAATGCTCAGATAGTCGGTGTTGATCTCCTCAAGGATGGTCTCAACCTGTGCCACAAGCGAGCCCATCGAGCCAAGCGTTACCACAAGGTCAATGCGGTACTCAACGCCCTTTTCAAAGTAGAAGGAAAGATCGCCCGTACCGTCGGACAGCACCTTGGTCTGCCACTTGGTATCGTAATCAAAGCGAAGCTGTGCGGCCTCCATGCAGGGCACGCCATTGTAGTAACCGGCAAGATCACCGTACTTCGCCTTATATTCTTCCTCTGTATAATCGGTGTAAATACCGAGAGAGCGGGAGGAGTACATACCGTCAAGCACCGACTGGCTGAATCTCGCTACAATATTATATACGCCGCTTTCCGCCACGGAGAATTTGTAGGAGACCGTCTGGCCGGAGGACACCCATTTTTCACCGCCGACACCGCCAATGGAGTTCAGAAGCGTGTAGCCGGTAGCAATGGGATGGGTCAGCGCAGAGCGCGTATCCTCCATCGGATACACCGTCTGCGAGGAGGTGGACAGCGGATACTCACCCTCAAGCTGAACCTTATCGGTTCCGATCACCTGCGGATATCCGGCACGGATCTCCTCGATCGACTTGTAGCTCTCGTGAGGAACCAGGCGGATCGACTTGATCGCCATCGGCTCGCTGACACTCGTAAGCGAGATCACCGTCTCGTCGGATTTGTCAAAAACAAACTCGAAGGACTCGGAATAATAACCGTTTCCGTCGTGGATCTCGTAGTCTCTCCACGAGGGGCTCTGCGCCAGCGTGGGACGGATCTCGTTGTTGTCGATATCGCGCGTGTAGAAACGAAGCCCCGTTTCGTTGCAGTATGCGATCTTCTCAGCAGTCCACACCTCGGGGATCTCATACAAAACATAGGTTCCGTCCTCACGGATCTCCGTTATGGCCTCAAAGCCTGCCGCCTGCGCCCTTGCCAGAAGATCGGCAGCCTGCGCCGCATCCGCCGCCTTCAGCTCACCGTCAATGTAGTTGTTGGTGTAGGTCTTGGGCAGACTCAGATAGCGCGCCTCAAGGAACGGAATGGCAGAATCAATACGGAAGATTCTTCCGATATCGGTTGCCTTACTCACCACCGTGCCGTCGTTGGTCATATGTACGGCATAGTACTCGATGATGATGCTGTATCTCGCTCTTTCGGGGATGGCAACCTTCCAGGATACCGTTCCCGCAGAGGGAGTATACAGTGCCTCAACGCCGTCATAGGTCTCAATCTTGTAAGCGGCGTCGGTTCCCTCGGCATACAGGTCGGCGATCGCGTCAATGACGATCTCCTCCTTGCCCGGATCTACCTTCCAGGTATATGTCGTCTTCTTGATCCCGTTTTCCACGACCGTACCGACCACGCAATGCTCCGCGCGGTACTCGTCATAGGATTTGGAGTCAAGAATCTCGCGCACGTCGTCAATGGTGGCGTCGGTCACCGAGTTGCCACCGGCATTCGACCCCGCTGCGCCTGCTTCGGGCGACACGGTAAGCGCGGGCGCCGAAAGTAACACGTTTTCTTCTGCCGACGCAACGATCGTTGCCCCCGACAAAAGGAACGTCAAAGCAAGCACCAAAGACAAGATTCTTTGGGTTTTCTTCTTGTTCATAAGTCTTCCTCCTGCATTTGTGAACATGGGCATATGGCATTCCGCACAAGGGCGACCGGCCCCGATGGCGGAGTGCGTAACAGCGCACATGAAAAAATTTGACGTTTTTCGCGTCAAATCGTCTCAAAAAGCGCTCAATATGCTATTATTTATATCGATATCATACCACAAAACCGCTTCTCTGTCAAGGAAAATCCTTACATAGATATATATGGCACAAAATCGAAAATCCTTGTCCCCCAAGGGTTTGCGAGCTTTTTCTCTTTTTATTTCTACGCCTCTTTTTCCGCGCCTCTCCAAATGGTAAATTTCACTTACTCGCCTTTGGCCAATTCTCTATGTTTTTTCGCCATTTTTGTGCACTTTATCCATTCACCGGCATTGCCAAAAGACACCCAACAAAGCGGGGTAAATTATTTTTACCCGTGTGCTCACCGTCTCTTTTTTCTCCCGCTCAGACGCTCCCCCAAAATGCGCCTGTTTTTTGTGATTTATGCACAAGATATGAACAAAAAATCGGCAAGAATTTTCCATTCTTTTTTGCCGTTTTCAAAAATATTTTTTTCGCCCAAACGCAATCCACCGCTTTTTTTGAAAAATTTAAGGCGTTTTAATGTCTTTTTCCTTTATTTTACTTTTATGGTTATTTATTCCACGAGGATAAAAGTGCCGTTCCTTCGCTCGCACACCGGGCTCGCGCCACACCCGCCGCTCCCATCGCCCTCGTTCCGCCCTGACGTCCCTGCCCACCCCATCCCTCGTCCCGGTCTCCTTGTCTCCCCCTTCGGTTCTCGCCGCACCAAGCCACAACTTTACAGCTCGGACGCGCAACCGAACACAAAACGAGACCGCGACGCATCGGCAAGCCGCCTCCGTCATCCCTTTTACCAAAAAGAAAAAAAAGACGGCTGCAATACTGCACACTGCCACAAGTCCGATTTGCATCGGCAGGCTTCCGTCTTTTACAAACATTGTACCACAGGTCTTCAAAAAAAGCAACACTTTTGCAAGTTTTTCCCCAAAAAAAAGATGCGCGCTTCTTTGCGAGCGGGGCAAGGCGATCGGCACGCGTTCGAGCTTTGCATATGGAATTTGTTGCCATCATCTTTTTGCCCTTCAGCACCTCCGATTTATGATTTTTATTGCTTGATAATTCCTTTTAAAAAATTGTCAATTCAATTGATTTATATCTTTTCGTGTTATTTCACTTCAATCCGAAATTGTTTTGCAATATGGAATTTCTTTTAAATAAATATAAAAAACGCGCTGTGCGATTTGACACAGCGCGTGGCTTTTTATGTGTTGTTTTCGGAATCAATCGCCATCCTCGGGCGTCTCGTTTAGTGAAGCTCGCACTCGTGGCAATCCTCGGGCATTGGGATCTCCTTGTCGATCCCGTTTTTCTTGTAGTAGTCCGCAACCGCCGCCTTGATGGCCTCCTCGGCAAGCACCGAGCAGTGGATCTTAACGGGCGGAAGTCCCTCAAGCGCCTCCACAACAGCGGAGTTGGTAAGCGCCAGCGCCTCGTCGATGCTCTTGCCCTTGACAAGCTCGGTAGCCATCGAGGACGTGGCAATCGCCGCGCCGCAGCCAAAGGTCTTGAAGCTGACGTCGGTAATGATGCCCGTCTCCTTGTCAACCTTGATAAACATCTGCATAATATCGCCGCACTTGGCGTTTCCAACCATACCCACGCCGTCCGCGTCGGGCATTTCGCCCACGTTTCTCGGATGGCTGAAGTGATCCATAACCTTTTCACTATAAAGCATATTTATATTTCTCCCTCGATAAAATTATTTGGCAGGATAGATCGGGCTCATAGCGCGAAGACGCTCCACGCTCTCCCGTACCGCCTTTACGATCGCATCCACGTCCTCCTCGGTGTTCTCGTGCGACAGCGAGAAGCGGAGCGAGCCGTGCGCATCCTCAATGTCCACACCGATCGACAAAAGCACGTGAGATGCCTCCAGCGAGTTCGACGAGCACGCCGAGCCGGTCGATGCGCTGACGCCCGCCATATCCAAAAGCAGAAGCAGTCCCTCGCCCTCTACGTACGAGAAGGAAAGATTGGCGTTTCCGGGCAAGCGAAGCTCTCGGTCGCCGTTCAGACGTGAATACGGAAGCGTAAGCAGACCGTCAATCAGCTTATTGCGAAGCACACGAACGCGCTCCATCTCAGGCAAACGGGCAACCGCCGCCTCAATGGCCACGCCGAGCCCCACGATATACGGTACGTTCTCGGTGCCGCCGCGCTTTCCCTTTTCCTGGCCGCCGCCGTCAATGAGATTGCGGACGCGAACGCCCCGACGGATATAAAGCGCGCCAATTCCTTTCGGCGCATGGATCTTGTGACCCGAAAGCGCCAGCATATCGACACCCAGCTCCTTTACGTTTACCGGAATGTTTCCGACCGCCTGAACCGCATCGGTGAACATCAGCGCACCCTTTTCGTGCGCGATCTCGGCGATCTCGCGAATGGGCTCGACGGTACCGATCTCGTTGTTGGCCATCATGATCGCCACCAGCGATGTGTTTTCATCCACCGCCGCGCGAAGCTCGTCCATCCTGATAACGCCGCGCTCGTCCACGCCCACGTAAACCACCTCAAAGCCTTCCTTTTCCAGTGCCGCGCAGGTATGAAGCACCGCGTGGTGCTCGATCTTGCTCGTTACGATCCTCTTTCTCTTGCCGCCCAGCATATGTGCCGCGCCCTTGATGGCCCAGTTATCCGATTCCGAGCCGCAGGAGGTAAAGTAGATCTCCGAGGGCTCCGCGCCGATGGCAGCCGCCACCTTGGCTCGTGCCGCCTCCACAAGCTCACGGGCTCTCTGCCCATCGGTGTGAAGGCTGGAGGGGTTACCCCAAAGCTCGCGGAAGCAAGGCTCCATGGCGTCTATAACCTCTTTGGAAACGGGCGTTGTCGCCGCGTTATCCGCATAAATTCGTTTGCGATTTTCCATGTGTATCCTTTCAAAACGGAGCCAAGCAGGCTCCACTTCCTTTCTTTGCGGTCTCTATTGTATACTATTTTTGTCCATTTTGCAACAGGGTTGCGAAATTTATTTTGTTAATTTTTTATTAACAAACGACAAAGCCGCGCCGCGCGTGCATTTCAACCGTTTCTCGGAGGAAAAAATTATGCTTCGGAGGATATCCGCTTCCCTTCTCCTTGCCGGACTTTTGCTCTGGACACTCACCGTACAGACCCACGTGCCGCTCCTGACGCTTTTTGCCATTCTCATCCACGAGGCAGGTCATCTGCTTGCGGCCCGCCTGATGCATATGAAGCCGGGCGGCATCGCCGCCGACAGCGTCGGCATACGCCTCTTGTTTGACGGAGTCCCGCCCTCCTACGGCAAGGAGATCCTTCTCTGCGCCGCAGGCCCCACCGCCAACCTTCTGTCTCTCCCGATCGCCCTTTTTCTCCCCACGGAAAAAAGCGGCTTTTTCCTTGCGGTTTCCGCCGCACTCGCGTTTCTCAACCTTATGCCCATCGAGGGATTTGACGGCGGTCGCATTCTTTACGGCACGCTTTGCCTCCGACTCACCCCCAATACCGCCGATCGGATCTCGGAACTACTCTCGTTTCTGTTTTTGTTCGTTCTTTGGTGTGCCTCGGTCTACCTTTTGATGCGCACGGGAAGCGAGCTTTCTCTGTTTTTGTTCTCCGCCGCCCTCTTTTTTCGCATTTTTCTTCAAAAAAAGGCGCCGTAAGACAAGTTTTTTTCAAAAAGATATTGCAATTTTGCTTCATATCTGTTAAAATATAGCCATTCTAAAATGCGAAAGTATTTTCGCAAGTTTTGCATCAAAAGGAGTATTTATGCGGAATGGAGAAAAACAAGCTCATTGAGTTGAAAGGCATTTGCAAGGAGTTTGACGGCGAGCAGATCCTCAAGTCCATCGACCTTGACATTCACGATAAAGAATTTGTTACGCTGCTGGGACCCTCGGGCTGCGGCAAGACCACGACCCTCCGTATCATCAGCGGCTTTGTGTCACCCGACAGCGGCGACGTCATCTTCGACGGCAAAAAGATCAACGACGTGCCGCCCTATAAACGCCTTGTGAATACCGTATTCCAGAAATACGCGCTGTTTCCTCACCTGAACGTGTACGAGAACATCGCGTTCGGTCTGCGCGTCAAAAAGACCCCCGACGCCGAGATCCGTACCCGCGTAAAGGAGATGCTGGCGCTGGTCAACCTCCGCGGCTTTGAGAGAAAGAACGTCAACGTTCTCTCGGGCGGCCAGCAGCAGAGAGTGGCCATCGCGCGCGCCCTGATCAACGAGCCCAAGGTGCTGCTTCTGGACGAGCCGCTCGGTGCGCTCGACTTAAAGCTCCGCAAGGATATGCAGAACGAGCTGAAAAACATCCAGGCCAAGACCGGCATTACCTTCATCTACGTCACGCACGACCAGGAGGAGGCCCTCTCGATGTCGGATACCGTTGTGGTTATGGCCGACGGTAAGATCCAGCAGATCGGCACGCCGACCGACATTTACAACGAGCCCATCAACGCCTTCGTGGCCGACTTTATCGGCGAGTCCAACATTCTGGACGGCGTGATGATCTCGGACTATAAGGCAAAATTCGCGGGACACACCTTCGAGTGTCTCGACAAGGGCTTTGCCCCCATGGAAAAGGTGGATATCGTCGTGCGCCCCGAGGACGTGGACGTCGTAGCTCCCGAAAAGGGTATGCTTCAGGGCGTGGTCACCGGTGTGACCTTCAAGGGCGTGCACTGGGAGATCATCGTGGACATTCAGGGCTTCAAGTGGATGATCCAGACCACCGACTATTCCGCCCCCGACACCACCATCGGTCTTTACATTGAGCCCGATGCCATTCACGTCATGAAAAAATCCGAGTATTCCAATATGTTCGGCGACTATTCCAGCTTCAGCGACGAGTTCGATGAGCTTTCGGACGTGGAATCGGTGGACGATGAGGAGGAGGCCAAGGCGGAATGAACAAGCGCTCGTTTCTTGAGAGATTTGCGGCCGTGCCGCATACTGTCTGGGCGGTGCTCTTTATCCTCGCCCCTCTGCTTTTCGTCGTGTATTTCGCGTTTACCGACACGTACGGAAACTTTACCCTTGACAACATCACCATGCTGTCAAGCTATACGCACATTTTCCTTTTGTCGATCTGCTTTGCGCTGATCGCCACCGCCATCTGCCTTGTCATCGGCTATCCGTTGGCGTATATCATTTCGCAGCTTTCTCCGCGTCGGCAGAAGCTTCTGATCGTTTTTCTGATGCTTCCGATGTGGATCAGCCTTCTCATTCGCACCTATTCGCTGATGGCCATTCTGGACAACGGCGGTCTCTTAAACTCGCTCCTTGTGTCCCTCGGGCTTGACAAGGTCAAGATCGTCGGCACGTCGGGCGCGGTCATTCTGGGTATGGTGTACGATTTTCTGCCCTATATGGTGCTCCCCATCTATACAAGCATGTCCAAGCTGGACAAGCGCTATTACGAGGCGGCAAGCGACCTTGGCTGTAACAGCCTGAAAACGCTGTTCCGCGTTACGCTCCCCCTCTCCCTGCCCGGCGTCATTTCGGGCATCACAATGGTATTCGTTCCGTCCATCAGCACCTTCTACATCTCGCAAAAGCTGGGCGGCGGCTCGTTTGACCTGATCGGTGACACCATCGAAAGACAGTTCAAGAACGTCAGCACCTATAACATCGGTGCGGCGATCTCGCTGGTCATGATGATCCTGATTTTGATCTCGGTGGCGGTTATGAACCGCTTTTCCGACGAGGATGAGGGAGGTATGATCGTATGAAAAAGCTCTCTCACGCCTATATGTGGGTGGTGTTCGCCCTTCTGTATGCGCCCATCCTTGTGCTGGTTCTGTTTTCCTTTAACCGTGCCGGCTCACTCAACCATTTTTCAGGCTTTTCGCTTTACTGGTACCGTGAGCTGTTCCGCGACGCGACGGCGCTTGCCGCGCTTCGCAATTCGCTGGTACTGGCCGTCTCCTCCTCGCTGATCGCCACGGTGATCGGCACGTTGGCGGCGCTTGGCATCGACCGTACGCGAAGCAAATTTCTCAAGGGCTCGCTGACCTCGGTCACCAACATCCCGATGATGAATCCCGATATCGTGACCGGTGTCTCGATGATGCTTCTTTTCGTGGCGGCCGCCTCGGTTCCCTTTTTGCCGGTCCGCTTTGGCTTTACCACCATGCTCATCGCACACACCACCTTTAACCTGCCTTATATCATTCTTTCGGTGCTTCCGCGCTTCCGCCAGATGGACACGCATCTGCGCGAGGCGGCACTGGACCTTGGCTGTACGCCTGCCAAGACCTTCTTTAAGGTCGAGCTTCCCGCCGTTCTCCCCGGCATTGTTTCGGGTCTGATGATCGGCTTTACCCTCTCGCTGGACGACTTTGTTATCAGCCATTTTGTAAGCTCACCCGACTTTCAGACGCTTCCGCTTTACGTTTACAACCAGACCGCGCACGAGATCAAGTACAGTATGTACGCGCTGTGCGCGCTGATGGTCTTTGCCATTCTCGCACTGCTGCTTGCCGTCAATTTTGCCGGCGCCAAGGGCGAGAAAAAGCAAAAGAACGGAGGTGCGGCATGAAAAAACTACTGACAGCCCTTGTGCTGATCCTGATGCTTGCCTGTTTAGTGTCCTGCGGAACGGACGGGAACAAAGACTCCGCCGGTGCCGGCTCCACCACGCTTTACGTTTATAACTGGGGCGAGTATATCTCGGACGGCTCGGAGGACTCCTTGGATTCCAACGCGGCGTTTGAGCAATACTGTAAGGAGGAGCTCGGGATGAACGTCAAGGTCAACTACTCGACCTATTCGAGCAACGAGGACCTTTACGCCAAGCTCTCCAGCGGCTCGGTCAGCTATGACGTGGTCATTCCGTCCGACTATATGATCGCGCGCCTTGCCGCCGAGGGTCTGCTTTGTGAACTTAACCCGGAGCAGACGGTGGCAAATTACGCGTACATCGACGACAATTTCAAGGGGCTTTACTACGACGAGAACGAGATCTGGTCGGTCCCCTACACCTACGGAACGGTCGGCATTCTCTACAACACCGACATCGTTGACCCCGCCGACGAGAATATCGGCAGCTGGTCGCTGATGTGGGACGAGGACTATACCGGCAACATTCTGCAATTCAACAATCCGCGCGACGCCTTTGGCACCGCGCAGTACGCTCTCGGCTACAGCGTCAACTCCGATAAGGAGTCTGAGTGGCAGGAGGCTCTTTCGCTTCTCAAGGAGCAGAAGAACGTGGTTCAGGGCTACGTTATGGACGAGATCTTCAACAAAATGAAGGGCGGCTCGGCAGCCATTGCCGCGTATTACGCGGGTGACTTTTTCACGATGTATGCCGACAACGAGCTCCTGGATTTCTACCATCCCGTCGAGGGCACCAACGTCTTTGTGGACGCCATGTGCATTCCGGCCGGCACCAAGAACTATGACCTTGCGGTCGAATACATCAACTTTATGCTGAGCGAGGAGGTGGCGATCGCCAACGCGGAGTATATCTGCTACGCCTCGCCCAACCGCCTTGTGTACGAAAACGAGGACTACATCGCCTATATGGAGGAGGAGGTCCACCCCGAGGCGATCGATATCCTCTACAACTTCGATATGGGGAATATGGAGTTCTACCATGACCTCTCCGAGGAGACTCGCCTGATGATGAATTCACTGTGGGAGGAGCTCAAGATCGAAAGCAAGATCGGCATCAGCATCTATATCATCTGTGCCGCTATCGTGCTCTCGCTCGGCGCGGCGCTTACGGTGACCTTTATCAAGAAAAAAATACGCGAATCGTATTACGATTAAAAAACTGACGGAATTTCGGGTTTTGCCCCAAATTCCGTCCTATTTAGGAGAATATAATATGAATTACACATTTTCGGACGCGTTTCAGAATCTGAAGCCCTCTGCCATCCGTGAAATTTTCAAAAGCCTTACCGACCCCTCGATCATTTCCTTCGCGGCAGGCAACCCCTCGCCCGAGTCCTTCCCCACAGAGGAGCTGGCCAAGCTTTCGGCAGATATTTTTGCCAATGCCTCGACCACCGCGCTTCAGTACAGCATCACCGAGGGATACCCCGCCTTCCGCGAGGCCATTGCCAAGCGCCAGAGGGAAAAATTCGGCATCGGCGGCGAGAATGACGCCGTAATGGTGGTGTCGGGCGGCAACCAGGGCATCGACCTTTGCTGCCGCGTGCTTTGCAACCCCGGTGACGCGGTGCTTTGCGAAAATCCGTCGTTTATCGGCGCGCTCAACGCCTTCCGCGCCTGCGGTGCAAAGACGGTCGGAGTCCCGATGGACGAGGACGGCATGATCCCCGCAGAGCTGGAAAAGGCCATTGCCGCCACCCCGACGGCCAAAATGATCTACCTCATTCCTACCTTCCAGAATCCGCGCGGCTCTACAACGTCGCTTGGACGCCGCAAGGAGCTCTATGAGATCGCCAAGAAGCATTCGCTGATCATCCTGGAGGACAACCCCTACGGTGAGCTGCGCTTTGCCGGCGAGGAGATTCCCACGCTTAAGAGCATGGACACCGAGGGACTTGTGGTGTATTGCTCGTCCTTCTCCAAGATCCTCTCGGCCGGTATGCGCGTCGGCTTTATCGTCGCCCCGAACGCGATCATTCAGAAAATGGCGGTCGGCAAGCAGTGCGAGGACGTTCACACCAACATCTTCTTCCAGCTGCTTTGCTACAAATATATGACCGAGTGCGACCTGGACGGTCACATCGAGAAGATCCGCGCCATCTATCGCCGCAAGTGCAACCTGATGCTGGAATGCCTGGACCGCGAGATGCCAAAGGCCATCACCTATACCCGTCCCGAGGGCGGTCTGTTTATCTGGTGCACGCTTCCCGAGGGCTACGATTCGGCGGACTTTGCCAAATTTGCCGTGGCCAAGAAGGTGGCCGTCGTGCCCGGCTCGGCGTTCAACTGTGACACCGAAGCGCCCTCCAATTCCTTCCGCCTCAACTATTCCACCCCCACCGACGAGCAGATCGTATCGGGCATAAAAACGCTCGGCGAGATCGCCCGCGAGTATCTCAAAAACGAGTAATCCCAAAGGAGTCCCATTATGCTGAACGATCAAAAAGTATCCTACTCGGGCGTACAGCCCAGCGGAAATCTCACCATCGGAAACTATCTGGGTGCGATCAAAAACTTTGCCACCTATTCCGAGCAATATAAGTGCTTCTACTGTGTCGTGGATTCCCACGCCATCACCGTCCGTCAGGTACCCGCCGAGCTTCGCCGCCGCACCTATGAAACGCTGGCGCTCTATATGGCCTGCGGTCTTGACCCCGAAAAGAACACGCTGTACGTGCAGTCGCACGTCCCGATGCACACCGAGCTTGCCTGGATCCTCAACTGCTACTCCATGTTTGGCGAGCTTTCGCGCATGACGCAATTCAAGGATAAGAGCGAAAAGCACGCCGACAACATCAACGCCGGTCTCTTTACCTACCCCGTCCTTATGGCGGCTGACATTCTTCTGTATCAGACCGACATCGTACCCGTCGGCATCGACCAGAAGCAGCACGTGGAGCTCTGCCGCAACATTGCCACGCGCTTTAACCAGCTTTTCCCCGACACCTTCACCATTCCCGAGCCCATTATCTCGAAGAGCGGTATGAAGATCATGTCGTTGGCCGAGCCCACCAAGAAAATGAGCAAATCCGATGAAAACACCAACGCCGTTGTATATATTCTCGACGATAAGGACACAATTATAAGGAAATTCAAGCGTGCCGTGACCGACTCGGACACCGCCGTCCGCTTTGCCGAGGGCAAGGACGGTATCAACAACCTGATGACCATTTATTCTTGCTTCACCGGCAAGACCCTTCCCGAGATCGAAAGAGAATTCGACGGCAAGGGATACGGCGACTTCAAGATGGCCGTGGGTGAGGCCTGCGCCGATGCGCTCGCTCCCGTGCAGGAAAAATTCCGTCAGATCCTTGCTGACAAGGCCTACCTCGAGGAGGTTATGAAGAAGGGTGCTGACGAGGCATCCTACTATGCCAGAAAAACCATCAGCAAGGTCAAGAGAAAGGTCGGTTTCGTCATTTAAGGAGGAAGCTTGCAGATCCTTTGGCTTTGCCGCGCTCTGTGCCTTTCGGGTCTTTTGTCGCTGGTGCTTACGCCCTTTGACTTTCGCATCGCCGCCGCACTGGGTGCAATCGATATCCCGCGCGATGGACGGCGTATGCACACGCGCCCGATCCCGCGTCTTGGCGGGCTCTCGATCTTCTTTTCGTTTCTGCTTCTCAGTGTTTTTTACGATTTCAAAATTGCGTCTGACTTGTTTTACATCTGGTCAGGCGCAATTCTTGTTGTACTGGTCGGGGTGCTTGACGACGAGCTGTCTCTGCCACCGCCGATCAAGTTTTTTGTGCAATGCGCGGCGGCATACGTGGCCACTATGGGCGGCGGCGCTTTTCGCACGCTCTCCTTTGGCGGGACAAGCCTTGAGCTCGGTGCTCTTGCGCTCCCGATCACACTTCTTTTCACCGTCACGATGACCAACGCCCACAATTTTATCGACGGCCTTGACGGGCTCTGTGCCGGTGTTTCTCTGTGCGAGAGCCTCGGCCTTGGGCTTCTCTGCCTTTCCGCAAGCCCCGAATATGCCGTGGCCGCCGTCCTCCTTGGCGGCGCCTGCCTTGGTTTTTTGCCCTACAACCTGCGCGGCGCGCGCCTCTTTATGGGAGACACCGGCTCCACCCTTCTGGGCTTTGTGCTTGCCGTCCTTGCCGTACGCACACTAAACCGCCCCCTCACCCTACTTCTTCTCTTTGCGCTCCCTCTCGCTGACCTTGTCTTTGCCGTGGTGCGCCGAATTCTTGGCGGAAAAAATCCCCTGTACCCCGACCGCTCTCATCTGCACCACCTGCTTGCCGACCGCGTCGGCCCCTACCAAGCCTCCAAAATCCTCACCTTCACCGCCGCCCTCACCGCTATCCTCGCGGTTTTGATAAATTGAAGTTTTGCAGTGAGATATTGTCTGCTGGGGAAACGGTCTGCTTTTACGAGATTGCTTCGCAACTCGAAAAAAGCTCCGCAAAAACTTTTACTGCAATGGTCTGCACAAACTTCACGTCATTTTGTGCCGCAAGCCTCGATGCGGAAAAGAGAGCGAGCTCTCTTTGTCCGCTT
>JAEIGA010003027.1_pt1 | contig 26481 bp, 17 predicted proteins | sample 9270691 | NCBI WGS metagenome assembly JAEIGA01 (sample SAMN17057246, study PRJNA624740) | gut metagenome | biome: biome; isolation source: fecal sample | host: Bos grunniens | place: China: Xizang | collected 2019 | reverse complement strand
GAAACTCAGGAGAATATGATGTCTTTTATAAAGTCGTGGACAGATTGGCGAAAAACGGTAAACCTTCCGGTAATCAGGAAGATTTATCGGAAGCGTATGCAAAGGTGTCCGCCAGATTGAGAAATGATGTGTTGCGTATTTCTAACGGGGAAATAGATTTAGCGAAAGGTGAGCATGTTGTGAGTGTTTCTCACTTGTGGCATTCTTACTACGAACATTGCTTAGACTATTTTGCGGAGGACTCGCAGTTGAATTTAACTCATGACGATTTACGAATGATTCCTGATATCGTGATGAATTATGATTCTGTTAAGGTTGGCAAACACAATAACGGATATAAGCTCGAATTCACAAAGAAATATGGAGATGTGGAGTATTTCGTTGTAGAGGATGTAGAGAGTAAGAGAAAAAATCCGAGAGGTGCGATGCAGAAAACAATATACGTAAGAGATATAACAAAAAGTGCGAGTGATGGGGCGTTTCATCCCACTACGTCCTCTAAGGGTTACACTCGCACCGAAATTGTAAATCCAATTAGTGCGTATATCAAGCAAAATTACGCAAGCGAAGCCAAAAAGATTGCAAGAGCAATGAGAGCATCGAAGCGTGGCCTTGTTGCTCCGAATGGCAAGCCAAGTAAGCTGAGCCCTGAGCAATGGCTGGCTGTGCGTTAGCTGTCGTTCAAGGCGTGGTTCGGTGACTGGGAGAATGACCCTGCGAACGCGAGCAAGGTGGTGGACGAGAATGGGGAGCCGTTGGTGGTGACGCATGCCACGAATAGTGAGCCGTTCACGGTGTTTAAGCGCGGTGAGCGTGCCGGGCTGAGTGGAAAGGGGATTTACTTCTCGCCCGATGGGGTGGGCATCTGGGGTAAGCACCTGATGCATTGTTTCTTGAATGTGCGCAATCCGCTGACGAAGGAGAATGCACCGCGAGAGGTGAACAACGGCGGGATGAGTGCCGTGATTCCCGATGTGTTTGAGCAGTTCCCTCAGTTTGACGGTGTGATGCTGCGCAGGGATGAGATAACGGTGCGCGACCCGAACCAGATGACAACCGAGGGACGTTCGATGGCGGGAATGCGGATATTACGTACTCGCTGAGTGGCCCGAGAGTATTGGAGCCTGCCAATACGAAGCCGGTATTTGAGGCATCGAGCAAGAAGCATAAACGTAGACCTACTAAAACCAAAGAAGCACCGAGGTTGAGTTTGAGCTCAGCCAAGATGCTTCTTCTTCAGAGAGCAGGACTCGCACCTGCACGCACACCGCATTCGGTTCCCTCTGGTGACATTAATGTGGCTGAAAAAGCGGAGGAAGTCAAGCAGAATTTGCTGAAACAGGAATTTTCCGGCAAGGACACGAGCATCAACAGCACGAAGGCTCCGGCGGTGTTTGCTGCGGTGGAGAAAAAGCTGGGTGGCTAATAAAAAAGGCGGTGGCAGGGGATGGTTTAACCCCTCAACAGCCCCAAGCAACAAGTGCTTCACGCTTTCACCGCACCGCTATAGTAACACCTTTAGAGCGCAATATCAAGCAAAATGATGCAGATGAGAGGAAAATAAGCAGCAAAGAGCTTGCGAAAAGTGTGGGGTGTGTTATGATGGGGAAGGATGAGTAAGCGAAGTTTCAGGCTGAGGGCTGCGGAATCGCATCTGAAGCGCAAATACCCCGGGCGGGTGCTTGCGGGGAAGGTCATAGTTTTGCTCTGTGTGCTGCTGCCGGTGGTGGGGGTGGCTATTTGGGGCTTTATGGCGGGGCACCCGGCCTTGGCGTTCTGCCTGCTGGGTGGGTTAGCCATGTTTTGGGTTTCTCGCAAGCTGAAACTTTGAGCTGCCCCTTGTAAAAAATGCGCCGAAAGCGCCAAACATGCCCCCATGATGCGCTTTTTTCTTTTAATGGGGGTGGAATTGTGGTAGATTGTGGTTATGACGCAGGAAGAGCTTTCTATAGGTGTGGATATGGGCGGTACGTCCATCAAGTTTGCCGTGGTGCAGGGCACGCAGATTGTGTATAAGGCTGAGCCCATGCAGACCACGGATTATGCCTCCCCTGATGCGATTGTGGAGGAGATAGGCAGGCGTTTGCGCGCCATTATGGAGCTTTACCCAGCGGTGAAGGCGGTGGGCATGGGCCTGCCGGGCTTTGTGGACCACAAGGCCGGTGTGGTGGACTCCCTGACGAATGTGCCGGGCTGGTACGACATCCACATCCGTGACATTCTGAGCGATGCCACCGGGTTGCCGGCCGCTGTGGATAATGACGCGAACTGTATGGCTTACGCGGAGTGGAAGCTGGGGGCAGGCCGCGGTATGAATGATTTGGTGTGCCTGACGCTGGGCACGGGCATAGGCTCCGGTGTGATTGCCGGCGGGCATTTTGTGCGCGGGCACCTGAGCGCTGCCGGTGAGCTGGGGCAGATGAGCATTGACTACAAGGGCCGCATCGGTTACTACGGCAACCGTGGCTGCATTGAGGACTACATCGGCCACCGTGAGATTACGGCGGATGGTCAGGCTGCGTATGCTGCTGCCGGGCAGCCCAAGCCGCTGTCGGAGTGCGGTCCGTTGGAGCTGGAGCTGGCGGCAAAAGCCGGTTGCCCCGTGGCGCTGGCGCTGTGGGATGACATCGGCCGCAAGCTTGCCACTTGCTTGATGAACTGCCACTACATTCTGAACCCGGAGGCGTTCATCATCGGCGGTGGTGTGGCGAAGGCGGGTGAGGTGCTGTTCGGCCCGGTGCGCCGCTACCTGAAGGCGCAGCTGTACCCGCCGCATTATGAGAAGATTAAGATTTTGCCCGCGATGTTCAGTAATGAGGCCGGCATCATCGGTGCGGCGCGTTTGGCGCTGAACACCGCTAACCATGAGGAGTAATACCGTGGCGGAGGAGCGTAGCAAGGCGGAGCAGCGGCTCTGCGACCGGCTGGGGCTGGCTGCAGAGGCAGCGGAGCGCTTGGTGCAGGCCATGCGCGCCGGTGCCAGCTCGCGCTCTGCCGTGGTGCTCAGCCCCAAAGCCCCGGTGGATTATGTGCCGCCCTTTGCCTGTGCGGATATGAGCGCGGCGCCTTGGTTGCCGCCGCGCGTGTTTGTGCCGCAGGAGGGGGAGCGCCCCACCACACATGCGGATTATGCGGCAGGGCTGTACTACTCTCTGGATTTGTCCTCCTGCTGGGAGTCCGCTGCGCTGGCTGTGGTGCCGCCGCCGAGCAGCAGTTTGGACATGTGCGCAGCCCCCGGTGGCAAGACGATGCTGATGGCCGCCCGCCACACGCCCCAAGCCCATACGGCTAATGAGGTGAATGCCGCCCGCCGTGGTATTCTGCGCCAAAATGTGCAGCTGTGCGGCCTGCCGAACACGGAGGTGAGCGGGCTGCGCCCGGACCAGTGGGCGGCGGAGGGCAGGGTGTTTGACCTGCTGCTGGTGGATGCCCCCTGCAGTGGTCAGTCCCTGCTGTGCAAGGGGATTAAAAACCCCGGTTGCCTAGGGGCGCAGATGGTGAATGGCAATGCCAAGCGCCAAAAAGGCATTATGCTGGCTGCCGTGCAGTGTGTAGCCCCCGGCGGGCACATTTTGTACAGCACCTGCACTTATGACCCGGATGAGAATGAGAAAGTAATGGCGTACATCCTGCGTAGGGTGCCCGGCTGGCAGGCTGTGGAGGTGCCCTCACTGGCGGAGTTCCGCAGTACGCTGGCGGATTTCCCCTGCTACCGCTTGCTGCCGGAGCATGGGTTTGGAGCGGGCGGCTTTTGCTGCTTGCTCCGCAAAAGCAGTTAACAACCATAAACACAATAGCGACAATAATGAAGAAACTGATGACTGTAATGATGGCGGCGCTTGCGCCCTCCCTCTTTGCCTCTCCCTTGCCCGGTAAGGCGGATGTGCTGGCTACCAATACCGTGATTGCCCGTTTCGACGGCTTTACGGAGCTGCCCTGCCGCCACATGACGGCTCTGTGCCCGGACCGCTGCGACCACGCTACGAAGGTGGCCAACTTCACCGTGCTCAAGAATGAGGACTACTCTTGCCCCGGCAAGTACGGTGATGATAAGGCGGAGGTAGGTGCCACCATGATGGTGGACGTGAAGAAGCCCACCCCCGGTCAGGATGATGCCGCCGTGTTTGCCCTGGTAGACTCCCTGAAGCCCGGCGATACCGTGCGCCTCACCCAGGTGCACTACTATGTGGATGACAACGGCAACATGTACCCCGTGCGCCCCGTCACCAAGCTGGAGAAGGTGGAGAAGCCCGCGGATGCTGCTGATGTACCCGCCGCCGTGCCGGCTACGCCCATTCAACCCCGCCGCATGATGCCCGGTCGCCGTGCGCGCTGAGTTGCTCAGTTTGTACTTATTAGGCTGCTTTGCCGCCGGTGCGGCGGAGCAGCCCGCAGCACCTGCATCTCCCATGCCGGCGGTGCAGGTGCGTGCGCAGCGCCCCCTACCGCCGCAACAGGCGGAGGTGGCGCTGGTGTTTATAGGCGGCTTCGGGGATGAGATAAGTGGCATCGTGCATGCCCTTTTTCGCCGCGTCCCCGCAAGCGCGTTGGGTGTGCAGGCGGCTCTGCGCGCCTATTACCATTGGAATGGAGATAATGTGGAGGATGCCCCCGCCGGGTATCGCTCCATGGCGGATGATGTAGCCGCTTTCCGCCGCACCAACCCGCAGGCGGATGTGGTGCTCATCGGCCACAGCATGGGGGGCGCCGCAGCATTGCAAGTAGCCGCCCTGTTGCCTGCGCACGCGGGGGCTGGGCGCGTGTTTGTGCTCACGCTGGACCCCGTGGACCGCATGGTGCAGCCCGTGCGCCCGCAGGGGGTGAGCTGGTGGGGCAATGCTTACGTGGTGAACTCCCTCTCAGGGCATGATTTCATAGCCGTGGTGGGGGGCCGCTGGGGGCATTGTGAGCAGGCGGACCTTAACATCCGCTTTGATGGGCGCCGTACGGATGAATACGGCTACCACTATATTCATGATGATGCGGAGGCTCTGCTGACAAGCGCCGGTGGGCAACCTGCCGGGTCGCTCAGTGCGGCGCTGGCCAAGCAGTTGCAGCGCAAGGCTGCCGGCTCACAGGCTGATGTAGCCCAGCAGCCGCAGCGTCCAAAGACAAATGGCCACCAAGGCCAGTAAATACCATGAGATAACCCACGTGCGGCTCACATAAGTGCGCCGCGTGTTTTTTTGCTCACGCATGAGCTTATCCGTCTGTTGCTCATAGACAACATCCTGGTTCTTTGGTAATTCTTCTCTCATGTAACCGCGCTCATTGTAGCATAATACAACCCGCGGGGCAAACATTATTATTGCCCTCACTGCCGGTAGACGGAAAATTGTTGCGCAGACGGTGCGCGTACACCATAGGGCTGCTCGGGGCGAGGGAATGAGCCCCCTCCTATGGATGAGGGGGCTTCTGATAATTCAAGCCGAGCCCGATAAATCGGAAGTTGAAGGGGAGTTCGTTTGATAATTTGCGAGCGCAAGCGAGCCTAACTCGGAGCCCCGGAGGGGCGCCATAAAATAGCCCGGCGGTGGAGCGGCGAAGCCGCGGAACCCCGGGTAGCGTAAAAAAAGAAAATTGAGCCCGGAGCGACGGAGCGAAGCGACACAGCGTAGGCCGACATATAATGGCGAGGACCGTAGCGAAGCGGAGCTCCGAGCCTTTGTGGGCGCTTGTTTTATCATGTTCGCGACATTTTGAAACAATGTGGCATTTTTGCTCCACGCTTTATGCCACCCCTCCGGGGTTCGCATTTGTTTTTGTGGCCTTTTCCCGGGGTTCCGCCCCTTGCGGGGCTCCACCGCCGGGCTATTTTATAGCGCCCCTCCGGGGCTCAAATTTAGGCTCGCTAACGCTCGCAAAATTTCCCCACCATCACCCCTCAAATTCCGATTTATCGGGCTGAATTCCGCTCCCGTCTTCGCTGCTGCGCAGCTACGCCGTGGCAGGCGCGGGCGCCCGCAACATCACGGCTGTTGCTCTTGTTGGCGCTCTTTTTTATGCTGGATCCATGCAAAAACGACGCAAAGTTCATACAGGGCGTAGAGGGGGAGGGCGAGCAGCAACATGGTGCCGGGATCCGGCGCGGGGGCAAGCACCAGAGCCACGGCAAAGCTTGCCACCAGCGCATAGCCTCGGCAGGCACGCATCAGCGGGTAGCGCAGCACACCCAGGCGGATGAGCGGTATCAGGATAACCGGCAGCTCAAACACCACTCCGAACACGAAAATGAGCTTCACCGCAAAGGTCAGATAATAGCCGATGCGCCAATCATTCTCAATGCCCATGCCTTCCGAGTAGCTGTAAAAGAACTCCAGCACCCGCGGCAGCACCCCGAAGTACGCAAAGGCGCAGCCCCCCAAAAACAGCGCAAAACCGTAAAAAACACACTTGTACAGCAAGCGCCGCTCATGCTCATGCAGCCCCGGCACAATGAAGCCCAGCATAAAATACATGAGCAGCGGGAACGCCAGCACCAGCCCGCCGTAAAAGGCCATTTGCAGGGAGAGCATGAAGGCCTCCCCAGGTTGGAAGGCGCCCATCATCCGCAGACTTTCGCGCGCACTCACCACCTGCAGCTGCGCCCCGCTTGCATGCAGCGCCAGCGCCAGCTCCGCCTGCGCGGCGTCCTCCGCGTGGTGGCGCAGGTAGTCTTGCTGTGCCTCCACCCCCGGCAGCAGCTGTGCCGCGCGCAGCAGGGGCAGGGTGCGGGCAAGGGCGGGCACCTGCGGGGGCAGCTGAGCCTCCAGCGCAGCGGCTTGCTGCTCGCTCAGCTCAGGTCGCAGGGCAGCCAGCTGCTTGGCCTGCGCCCAGTGCTGCGCGCTTACCTCCGCCGGCAAGTGTTGCTGCTCACGCTGCTCCCAAATCCCCTCCGCCGGGTAGCGCAGGGCATCCATCAGCTCCTCGGTGAAGCAAAAGCACAGCGCCATCGCCCCCAGTATGCTCAGCACCATGCGCAGCAGGGTCTTGCGCAGGTCCTCCAAGTGCTCCAAAAAGCCCATCTCCGCCGCATCATCCGGCGCGTTGGCCGGGTGCTGCAGGCTCTCGCGGGCGCGGAAAAGTTGTTTCAGAAAAAACATGGAAGCGGCGGACGCGGGCGGGATTATTGGTAAATATCAATACCGAGCTTCGACAAATCCGCCAGCGATATCGCGCACGGATCCGGCGCTACCCAGTGCCCGGGCTCTATCTCCACCGGCGTCAGGTCCATGCCCAGCGTTGCCTCCAAATAAGGGTGGTTAATGCGGCGCCCGAAGGCGCTGCCCGGCGGCGGGTTGATGGGTGAGGGCACATCCCCCGGCAGCACCGGCGTGTGCACACGCTGCGTGGGGTCCGGCTTCGGTATGGCGGACAGCAGCGCCTTGGTGTAGGCATGGTGCGGGTTGGCGTATATGCTGTCCGCGCTCCCCATCTCCACAATCTTACCCATGTACATCACCGCCACGCGGTCCGATATATGGCGCACGACCGATAAATCATGCGAGATGAAGAGGTACGACAAACTCAACTCCGCCTGCAAATCCAGCAGCAAGTTCAACACTTGCGACTGCACGGACACATCCAGCGCGCTCACCGGCTCATCCAGCACAATAAGCTGCGGCTTTTGCGCCAGCGCGCGCGCTATGCCGATGCGCTGCCGCTGCCCGCCGGAGAACTCATGCGGAAACTTATCCCCCGCCGCCTTCGGCAGCCCCACCATATCCAGCAACTCATTCACACGCTGCATGCGCTCCGCACGCGTACCCATGCCCAGCACGTGCAGGGGCTCCGCCACAATGTGCCGCACCGTCATGCGCGGGTCCAGCGAGCCCGCCGGGTCTTGGAACACCATTTGCACCATGCGCCGTAGCGGGCGCATGCTCCACTGGCTGCGGTGGGTTATATCCTTACCTGCCAAGCGTATTTTACCGGCCGTGGGCTCCAGCAGGCGCACAATGCAGCGGCCTATCGTGCTCTTACCGCAGCCGCTCTCACCCACCAGCCCCAGCGTTTCCCCCGGCGCGATGGAAAAGCTCACATCATCCACCGCCTTCACCACGCCCTTTTGCCGCGCAAACACCCCGCCACGCACCGGAAAGTGCATGCTGAGCCGTGATACCTGGAGAATGTCTTGCATCGCGTGGTCTGTGAGTATTACCCTGAGCCGGGTGACTATACACCCGCTGTGCATACTCTAGCACGCAGCGCCCGCCTGTGCAAGCCAAAAGCTGCGCAGCTGCGCCCTTTCTGCGCTGCCGGGGCACATTACGCCCCTTTTTAACGCCTCGACCCCTCTTTCCGTTATTCTAAGCTTGACTAACGGGCGGAAAAATCATATCCTAACGCGCATGAATCTGAAGCAATTGATGATGGCAGCCCTGCTGCCCGCCATGGTGTACACCGCCTCCGCGGTGGATGTTGTGCTTTCCGGCGGTGTTGCCCTCAAGTCTTGGGAGAAACTCCGCGGCCCGAACGCTCATGACAACTGGTGGGCAAACTTCATCCGCGGCGCCACCGTCCGCATCGACCAATTGCAGAAGAAGAACCCCTCCGCCAACATCGTCTGGATTGTCTACCGCCCCGCCTACATCAGCCGCGGCCGTGAGGACGGCCAGAACTACATCGCCAACATTCGCGAGCAGGCCGCCAAGCGCAAGGTGAAGCTCGTCTTTGTGGACACCGCGGACCAAGCCTACGCCGCCATCAACAACGCCGGCCGTGGCAGCGACAAAATCACCTCCTTCTACTACTTCGGCCACTCGAACGCCTTTGCCTTCATGCTCGACTACAGCAGCAACGTCATCGGCGCCTCCAAGGCTTGGATGCATGAGAAAGACCTCGCCACCAAGCTGCAGCGCAGCGCCTTCGCCCCGAATGCGGACTGCTGGAGCTACGGCTGCTACACCGGCCGCAGCATGACCCGCGTCTGGCGCCAATCCGTCGGCGTACCCCTCTGGGGCAACATGGAGTCCACCCAATACCAGCCCGTCGGCTGGGGCGACCTCCCCCGCGGCAACGGCTCCTGGGTGAAGTAACTCCCCCCCCCCCCCACACACACGCTCCGCCACACGCGCCCCCCATCCCTTTCCCATCGCGGATTGCCTCCCACCCCGGCAATCCGCGATTTTTCTTCATACACTCTAACTTTTAGCTTGACACCCACCCGCATTTGTGCTAGCCTATAACTCGTAAAAGGTAACCCTCTCTCCAATGATGCAAAGCACTGATAGTCAAATAGTTGCTACCCCCCCGATTCTATAATCGGTTGAGGCTTAGTGCTTTTGGTGCTGTGCTTTTACTCGCGAAAACGTTTATCCCCAACTTACACGCAAATGGAAGAAACTGAAACTTTAGCTCACTCGCTCATTACTGCTGCGCATGATGGCGACCTTACTACCGTTCGTGAACTCATTGCGCGCGGGGTAGATGTTAACTGCACGGATGCTGAGGACCGCACCCCCTTTAACCAAGCGCTCAAACGTGGCATTTTTTACGAGTGCATCAACGTGTGCTGCAATGGAGAATGGGAAGCGCAGGTGCTAGCCTACCGCTCCATCATCGAGCTCTTGCTTGCTCACGGTGCCACCTTACATGCCGTCGAAAAACACGCCGCCCTCCCGGCCCCTCGAATGCAGAAAATGATGAAGGACCTGAACCTGCTGAGCAAACCCTATACCCAGCTCATCACCGACATCTCCCTCGCCCGCAAACTCCTCCCCCTCCTCCCCCAAACTCTGACCTGGATTTAACTTGCTTTACCTGAAAATCTTAAACTTTTGATACGAATATGGCTTTAACAAAGGAACAAAAAGAAGTGTTGAAAAATATTTCAAGTAAATTAAATAATGCTTTTAAGAAAGAAAATAGACCTGTTATATGCTATGCTTTGGATGAAGATTTCATTTCAAGTGATGAATATGATATGGTAAAAGATTGCGATTTATGCGTTGATTCTGATGATTATGCAGAGTATTTTTTGGGAGCTGTATTGTTGTGGGTTAGAAATTTTTATGAAGCAAGTGATGGCGGTGATTGTTGGAATAGGACTAGAGGATTAGAATCCAGCGCAAAAATGGCAATTTTCCAAGAATGGTTGGAACTTCATGAGCCGTGGCGCTTATGCGCTGAATTTATGCAACTTTCAAATGATTCTTTGCGTTGGGTTGCATGGGTTAGAAGCCAGTGTTGGATTATCAAATCCGCAAATCAGTCTGATGTGGTAGGGCACAATAGAAATTTGTATCAAAAAATATCCGGGTGCTCTGTTTTTGATTTTCACAGGGGCTGGAGTGAATTAAAAGATGATGACTTTAACCTTTTAGAATTAGATTGTGAAACTGCTGATGACTTACAGGAGTATATTTCAGCAGTGCCCTATTTGCAATATATATGGAAAAATCATAAAAAAGAATATTTATTGTCACTCAGAGCAATAGTATCAGATAAAGAACAACAAATAGGCGTAGATAATTGGTTGAAACCGCTTATAGGGGTGGCTCCGTCTGCAGTGAAGTATAATTATTCCTGGTGTTTGTTAACACTGATTGATAAGTCTTTGTCACCTGCATTAGTGTTGGATTCTGAGTTTCGAGATGCGAGTCTTAAGCAAGACCAATTGGAGGTATCTTCTTCTTCTGGTGTGTATTATATATGGTATTTAATAGATAAAGGTTTTGATTTGTCTAAAGAAATAGAGATAATGACAAAAGATAAGAAGGTGGAATCGAAAATTTCCTCCCCGTTTGTACATGGCTGTATGTTGTTCCGAGCTCGAAGAAATAAGGAGGTTTTGCAAAGCGGTAGCACCATTGGAGGTGGTTCTTTTTATCTGTTTTATTCTTCTTCAGCCCGCGATATCCCTCGTGTTGCGATTGATGATATTGTGTTGGTTGGCGGTACTCCAATTGAAAGTGTACCCCGGCAATTAAAATGTTTAGAATATCGTATTCCGTACTTGCCTCAGAATCAATTGAAAAAAGTCTTAATTAATAATCAAGACACTGGAGTGCGAGTGAATACACAACCGCGTATAGTGTTATGCAATCCTTGCGATGTGTCTCTTATCGGTAATTCTTATGTCGTAGATTCTGATGAAATCCGTTTTTATGCATATGGATTACAGAAGGTAACAGTCAATGGAAAACCGTGCGAAGAATTTGAAGCGGGATCATGTTATTATCTTATTAAGAATGCTCAGGATTGTGGTGAGTTAAATATTACGGGTAGAAGTGCATATGATGAAAAAAAATGTTCCGTTAGTGTTCTCACTTTGCCAAAAGATTGGAAAGAACGATGTGAGTTTGATGATTGGAGGCTCGTGGGCCGTTATGCTAACAAACGGAAAAAATACGTGAGGTATACAGCGGTCGATGGAAAATCATATCATCTGCTTTATCCTCTTGAACGAGCATTGTGTATTTGGAAAAACTCAAATGATGAGTACGAGCTATGCCTCGATACAACTCAATATAATTCCGGGGAATATCGTGCGTATGTGTATCCTGGTAATGACGATGATGTTGTTACGGTTATTTCAGGGGACGCAAAGTATGTACTGCCTTTGAAATATGGAAGACAAGATTTGTTATCTGAATCTTTCAATGCTTTGATTGGTAAAATAAAATTGAATACAGATGTCAAAGTATGCATCGGGGAACAATTAGTGTATGATGGTAAGTTTTTGCCGAATTGTTGCTACATAATGAAGGATAGATTGTATTGTCATTGCTTGCAACGCAATTTCGAATTACACATTAGGCATGAATTGTGTTATGCTAAGGATATGCGCCCACTCTATCTGTGTTATAAGTTAAATGAAATGGAGTGGAACGATGACTTCCTTGCTGCTTTACCGAGTTTGCCCCAAGCGTGGCCTGATGGAAGGATTCAGTACATACTCTTGCGCGACTTTGCCGATTGCGATGTATTGGCAGAGGTTGGTCATGGTACAGCGAATAAAGAATGGAACTATGCTGTAGTTTCTTCTTTCTTATCATGTGTAAAAAAAGGATTGGAACTTAGTATGTTGCCCGTAAGGTGGTATGCTGATAAATTGAATCTTTCTGTGGCAAATTTTGATTCCGAATTTCTGCACTCCTTCTTTAGTATGGAATTATGGAGAGTTAGAATGAATCGTCTGCTCAAGCAACCGGTCAGAATACCCGATATGAACGATGTTCAAGAAATGCCTACCGAGCTCTTACTGTGTCAGCAAGAGATGGTTTCATTGTTAGATAAAGTTTTGGGATATCACTCGCAAGAACATAAGGATTTGTTGTTGAACAAATGGAATATAGTAAGGACAGAAAATCATTTTGAAAGAATGCTTTTCTTGACGATGTTAATAGTTAATACATTGCAACACGAAAAGGTGGCATTTACAGAGAAAGAATTACAAGCTATATGTGTATTTTGTCGTTCTTTAAGTTATGTGGACTATAGGATTGTAGATAGTTATCTTGCGTACGTTGCAGATTCTATGCCGTGCCCCTTAAAAAAATGTGCGGTAGATTTGGTTTGTATTTTCGGAGGATTGCTCAATCAGGTTGAAAAGATTGATGCTCGTGCAGCTGAGGGTCTGAAGCTCGCTATTTTGCCGAATGATATTAGACCATGGAGTGAGTTAGTAAACAACCTCATTAGGTGTAAAATTAATCCATCAGAAAGACCTATTTGGAAAAATGTTAAAGAAGCGTTGGAAAACGAAGTACACAGTACTCATAATGTGATAATAGCTGCTCTTTTCTGGTTACTATCAAAGCGATATGGCGATTTGCCTGACAATATGATTGTGTGCGACGCTTGCCGAGTTAGGTTTGATGAAAATGGCCTCTTTCATGATGAATATCGTAGAATGGAGGAGTATTTTCGCAACCTCCTTAATTAACCCTCCCCTCATACCGGATTTAAATATGTGTGAAGATGTAGTAGAAAATTGGATGGAAGACATGGTTGCTGATATCGTTAGTCCGTTTCTATGTCTGTTGAGTAAAATACGTGATGTTAATCCAGAGGTGGAGAGACGTCTTCGTGATGTTATATCACCGAAAGGATGTGCTCATTGGGAGCAATTGATAAGAGACTTCGTTAAGGAAAATTTTTCAAATCAGTACGACCGAGACGTTTGGCGGACTCTGGTCGGGAAGTTAAATGCCGACGGAAGCAAAAAAAACAGCGTGATTTTAGTGGCTCTCTACTGGTATCTCGCTCATCGTCTGAATATAGAAATTCGGAATGTTGTGCAAAAAGATGTACGCCTTGCGTGCGAAAGTCGATTCTCTGAGAATTGCTTATTTCATGATGCGTATAGTAAATTAGCATCATTGCTTGACCAATCTGTCTAACCCTCCCCTCTTTTAACTTAAGTTAACCCTCCCCCCTCAAAACCATGAATATTCATAAGCTTGAAACCGGCCTTCAGAATGAGCTTCGTAAGCAGACTCTTCGTCTTCGTCCTGTAAATGATGAGAATCTTACAAAGGTAGTGGAAGAATTCGACTTCTTGCAAGAGCCTTATTTGGAGAAAATCGCTTATTATCAATTGTCATCCAAGAATCTGAAGCAGTTAGCTGAAGGAGATGCGAGAAATCGTCTATTAGAGCCGAACACGGTAGAGCTTTTCACTAAATATTTTGATTGTGATGATGCAGAAAATGTGAAGTTGTATGAACACCAGACTTCTGCTATTGAATCAATAAAAAATGGAAAGAATTTAGTAGTTTGTACAGGTACCGGTTCAGGTAAAACGGAAAGTTTCTTGATTCCCGTAATCAATGAAATCATAAAAGAGAAAAATGAGAAAGGTATTCAGTATCAAAAAGGGGTTAGAGCAATGTTGCTTTATCCTATGAATGCCTTGGTGAATGACCAGCTGAAGCGTATTCGAAAACTTTTGAAAGGTACGGATATCACCTATGGTATCTATACCGGTGAATTGGCTGAAGTTGACAATAATTCGTTACCTTATAAATATTCGAATAATGGCTATGATCAAGCGGCAAGAAATCAGAGGCGGAATGAGCGACGATCAGTTGACGATGCTTTGACGTGGGTGATGAATGCTACCCAAGTGAATCAATGGCCAACCATAAAAACTTCTCATTATTCATTTATAGATGATGAGAGCCCGGAGAATGAATATACTGATCGTAGAACTTGGAGAGACCAAGGGGCGCCTGATATTATGATAACCAACTTTTCTATGCTGGAAAGGCTTTTGCTTGACCCGGAAAAGACCGGTATATTTAGTCAGACATGGCGTTTTATTGTACTTGATGAAGCTCACTCTTATGATGGCGGCTTAGGTACTGATATTGCTTGGTTGTTAAAACGTGTTGTTCAAAGAACAAGATCAAATCGAATTCAGTATATCGCCACATCTGCTACGCTTGTTGATGATAACACCTCTATGGAGAGTAAACAGGATAGAATAAAAAAAGAGTTTGCTGCTCCTTTGTTTTCCGTTGACGCTGATAGCGTAGATGTTAATCTTGGCAACGTACACCCTGAGCAGTTAGAGAATCAAGACGGTGTAGATTTTGATTATGTAAGCGTTGTTTCTTCCGAAGTGGAAAATATTGACGACTTTAATTTTGAATCTGAATATATTCAATTTACCCCGCTTGTTTCTTCCGAAGTGGAAAATATTGACGAATTTAATTTTGAATCTAAATATACTTCCTTAATTGAACTAACTCAGTGGCTGACTGATCAGAAAAAGTTCAGTAAAATAATCCGAGACTTTTGCCCGGCTCAGCAAATGTCTTTAGGCGACGCTGTCCACATGGCTAAGATTTTATCGATGTTAAATCCCGAGCAAATGTTAACAATCCAGGGAAGTCCCTTGTTTGCCTTGGTTGGGAAAGTCCTTCGAATTGACCATATAGATGCTGAGAGACTTGTTTCTGACGTTTCCGGATTAGAATCTCGTAAGGAATTGAGCACTCTCACGAGTCTCTTAAGAAAGATTGGTAATGCTCAGGAAAATCAAGCATTAACGCCGGTTACACTTGAGTGCAAATATGTGACACCCTTTGCTTTAATAGCAAGACGAATCATGGATCAACTCTATCCGGAATATGAGAAACTGGCGGAAGTTTCTGTAACGTGGGAAAATGGTACATGGCAAATATTGAATCAAATCAAACGTGAATGTGCTAGGTTCTCTGAGGCTGTAAGTGCATGGGAAGTTAAGGTAAAAAACAAGTGGAAAGACTGTACCGGTATTCAAAATGCTGATACACTTGAAGATTGCATAACTTCATATCTGTTGCGCTTTTCACATGTAGAGAAATTGCAACAGGTGTTTAAGGAAGTCTCCAATTCAGCTGATAAGGTTACGGCTTCCGCTAACTTGGCGCGGGGCAAGATTGTGCAAAAGGTATTTGGTACCAATGATGATAATGCGAAGGACCAGTTTGAGGCTTTGACTGCGTTGCTTTCACTTTCCAAACATCCCGATTTATTTAATAAGCCGCTGATGGATTTGAGGTATCATCAAATAGTTTCTGGTATTACGGAAATGGCCGTTCGATTCGATACTGATGAAGAAGGTAATGTCAATGCAACATATCTGCCGAATGATGCACGAGTAACGGATGAGTATAACAATATACTTTATTCTTTTGGTGTTTGTTTTGAGTGTTTCCATCCCTTCATTTTGGGATATACCAAAGTTGTTGATCAAAAAGATGGAACTGAAATATTGTCTCGTTATAAAAATGATGATAATGAACGGTTTTGTGTGTTTTCTTGGAAACGTTTAGCTGATGATAATGATGCTGCTAAATACGCGTTGAACTTCAAGACTGGTGTTATTCGTTCTTTAGAGGTTGATAATAGACCGTTGACAGAAGAGGAAATATGTCTGTATTATCATGGTTTTGCAGAAAAAGGAACAACGTATATAGAAACGTGTCCTGCCTGTAAAGCTGAAGATTCCACCAATAAGGAAACGGCCAATTATGGCATTGTCGCTCCGTATTCATCCGGTGCGGATATCTTGAGAACATCGATTCTTCATTATCTAGTTCGTCACGCAGACCCACAAAGAGGTTTGGGCGAAACTCTGTCAGAAGGTAGAAAGGTTTTAGCTTTCTCAGATTCACGTGTTGCTGCAGCTCGTTTGGCAATTGGTTTTGATACTCATGTTGAGCGTCGATTGCTGGAACGCTTGGTTTATGATTCGTTCAAGGAAGCTCAGGAGAAGCCGTTTGAAATAGGAGCTTACATAGAGCATCATGGGATTGATATAACACTTGGCGCTCTTACGAACGGTATGTATGCATATGCTCAGATGATGGGTGGAAATAATGCATTAAATGATTTCCTTAACGCTATCGATTATACTCATTCGTTGCAATATGTAGTGAGTGGGTTGCGCAAAAAAATTATAGAATCTGATGCATCGAGATTGTTAGATAAGGAGTATTATGTTGAACAAGGCAACAATAGATGGCAGAATCAAGGGTCCAAGCCCTTTACCCATGATTATTCCTCTGCTTCTTTGTTGGCATTGTCGGCATTGAGGTCGACTAATCCCAAATCTCTGATTCATGGTGGTTATATAGAGCCCTATTTTGCTCATACTCTGCAGGAAGCGAATTGCTTTACTCGTGTGTGTGATAATTATTTTAAAGGAAATGTCGAGGCTTATAAAGAGTTTGAACGAAAAATCGCAAGTCTGATATTTTCTCGTTATAAATTGAATTGTAGTCGGCATGATAATCATGGTGGGCATTATTATAATGTTGAGACTGGTGATTCAATAAAAGGGTTTGAAGGATATGCGAATCGAGCCCTTTCGGATATTGTCCCTGGGGCTCAAAGCAAATTTTGGGAAATAGTTAAGGGCTCGCTTCAGAAAGTCTATAATAATGTTAATGATGATTTTGTTGCTGAGACGTTGACTGAGTATTGGTCTGCATTGAAAGAATCTAATACATTAATTAATGATGAGGATAAACTTTTTCTTAATTTGGAAAAAATGAGATTCAAAATTAATCCTCAGAAGAATATTAAGGAAATTACCGAAATCCTGAAGTATTTCCGCATAGAGGAACATACTGCTCAGTTGTCGAAAGAAACTGCGGCTCTGAATCAATATCTCTTCGCGAACGGACGTATTAACATTTTGTCTTGCTCTACAACCTTTGAAATGGGTGTTGACTTAGGCGATTTGAACTGCGTATTTATGAATAACTTGCCACCGAAGGTGGCGAATTATAAACAGCGTGCAGGCCGTGCCGGTCGTCGTCCGGGATCCGCTTCGTACGTGCTTACGGTGGTAGGAGGCTCACCCCATGATTTGTATTATAAACCCCGTCCGCATGAATTATTCTTTGGTTCTATGAAAATGCCGATTTTCTATATGGAAAATCCGACATTTAAGGCTAAGCACTATCGAGCTGTTGCTTTGGCAAACTTCTTGACATATTTATCCCAAAATCGTGTTGCATGGAAACAAAGTGGTTCGTTCTTTGTAGAGAAAAAAGTTCAACGGAATAACCAACAGCGCGAATACTTAGTAGGGAATACAGGTAGAAATGTACCTATTTTGCCTCAACCTGCGAATCAGCAAAGTATGCTACAGCAGTGGCTTGAAAACAGCAGAGACGAGGTTCAGACGCTTTGCAATGAGCTTGAAAGAAACGGTGATATCCCTTATTCTGTTGCCGATGATTTTGCATATCAGCTTAGTAATGACGTCACAGTTGATGAAAATTATGTAGAATACTTTCATCAAAACAGCGAACTGCTTTGCGGTCCCAGACTTGCGGAGGGTGATGAAAATCTCAGCCTTCAAATGAAATATAGAGAGAGGTATGACACTCTCACGCGTGAAGGGTTGGAAAAATCTGTTAATCGCATGTTAACCGTGCAAACAGTAGAGGAATTGGCAGATAAGAGAGTGTTGCCTCGCTATGGATTCCCTTGTGGTAATATTTCTTTGCGTCCGGATAAAAACGATCGTGAAGGTCGCCGTGTAGAAATGGAACGACCTAAATCCACAGGTATATTTGAGTACGCTCCTAAGCAGGTAATTACGGCTAATAAGCGCTGTTTTACATCTCGAGAGCCTCTGTTTAGTGCGAATTGTCAAAGGTATTCATTTGGTCAAGCTCAAAGGAACAAGTTCCTGTATTGGTGCAGGGACTGTTGTGGATATTTTGTCTCAGATAACATGGAAGCCTCCTGTACGATGTGCCATGGCAACAATACGGATTCTCGAAGCGCAATTGAACCTGATGCTTTTGTGGCAAACAAGAGTGAAAAAGCAAGTGCTAGAGGGTATAAAAAGCCGGCGCCTAAGTATTGTGTTTATTCCGGCGGAGGAATAGATAATTTAGCTATAACCATTGGAGGTTTGGTAACAATACCTGCCGATAAACGTGCTTTGCTATATGTCAATCGTGATGGTTGGACTGGAAAGAAAGAGAACGAATCATTTGTGCACGATTTAATTTACGAAGCTCAGACAGATATGGTGCTTTGGAAATTAAATGAGCAAGCGCAATTGCCGGATAATTGGGATGACCTGCGACTCAAAAATGCATGGCTCAGTGCTATGCAGGCGATTCTGTCTGCTACATCAAAAGTAATAAACATTAGTGATCGTGATATTGATGGATTGCTTGTGCAAAGAGATGGAGCACAGGTTATTGTTCTGTATGATAATTCTGCTAGTGGTAATGGTGCATTGCTTGGGTTGATGCCTTCTGCCAATCCTGAGCTAAATGAGAAAGTAAAAGCAACGACACTTGACGTGTTAAAAGCCGCAATCAACATTTGCAAGAAATGTCCTAATTGTGGTCGTGAATTGTCAGAAGCTGAATCACAAAAGACTCCTGGTTCTCCGCAAGATTGCCATCGTGCTCCTGATGAATTCAGACCCCGTCAAGCATGCTACCATTGCATTATGCGCTATGAAAATCAGAATATGCATAGCAAATTAGACGTGCATGATGCTTTGGTCATCCTCAATGCCATGCTGGGGGCGCATCCTGCCGGTCCTAATCCTGATGGTGGCAATCCCGGGTCGGGTGGCGTAACCAATTCTCCCGGTGACGGTAAGCAAGAGACAGATTCACAAGATTCCCAAAAAGGAGGAGCTACTGCAAGTGCTACTGAAACGGTAGGTTGTAATTGCGGAACTTCATCGGAGCCCACGATTGTCACGGGGGGAACTATTCCCCCCGCTCCCCCTGTTACTACGAGGGATTATTACCCCGTTGATGCTGTAGAAGTAGAACTTATGCGAAACAATCAACGGAATCGCAGCATGTATCTGGTGAAAGTAAGAGAACAATGGAAGGAACTACCTTTTGAGGGGAGTCGAGATGAGGAAACCGGCACGTTCAGGGATGGGAATAAGTTTGTCGACGTTCCTTATACGTCTGTTTACAGACACAACTAATAATAGATAGTAAAATTATGGCCAGAATCTATCCGGATAGATTTCCTCATGAGGAGATTGGTACAGACCGTGGGTTATTAGCGGAGCGTGATGTATATAATTTGCTTAAAGAAAAATTACCCGATAATTGGGTAGTTTTGTATAACCAATGGAGGTATCATCTTTATGCAGAGATAGGAAAAAAACGTGAAACCAAGCATTTGAACTACGAGGCCGATTTCATCGTTTTGGTGCCCCAAAAAGGTTACGTGGTTATAGAAGTGAAGGATTGGGTAAACCCGGAAACCCGCGCAGATGGAGGTTGGTATCGCTACGATTCGACTCTGAATCGTTATGTTGAGTCGAGCAAGGGTAGCCCATTGAAACAGGCTTTCATTGCATGTAAAAATCTGCATGATGAACTCTGTTTGCACCCGAATTTCAATGAGGAAACGGAGCATCGTTGTCTTGTAATTCTTCATGGAACGAGTGAACAGTATCAAAAGGTCGCCTACTGCCTTGCTGATGAAAAAGCAGCTAAAGCAAGCAAAGTGCCTGTAGATGAAGTTTATAATACGTTGTATATTGTTGGTTCGGCGTCGATGAATAATATACAAGAAAGAATAGAGAATCTCTTTATCAATAATAAAAGATTTTCAGAGGATGACATGGAGTTGGTGAGAAGCTATTTATTCCAATGCGTGCGCTTCAAAACGGATCCTGCAACTTGCACAAGAATAATGGAACGCGCTTCTGCCGGTATAGATACCATATTGCCACGATTGGAGACGAGTCTTGGGGGAATTCATGTGAGTGGTTGTGCCGGTTCCGGTAAGACATGGATGGCATGTAATGAAGTCATACGCTTGCGAAATAAGTATCCATCAAAAAAAATACTGTTTTTGTGCTTCAATCGTAATTTGGCGGACTACGTTCGCGATGTTCAGTTGAGCAAAATATACGCTAGAGAAGTGCAGGTCGGTGGTAATGTTCAAGTTGCAACTTTTCACGATATATTCCGGTTTTTAGCAGATAAAGCGGGGATAAAGGGGGCTGATGCGAAGAATGAGGATCATTTGAGTAGTGTGCTTTGTTATATTGAGCAAAATGAAAATTGTCGTTACGATTACATTTTCGTAGATGAGGGGCAGGACATTGAGTATGGTTGGTGGAATTATGTCATTAAGCCCATGAAACGCACCGGTGGTTGTATGTATGCGTTCTCCGATTCAAATCAACATATATATACTAAAGGTCGTAAATGTCTGGACTTTTTCTCTGTGCGTATACTGTTAGATCAGAACCTGAGAAATGCTTGTGAAATAGCGCAGCTAAGTACGGCTGCTCTTCCTGAAGGTGAGCGAAACATTAAAGCGCTGGCTTTCTATACTCAGTGTTGCGTGTGTTGTAATGGCGTAGATAATCAAGAGGCCCGAGCTGACAAGGTGCGCGAATTGATTGCAACAATTCGCAAAGAGAATCCGGGTGTGAAAAACCGGGACATAGTCGTGCTGTCTCCTTATAACACAATTTCCTCATTTAATTATTTGGGTGATGTTGTTGATGTCCCTGTAAAGGGAGAAGATATAGAGGCTGTCCGAAGGCGACGGAAAAGGTGTTCCGGTCCAAATGCCACAAAAGTGTATGGTGCAACCGTCAGAGCGTTCAAGGGACTTGAAGCTCCTTTTGTAATTTTAACGGATGTTGATAGACCTCGGGAAGATGAACAAAGCGGTTTTAGACCCAATGATTTCTACGTGGCGTGTACTCGCGCTAAATATGGCTTGTACATTATTCCAACTGTAGATGGTGAGCGCTATGTGAAGGAAGTCGAGAAAAATGCTGCTAATTTACCTTCACCTTTAGATTAAGCCGGTAGCTTCTTTCGCATTGAAAAATGCCTTTTGTTGTACCCATCCGCCTGTCAGTTTGCTTGGCAAGCGGATGGAGTTGCGTTGATGCACGCCACCATTTCGTTTTGAAGCATTGCTCTTTGTTCCGGATGGAGGTATGCGTTGTAAAGTGATTGTGGGTGGATGAAGAACGTGTTGATGTCCGGAAGCGTGCTGAATAATGGCATGCTGACCTGTGCAAAAAGCGTGATGGGTGAGGCAGGCGCCTGCACCTGCTCTGAGGAATTGGAGGGCAGGGGAATGAGGAACGCATTGTGGATGGGGGGGATAGCAGCCCCCTCTTGTTTCTGTAGTGCCTGCTGATAGAGGAATTGCTTGGTGACATCACTCACTCCGGGGAGTCCGGAGACGCTGTTGCCTGATATACGGGGTAGGTAATACTTGGCGTCAAAAAGCCAATACGCGTCAGGGCGTTTGATGATGATGTCCGGCTCTAGTGAGTCTGCCGGTCCTTGTAAGGCTTTGTTCGCCATGAATTTCCACGTAGGTGGGGCGATTTGATGATCCTTTCTCTCGTCTTTTCCGAATACCTCGCGGCACGCTTCTTCCCACACCGTGTGGAACGAGGAGCTGCCGAAGTAATACTCCTCTTGAGCTTCATCATCCCGTTGACGTCGGTTTTCCAAATAGGCTTTCATGCTTTTCAGTACGTGGACACGTCGCGAATCAAATTGGCACCCCAATTCGTTATCAATGCAGTGTATCAAGTACTCAGTCTCGCCCAATTCTTCCACATCGTCTTCTATTGTTTCGACTACGGGTAACTCCAACAACTCCAGCAAGCCGAATATCTCCAATTGACGCTCACATTCTTTTACAATGACGCGGTGTAGCTTGGAGATAAAGTGGTCTTCCGCATCTACCAATCGGCGAGTGTACATATCCGTGTACACCGGTCTGCCTTTTTGTATGTGTGGCTGTATACTGTTAATGGTGCGATCCCATAAAATGCGACCGTTCTCATTGAGAGCATCTCTTTGCTCATCATCACGATATTCGCCGTTTTCTACATAGTCTGTGACCAAACTGACCAGCTGCGCCAAGTAATGCTCGTTCTCATTTTCCTGCTGCAGATTGTCCAGATTTTCCGTATTTTGGGATTCGTAACGGTGAATGACCTGCATGAGTTGCGCCAATGCTTCCAAACGTGCGGTATCTGTGGTACTCCCTTGCAATGGTTCCGGTGTATGCAATTCATGCTGCTGTTCATACTTTGGCAAAGCGTATACCAAATGTCCTTTGTAACAGTATATGCCTACATAGCTGAAGGCATAGTCACCCTTGCCGATGAAAAGCTCCAGGGGATTATTCTGCTCGACTCCTGATTGCTGCTCACCGGTTTTACTGCACTTTTTGAGAATCCCTTTGTAGACAAGATCTCCCATAATCTTGTCTGCCTCTTCCTGTGCCGAAGGCGGCAGCCCGAAGATGCCGGCAATGGCGTCTCGCGTATATGTTACTCGCTCCCTCACCCAGGTAGTGGAGTAAAGTCGCAAATCTGTTAATTCCGGCGGCATGCCTTATTTTGTGTCGAATAATTTTTCCAATATATCAGCCATGGTGATATACTCGCTGCTTCCTTCCTCTTTAGACTTAGTGTATATGGTTCTGAATATCTTACAAATGGCAGAGTACCGCATCCCTTTATCGGGTTCTTTGAATATCTTTTTGCGTTTATGCTTGGCTGCATCTTCAAACAGATACATCAGAACTTTATTTTGTATGGCGTTTTTAAAGGCATTCTGCTCTCTTAACTCGCTTTTTTTGAGAAAGAATGGTCCCATTTGCTTATCTTCATTGATACCCTCTTTCTGTAACAGCGCATTTACATGCTTTCTCAACATTTCCCAATCAGCGTGGTAGGGTTCATTCTGCATAGCCGTCGCGCCATCATCAAGCTCTGCGTACTCAAAACTCCAACGTCGTTTGAACGCCGTATCCATGGGGTATACGCCTTGGTCTGCGCTGTTCATGGTTGCCCATATGTACATGTTGGCGGGGAGTTTCAGCTTTTTTCCCTCCTTCAGCCCCAAGTAATTGCGTAACTCTTTTGAAGGATTGATGCCATATTCACTTTCGCCTTCTTCGTTCCTGTCCAACAGCTGGAAGATATCACCGAATACCGCCGCTACTTTCGCTCGGTTAATTTCTTCGATAATCAGTACATATTTTTGGGCCTTTTTGCCGTTCTTTTCTATTTCTTGTAATGCCTCTTTCAGCACTCTGGCAAAGGGACCGGGGACAAAATCGTATATGATTTGCCCTTGCTTAGGCTTGTCCTTTTCGCCATCTGTTTCATTTTCATCACCTTGTTCGGGTGTATTCTCAATAGACTCCATTACAGGCTTATATGAGCCAACGAAGTCAAAATAGCTGTATTCCGGGTGAAATGTGGCGCGCTCAGTGCATGCCTCAATGAGGTTCGCGTCTTCCTTGTAAAGTTCTCTTACGTCTTGCTCCAAATTGTAGCTCTTTCCGGTTCCCGGCGCTCCGAATAATATACGATTGTGAGGTTTTGTTGCTGCCATGATTTGTATGATGAGGTTAAACTGTTCTTTGTTGAGAGGTGAAAGTGTTGGGGTGTCTGCGCTTTCTGTTTGAGTGAATGGGTGGCTGTCGAAGAATTCAGATTCCTCGAGTTGGATGAGTTTGTCTCTACTAATAGAGGGAGATACGTGTTTGGTTATTTTCAGTACTAGCTTTTTGCCTTTGGCTTCTACTATCTCAGCTAGGGCTACGATGGCTTGAACTGATTCCTCGATGTCATAACATAGCACCTTGTCTCCGGCCTTTGCTTGCTTGAAAAGTTGCTTATTGTCGCCATCCGTCGGAAGAGTAACGTCAAATGTCTCACACTCCGTATAGTTTTCAAACTTACTCTTCAGCGAATTTGTAGACAAAACCCAATATCCGCAAGGATTTGCATCGTTTGAGGTATTGCTTTGGGGCTTCCATTTCGCGGTCCAATATGAATCACTGATATCTTCTTCCGGGAACTTGTCTAAAACTTCCTCTGACACCCACAATCTTGCTTTGTAGTTGCCTCTGCCGTTACCGCTGGGGGCAGTGATGCCAATTTTCCCTCTTTCAAGTAACAGATCTTGTTCGTTTGTGGAAAGCTTATCCCTTAAATATTCACTAAGTATGTCTTGGCTAACTTCATTTTCGCCATCTATATTAATAAAAAATCTCCGATTGGAAAACTCTGTTTGGCATTCTTCAATCATATCCAAAAGACCCACGCAAGCGTCTTTAATGGCTTCTAATTCTTCTTCGTTATGTGGGTGAAATTTGTTATCGATGTCGAAAGCTATGGATTTTCGAATGTTCCAAATTTTTTCTTTATTTTTACAATTATACGCATTCGTTATCTTTATTCGATATGTTTGCTTAGGTGTGACCAGTTCGTGTTTTTTTTCTATCATATTGTAGACAAGAAAAAAATCATCTTGATTACCTTCAGTGTATTTCTGGATTTTCACATAAGGCTGCTTTTTGTCTTTAATAATCCGCATCCCGCAGTCGATGTTGTTGCGTGAAATGGTAAAATGATTTTTATCTTTATTTTTGTCTTTCCTTGGATTTTTGACAATTATCCCTTTATTCGCATCTTCTAACGCGTTCTTGATTATGGTGTGTACGTTTTTAGTCATGTGATTTGTCTTAGTGGGATCTTTTAATTAATCGAGAATTAGTTTAACTGAGACTACAATAGCAATTTTTTGACGTCATCGCAATGTAATTTTACTGATTTTTACATTTTTTTGCGTGAGCATTTATGAGAGCCGTTGTGCCATTATTATTGTGCTAGCTCTAAATCCTGCAAACTTGGCTGGCTTGTTTTATTTTCTTGCAAAAGCGGATGGTGGGGGTATACTGGAGGGGAAAGGAGTGACGATATGATATACATGACGAAGAGTGAGATAAATGCAGCGATGCTGGAGGCGGTGGCGGAGAAGGATATGAAGACGTTTCGCCTGGCATTGGCAGCGGGGGCGGATGTGGATGCGGCGAATCGGAGTGGGTTCACGGCATTGATGGGGGCGGCCGGACTTGGGGAGGTGGAATTTGTGAAGCTGCTGATAGCGGGAGGGGTGAATGTGAATGCGGTGTATGAGAAGGTGGGTTATACGGCGCTGATGGTGGCAGCAAAGGAGGGTTTTGCGGAGTGTGTGAAGCTGCTGTTGGAGGCCGGTGCGGATCCGGATATGCTGGATAATCGCGGAAGATCCGCCATGGGTTTGGCGATTGCCGCTAAGCAAATGGAGTGCATAGAGGTGCTGTCTTCGAGTCGCGAGGAGGTGCTCCGAAAGCGTATGGCGCAGGCTCAGGCTGAGCGCTGTAAGGCGGAGGAAACAGCCGTGAAGAGGCCTTTGACTCGGGATGAAATCGTGGCGAAGGCGATGGCGGAGCTGGAGTGTGCTAAGGAGTTGGGCGAACCCGCCGTGCGCTCTGTTTTGATGTATCTGGTGGATGATATGGAGATGCCGGAGGTTTATGACCCTGCCTATTTTGAGGGGTGGAAGCACTATGGCTCGATGGAGGCTGCTGCTTTGAACTATGTGGATGTGGACCAAATAGCGGAGAATATCATGGAGAGCTATGCGGAGGCGGGTGAGGATTTGTCAGACCCGTATATTCAGGCCAGCATCCATGCGCGTGTGTGTGAGGATGCTGTGGATTCCATGCGCGCCGATTGCTACGTCATCCAGATGTTTGATTATGTGGATGAGGAAGGCGCGGTGGTGAAGCTGCGTAGTTAAGTTGCCTCACACCCCTTGTTTGTTCCGCCGCGCGGAGCTTGTGGCGGGCTAAGCGACTGCGCGTTACCCTCCCCGGGGAGGGGTGATGGCGTGGTTGTTTAAGATATTTGTAGATTCAAACCGATAAATCGGAAGTTGGAGAAAAGATTGCGAGCCGCAGGCGAGCGGAATTTTAAGCCCGGGCGCCATAGAATAGCCCGGCGGTGGAGCCCCGTAAGGGGCGGCCTGTGAGGGCGTAGAAAGCGAAGACTCGAAGCCCCAAACCCCGGGAAAAGGCCACAAAAACAAATGCGAACCCCGGGGTGGTATATAATGGCGAGGACCGTAGCGAAGCGGCCGGCCACGGCGTAGCAAGCGAGCGAAGCGAGACGCGAAGACGGGAGCTCCGAGCCGGGGTGGCGCGTGTTTTGTTTGTGCGTTAATATCCCAT
>JAEIGA010003026.1_pt1 | contig 26486 bp, 50 predicted proteins | sample 9270691 | NCBI WGS metagenome assembly JAEIGA01 (sample SAMN17057246, study PRJNA624740) | gut metagenome | biome: biome; isolation source: fecal sample | host: Bos grunniens | place: China: Xizang | collected 2019 | reverse complement strand
TTTCGATCTCGAATGTGATCAGTCCGTAACAATCCTCAGCGGAAATGGTAAACAGTCTTTTCCAGACATAGTCTGAATATCCGGAATGCCAAAGCTCCAGAGCAAAGTAACCTGCTGTCTTTGCGTCAGCTCGTCTGATTGCCTTTTGTAAGGCTGAAGCCGCTTCATAGAAGTCGTAACCTCGTGTTGTTCTTAATTCGTATGCCATCGTGTAATAAGTTTTAATTCACAGTAAATATAAGCATAAATAATTGATTACCAGCAATTTATCTTAAAAAATCAACCAGCAATAGGATTTTTTTCTGATCTGAACCAATCAACAAACTTTCTCAGTCCGTCTTCGATCTTCGTGTGTGACGTCCATCCCAGATCATAACAGATCTTGTACGTGCTTGCGTAGGTGCTTGTGACGTCTCCCTTCTGCATAGGCATCATGATCTTATTAGCAGTCTTTCCCATGATCTGCTCCAGAGTCTCGATAAAGTCAGTCAGCAAGATCGGATTTGCGTTACCTACGTTATAGATCCTGTACGGTACAGCGTCTTCTGAAGGTCGATCAATCGTCTTAACTATTGCTTCAACAACATCGTCAATGTATGTGAAGTCTCGATACATTTGACCATTATTGAAAACCTTGATCGGCTCTCCCTTTTCGATCGCATTTGCGAAGATCATAGGACTCATATCTGGTCTTCCATACTCGCCATAGACGGTAAAGAATCTCAATCCGGTTGTTGGCAATCCATAAATCGCCGAGTATGAGTAAGCAAGTAACTCGTCTGTCTTCTTTGTAGCAGCATACAGGCTCTTAGGAGTCTCGCATTGATCTGGCTCGAAAAACATTACTCCTTTCGGTCTGTTTCCATAGACTGAAGACGAGGAAGCATACACAAGGTGCTTAACGTCATATTTCCGGCAGAGATCCAGAATGTTATAAAACCCCACTACGTTGGTTGTAATGTAGGTTTCCGGATGATCAATCGAATACCTTACTCCAGCTTGAGCAGCAAGATTGATCACACAGTCAAATTTTTGGTCTCTGAAGATCCTCTCCATGACAACAGCATCGCAAATGTCAGCTCCTTTGAATCTGAGATTTGCAAACTTGCTGCTCTGTACCACATACTGACAGAATGGTTCAATTCCGATCTCCTTTAATCGAGCCAATTTGAGCTTCACGTCATAGTATTCGTTCAGATTATCGATAGCATAGACGTCATGCCCTATTTCGCTTAATTTCTGCGTTGTTCGATGTCCTATAAATCCGGCTGCTCCTGTTACTAAGATCTTCATATTAGAATGGGAAATGACATGTAATGTTATACTTCTTTGCTGACGAAACCTGTACGTTGTCTCGTTTCAGATCGATCACATCTCCAAACATCTTTTTAATGTACAGCATCGCTTCCAATTCGGTTCGATCATTTCTGATCTCGCTCAGACCGCCCGGATTAAAGAAGGTATCTTTCTGAGTAAAGTTGAACCTGTTGTCAACAATCACCATCCTCTCTTTATACTTGATCCAACAGCTGATCCAGAAGTCCTCCTTCAGCTTCAGATCCTCTGGCCAATAAATGTTCGGACTCTTGATCACACCGTACGCACATCCTGTGATCATTGAGTTCAGAGAATACGGCTTGAACGGCTTATACATGATCGGTCTGGTCGATTTAGTAAAACCAAACAGGTTTATACCAAGCATCTTCGCAATCGTGTAAAGTCGATTGATCGAGTCGGTAACAACCTTTGGATCTTTGATACATTCGGCAGGTACGTCCGGTGGTGTATGGAGTTTATGGAACGTCATGACATCATCATCGATCATGAACAGATCTCCGAAATGTTCATACATCCAATTCCTTTTTGCAACCAGACCCTTGACTGAATCCGGATGCGTCACGATCTCTGTATCTGGATTGTAATCTCTGTAAGCATCGGCTTCACTTTCTGCCACGCACAGGATAGGATCGAGAACGAGTTTTGAGGACTTGACTCTGTCAGCTCGCTTATAAGAAGGGATAACGATCTTGATCTTTTCCATACTACAAAATTCCTTTAAGATCCTCGATTGAAATCACGTTGCTCTTGGCTGTCTGATCAGACTTATACGACTTCATCTTCTGCATGCCAAGTTTCTCACGCAGCCAATTCGAGTCCGTCTTTGTTCTGGAAACGATCAAAAAGACTTCGGCTTCTTCATCGTATTCTGGAATGATCGGACACAGAGCAGTCTCGTTTGTGATCTTGCCAAATCTGTCAACAAAATCCTTCTCATTCTCGACAGTCGGCATTTTGTAATTCACTCCCTTTACTCCCCATCCTGTCAGATCCAGATCATCCCAGCCGTTAGCAAGCTCGTCATAATCCCATGCGCCGAACTGACCATTGTCTTTGATAACAATCTCTTTCAGTTTGAGGATCGGTGTATCTGCCGGAACAATAAAGCATGGGCATGATTCCAGCTTCAATTTCTTTGCTCCTTCAAATCTGAGATTTCCTCCCAGAATAACATAAACTCCGCTGACTTCATATACAATCAACGGTCTCATTCTGAAAAGTTCTGGAGTTTCTTCCAGACTCTTTGCTATTCGGTTTACATCGTCCTTCGTCCATTGACGAGGATTTGAAGGCAACCCTTCGATCAAGCCACCTTTGTTGCTCCTCAATCTGGCAACAGGTATGTCAACTATCTGGCTCATATTATAGCTTATTTTTTGTTTTACGACCTTGTTTTGTCTTAGTGGATGTCTGGTTCGTTTCTCTGGCTTTTGCCTTGTTTTCGGCTATTTCTTCCTTGTCTGAGAAATACCTTACTCCAACCATCTTCAAAAGATCTTTTACGCACCTTGAACAGTTTCCCTGTAAGATCATGTTTGTACCTGTTGCATCCTTAAGTATCTCAAAGATCCTTTCTGCGTTTTTCGGTGTTACTCCTCTGGCATAATCGGAGTGGATCGCTGTCCTAAAGGCGTCCTCCCATTTCGACAGCTCTTGGATTTGATTCAAATTGAACGTCATACTTTCGTTTATTAAAGGCTGCTGCAATTCCAGCAATCCCTGTTGTGTTTTCTTTCTTCAGTAAATAAATGTATGATCTGCTGTATTCCATGCACTTAGCAATCATTCTGTCGCTGAATCCTTCTTTCGATAATGTCTGAGCAATATATGCTCGGCATATCTTTGCAAAATGATCTCTCGATCTGGTTATATTGCAACCAACCAATCCCGACATGATCTTCAAATATCCTGTGGCTCTTTGACTACATGCCTTCAACAGCATATCATAAAATTCTTGTATCATAGGTTCAGAAGGTCGGCAACTTTATTGCACCCTCTCAAAATAAGGGCTTGCAACAGTTGTATCAATTCTGAAATTGGATATGCCAACACAGCAAGACCACAAATGAACGTTACCACAGGTAATGTAAATTCGTTCTGGAATAAAGCGTACACTATTCCAACCCACCATGTCATGCACAGCGAGCAATCAAACGGCTTCAATGATGAAACCTTCTTATCCAGCCACTTTGATAGCCAGATCTTGATTGTGTCGAGGAATCCAGATACGTCCACAACAAATACAACCACTACTGTCAGCATTGTCAATTCTAAATAGATCATAACTTTTTTAACTCTTGTTTGATAATTTCTCTCAGTCTGTCGATCTCACGTTTTACTGTGACGTACGACACATTCATTACTCTGCCCATTTTCCTGTAACTCTGTACTTCAGCATAAAACAGGAGAAGGTCTTTTTCTGTCGCTTTCAGCTTGTTATCCAGAATGTATTTTATCTTCCAAATAAGCTCGCTATCCTTACAGAAAATGTCCGGATCAAACGCATAGTCTTCTCGGCTTTCTCGGTACTTTTTAACGATCTCGTTCATCAATAAAATCCATTCCTGTTATATCAGTACTATGCTCTCGGAATTTTCGGTAAACGATATGAAAGGGACTTGTCTTGGAACGAAACTGTTTTACTGTGATCTTACCTACAAACTTCTCGATATTACCACTCTCCCAGATCTCAATCAGTTTCTGTTCGTCATAAGCAAGCAAGATCAGATAGATCTCCTGTGTGAGATCTGACAGATCAGCAGTCATTCCAGAGTGACCTATATTCATCACAATTCTTTCGACTACTCGACCTTTTGCAAGCTCGCTTATGATTTCATCCCTTGTCATATCACTTTACTACCTACCGAATACAATCATTGCAGCATCCCTTGAATGCTCGCTTGTGTGTTTAGACCATCCTGTCAGATCTGTAAAAGCTTTAGCTGTCATTTTGGTTGCTCCTTTTGTCGGTGGCAAAGCTCTAAAAGCTATGCCTTCATCTGTTAAAAAGTCCTCCCAGATAACAGCGTCACGCTTAATTGATCCTGCTCCCTGCCAGACTTCTTTTCCAGAACCACCAAAATACTTTCTCTGTCTTGCATCTTCAAAAATCACAAACAGATCATCCTTGTAAGATTCCTTAAGATCCAGAACAACCTTCATTGCCTTGTGGATCGGCATTGTCTGGATCATTGAAAAAAAGTTGTGATTCTTTCCAGAACACCAAACTGCAACTCCTGTGTGTTTTCCTGTATCTATCCCAACGTAAATCATACAAACCCTCTTTGCTTGATTTCTTTTACATAATTAGCTGCGTTTGTCTTAGATAGAAATCGTTTGTCTGCAATCACAAACCACTCACCTTTTTCTTTGATCTCAACTCGCCACCAACTATTTATTTTGACCAACCTAAATTTATGTGTCAATAAAAAAAACAACCCTCCCATGATCTGTTATTTTGATTACACCGATTATGCCATTTTAATAGTTTCTTGTCATTATCTGTTGTCGCCATCGCCATCGATCTTATCCCTACGTTTCCTGTCAGCAAGTTTTTCCAGATTTCCCAGACCGACATCCTCCAGATCCCAGCCCATTGTATGACAAAATCCTGCAATCTGCCAAACAATGTCTCCGGCTTCCTTTTTATACTCCTCCTGTCGATCCATCCATTCGTCAAACGGCATTAACGGCACGAGATCGTTATCGATCCCTCGTCCAATAACAACGTTTCCCTTTCTGATGTCCTTTGCAATTTTGCTGGCAAGCTCTCCGACTTCTCCAACAAGATTCATAAGCATGTAAGATACATTGTCACATGTTGGCAAGCACGTTGCCATAGCTTTGTTCTGGTATTCGTTTAAATCCATTCTTCTTCGCTTTTATTTTCAACATTATGTCCGTAATCATATTCTGTATTAAGAGACTCCAGATATAGCCTAAAATCGTGGCTATTTAATCTGGAGTCTTGATCCTCTCGCTCCATTACCTACCTCGCAAAAAGTCTGGCATGTCTCCATCGTCTTCCTCTGGTTGATCTTCTTTTGCAAACTGCAAAACTTCGATCTTGTTTGCCCAGACTGTTATATCGACAGCTGTTGATCCGTCTCTCATTGTGAATGTTCCGACCTGCAAATCTCCTCTTACGAAGATCTTGGCTCCGGTCTTAAGAAGGTTCTGGATCGTGCTTCGATCTCCAATACGATACATGAACTTAACCCATGTGGTCGGTTTGTCTTTGCCAGCTGAATGTGCAACTGATCCTGTGACATAACGCTGTCCGTTGATTTCCTTGATTTCGGCATCACGACCAAGATTGCCGATTACTGTTGTCTCTAACATTGTGCTTTGATATTTGAATTTTTCTTAATTGACTCTGGATTCATAAAATAAACCTTGAATCTTCTACCGTATTCGTCCTGCGTCCAAACGTCCTCGACAGGATGATCTTTGCGTATTTCTCTGATCCTTCGATCTCCGGCTACGGTGTGACCAATTATGTTGGCATCGTAACTTGTGATCCTTGCTCCTTCCAGAAGGGCTTGGAGGATCAATCGCTTTGCATGTGGTGCTTTCTTGTTATCCATGACTTGAATGTTTTTCTGATTCTTAACTGCCTTTTTGAATATGATCGTGACCTTGCCTGTTCGATTAAAGATCTGCATCCGCTTCCCATGCGGCAATACGGATGCAATCTCGTTGATCTCAGAAAGAAGGCTCTTGATCTTCTTTTCATAGTTAGCTTCCATTACTTTACCGTTAGCGTATAGTTCTCGACTTTCTCTGCTCCGGCTGGCAGGAGTCCTGTTTCCTTCTCATACTGCTTCAGCAAGGTCTTATTGATCTTGACCTCTACCGTTACGTATTCCGGCAACATGGTCTTCAGTTCTTCGATCTGTCTCTGGTAGCCAGCAAGCATCATATCCTCGTTAGTCTCCATCTTCTCCGACCTTCTACGATAGATCTTGTGAAGGTTACTTTCCAGCCTTTCTATTCCAAACGTTCCCATGATCTCCAGAAGGTGTTCTTTGATGCGAGTTTCGCCATTCTCGGCTACCTTCTTGATCCTCTGAAGGTTCTTGATTTCTTCGGCTGCTGCGGTCTGTGTGGACTTTAATTTGCCGATCAGAGCGTAATAAGCATCGACCTTCGCTACTATGCTGTCTCTGGTCTCAACAAGTGCTTCCTCTAATTCCGGTGTGAGTTCTCCACCGTTCTCGTACAGGGCATCCTCAATGCTCTGCATCTGTGCTGTCAAATTGAATAACGTTGCCATCGTATTACTGCTTTTTATAAAGTTGTTTTAATTCTTCTCTGTTGTGATCCAGCATTGTCATAACCTCTGCTCCTACTCTGGCTTCGAGGGCTATGTTTCTGGTCTCTGGTTTTCTTTTTGCCTGTTGATCAGCTTCATGTCCTTCTGTCTTGATATAGTCAATTATGCAAGCATATAGACTGCTGACGCTTAATCCGTACATCTCCTTTCCCTGTCTCAATACAGCTTTCTTGACTGCTCTACTAATCTCCTCAAAGGATATGTATTGAGCACCGTACTTTTTGTCTTCCAGAAGTTCTGTGATAAGTGCCTGTGCCATGAAAGTAATGGAGTCCTTATCCAGATCTGCTCGCATATACATCGAAGCCATGTGAATGATCGACTGCATGCGTACCATTGCTTCTGGAAAGCTGACTTTACCGAGTCTCGGAAATCGTTCCGGCTGTTTCCGTATATCTACCAGCGAGACATCATTGGTCTGGTTCTGGATTATTAACTCATTGTTCATCTGGTGTCATGTTGCTTTCTTCGTAATAACTTACTCCGTAAACTGCCTTCGCATATTCTGATCCGAACATGTCTTCTGCGACTTTTACCTGTTCCAGAAACGACTGCTTGTATCTTTTCTTTCCTGTCGGCTTCTGCTGTATCTGTCTTTGATCCGGTTTCTCCCATGTACGAACACATGCTTTCCAATCCTTCATCTTTGACTTTCCGACCATCCAGCCTTTACTCTCATAGAAATTCCAGAATCTATTCGGATCAACTGCGTTTCCACGCTCCTTGCAATACTCGGCAACTTCTTCAATGGAAGGTTTGACGAATCGCTTGCTGTCCTTTATATGTGCAACTTTAGATTTATCTAAAGTATCTTTAAGTAAACTGTTATTAGTATTCCGACATTCCTGTCGTATCTGACTCGCCATTTTTGGCGGATCTGATTCGCCAATTTTGTCGTATCTGATCAGACTTCTTAAGAACCTCTGTCGTCCGTCATATCGGCTTCGCTCGATATATCCCTTCTTGATCAGATTCGAGACCATCCTGCTTGCATTTCGCTCGCTCGTGTCTAATAGTTCTGCGATCCTTTCGTCAGACATGAAAAAATCTTTTTCGTTATTCGTGAACGAGTCGATTTCCATAAGAAGGATCTTCTCGTTCCACGATAACTCTGCATTTTTCCAGATCTCAATGGGAATCCAAATTCCCTTAACGATCCTTTCATCCATACTACTTTCCTCCAGATCTTGCGGATCTTACTTTCTCTACATTCTTATCAAAGATCTTCAGAAGGCTTTCAGAAGGTTTGTACGTCTTGATGTAATACTCCCTCATTGTAATTCCAGACTTACATCTGATCCCTTCTACCTCAGCTCCTACGAGTTTCCAATATGTTTCCTCGTCAATCTGGTTGCCATTTACAGCGTTATTTTCCGACTCTGGTGTCTTTGGTTGTCCTGTCTGAGATCCTGCGGATTTGGTGCTGTTCTGTGCATTGTCGCTAAGATCATACTTGGTTCGATCCTTTGCGTAGTAAATATCAGCTGCCATTCCCAGATTCTTACAAGCAATTGAGATCGCATCGGTGTAAGCCATCTTAAACGCTTCGTCATTGATTCCGTCTCCGACTCCCTTACCTGCTAACTTGCTTCCTCCTATTCCGGTTATCGGTTTGCTCCATGCTCCGTTGATCTTAACAATCAGATCAACTCTGACGAAAGCTGCTATTTCTCCGGCTGCTGTCTCCGTCCATGTCTGGATATTGTCAAGATACCAGCCTTCTCCACAAGCTCCGAACTGCTCTGTAAGCTTCTTGATCCTCCACATGGGATTGATGTCGGTAAATCCCTTCAGCTTTCCTGCTGCTATTGTTTTCTGAGCGTCAGACGGTACTGATCTGAACTGCTCATATATTGTCATATTGTTTTCCATGATCTAACAAAATCTGCTTTCTAATTGTGCTTCACGATATGCTTCAGCATAGTCGTCTTCTGCTGATTCGTACATTTCGCAAGCGTACTCGTATTCTTCCTGTGAATCGAAGTCCGATCTTACAGGATAACTGTAACCCCAACTCATACTCTTTCCTGCTTTTCTTCGTCAGTCATGTAATGCTCGATTCTCTTAGCAGAAAACCAACAGACTGCCATCATTGAACCACTCCAGATCAGCTGAGATATGATCGTCTCTGCTTCTGCACAAGTAAGGAAAAGGCTTAATGCCATAAGAACGGCATAAACGTTCTTCAGTATTGTTGCTTTCATGATCTTAGTAGATTAAAAGATTAATACCCTCACCCAATGAAGCCTTTACTAACAATGTCCTTTCAAAATAAGAGACAACTTCAGCTACCCATTGAACATGACAGATGTAAGTCTTGTCATTCTTAGGACATAGCGTGATCTGGTCGTCTTCTACTGTCATCGTGTACTGTTCCTCGAACTTAAACACCTTCATTTTGAGGTGCTCAGCTACTGTGTTAATGCTTACGTTTCTCATCGTGTAAAATGTTTGATTGTTATTTGAAAATTGCTGTTGCTTTTGCCGCATCTGTGGCTCTACATGTAAGAATGTCTTCTACTGAATACCACCTCGTTCCCTTCGCTCCGTCTCCGACTCTGGTCGGTCTGATCCTTCCAGATCTGACCAGATCTTTGAAATATGATCCGTAAATCTTCTCGGCTTTCCTCTGGGAGACTTCTCCAGATGAAACTCCAAGAGTCCGGATTACTGAAGCTGTCGCTGCTCCGATAATAGCTGCGATGAATTGTTCAGTCGCTTCCATGATCTTACTCTGATCTTGTTACTACAAATCCGTCTTCTTTTTTGTTGACTTTGAATATCGATCCGTTTTTCTCCTTCAACGAAGAACAGACGCATCTGATATATCCACCGTCACAATGTCGAGGGAATGTGACTGACTCCCCAGCACATAAAGCATTTATGCTTCCTCGTACGTTTATTCCGCTTCTTTCTACCATTGTTTTAACGATTTTTATTTGTATATTTGAAATAGATATATTCAACAGACACAAAGTTAAACGTATTCATTTAAATTTCCAAATTTATTCACTCAAAATTTAAATTTTATCGTTTATGAAAGGCACAGACTTAAAAGATAAGCTCATTGCTTTAGGTTATACAATGACTTATATCGCAGATAAATTGGAGACCGTTCCTCAGAATTTAAACTCTTGGTTCAAGGCTGACGATGTCAGATCTGGAACAATCGAAAAACTTGCTAAGGTTCTGGATCTTCCTGTTTCGTATTTCTACGGAGAAAGTTCTGGAAACTGCCAGACAGTATCTGGTAACAACAACACGTCTGTCGCTGGTAACAGCAATACTGTCGGAAGATCGGATGATCTTTTACTTCAGCTTCTGAAGTCGAAAGATGATCAGCTGACAAGGGCACAGCTCCAGATTGACGAGCTGCTGAGAATCATTAAAGACAAATGCTGATTTCATACTCTATTTGTTAAATCGTTCTGGAGTCCGGCAATCCACAAGTTGTGCCAAATCCATTTTCACAATCAAAAATAATTTTAATATGAAAAAGCTACTACTTCTGGCTGTCTTAGTTTTGATCTCATTCTCAGCAAACGCACAGCTAAACGTAACATCAACCACTACTAATTCTCTCGAAAAAGTGGCGACTTTAAGCATGGAATGGGTATGGTTATACCAAGACTCTGACGGCTTTTATTTGACAGCTAAGTCTCAAAATCAATTTGACGATTGGGTATGGCTGCGACTTGGATCTGATAAGGACTCCTGTTTAAGATCTCTTTCAGATCTTCAAACTATTTTAGAATCTGAGAACAAGGTTATAACCGTTAAGGGAAAAACAGAATCAATCCGGATAAGCTCCGCTAACATTCTCGGATCAAAACAAATCTGGATGAAGACAGAAGGTAACTGCGATTATGCTCCGGTAACTTCTGCTGCGATCAAAAAGGCTATTAAGTATTTCAATAAGTTATAACAGAAAAGGAGGAGACCTCACGGCATCCTCCTTACTGAAATTTCACACTATGATTTAACTTTTATGAAAAAGCCTTTGTCAGCTCTACCATCATATATAAATAATCCGGACTCTGTTACAAAGAATCCGGATTACTACGGTTATGATCCTAAAGAGATCGATCTGATCATACAACTTGTCGATCTCATGTGTTTAGGTCTGGAAGATAGCAAACTTCCTGTATCTTAATCCCAGACGAACTGATCCAACACTTTACTATTTGCTTCGTTGATCTGATCCCAATTTCGCTCTGCGTAAATATCTGTCATTGCGTAGTCGCCTTTATGAGCGATACATTCATCGACAAGGGCTTTTTCGATCTTCGATCTTCTTGCTGTTGTCGCCCACGTTTTCCTACTTGCGTAGAATGTGAAGTATTCTTCGTTATACAGCTTTTTCCAAGCAATAAGGTTCTCTGAGTCCTTATTGATCTTGCACCACCGTTTAAGCTCTTTATTTACGAATCTGGTCATGTTCTCAGCATCGCTGCTATACTCGTGAAGGGCAGACAGCCAATACTTCGACCTTCTTCCGGTCTTCAGTCCGGCAACATACTTCGCAGCTTGATCTGGAACAACAACCCTCATTTCAGCATTGTCGTCTCTGCGGTCTCTGGTCTTCTTCCTGTTGTAGATCCAGACATTACCAGCAAATAACGGTGCTTCGTGAAGATCTGCGAGGTTTGCCCCCATAAGACAGAACGACAGGATAAACATATCCAACGCTTTCCGGATCGAAGGATCGTCCGTCTTATACGAGATCAACTCCTGCATCAACTCGTGCGTTAACGGCTTTTGCTGGTTTTCCGTCTTTGGGAAGGTTAGCTTCAGTCCGGTAAACGGAGAACGTGGAATAAGGATCAGATCGGAGTCTTCGTCATTGTACTTTTCCTTAGCGGCATTATATATATGAGCCAACTTCATGACGTGACGTGTGCTCGCTCCCTTCGAGATCTTCTCTGCCTTACCTTCTACGAGCATACCTTTTTCTCGATCATAGTGCATCTTCTTTTCTTGATCAACAACAGCCATGAAATCTACAAGCATAGTTTTCGTGATCTGGTTGATGTCGATTGACCGCTTTCCCAAGAATCGCTCAAAGGTATTCAAGGCACAGGAATAAGCTCGCCTTGTGGACGGAGTTTTTGTCAAAATGTATTCTTCTCCGAACTTGAAGAAATCCAACCGGAAATCGCCTTTTTTGTGGCTTTCCTTGATCTTAGCAACAATGTACTCAATGTCCTTGTATTCGAGTTCCAGAGTTGAGATACCAGACACAGCCTGTCTCATGTCGCCAACTATTTCGTTGCAACGTGTCTGGAGTGTTCCGTTCTTGATCTTGCATGATCTGGTAAGATCAGCAGCAGTACAGATTACGCTCGTAGGTATATACTTACTTTTTCCCTTGAATGTTACTCGGATCTTGACGTTGTATGTTCCGTCCTGTCTCCTCTGGTGCTGGAGGACTACTGGCTTAAAAGTGATCATCGTGTAATTTTGTAAAACATGTGTAAAAAAACTGACGACAAATATAGGTATATATAGCGAAATCTATACCACTCCAGATCCAGAATATCCCAGAATCACAGCCACACAGCTCTGGGAAGCCGATTTGACACTATTATAGGTTAGAATTGCGGAACTTCTTCGATGTGAATCGAGGAAGTTCTATCTTTTTGTGCCTTTTACAAGCCTGTAAGCAAACTTTTGCTCTGCAAGGTAGTCTTGTGTATTCTGAGAAATTTTGGCTTTTGTAAAACATATGTAAAAAAACTGCAAAAAAACAGCTGGAAATCTCACGACTCCCAGCTTTAATTACACGATGGAAACGTTTGACTCATTTCCATCGGCAAAGGTAACAATTATTCGCAACTATCCAAAAAATGATCGATCGTCAGTTCTACTATCTTACCACGACTGACTCCCTGTATTCTGGATTGTTCTTCCAGAAAGTCGCAAGCCTTCTGCGACAATCTGATCGTAACGTATTTTCTTCCATCAGTCGTTCCTTTAGGATAACGACCAGCGTTTGCTCTTGCTCCACCTCGTGCCATATTGAATGATCTTTAATTGTTATGCAAAGATATATTTATTTCCGGAAACAAGGGCGATTTCTCGCCCCTGTTTGTTATGCTGCTCGCTGCTTCTGAAAATCTTCGTAGTCCTCATATCCCAGACACTCACATAACCAATCTGTCTCGAACCAAAAGATGTCGTTTACAAGCGTTTCATCAATACCGTCTGGATAGAGATCTTCCAGACAACTTTCGAGCGTTTCAAAGTCCTCCAGATCGAGTTCTTTCGCAAAGTCCTTTGCACCTGCCCAAAATTGGAAATTTGCCAAACTTACTTCTGTATGTACTAACATGATCTTGCCCTCCTAAAAATTGTAATCGTAATACTTGCGTGGCTTATCTTCCAGATAGAATCTCGTACCCTTGCTTCCGGCTTGATGGTAGCAACCATCTTTATGCAATCTTACTCGGATCACTTCGCCTTCTGGATCTGGAACGATGTCCCATTCTTGAAGATCGTTATTAAAGTGACCACAGAACCCTCCGGGAACGAAACTGTCGCTCAACTTCTGAGCAGCTTCCGGTTTCAGTTCTGCCTTCATTTCTCGAATGATCAGACACTTTTCACTAACATAGCCGATAACCTCCCATGCTTCAATATCTGTGTAGAAATACTGATTGCAGTACAGCTGATCAAGGGCAAGGAGTCTGGCATTTTCAAGTGCCTTTTCAGCAAGATGTCTTGCTCGATCAGTTTCTCTGTACTGCTGGTAGCAAGCATCTGAATATCCAGATTGTCTCCAGATCTGACGAGCTTCCTCAAACGCCTTCTCTGCATCGGCTAATTTCTTTTCAAACTCCGGCAGACTTGCTCGGATCTCGTTCTTCCATGTTGTTGCGTCAAACTTTTTCATCGTGTGTAGTGTTGTGGGGCAGTCTCCTGCCCCTGTTAAACTTATGCGTTGTATTTATAATAATCGATTACGGCTGTGATTGACTGCATCGCTGCCATCTGCTTGTCAAAAAGATCCATGTCGTTTTCACGAGAGAACTCCAACCATCCATGATAGCAAAGGACTACAAAATCTCTAAGATTCTGGAGATCCATTCTTGATCTACCGACAAGCTCGAAGTTACTTGCGATCACATCCATTTCATCCTGTGATGTGAAATGCTTGTCAGCTGGAGACCACTCCATCATATCTGTAACCATTTTGTAATTTGTACGTGTTGTCATAGCTTGATCCTCCTTATGCTTCTGGTACGATTGTGCTGAATGAGAAAAGATCTTCTCCGTTTGCCTGTCTGAGACTAACAAGGGCAGATCTGAGATACTGAAGTTTGCTGCACTCCTTGTTATACTGATTCTTAAGCTCGTAATAAGCGTTGAACTGCTGTTCGTCATTGAAGTTAAGATCCTCACGTTTTGCTTCGATCTGAGTCAAAAGATTTTCCACAAGATCCTTCTGTGCAAAGATTGCTTTCTTTACTGAGTTGATTGCTGTTTTCATCGTGTAATGTGTTATTGGTTTATCATTGTACGGTAAAGATATAACCCATTTTTGAATAAAACAATAGTCAATCATAAAAATCGACATATTTTTGCCAAAATCGACCAAAAATCAACCTACTATGCTTAAAATCAGCGTTTTACACTTAGTAACTCTTAGTAAAATTGAGCTTCTGCTTCAGATCTGAGATCTTCTGTTCCAGATCTACAACCTGCTCCAATTCGGACTTGATCTTCCAGAGATAAAAATCTTTGCGCTCGCCTTCTGGGAGTGAATCTGCAAACGACTGCAATTTCGCTATATTGCTTTTTGGGATCTTAATATCCATTTCCAGATTATTGATCTGGTTCTGCAACGAATATGCTACCATAACTTTTCCTCCTGTTAAAACAAAACATGAATCCACGACTTCTGTGTTCTGAGGATCTTGATCGTAGTCCACGACAGTCCGATCCTCAGCTTATTTCTTGCCTGTTCTGGACTTTCTGCATAAACATAGGTCGTTATATTGTAATCGTAATTAGCTCGCCTGTAAGTGACCTTATAAAAATCCTGTGTGAATCCCATGACTAAACCTCCTGTTTCTGGTTTGACTTGGCTATCGCAAGCATACTCGCAATAGCCAATTTGATACAACGTTCTTCCTGTGACTGACAGTCTCGGATCATTCCTTGAATAACCTCGCTTTTCAACAGCTCTACTGCCTGTGTGTACAACATTTCCATGACTGCTATACTGTTAATTCCAGAATCTCCTTAATAGCCAACTTTGCCAGAATCATACCTTCTTTTACTCCGGCTAAATACGGTGTGTCGTTCCTCAGATCATCGGTTGACTCGTATGCCCACTCTCTGATCTGGTCGAAGATCTTGACAGCTCGCTCTCTCACCGGATCTGTAAATCCGTTTAGCTCGTCTGCCAGATCAACGGCAGATCGCAGACTTGTCTCCAGAGAAGAAATCGAGTGGTCGTAACTGTCGACTACTGAGTAAAATCCACAGCGTTCCTCCTTAACGTAATACCTTGAACCTTGTTCTGGTAACGGCTTGATGTATGCTACTGCTTTCATGTGTGATCCTCCTGTATTAAGCGTACAACTCCGGTGTCTGTCTCTGATCTGGATCGAGATCCCTGCCAGCGGCATAGATCGCATACTCCAGAGATCGTCTCATGTGCTTCAGATTTTCACGAGCTTCAGAATAAATTGAAGTCATTCTGTCAAACGTGTCAACGGTTGACGGAATCATAGGATCGAGAGTTTCTTCATAATACTTGTCAACAGCAAGCTTCATGTCTTCCACCCAAAGTTTCTGGTCTTCGATCTGACCTGCGAGCATTGAAATAATTGTTTCCATCGTGTGTTTTATTGTGGGGCAGTTTCCTGCCCCTGTGAGACTTAAAATTCTATTGATCTTTTGTTGTATGATACTGCAAACTCTCCTTCCCTGTATTCTACTTTTATTGCACAAATTGTCTTGTCGTTAAGATCCATAACTCTTTTGATTACGTGAGCTTTATTTTCAGAGGATTCTACTCCACGTGTTCTGATTCCGATCCAGAATGCATATTCGCATCCATACTCTGCACATTCTGTGTCGATTCTCTGAAGATGCTTTACTGAAATCTTGCCATCTGATTCGATGAAATGATTTTCGAGGACTACTGAATAAGCACTGCACATTGTTTCGATAAATTGGCTTGTCTGCTCGATTGTCTGGAAGGTCTTTGTTGTTTTCATCGTGTACTATTTTAAGTTGTTAACTATCTGTGTTTCAATCTTGTACGGTAAAGGTATGACCGAATTTTGAATAAAACAATAGTTATTCATAAAAATCAACCATTTTTTTGAAAAATCAACCAAAAAAGAACCGACAATGGCTTTTTTCTACCACTATCGGCTCTTTACAACTTACGTGCAACTTCAGATCATTCCAGATCGAACTCCTCTCTGATCGACTCGTGTCTGTCCGGATCATCGATCTTAGCAAGTGCCATCATATAGCACACCTTGACTACGTCTTCCGGTTTCTGGGTAATTCTGGTAATCACACCACCATAGTCAGAATACATCTGGTTCATAAGGACGTACAGCACCCATCTATTATAATGTTTCCTTTCCTCGATCACACCACCGAAAGATCTCAACTCGTCAATGATGATCTCCATGTTCGTCCACTTACCACCTCGACTCTTATCAAAATTGATAAATTTCGAGACAATGTCTCTGGCTTCATCCTCAGTCATGAAGTTATGAAACTCCTGCTCTCCTTCCAGAACTGCCATCATTTCCTCGACTTCGTCTTCTTCTTCCATACGAGCGACCATCTTGTGGATGATCATTCGTCCTTTGTCGCTACCCATATTATTATATAGATATTCGACCATCTTTTTGCTACTCTCCTTCATACTCTCCAAGTTTAGAGACCATAATGTTCCTCAGTCCATTAAAGGCATCTGCTCCCAACTGCATACCAAACAGGTTGATCGATCCTTTCTTGTTGGCTTCGGCTACCATAGAATCCACAAACTTGAAAGCTATGCTCTTGATCTGGTCGTCCGGTAATGATCCGAGATACTGACGTACCAGCGGAGCAACCATAACCTCGATGATCGGCTCTGCCAAAAATCCCAGCTCGTTCCAGACGTTATATGATGCCGGATTTATGCCGAAAAATCCCTGCATGATGTTTCCTATCGAGCTACCTGCTGGGATCTGGTATTTAGGGAATATCGAAGCTGCTACCTTGAAGATCCACTCGCTGACTGCTGAACTTACTTTGTCAATGTTTGTCATGATCGTTTGAAATTAAGGGAGGAGCGACTGCCCCTCCCATGTGAAACTTACTCGGCAGGAGAAGAATAGATGTTTCCCATCTGACCGCAACCGCAACCACATCCGAGTGGATTGTAAACCTGTGCGACAGCACTTGTTGTACCAGCACCGTAGTCGGTTATGAGTCTTGGTGCGAATGTGCTGTTCACATAATTCACGATCTTGCAATCAGCACACTGCCTTCTCTCAGCTTCAAGCTGAACCTTGTAATCAATGTCCTTACGAACATCAGAGAACGAGTCAGCAAATGCCTGGTTCTGGACTGACTGACGTGCAGCGAAATCCTGCAATCCTGTGATCATGCCACGAAGCTCCTTGTAAGCATCTGTGATCTTCTGATCAGTATAGATGTTGGACTTCAAAAGAGCGATCTCGCTGTCCTTTGCTGCAAGCTTCTGTTCCTGTTCCATTTCAAATCTGGTAACAAGATGATCGCCTTCGCTGACAACGACTGTTCCTGCACCACAGCCACAGTTTCCTCGATTGTTCCATCCTGCTCCATTACCGAAGCCCCATCCTCCGAGAAGGTTCTGGGCATTGAGTCCAAGAAAAGAAGCAAGACCGGCTGATCCGGCAACTGTGTTGTAGGTTACTTGACCCATGTTAGGGATTTTAACGTCATATCCCTCAGACGTCTTAACATGTGACATAACAAAATGTATTTAATGAGAGCGACATTGCTCTCGTGCCACATGCTTACAATTTAAGATCCTTTCTATTTGGCTATTTCCTGCCCAATTCCAAGCACCTTCCTACATTCTTCCAGATTCCTTCCAAACATCTTCCAAGTGCTATTTTTCTTCTGTTTAATTGACGTTAGAATCAAATTGACATTCCTCTGAGTCATTCCTGTCAGATTGGATATACGACTGCTATAATACCCCATGTCTGAAAGCAGCTGAATAGCTAACCAACGAGCATCGTAATACTCTTGACCTCTCTGTTTCGAGAAGATCTTTTCAGCTGGGATCTCTGAGATCCGAGATACGGCTTCAATTACAGCCATAAGATCCTGTACACTATTCATAACATTTTGATTTTCAGTCCGGCAATTCACATCCTGTGCCAAAATAAAAAGACCACCTTCATTTCTGAAGATGATCCTAAAATTTTCTGACGAACTCCCTACGAACCTCTCTGTCGCTCCCCAGCGAACCTATCGCCAACCTATGCTCGATATTCCTTGTAATGCGTTCTATTGCCTTACCAACTTAGCAGATTGTACGACAAACCTATCCCAACGTATGGAAAATGCTCCAGATTTTGACCACTAACTCCCATTCCGTAACCTATCTGAAGCCCCACTCCCCATCTGGATCGTTCCTTCTGGATCACAGTCTGCGTTTGATCAACGTAAATATGCTTCTGGTAAACTGAAATTTCATCCAGAGAAGGGTTGATCCCACTTACGACAGCCCTGTAAGTAGAGTCTTCATAGACCTTTTTCTGCCTATCGAGAGCCACATATAACGTATCACGAAGCCTTATTGTATCTCGAATCTCGATAAGCTCTACCTTTTCCTCTGTTTTTGTTACGTAAATTGGCTTGTATTGCGTGATCGTATCGATCTGGATCAATGTATCAACTTGCACAGTTAAGCTTTTCTCCATGCTTTTCTGTGCCTTATTATACCCACTAACGTAAGACAGGAGCATTAACAAAGCTAATACTCCTGCTAAAATCCCATATTTAAGCCTTGAACTCATACACTTTCTGATCTATTCCGAATTGAGGAAGGACGTCAAAATGCAACCACGAGACTCCGGATTCCATTCTGATCGGACATGGTAGCAGATCTGCGTGTTTTTTGATCAATGATCTTGCTTCCTCAGCAGTTATTCCTTTTACTGTGAAATCTCCGGCTTTCCCCAGAACGTGACTTGATAAGTAAGTTGTCTTCTTGTCCTTAACAAGTTCACATCGATTACACCTCAAACCTCTCTGATCCGCACCACTATGATTGCAGATCATCATCCTTTCCAGAATGTCTCGTCTTATGATCAGCAGACATTCCAGAAAGTCGGTATCAAGAAACTGCCATGCTCGCTCTCCCCATTTGGAATGAGTATGCGAGCAGACGAGTTCAGAGATCTGGAAATACTCGTGCAACTCTCTTATGATCTGATTCCTGCTCTGCTTCATGATCGATCCTCCTCGTCTTCTCCAATACTAACTTCTGTGTCTCCATGCTCAAAGGTCACTCGTTTTCCATCGGCAAGGTTCTTACCTACAATTCCCAGAGCAGCAAATCCTAACAACTCGGCTCCGGCTTTCAAAATTGATCCATCGATACTGCCAACAGGTGGGCAGAAAAATGATCCGATAAAAAGTCCAGCTGCCAAGATCAGACAAACCCAAAAAATATATTTATCTGGATGGTTCTTATTCATTTCTTTCATAGGTTTTTAAATAGAGGGAATTACCACTAAATTCCTCATAATTCCCTCTATTGAAACTTACCAAGTTACATTACTTCCTTCTCAAGTTGTATGTGCTTGAGGTTGGTTTCAAGGTATTCCTTCTCAATTTGCAATTCGCACAATTTGTACTCAAAGTAAGATTTCAACGAGTCAGTGCCGTTTAAAATTATTATTCCCATAATCGAAGTTTTTGCAGTGCAAATCAAGATTGATGCCTAAGTTTGCTACAAATTCATTGCGTTGATTGTTCTATATATGGCATCCGCTACCATATAACTTCCGGCACCGGTTGGATGGACTGCATTAGTGCCAATAACCTCAGTTTCGGATGTCCTATTATTTACCGGAGTTGTCTTGATAGGATAGCCATATTCGGCATCAAATTCTTCCATGACCGGAGAATAAACCGCATAAGAGGAATGTTTTGAAACAAGTTCTTGCAATCTTGCAGCATACTTTTGTGCTTGGCTCATAAATGTCAAACTATTGGATGTCTGCGATGCTCCGTAATTGGCAGCAAAGCCTCCATTCATTGAGCCAAGAGGAACTGAACTGATAACTACCTTACCATTTGGAAAGTCAGCATGGAATTGTGTCAAGATGCTTTCAAAAGTGCTGATTGCTGAGTCTATTCCGGCATTCGTTCCACCAAAAATGTCATTCACTCCACAATGCCATATCATTAAGTCAATACTTCCATTGCACCAATCATTTGCATAGGTCTTGAAATCTATTTTGTTAGTAGATGTGTTGAAGAACGGAGAAAAATATTCATCTGCATAAGATGTATATTGTATTGTTGAATCTCCACTTCCGGTTGTCTTTGTCAATGTGCCGGATGTGCTAATGGTCGGAACAGAAGAATTGAATGTGCAGCGGATATTACCCACACCTTCAGTCACATTGATTTCTTGAACAACGAAAACACCGCCATTTGGAGAAGTGTAGGTGTCTCCTATATATAACTGATTTACATTAGTCACATTCAATCGGAATGCTCGTTCTCCCTTACTTCCGTATGTGGCAACTTTCCATCCTCCGGTTGCTTCAAGGCTTACCGGATTAACTGAGCCTTTCTTGCGACCTACAAATGAAAAGTTTGACAATCCCAATCCGGTAGGATTAGCCGGAGTGCCATCGCCACTTGCTTCAGTCAATCTTCTCTTTAACTCTCCAACCCATTCACCGCCAGCAGTACCCGATGCTCCAATGCAAAGGACATTTCTATTAGAAGATGGTGCAGTTCGCTTGGCAATAAATCTGATAGTTGTCTGCTTTGTAGCAAGTATGGAATCAGCCTTATCTCGCACTATGACACTCAGAGTTTCACTCTTTCCGACATCTTCGTTTGTCGGAGTATATTCCCAATAGCGAGGATAAGATTTGCCCTTGCTGCATGATGCTATAATGTCATAAGACTGCACATTGGCAACATCCACAATGCTACGGAAGAACAACTGAATCTTATCTCCTACAACTGCATCAAGTTGCTGCGGAAGATATATCCTTATGCTATCTGATGAAGATGGCTGACTTGGTGTATTTGAAGAAGATACAATCCTTAATGACTCCCATATATTAGGCTGCGTGAATAACTTAGTACATAGCTCAAGATTAACCAACTGACCATTTCCGGCATCATCTGATAACTTCTTGAATCCATCTATATCTTTAAATATCATGTAGCCGATAGTCTTGCCGACAATGGTAGAATCAGCAGCAGATGTTATTACCAATGGAATGACATCCCCGTTAGACTTTCCATTCATGATGGTATAGTCGAATATAGACCACCTTGCAGATGGATCAAAGGCACGAAGAATAATGCCAGTGCTATACCTTCTCAGTCCTACAATAGTATCTCCATCCACAAATGATGGCTCAATATAGAATTCCGATATATATGGAGTATAGTCTTGGCTTGAACCACTTTTGAAACCATCTAATAAAGGCAGGTGTGCATAATCTTTGAATTGAGATGGATGAATGCTATTACTAGGAATGCTAAAGTTCTCAACCTCTTCTCGGATGCTCTCAACCTCTTCTCGGATGCTCTTCTTTAGTCCGTCAGCCTCAAAAATTAGACTAAATTCTCCCGAATTGGCAACTTGGTCGTTGGCAATATAGATTCCGTATTCAACAGCATCTGCTTCTAGCACAAAAGAGGAGCCTGTTTCTCTGACAGCAATCTGCTTAAGCATAGCGCCATCTGTGTCATAAAAGTAAAGAGTGACAAACTGCGTAGAAATAGCATTCTCTGTATTAACAAATGTGATTTTTACATTTCCGGCTTTCAACAATAGAGAATACCTAGTAGATAGTGAAGTGCCAACACCTTTCTCAACCTTAATTGTTTGAATTGCATTTCCGTATATTTCTTACGATATTTCAGCAACTTCCTTTGTTAATTTATTGACATCTTCAGACAAGTCATAATTCGACGTGATTGACATCTCCCAATCAAAAGCAATAGTGAGTTCTGATTTTAAGATGACCAAAGTTCTCTCTGTTACCTTTATTGTATCTGATGTTGCACTTGACTGATTTTGACCTATATAAGCATTTGCTATTCTTGTTCCATCTTCCAAATACAAACCATTAGAATACAAAGCCTCTGCCGTTATCACTTTAGAGGCTTCAATATGCAACTTGTATTCACAGTCTGCACCAAGATAAAATCTTGCGACTTCTTTCAGTCCACCACTTGCGTTTTCATAATGCCCCTTATAACCTCCTAACAGAGAAAGGGAATTTGATATTATTTCTGCCGATAACTCGGTGAGTTCTCGATCCGTTTCATCGATCATTTCAAGCATGGTCTGCTGCAAGACAGCTCCGGTAATCTCCTGCTTACCGTTGCTTTTGATCTTTGACTTTATTTCATCCTTCAAATTTGTAAAATCTGCCATATCCTAAAGTATTAAAAAATCCCTGTTGTAATCTTTGTTATAGTGACCATCGACTTCCGAACAGAAAGATCCTCTGATCGTCTCCAGATCGACAGTACAGAAGACTCCAGCACATTCGTCTGCAAATCTCTGGTTAAACGGCTGGATCGTGTATGATCCAGATTCGATCCCCAGATCTGACAACCTTTGCATGATGTTATTGATCGTCTCTATTCCTACGGACTGAACTTCGATCTGGTTGGATCTGTCATGTCGCAATCGATCTACATAAAAGAACGAAAATCGATATGTAAAAAGATCGCTGTCGACTGATCCTGCATGCTGACCTTGAACAAAGGCAAAAACACCGTACTTGGCTTCTGGATGTTCATTCAGTTTGAAGATGTCATTCTCGACTATCGTTTTGACAGAAGGCTGGGCAATAGCGACATTCTCAATGATCCGGATCGTTTCTAACAATGTCATACTAACCTCCTTTTCCCTCTTGCTCCACCAAGCCACAATCCGCATGATGCAGCACTTGTGAGGTTTGCTTTGATTGATCTGCAATCGTTTTCCGACAACTCTGGATAATCAGAATAATTCTTCAGCAACCATTGCTGGAGTTTGCGACACTCTGCGTCAGCTTGTTTCTGATAATTAAAGATCGTCTTCTCGATCTCGCTGAACGTTGCAGTCTGAACGTTCTCGTCTGTTGTCTTTATCACACCAGCGTTTCCGATTTTGAACTGTACTTTCGGTATCAGTTTGACAATCGTGCTATATGCTAAAAAGTATTGCAGTTTATCAATAAGATCCAGATACTTTTTTTCTGACGTTTCTGGGCTACCAACTACTTCCTTTAATCGATCTGTCAGCGAATCTCCCAGAACACCTCTTAGGCTCGTTTCCTGTGCTTCTCGGATGGAAGGCAGCAGGTAATTTCCAAAGACGTTCTCTGAAATGCTTGTCACGCTTTTTACAAATGACTCGCTTGTCAATAATACTTCTGCCATATCCTCTTAGTTTACTACGGTTTCTTTTGATCCTTCATCCATATTGAATGGTACAAACGTTACAACTTCAGTTCCAAAGATCTTCTCCAACGCTTCTGCAATATCCTTCTGGATCGGCTGTACCATTGTTCTGTTGAATAGCTTGAATGACGCTTCGTATTCCTCACTCGAAAATCCCAGATTGTCTGTTGGAATACCAAACAAGTTCGGATTTGCTCTGAAGGCTGTAAAGATCTGCTGCCTTGCTCGCTTCTCCAGACTATTATATTTCTCGCCAAAATCTTCGACTGCGACCTGCTCGATTGTCATTGCGTTCTCTTTAGAATCATTCCACGAGAATCCAACACGACCAGCATTGCTTGATCCGGTAAATTTCTCAGTAAACAGCTTTTCGATCTCGTCTTTGACGGTGTCTTCTGGTATTCCGTTATTGAAGTTGACAATTATATTACCAGCGAAATTGTTTTCCAGAGCGTTCAAATGGAAATCATCGATCCTGCGTTCCATTTCACAAGCCTTAACAGAAGCCGAATATACGGATGAAGGGTATGTATGCTTGCTGGTATTTGTAACGAAAAGGATAGACGAAAGATGCCTTTTTCGAGCTTCTTCGTCCATAGTCTTCCAATCAAGCGTTGGATCAAAGGCAGGATAAATGAGAACCCTGTCTTTTCTTACGTTCTTTTTGCCCCAATCCTCAGAGTAGAAGAAGACGTCTCTTTCCTTGTTTGTACGGACGTAATTCAACGGCATGTAGTAAACTTCGGCAGGTGTTCCGTCTATTGATCGAATGACTTGAAAGGCAAAACCACCATAGCGAGCATCATCCTCAGCTATTGATCTTATCACTTCCGATCCGGACTGTCTTCTATTGAGTTTTGTTCCATTGAAGATCGGAAACTTACAAACTATATCGTTACCACAAACATAGTCTACCAATCCATTGATACAGGTCTTCAATGTCGGCACCTCGTCATACAACATGTCAAGATAATCCGGATAATTATTACCATTACCCCAGATTACATAATCCATTGATCCTGTGTTCACCTTCTCTGTCGGCTTTACTATCGATTCTTCGATTGTTCGATTGATCGCAGCAAACCTAACTGACATCGGTTTATTTTCCATATTGCTCATATTCAACAAACTTTACATATTCCTCATGTTCCTGTCGTTCCCATAGAACAACCATTATACCTTCAGACATCACGTCTCCGTTCTCGGCAGTCAAAAGATATTCGTACTCTCCGCTTGCTATTTCCTCTGGAAGATCGATCTGGAAGTTGTAATACAACCAGCTACCGCCAAGATCCGTCAGATTTGTTGCGTAAATCGCCTTATCTGCTTGCGAAATCTTCAAATGGTATCTCAGTCCATTTTGACGATGAAAGCTTCTTGGAAGGCTTATTATCTGCGTGTCGCCTGTATTGCTTACGTAAACCATTTCTTCTTTTCGTTATATATAAAATCCAGCAACTTCGTTACTACAAAAAAAATCCAGACTGTGGGTTTCAGTCTGGATCATGAATAAAGATGGAGGACTACGTTACCCAATGAGGGCATCTACGATTGAAGGTTCGATCTCATACGGATATGATCTTGCATTATCCTGCAATGTGATCGAATATCCATTCCTGTCGGCTCTGGCTGTACCAGACTGCACGTCTCCGGCTGTTGCTGTTACAGGCTCGTCATATCCGAAATACCAATAGCAGCCGTTGTTATCCTTGATGATAACAGCAAGCTCTCCGAGCGACAGAGCAGCAATCTCGATTCTCTTTGTTGTCTCCATTCGATTGAATACGAGGTTGATGTCTGTTGACACATACGTTGTACCGTTCTGGAGGTTCTTATTGAGAGTCGATGTGAACTGCGATGTTTCTTTTCGGAATGAGTATGCCTTGAACTTTCCTGCTGCTGCAATTTCAGAGATCTTGTCTCCGGTCACAGTTACTTTTGTGACGTCAGAATGATTGGCGATGTATGCTTCTGCTATACCACCCATAGATGGAGAGCAATCCTTAAGAATACCGCCTAATGTCTGTGTGCATGTCATACTAATTCAATTTAATGGTTTGTCAAAAAAGGGCGGGCAGTAATACCCACCCTTATTCGGTTCTGATCTCAGTCTTACTCTGTGACTGTTGCAAGGACAACCTCGTCTGGGAAGGCAACCTGTGTACCTGCGTTCCACTTTGCCTTGAGGTCGAACATGTCGTCCTTATCCTCGTACCAGATCTTAAGCAGCTCCTTGTTATCCATAAGGTCTGTTCCGAAGAAAAGCTCCTGTGGATGTGCTGCAACGATCTTACCAGCACCCTCGAGACCATCTATGCTTACAACCTTGATGTTGGTTGCTGGGAATGGGAACTCCTCTGGCATCTCACCACTACCTGCTGAGTAATGATAGTAGTTCTTCTCCACGAGTTCAAGCATGAAGTTAAGGAACATGTCTGGAGCGACATACACCTCAGCACCCTTCTTCAGAGTAGCTGCTGGGATCTTCTTAATGACAGCCTTGATAGCTTCATAAGCAGAAGCACCAGAAACTGAAAGTTTAACTGAAGTTGCTTCTCCGTTGATGATCTTCAAGAGACCGTCGAAGTGCTGAAGATCAGCATCGAGTGACGATTCGTCACCCTGCCATACAGCCTTCTCCATTTTGTTGTCGATCTTTGTTACGATGTCTTCTGCGACCTCCTGCTCGAAAGGAAGTTTCTCCTTACCGGCACCGATCTCAACAAGGTGCTCTGCGTACTTGCCAAGAAGGGTATCTGGGCAAATGCTCATATTAACCTTGATCATTCCGGTTTTGATCACACGCTGAGACAGCGTTGATGATCCCTGTGGATTGAAACCGCAACCCTTACCCTCTTGGAAGGTAGGATCAGTCGACAAGTAGTTCAAAGCAGCCGTTGTCTTGATACCAAGCTGCTTTCCAATTCTGTTGATGGTCTTGCCACCGAGCACCATCTTTCTGAGAAGTGAAGCTTGGTTCTGTTCTACATAATCTGGAAGACCTGTTACAAGAAAATTCTCTGCCATAACTAAAACTGTTTAATGTTTTTCTTAATATATAAAATACCGTCCTGCTGTTACATTTTTAAGCTTCGCAGATCTTGCGAAGATTGTCAAGCCCTTTGTTTCCGGTGGTCTCGGTTGT
>JAEIGA010003025.1_pt1 | contig 26486 bp, 22 predicted proteins | sample 9270691 | NCBI WGS metagenome assembly JAEIGA01 (sample SAMN17057246, study PRJNA624740) | gut metagenome | biome: biome; isolation source: fecal sample | host: Bos grunniens | place: China: Xizang | collected 2019 | reverse complement strand
AGGGGATATCCTACTACATCCCAGCGAGTCTTGCAAGGCGAATTGAATTTTTGTAATTTTTTAGGTCTTTATATCGACCAAAAATTAAATTCGTTCTCCCTTGCAAGTCTCCCCTAAATTTCAAATATTACTCCACGTATTTCGGGCTGTAGTTTGGCTACCCCGTCGAAAGAAAAAAATACAAAGGAGTAAAAAAATGAAAAGTAAAAAGGATTATTCGATTTTAAGACAACCGATTAGCGAAGAGAACATTACTCGCATAGCTGAGTTAATTGTTCTTAGAGCTATAAAAACTCACTGTGGTTATGACCACAAATTTGACAAACTTTATAAAGGTCTGCTTTGCGATATGTTTGATAAAGGAAAAGATGCGTTCACTTTCTCTGATGCTTACGACTTAGTTCAAGACGTTAATATCTTTCTTTTAAGCCATGTTGGAAGACTTGCTGATGAAGTTCTTTACCACGATAAAAAAGGCTATCCTATCACTATTTGCAAGGCGTGTTTTAAGATTGTTGACCACTATACTTGGATACAAACTAGAGATTCTAGAGTTTACTGCGAATTAGATGAAACAATCGAATATAACACTGTACCTGAAGTGTTCTACGACACTGAAGAAGCTTATGAAAACATTGACAATTTAATCAAGGCTATGGAGCTAAGCACTGGTGAAGAAGAAACATTAAGGCTTCTATATAACGGCATCAATGCACACGAAATAGCTACTAAATTAGATATATGTTTTCAGACCGTATACCTTCGTAGAAAGCGTATGCAAAACAAATATTTACAATTAAAAATTCAAGGAGGAATTTGACGTTAGCAAAAATAGCAAGCTTATAAAGAGTTGCATTTGAACGGGCGAAATACGATACCTATATGGTCGTACTACGCATTTTTCTCTCAATAAGGAGAAAATATGGAGAAAACAAACAAAAACAATTTAAACACAGTGCTTGAAGCACTAAAAACGATGTTCGTGTCTAAGGAGGATTTGATTAGTCTATTAGATAAAAAACCGAAAGACCATTCACTTCCTCCAAAAATCATGAAATCAGAAGAATTAAAATTTACAAAAAGGGAGTTTGAAAAAATGCCAAAGACATTTAAGAAAGAATTTAGAACAGATGGATGCACTGCAAGAGTGTACAAGAAAAGATTTAGCAAGTATACATACGGCTACGAGATTAGATATAGACGCAACGGCTATAATGTTTATGCTTCCGGTAGAAACCTAGAAGAAGCTAAGCAAAAGTTTATAGAGCAATTAGCTGTGGCAACTAAGGTTGAAAAGAAAACAAAACAACCTACTGTCCCTACTACTTTTCACTCGTTTACAATGTATCACTTTGAGAATTTTAGAAAAAGAAAGGTTACAGAAAAAACTTATCAAAACGATTTATTGAGATATAAAAAGTATTTACAATCAAGATTTGAAGAAAAGCCTTTATTTAAGATTTCATCCTTAGAGTGTCAAGAAATAATTGATGAGATAGTTAATGCAGAAAAATATAAAACTGCTGAGGAAATATTCTCATTGATGTCTATAATTTTCAAAGCAGCTATGGCGCATGGAATTATAAACAAAAATCCGTTAGCAATAGTTTATCACGAAAAACACGAAAGAAAACATGGCAAATCTTTAACAAAAAAAGAAGAAAACAGGCTGCTTGAATCTACGGCTGGAACAGAATATCAACTTATGTTTGCACTTGCTTTATATACAGGTATGAGACCAAACGAGTTTGAAACAGCAAAACGTGAGGGCAAATTTATAGTGGCAAGAAATAGCAAACGAAAAGGAGGTAAAATTGAGTATAAAAAGATACCAATTACCCCTATGCTAAAGCCATATATGGAAGGTGTTGAAGAAATATCTTTCTATAAAGCATACACTCTACGCGAAAAGATAAAGGAAATTCTACCAAATCATATTCTCTATGATTTAAGAACAACTTTCTATTCACGTTGCATTGAATGTGGTGTATCCGATGTTGCTCAAAAACTTTTTGTTGGTCACTCTCTTGGCGAACTTGGTAATGCTTATACTGATGTGTCAGATGAGTATTTACTAAAAGAAGGCAATAAATTAAAGTATTAAAAATTTGAAAAAGCAGAGATTTTTATCTCTGCTTTTTGTTTTTATCAACAACTTATAACATTTTTGGACATGTAAAACAATCTCCGACACAATCAACTAAATCAAACGAATTTGGCTTTCTAATTAATCCTACGTATTCAATATTATTTCTGCGACAAAAAGAAACTATCTTTTTGCGTGTTTTACATGGCATTTTATTGCCCAAATAAACTTTCTTTATTTTGAAAAAAGATATCGGATTTTGAGCAATTTGCCTATCATATAAAATCAAGCGCCACTCACATTGATCTATCCAATGAGCACTTTTTCTAAGTAACCCATTATAATAAATTTGCCATAAATCTTCTTGAGAAGGCGATTTGTCGAAATTTTTTACTAAAGGAAAAAAATCATTTCTGGCCTGACTATATATAACAGGAAAAATATTATTATATAATTCTATCCCTCGTTTTTTAGAAGTATCGATTTCATATTCTATACAAAATCCTTTATTATTATCAGCATAGGCAGAACTCCACATCCTATTCAAATAAGGAGAAGTAGAAAAACAAGAAATCTTAAACCTTGAAAGAATTTTTTCAAACTCTTCAAATTCTTTCTGTATTGCACTAAAAATTGCAGGCATCCACTCTTCGCCAGCTAAAACTTTATTAAACACATGTCTTATAAAAATTTCTACTTGCATCTTTTGTACTTCATCCTGCAAATCAGCAGTAGCCTTCATACATTTTTCAATCGTGCTATGTTTATAAAGTTTTAATGACAAAGCATAAATAATATCATTAATATTTTCCGATTCAATTCCTACATTAAAGTAGTCACAATACTTTTTTACTCTATCTGTTAAAAATTTATTCCAATCCAAATCTACAGCACAATCAAAGCAATCGTCAAAGTTCTTTGCATCTTGAAGAAATATCGTGTTGTTAACTAGTGCTTCAAACGAGTAATTGTGATACTTTTTCTCTTCCTTAACATATTTCGTGGTGTTTGGATAATATTTAAAAAAACATTTGTGTGGGGTTTTATGTGCACTGAAAGAAAAGTTATCCAACCCCATTTTTTCAACTTCAGATAAAGAATATGCTTTGCCATCAATGATACAATTATTATTCAAATCAATCATTTGCCTATACATTTTTTTCCCAGTCAATACCAAAGTAATCTAACATTGCCTTATAAGTATCTTGCCCATCAAGGCATGTTTCTATTAGGAAACCTTGCTCGTTATCCCATTCTTTTAACCCGCGATAGTAATACATTTTTTTATTATCTAAAATAATAAAAGGCACAATATTAAATCTTAAGCATTCTTTAAAACAAATAAGTCTTCCTACTCTCCCATTGCCATCTTGGAAGGGATGAATTTTTTCAAAATCGCGATGAAATTTAATTATCTCCTTAATATCCACATCTTTTTTTGAATAATTTGCAAGAAGTTTCTTTATTTCACTTTCCACTTTAGCTGGAGCAGTTGTTGCCTCACCACCAACAACATTTGGTCGAGACTTATAATCTCCGACATTAAACCATGATAAATATGAATCCTTTGTCCCTGTTTTTAATTTTTTGTGCAATGTCTTAATGATCTCTTCCGTTAGTGGTTCTTCAGCACAATCTATAACATAATCAATGGCACGAAAGTGATTAGCTGTTTCTAAAATATCATCCACAGGAACGCCATCACCAGTATCTATTGTGTTAGTTTCAAAAATTAATCTAGTCTGATCTTCAGTAAGCTTACTTCCCTCTATATGATTAGAGTTATATGTTAATTTAATTTGCGTTTCATGATACAAACCACCACTAATTTTCGCAAACTTTTCATCCCTTAAAACCTGCAATACCTTATTATCGGAAACTTCAATGCAAATATCTTCTTTTTTGCATCCAAAAAACTCGCATAAGCGCATAACAACGTTTTCTGCAATCTTTTCCCCTTTACCTATTTTTGCTATGGTACGCGAAGAGATTCCAAGTTTTGATGTTAACTCAGACTTGTTAATCCCTTTTTCTTTAAGCAATTTGTTTAAACCTTCATATAAAAACATATAACACTCCTTAAATCTTTACTTATTATAGCACAAAAAATGCAAAAAGTAAAGATCCTTTATGAAATACTTAATAAAAAGTAAAGATCTTTTATTAAAAATTAGGACTGATGGATTTTATGCCACCAGTCCTTTTGTTGTTTTACATCTTAAACAACAACTCTTTTTATAAATCCAACTGCGTTATCGCATTTTTTATTTCCATAACATTTTTAAACCTTTTTGATTTGTCAGGATTAAGCCCTTTTTCAACAAACCTGAAAAGACTTTTGTTTTTTATTTTGTCAAGATTTATTTTTCCTGTCAAAACATAAGCAACAAGCCTTGTTAATGCATACGTTTCATGTTCAATAGAATAATTTTTAAATCCCTCAATTGCAAGTGCAGGGTCATTAAAATATCCCTTAAGATCAGTATTTTCACTTGTCAAATTGCTTTCAGGTATTTTAACTAAACCAAAGTCTGAAATTTTTACAACCAATGCATCCTCATATATTTTTATTAAAACATTCTTGGGGCTTATATCCCTATGTAAAATTTGTTTAGAATGTAAGTAGTTAAATGCTCTTAATATTTGATAAACAATGTTTTTGCGTTGTTCTATTGATAATTTATCATTGTTTATTTTTATATATTCATCAAGTGTATTATCCATATATTCCATAATATATTGATTTTTTAACGTATTATATGAATAAACTTGAAGAATATAAGGCGAACTTAATTTCTTCATGGTTTCAAATTCTTGTCTAAAACGCTGAATTTCTTTTTCATTTAAGTCCTTATGAGCTTTTTTTACTGCAAACTTTTTCTCATAATATTTATCATCATAAATAAAAACATCAGCGTAGGAACCGCTCCCCTTATGATTAAGAGGATAAACCAAGTCAGGGTTTGCTTGAGTGCTTATAGAATTTGAAAAACAAAAAATTGGCATGGTATAATACAACTCAATTTCATCAAAAAACTTTGGAATTGTACTACCATATGTTGTTGACAAAAACTCTTTACATTTTTGAATCAGTTTTTTATTATACTCGTCATAATCACAACCATAGTCGGTATTTTTTAATATTCGTATTAATCTATCGCCCCATTCAATTGCTTTTATCAAAGCACGGCTTGGATCTGCCCAAAAATAACTTTCCGAATCTCCTGTTGGAAGTCTTTGATTCATACATTCAAAACCTGATGTTAAAGAGGCATGTATAGAAGAAAATATAATCGTGAGTTTATCATTTTGTAGATGCTCCTTATATAAACCTTCGTATTCATTGCTTAATAAATCATCACGACTCAACTCTCTAATAAATCTTTCTATAGAATTATCCAAATAAGACATTTTGCCTCCTTTGATTTTTCATAAGTCTTAATTAAACTGCGTTTATATACACTTTTTAACAAAAATCTTATAAAGCATTATACCATATATCACCAAATTTTTCAATCGGTTATGATTTTGATAGCAAAAAAGACATAAAAATCTGACATTATTACGACAAATTTGCCCACACAAATTGCCAATTTAAAAAATAATAACCCATAAAACATTAGAGAACTTCTAACGATTCATGGGTTGTGCTTTTAATGGAACTCGGATTGGAACTCGACAAAATAAGGAATAAAACTGCTTAAAATAGCTCGACAAGGGGTATAAAATGCAAAAAATCGGTCATTTTTGACCGATTTTTGCTTGATTTTGGTGACCCCTACGGGAATCGAACCCATGTTACCACCGTGAAAGGGTGGTGTCTTAACCGCTTGACCAAGGGGCCTTATATTTCGGCAATTGCTTGCCTTTATGTAAACCGACTGCTCGCCGTTTTGTATACTGGTAGCGGCGGTCAGATTCGAACCAACGACCTGCCGGGTATGAACCGGCCGCTCTAACCAGCTAAGCTACGCCGCCATATCGCACGCGACAAAATCATCTATCGACAAATGCTAGTGTATTATACCCAAAAAAATAAATCTTGTCAAATACTTTTCTACACTTTTTTAAAAAAAAATTTACAAAATTCAAAAAAATTTTTATTGCATGCTTTTTACAGTAAAAACATAATAATTTTGAGGCATTTTACCATAAAACAACTACACTTTTATTTTTAGCCCACAAAAAATATATTCAATTTGGTTTTCAATGAGTATTTCTTCCTTGCTTTTATTAAACTTTTTACTTAAAGAATAAATAGTATCGTTTGGCAAAACTTCGTAAAGCTCACATTCTTCCTTTTCAATAAAAAGTAACTGCCCACACCTAACTTCTTCTTTTAAGCAATTTTCCTTAATAAGTTTGAAAAGACATGCATTAAATTTATTAGCAATCGAATAAAGCACATCGCCCTTTTGAATACGATAAAAAAACTTTTCCATAAGGCTATTATATTTACAAAAAAAGTCGAATAGAATAAGTTAGACAAGTTTTTTGGGGGCAAAACGTATGAGAAAGTTTTTTAAAACGGTAGCAATAGTAACCGTATTTTCCATAAGCGAAAAGTTTTTAGGGTTTTTATATAGAATTTTTCTTTCACGAACAATAGGCACCGAAGGTTTGGGCTTATTCCAAGTAGCACTATCAGTTTTTGGGCTAATCTTTACCCTGTCCTGTTCTGGGACGCCAATAACGGTATCACGAATTATGACAAAATACCGAGCGCAAGGTCAAAGTGAAAGCGTTCAAAAAATTATAACGGCAGGGCTATGCTTTACTCTAATGACCGTTGTGCCAATCTGCCTAATTTTTATTTTGTTTGGAAAATACTTTAATTTTTTATTTGCCGACCCTAGATGCCTGCAAATCTTTATGATACTTTTGCCTGGCCTTATATTCACTTCTATATACTCTGTGTTAAGGGGTGTGTTTTGGGGGGATAAAGACTTTTTACCATACAGCATAATAGAACTATTAGAAGAAATTTGCATGATTATTATCGGCATAATACTCATAAGCAAGGTAACCGATATATATGAAGGCGCAAAGCGCGCAGGCATAGCCGTTTTAATTTCTTACTTATTTTCTTTTACTTTGGCAAGCATTGTTTTCTTTGCTAGAAAACACAAGTTCAAAAACCCAAAAAGCCAGTTTAAGCCACTTCTAACTTCAGCCCTACCGATAACGGCAATGCGAACGGCAAGTTCGTTTACAACCTCTTTAATTTCAATTATACTCCCCCTACGGCTAATCGCATCGGGCATGACACAAAGTGGTGCGATGTCAGCCTATGGCTACGCGATGGGGCAAGCACTACCACTATTATTTATTCCAACGACCTTAATAGGTTCTTTTACTCTAGTTTTAGTGCCCGAAATTTCCGAAAACTTTTATAAAAAGAAGCACTTTTACCTTAAGCGCGACCTTGAAAAGTCAATTAAGTTCACAACTTTTTTGACATGTTTTTTTATTCCTATCTTTTTAGTGTGTGGGAAAGAAATCGGCGTTATTATATTCAGTAGCCAAGAATGTGGATTTTATTTATCTGCATCTGCATTTTTAATTATACTCATTAGTTTATCAAGCATTACTACTAGCAGTTTAAACTCTATGGGTTTAGAAAATAAAACGCTAATCTATTACCTAATAGGTGGAATAGCAATGCTAGTTTGCATATGGTTTTTGCCTAGTATTTTTGGTATTTATTCTTTGCTTATCGGTTTTTTTGCAATTTACGGAATAACAAGCATATTAAACCTAATTTTAATAAACAAAACTTGCAAAGAAAAACCTAAATACCTAAAATTTTTAGCAGAATGCCTAATATTGACCTTACCTACTGCACTTTTCGGCTTATTACTAGAAAAACTATTAATTAACCTTTTAGGCTCGTTTTTTACATTGTTAGCATGCAGTATGCTGATGGTTATTTTCAATATTTTACTATGTATAGGTTTCAACCTGATTTCAGGCGAATATATAGTAAATAAAGTAAAAACAACATTATCAAACACAAAAAAACAAAAAAAGCAAGTGGCGAATTAGCCCTTGCTTTTTAGTTTATTTTAGTTTCTACACAATCAACTTGTTTTTATAATCCTTATCCACACCATAAAAAGCCTACATAAATGGTGCAAAAATTTGCATAAATCCTACAAATGCCCTATAAATAAAAGAATTTCTAAACTTGTTCTTTTCGGTTATAAGCCTACTCTTTTCAATAGTGAGATTAAAGTCGGTTAAAGCATCATTCATAACATTTTTATCATCGGTATAAACAGCGCATTCAAACTGCTGATAAAAACTTCTTAAATCCATGTTAACCGAGCCAATGGCCACACTATCATCTACAAGTAAAAGTTTTGCGTGCACAAAAGAATCTTTCATACAATACACCTTTACTCCATAATCAATCAGCCTTTCTGCATTGCTTCTTGTAACACCATAAACAAAAGGCTTGTCTGGATTTTCAGGAAGAATAATAACAACTTCTACACCTGAAACGGCCTTTCTAATTAAAAGATTAGCAATGGCATCATCAATAATAAAATATGGTGTCATTATATAAATGCGCGAAGTTGCACTAGCAATCATGTTTTCGTACACACCTTTGCAGATTGGCAAGGTATAATCGGGCCCGTCAGCATAAGGCACAACGCAATACTGGTTAATATAATCATCAAATTTCCCTAAAAAGATAGCGTAGTCTTCGGCTTTTTTATTAATAAATTCCCACTGCCTTAAAAACATTAGAGTAAAAGTATCAACGGCACTTCCATCAAGTCTAACACCTACATCTTTCCAGTATCCATATAATTGCTTTTGGTTAATATATTCATCTGCAAGGTTACAACCACCAGTGTATGCCGTTTTGCCATCGACAATAATTAATTTTCTATGGTCGCGATAGTTTATCATAAAAGAAAATATAAAGCGCATTTTGTTAAATGGGCAAATTTCTATCCCCAAATTTTGCATTTGCCTTATTGTTTGTTTTGAAAAAGCCTTTCTGCTCCCAAAATCATCGTAAATTATTCTAACTATCACACCTTGACTCACTTTTTCTTTCAAAATACTCAATATTTCATCTAAAAGCTTACCATCGGAAACAATAAAAAACTCTAAAAAAATAAAACTTTTTGCTTGCTTTAACCTTGAAATTATATCTCGAAAAAAACTTTCGCCACTACTAAAATATTGCAGTTTGTTATTAGTATAACTACTAAAATCGCCTGACTTGTATAAGAAATTGCAGTCGTTTTGAACGGCTTTGTTTTGGCTTTTTGATTTTTGCAGGTTGTTGTATTTAACAGAGTTTTCAAAAATAGCCTTGTATCTTTTTCTTGACCTAAAAAACAAAATCCTTTCATCGCTCAACAAATAAAAAATGTAAGCAAAAGGAAAAAATAAAAGCAAAAATATAATCCACACGGCTTTACTGTGGCTATTTTTGCTTGAAGATAGACAATATATGCAAGTTATTAAACTAATTATAAAAGACCCTAAAAAAGATATTTTATAAGACAGGGTAAAAACAAGTTTTAGCGCAATAAAAACCCCAACTTGAAGGGCAAGAATACTTAAAAATATAAAAGTTTTGATTATGTTTACATTGTTCTTTTTCATTTAATACTATCCCTAAATGTACACCAAAAGTTTTGGTTTATATAGATAATATTATACGCAAAAAAATAAACTTAATATAAACTTAATCTGCCTTTTCTTTTACACCCTTTTCTTTTACACCTTCATTCTTTGAAACTTGTTTCTTAACCCTTAAAATAATAGGATAAAAGACAAAAAGTAGCGCGTAGTTAAATAAACTATTCCAAATTTGACCTTGAACAAATAAACGCGTTACTAAATATGCAGTAAACGGAACCTTTCGGTTGTTATATAAAAGCCAAAACGCAGTAGTGTTAATGGCAACAGTGCAAAGTGCAAAGGTTAATAGTGCAACAAGTAAAATCTTTATGTAAACACCAAACTTATTTTTGATATAAAACCCGTTCATTATAAGCCCTGAAATTAAAGCCACAAACCCCATGCTTAATCCTATCCAAGGCATGTACATAAACCCACCAGAATTATACAAAAAGCCAACCAAATCGCCCAAAAAACAAGCCACAAACCCGAATAACGGACCAATAAGCATACCTATAATGGCAGAGAAACATATGGTTAGCGAAAATTGAGTGTCTGCAAGCTTGAACTCAAAGAACATATTGCAAACAACAGAAAGTGCAGTTAAAACTGCAACGTAAGCAATTTTTTGCGTAGAAGTTCTTTGCATTAACAAATCTGAAAACAACAACCTTTTAATTTTAGACATAAAAAAATCTCCCAAAACATTTTTAGAGAGACCGATACAATTATTACAAAACTTTTGTAAAAAATAATAGCGGACGCGCAAAGATACCGCAGGAATATTCCTTTCGTTTGCAAACGACATCCCATTTTGCAACACTTTACGCATCTTTACTACTCTATGTTTTTATAATAACCTAATTACTTACTAAAGTCAAGCATATCGCATAAAAAACCACCTTTAATACATACTACCAGTATGTTAGTAACATTTATAAGAACAATTATAATAATTATAACCCTAATGGTGCTAATGCGCTTTATGGGAAAACGCGAAATAGGCGAAATGCAACCATATGAATTTATAATAACGCTAATAATTGCTGACCTTGCATGTATTCCTATGGCGGACGTTTCTATACCGTTAAGCTATGGCATAATAGCCATTTTAGCACTTTTTTTGTTGCACCAGGTTTTAACTTTATTAGAGCAAGGTGGCAATATTATAAGGCAAATAATTTCAGGCAAACCCAGCCTTGTAATAACCAAAAACGGTATTGATATAAAAGAACTTAAAAAAAATAACCTTGGCATAAGCGACCTAATAGAAAGCATGCGAAATCTAGGCTACTTTTCTTTAGACGACCTATCTTACGCCATTTACGAAGCTAGTGGCAACCTTTCAGGGCTACCTAACCCTGATAGGCAAAACCAAAACTCTTCTCTGCCAATGCTTATTGTTGATAATGGTAAGCCTAGCAAAAACAACCTTAAACTAATGGACTCTTCTATTGATGAGCTAAACGGCTTCTTATCTAAAAACAATTGCAATATAAAAAGCGTGGAAGTATTAACTATTGATGGCAACGGAAGAAGTTACCTAAAAGAAAAGGGCAAAAAATACCAAATTTTGAAGTTTGACCTAAAGGAGAATATTAAATGGTAAAAACTACAATTTCAATTATAGCAGTTATATGCCTTTTAGTTACCTTTTCTGTTTACGAACAACTTTTTGTTAGCAAGCAATTTGATGAATTCCACGGCGTTTTGCAAACTTTATACGTTAAAATAGAAGATAACACTGCAAGTAGTGATGACGTTTACGCCGTGCAAAAAAACTGGCTTGATAAAAAACGATTTTTGCACGCTTTTATTCCACATAACGAAATTAAAGAAATTGACCTTTGGCTATCAGAAGCAGTAACTCTCGTTGGCAATAAAAAGTGGGAAGACGCGCTATCAAAAATAGAAGTGCTGATAGAACTTTCAGAACAAATCCCCAAAACCTTTTCTTTAACCTTTGAAAACATTTTCTAAATAGTTTTTAACAAAAAAATCGCCCTTTTTTAAGAGCGATTTTTGATTTTTTTGTCTTGTAACTACTTAATCTTTATATGCTTATTGTTTAATGCTTTTTTATTACAACAAACTCACTACAACAGGTTTTACAATAGAAGTTATAAAGTCATAACCTTCTTTAGTAAAATGGCCACCATCAATGGTGTAATTTTCGTATAACTCACCAGTAGTTAGGTCGGTTAGTGGGGTGTATAAGTCCACGAAAGTAAAGTTGTACTTTTCAGCATACTTTTCTATTTTTACGTTGTTATAACAAGCAAGTTGGTTTTTTCTGCCCCATTCTTTACTCATTGCAGTAAGTGATAATAAAACTACTTTTGTGCTTGGTAAATTTTCTTTTAATTTTATTAAAATATTTTCATAATTATCAAACATGGTATCCATATTATTTGCGCCAATAAGCATTACTACAACTTTTGGCTTTATATCAAATAAAGATACTTTTAATCTTTCTTCCACCCCGAAAGTTGTATCTCCACCTATTCCCCTATTCGTAACGGTATATTCAGGGTAATACGACTTAACGTCATAGGCATCGGTTAAACTGTCACCGATAAAAGCAATGTCTGTTTGATTATCGCCAAGGATAAGGTTTTCACTTTCATACAGCTGAATTTTATTATCATAATATTCACGCACTTGCCTTGCCCATTCTTCTTGAGCTTTTTTATCAGGCAATATCTTAAAGAAATAAACACATGCAAAAATAATTGCTAAAGCTATGGCAATGGCACCTATACTAATTACTATTTTTTTATTTTTGCTATTCATTATTTGCCCCTTGCTTTATTAAATAATTTAAACAACCAAACAATTATTTAGGTTGTTTTGAAAACTTGCACCCACAATAGTTTTGGCGATACAAGTCGTTTTGTTTGCTTAATTCAATGCTTCTTAAATATCCACCTTGCTTTTTAAAGTCAGTGCATAGATAATTAACGCCTAACTTTTGTTGCAACTTTATACCTATCTCGTTTATAAGCGTTGCATTCTTAAGTGGGCTAACGGTAAGCGTTGTTGCAAAATAGCTACAACTCCTTTCTTTAGCCATTACAGCCGTTTTCTCTAGTCTTAACTCAAAGCACTTTGCGCAACGAGAAGCCCCTTCAGGCTGGTCTTCTAACCCTTTAATTGCATTAAGATATTCATCTTGCAAAAAGCCTTCTTTAATAAAGTCTACACCCACTAATTTGCAGTATTTTTCTTGCTCACTGCTCCTATGTTCATATTCTTCTATGGTGTCTAGATTTGGGTTATAGTAGTAAACTGTAATGTCAAAATATGGTTTAAGCCTTTCAATGCAAGCAGTTGAACACGGTGCGCAACATGAATGAAGAAGAAGTTTTTCTTTTTTATTTAGTTTTGAAATTTGCTCTTGCATGAGCCTATCAAAATTAACTTTATTCATTATAATTGTTGTTTGCTTATATTATCCCCTTCTAATTTTACAAAGTATGCATTACCACCTGCCGAAATGGTTTTAGAAAACTTGCCGTCAACAAACTCAATTGCACAATTATTTTCCACGCAATAACAACTATCAATAACACCTGATTTTAGTGCGATAGTAAAATCTTCTTCCCTATCGTCAAAGTGTGGGCACATGCAACCATCAATAAGTCCCAAACCCTTTTTAAGCACGTAGTCAGAACTTTGTCCACGCATAATTTCATAGTCGGTGTACATATCCTTAAACCAACAAATTGCGCCGGCTGAAAGCCCACAAATTATTTTGCCTTGATTATATGCTTCAATAATGTATTTATCAACACCAAACTCTCTCCATTTTTCAAGCATATACACGGTATCTCCGCCGCCTATATAAATGCAGTCTGCCATTTCAATCTTGCCTTTAATCTTTTCAAGATCCATTTCGCCATAGACCATAAGCGCCACTTCGGCCTTAATATCGAACACTGAAGTATAAGTCTTTCTAAAGCTGTTAAAGTAAGGCATACTATCGTGTGAAGCCGTGCCGATAAATAGCGCGTTCGCCCTTTTTTCGCCAGCATGCTCTTTAGCAAGGGTGGCAACGTATCTATCTATTTCCAAAGTGGTTTTGTTTTTAATTTCACCACCACCTATAGCAATTAGTCGTTTAGTCATAAGTATACACCTTTAATGTTTATTCTTGTAAAAAAGGTTAGACCAGTGTCTAACCTTCAATAATTTTCTTTGCGTTAAGGTTAAAAATCAAATCCTTAATCTCTTTGCCGTATTTTAATTCAACGCACGTTTTTGCGCGTTTCATTTTGTTTTTTCTAAAATGGTGAATATCACTTGCGATAAAATCTACTAATCCTTTTCTTAATAGTTTTTTAGCAAAGGCTTTTGATTTACCAAGACTTAACCCAACCACGCTATTTGCATTAACTTGAATATATCCACCTAATTCTTTTATTTCTTCAACGTCGTTTATGGTCAAGTTTTCATACCTCTCGGCATGGGCAATTATTGGCTTATAACCTAACCTGATCAATTCATAAACCACTTCGGTTATATCCATTTTTGTATCGTAATCAAATTCTATTAAGATATACTTACTACCATTCAAACTTAAAAAATCGTGTTGTTCAATTTTCTTTTTGTAGCGCCTGTCAATGTATACTTCTTGCCCCAAATATAAGTCTATATTATAATCTTTTTGCTTTATAATTTGCTTAAACTCTTCAAAGTAATCTATAGTTTGTTCAAGAGTTAGTTTAGTAGTGCTGTTATAATGGGGAGTTAATATAATGGCAGTTATTCCTTGTTCAATACCCTTTTTTAACATTGAAAGCGATGTTTCTAAATCTTTACTACCATCGTCAATGGGTAGTATATGAGCATGAATGTCTATCATATATTAATTATCTTCATCATAGTATCTTGCATCGCGTTGATACTTGTAATAACTACCATATCCGTAGAAATCTTTATCTTTTTTCTTATCGTACATGGTAAATACAGAGCCTAAAATGTTTGCGCCGTTCTTTCTTAATTCCTTAACTGCTTCTGCCACTTGCTTTTTGGTTGTTGATGCATGTGCTACCATGAATAGTACGCCATCTGAAACCTTTGAAATGTGAATATAGTCTGAAACTAGTAAAATAGGTGCGCAATCTAATAATACGTAATCGTACTTTTCTTTAAGTTCAGCAATAAGCGCTTTAAACTTGTCCGAAACTAAAATTAAAGCTGGATTATGAACTTCTGAACCACGAGTAATAACGTCAACGTTTTTATAACCACTATCTTTAGTTATATCTTCTAAAGTTGCATTACCCAAAAAATAATCGGAAATACCCGTTTCTTTACTTATCCCAAATAGCCTATGTAGTCTTGATCTACGGAAGTCTAAATCCACAACAATAACCTTTTTATCAGTCAAGCCCAGGCTTACCGCCAAGTTGCCAGCAACCGTTGTTTTACCTTCCCCTGCAACTGAAGATTCTATTTGAAACACTTTAGTTTTGCCATCAGCATTCATGTATAAAACGTTATCTTTAAGTCTGTCGTAACCTTCTAAACGTATAGCAGTATCAGCTTTCCCTACGCATATTTCGGCAACCTTTTCGGATGTTTTATTTTTTTTCAAAAAAAACATTTCTTTTACCTCTTCAAATTACTAAATAATATTATACAACAATCGTTAAATAATTGCAATAGAAAACCTAAATTTATTTATTATGTGCATTAACTAAAAACTTTTAAATTATAAGTGCAAATAATTTCATCAAGCCCTTGCCTTGTTTTATTAACAATTTGCTCTAGCGCGATAATTACGTTTTGATTTTGATAGCGCCTAATCACACTTTCGCAACTCTTTATAATCAACAGATCGCAAAGCACTTGTTCTATTAAAATTGTGGAAACGTGCCTTTTATAAAACTTTTTGTTTTCCATATAGCTTTCAAACACGTTTTCTTTTTTATTTAATATTTTTACTTGCGCGCCTATCTTTTCAGATAATGCAGTTAGAATAAAACAAAATTCAAGTTTATCCACAACTCTCTTTATTAGTGTGTTTGCTAGTTGATTATAGCCCTTTTCTTTTGCAATAAAGTAGTGGGCTGTGGTTTGTAAAAGCGATTTTATAATACCATGAAATCCAGAATAAATTTCATTTAGATTATAGTTTAATAAAATTTCTTCTCTTTTATTCTTAAGCAAACAAACACCCATTTTACACACCCCTTATACTCTTGTATAATATGTGTATTTTGAGTTAAAAGTTAAAATCACACGCCGTCATGCATGCGATTTATAACGTGTTATTTATTAAACACTTACATATTACATAGCACAAAATGGTGCAAGAGTAATAACGTCCCCACCTTTTACCCCAACGAACTTTTCAGGAGTAAACACCGTGTTTGGTCTTATTTCTACATGCTTATTATAATCATCGTAGAACCATCTCCACCAGCCGTAGTAACGGAAACTTGTAGGAAGATCTTCATTATTTTCAACAGGGAGTACAACTGGTAGCTCATCAAAATCTTGAATAGCAGTTGATAAAGATTGCCCTTCAATAACACGAATTTCTACGTCAAGAATATTTTGTTGTGTATTTGCCCTTGGTAAATCTCCCCAAGAAATTAAAGTACAAGGCACGTTTTGTGTTATAACTGTCTTGTCAGGTAGTGTTACTTTTGCCTTTGTCTCTAAAGTAAATTTAACCTTATAAACATGTAAGAATTTAGCTTCTAGAGTAGCGTCGTAGTCAAACCTTGAAATTGTACCATTTTTAATAAATTTTCCGTTATACAACCAACCATCGAATACGTAGCCGACCTTTGTAGCATCTGGTAATTGTTCTATCGGTTGACCATAAGTAACGATAATAGAATTTTTATCTGAATTTATCACACCATCTTTAGCATCAAGAGTTAAGGTTTGCCTTTTACCTACCCACTCTGCCTTAAGATGCACGTCTGCTAATTGTCCATTTATTTTAAAGTCATCAATAGTAATTTGATCAATAGTTTTTATTGCCCCACCATTTATTTGCCAACCAACAAAGTCATACCCCGGTCTTGTTGGTGTAGATAGAAGATCGCCCGCTGTGTCCGTTTCCTTAAATGTATAAGCCTTTGTGCCCCTTAGACCACCATTTAGATCATAAGTTATGGTGTAGTTCTTTTGTCCATTTTCTTCTTCCACTACGTAACTAGCGTGAAATTTTGTATCTTTAGCAATGTTCCAAAATGCGCCATCATCAAGTGGTAGCCCATCTTCATCTGAAATCCAGCACTTGAATTTATACCCGGCCTTTTCAGGTGCGGTTACTTCAATTCCCTCTACCTTTTGGTCGTAAATTACACTTTGAGTATTATTTGCAAAAGGCCAACCATTTTCATCAACAAAAGTAAGTGTATAAGTTTTAGCAGTCCACAATGCGTTAATGGTGCAGTTACTCGTTATTGCTACAAACTCTTGTAAAGTTTTGTCCCAATACAATTCATAACCTTCTCTTTCAAACTGTGGTGCACGATTAAACGCATCTTCACCCTTTGCAATATCAGAAAGAACAACTTGATCAGCGCCATTATATAAGCCTCCATTGCCGTTGTAGGTTATAGTAAAATTATATTTATCCCAAAGCGCATTAAACACTTTGTCGCCATTAAGTTCCCAAACCGAATCATCCCAACCGATAAAATTATACTCTGACCTAAAGAAAACTGGTACTTGAATATCTTTAGCAGAAGACAAGTTTGTTTGAACAATACCTGTTTCTGGTACTAATTGCTTATTGCCATCTGCATCATAATAATAAACGTCTTGTGCGCCGGCAAAGAAAGTAACTGTATAAGTCTTTTCTTTATTGCAAGCTAATAAGGATGTTGAACTTGCAAAAGTTAACACAAACGCCATTATTAAGCAAATAATCTTTTTTATTGACTTCAAAGCATTCTCTCCTATAATCATATAGGGTAATTATATAATAAAATTATATACTTGTCAATATTTAATAAAAAATTCTGTAAATTTGACCTAGTTTATTTGACTAAACTGCATATTTTGACATAATTTTAAGTAATGCGCCAAGCCCTTCGTTAATTTTTTCTTTAAGCTCCGGTGTTTGACCTTTGCTTTCAGCAAGCTCCACAGCTTGCATCAACTCTTTTGCTTGTTTTCTTTCTTGATTGTTTATTGAATAGTATTCAAGTTTATTTATTATGCGCTTAACGTGTGAAAAATCTAGCTCTTGATATTTTTTTTCTTCATGTTGCTCTTTAGGGCATGCTTTTATTACTTTTATTTGATTAAGTTCATTAATCGGCTTAAAATCATCAACATCACCTGTTTGGCTTATAGGCGAAAATTCTTCACTTTTATTATTTTCACTAATTTTTGCTTGTTCGTTAAATATTCTTGCAAGGTTTATGTGTTCACTTTTTATTTGCTGATTTGCGTTAGGTATTGCAAAAATAAAGGCGCACAAAAAAGCCGAAAAACCTAAACATAAAAACTCAAAGTTATAGGCATTTTTACTAGTAGCTTGCGCCCACCATGCTAAAACAATTAGCCCTAAATGGCAAGGTATTATCCACACCCTTTTCTTGTACGAATAATCGTGTACAAAAAGTGCAAGCAAAAAACATAGCGCCCAACTAATAACTAATACCACCAAAACAATTTGCAACCATAAATTTAGATTTGCATTAACTAAAAAACTTGTTAAATTAAATAAAAAAAGTTTGAACATACTTAATCCCCTGTTTAATACTAACTATTAAATGAGATTAGATTTTCAAACTTTTTATATGTTTTTGTCTTATTTTGTCTTACAGTTCTACAATTTCACCCGTGAATAGGTTAACAATAACCATTTTATTGACCTTGACATTTAGCACCTTTTCAACCGCGTAAGTGTATAATTCTAACTGTTTAGAATACTTTATTTTTAAGCTGTTTTTATCTAGTGAAGAATACTTATAATCAACCACTACTGCAGTTTTATTATTTTTCTCTATTGCTAAAAGGTCAATAATACCTTGCACTAATATTTGTTCGTTAGAGCTTGCACCAATAAGCTTTTGCGCTTCAACGTTAACTAAAAACTCTTTTTCCCTATAAAGTTTACAACCTTTAATTTCATCAAATGCGCCACTACTTATAACTGAATTTAGCCTATCAAGATTGATCTTTTCAGTCTGTGTTTTATCAATAATGCCACTATCAATCATGCCTTGCACTTGTTGGTAAATTGTGTCAGTACTATTAAAATTATAGTTTTCCATAATCAAGTGCGCAATGATACCCCTTTCTGCATCAGGCGATGGTTCATCAAAAAGTAGGTGGACTAATGACTGATCTTCACTCTTAACTGCACTAGTAACACCCATTTTTAATGGCAAGGTTGTATCGGTAAGGTGTGGATATTGATATTCAAAACGCTTACGCATGCTTTCAACAATTTGCTGTTGGCTTTGACCTATAATAACCTTTCTAGTTTCTGCCTTTAATTGTGTAAACTCTAATTCTTGTGGATCATGTAAAGTATAAGCAATAGTGTTTGGCAGGTAATCGATAAATCTTTCAGCAGTAAAAAACTCTTGACTTCTAACTTCTTCTTTACCTTCAAGAATTAGGTTTAGTGAGAAAGTGGCACGCGTTAGCGCAACGTAGAAAAGTCTTAATTCTTCCCTTACTCTATCACGGCGCATACTTTCTTTTATTACGCCACGAATTAGCGTTTCGCTCTTTGTCCTATTCTCATCATTAAAGCACTTAAAGGCAAAGCCTTTTTGTCTACTAAATAATAGGTCGCCATGCTCTTCTTCATTATTCATTTGTCTTTCAAGCCCACACACTATAACTACAGGAAATTCCAACCCCTTTGATGCGTGTATAGTCAAAATTTTAACCGAATCTTCATCAGCGCAATCGGCAAAATTAAAGCTTTCAGGCGAAGTTTGTACTTTTTGTAAAAATTCTGATACAGTTAATCTTTTTGCATCAACAACGCTAGCACAAACTAACCTTCTTAACCTGTTAACTTTAGTGCTACCATTCTTTTGTGCAAACAAATAGCTTTCTATATTCTTATCGTTTATAAGCGCATTAAGAACACCTTCTGCCCCGACAAAATCTGCAATTTCTCTAATCTTCTCAAAATATTCGTTAAATTCTTTAACCTTTGTTGAAAGTGGTGTAGTGGCGTGTTTTACATAGTATTCGTATGCATCTGCAAAGCCCCAACGCCAGTCTTTTTGCGCTTCTTCTGTATCGGTATAAAAAGCCACAATTTGAGCGAGTTCATCGTCGTTTAATCCACCAATAGGGCTCTTTAAGGTACTTGCAAGTGCAACGTCTTGCTTAAAGCAATCAACAAGTTTTAATGCGTTTACTACCATTAAAATTTCTTGGTAATCGCAAACGTTTTCCTTTACATCTGAAACAACGGGAATGCCGTGCGCAATAAGACCTTTAACAATGCCTGCAACAAACTTATTGTTCCTATTTCTAGTTAAAATAGTAATGTCTTTATACTCTACTTTTTTAGACTTTTTGTCTTTTAGGTCGTAATATTCTTTGCCTAATTCTTCGTTAATAATCTTAACTATTAAAGAAGCGGTGTTATTATCTTCTAACTCTTTTTCGCCCTTAATTTCTTGTAAAATATCGTAAACGCGCGGTGTTTCAATATCTTTTTTAGCCTTTTCTTGCTTTAGTAAAAGGTGCAAACTTGCCCTACCCGTTTGCTCATTAGGATATACGCCACCACTAATAAGTTTACTTGCATCTTTATAGTTAAAACCAAAATAACGTTCGGTCATAGAATAAGAAAAAATAGTGTTAACCATATCTATAACCTTTGTTGCTGAACGGAAGTTTTGGTTTAGATAGAATGCCTTTTTGTCTTTAAGCATTGTTTGTTCTTTTTGAGAAAAGAATTCAGGCCTACAACCCCTAAAGCCATAGATACTTTGCTTTACGTCCCCAACCATGAACACGTTGTCGTTTGAAAGCAAGCTGATTATCTTTTCTTGCACAGAGTTAATATCTTGATATTCATCAACGAATATATATTGATACTTATTGCTAACTTCTTGCCTTACGCTTTCATCACTTAAAATTTGAAGAGCAAAATGCTCTAAATCATTAAAGTCTAATAGATTTTCTTGCCTTTTTTCTTGTGAATAAATATCACTAAAGGTTTTAAGCACGTTGGCAAAACTTTGCGCATGCATGCTTACAGTTTGCATTTTTGCAATTTCTTCATATCTATTTTGCGCTAAATTTGAACTAAATCTATTAACTAACTTTTTGAACCTTTCTTTTATTTCTTTAACCGTTTCTTTTAGAATTTCCTGTTCACTAGTTAAATTTCTTTCAAAATTCAGTCTTAAACTGAAAACGGCAATAGTTTTTTTAACAGCATACACATCTTGACTATCTACAATATTTTGCATATCGATAAGCAAAGCATTAGTGTATTCAATCGCTTTAACTAGCTCATCTTTTTGCAAAATTGTAAGTGCTGTCTTGCATTTTTCTATAAGTGGTAAAAGTTCAAAATTCAAATCTTGTTTATATTGCGCTAGCAATCTATCACAATTAGCTGGATCACATTCATCTTGAACTTTATCCATTAGCATAAACGGATTTTCTTCAGAATCACAAAAAGCGTAGGCTTGTAAAATCATTTGCTTTAGCGATTCATCACTTCTTTTAGTTGCGTGCCTATCAACTAGCTTATTAAACCAGCCTTGTTTTTGCTCGTAGAAAAGCTTAAACGTCTTGTCCACGCAATCGCTTCTCATAACCTTTGCATCGGCTTCATCCATAACAGCAAAGTCAGGCGATAAGCCAACTGTAAAAAAGTATGAGCGAATTAGCCTTGCGCAAAAGGCGTGCAAGGTTGAAATGTCGCTACTTGGTATTAACGCAAGTTGTCTATATATTCTTGTTTGGTCAAAGTCTTTGCTCTTTTCGGATAAGGCATTTTTAAGTTTAGCCTTCATGTCTTGGGCAGCCGTTTCAGTAAAGGTAACTGCCAAAATGTTATCAACGCTAACACCCTTTTCTAACACTAATCTTTTTACCCTTTCTATCATGGTAAAAGTCTTTCCACTACCTGCTGATGCCGAAACTAGCATATTGTTGCTTTCTTTTAAGACTATTTCTCTTTGAGCATCAGTCATTGCTAATTTCTCCTTCATCAGTAGTTTGATCAAGCAAAGCCTTGGTAATGGTCTCTTCTTTAACAGACCCAATCTCTCTTACATGCCTGTCTTGGTCGTTACAAAGCCCCTTGAATTGACAATATTCGCAAGATGGACCGTATGGCGAAGCAACTATTGAACCATCTTGCATTTGCTTAACGGCAAGCTCGCTTATTTGGACCGCATAGTCAACATAACTGTCCAAAGCATCTTTAGATAGCGCATTTTTTACATTGCCTTTTGCATCAAGTTTATTTGGCAAGAATTGGCTTACACCTTTATCAAAAAAAGTATTGTCTTGTTCAGTAATAGCATTTTGATCTTGCAAAGTTCTGCCATCTGCCATAGGTGAAAGTTCTTCATCTTCTTTTTGGTACTTATCAGAAACAGGCAAGTAATATAGTCCTGCAATATTTTTACTATCTTTATACTTTTCAGCAACTGCTTTTGCGTAAAGGAACAATTGCAATTTAGTACCACTAAATAGCCCTTTATCCGTTGCATCGGTAGAGCCCGTTTTATAATCTATTACTCTAAAATAGTTTTGGCTTTCATCAACTCTATCTATTTTACCCTTAATTTTAACCTTGCCACCCAATAGTTTTATGGCAGGGTAAAACTTTCCGTCGCCAAAAGATGCTTCGGTAGTTTTTACACTATAATCTGAATTTGCTAATGATAAATATGTTTTATAGCAATACTTTTTACATTCATCTAAAACCCTATTTACCGTTGCATTGTTTCTGCCATCTAAAAGGTATCTACTAAATTCTTCCCTTTGCACCACTTGCTCTTTAGCACTTTCAAATAATGTATTAGAACTTTCTAAATCGGTAACCTTATCCATTTCTTTAGCGTAAATACTAAAAATCTCGTGCATTAAATTACCAACTGAAAGTACGTCCACACTGCCTTCTTCTCTTTCTTTTAGCCTTAAGCCGTGAGACAAGAAAGACCTATAAGGGCATTTATAATAATCTTCAACAGTTGTTGGGGAAATTTGTTCTTTTACTAAAATCTCTTTTGAATTTTCTAGTCTAATAACAACGTCTTTATTAGCCCACTCAACTAGGTCTTTAGCAAGGTCAGAACGCACTGCTTGATAAAAAGATGATGCGTAAATAAAGTCTGCCGTTTTACCTTCAGCAAACCGACCACAGTCTTTTGCAAACGTCTTTAAGCCTTGCTTTTGCGTTAAATAACCATTAGCCATAGGGAACTCCTTTAGTGGGAATAGTTCTTCTATGGTCTTTATAACCTCACTCTTGGTGTTTTTATTGCCGTCTTCGGTCGATATTGGGTATGACAAGTATAAGCTCTTATCAAAAGCAGAAAGCGCAAGTGCAACGTTTTCACGCACCCTGTGGTTTACTATATTGATTTTAGGTTCTATTAAAACCTTGATTTGTTCTAGCCTATCAATATCTCTATCTGATAGTAATGATACGTCTGCCTTAACGTTAGGCACGCCAGCAGTTAAGCCTATTGCAAAAAGATGCTTTGCTTTAGCTAAAGCAGTTTGCTTATAATCGCCCACAAAAACAGCATCGTTATATTGTGGGATAATAGACATTTCTAGGGCCGAAACACCTTCTAAAAAGACGTTTCTATACTCGTTAAAGCAAAGCTTTACTTGACCTAGCAAAAGTCTCATTTGCGCTAAAAGGCTTTCAACGGCAGTATGAATTTGTGCATTAATTGCACTTTCTTCTATTTTGCCTAAACTATTTAATCGTTCAGTTTGCGCTTCACAACTTTCTTTAACGCAAAGTGCAGTTAACATGCCTTCAATATCAAACTTTAAGGTTAACTTTCTAAACCTATCCATGATTTCATTAAGCTCTTTTAACCCTAAATCGCCTTGTAAGTGATCTATTTCACTTTCAGAAAATGTGAACGGCTCTTTAAGCCTTGCATAGTTTAGGTTATATTTTAGAATGTAGTTTTCTAGCCTATCTGTAAGTTTTTTGTCCCCGCAAAAATAAGGGTTTTTAATAAAGGATAAAACACACTTTCTTTCAAAATTCTTTCTAAATATATCTATATATGAAGTTATAAGCTTTATTAGTGGGTGATGAAGTGGTTTTTTGCGCTCATCAATAAAGAAAGGAATACCTAGAGTATTAAAAACACTTGATATGTATCCACTATAAGTTTGGTCAGGAATAGCAATTGTTATATCCTTGTACCTACAATCGCCAGTTATTACTAAATTTTTAATTATTTCAGCCACCCTTTCAACTTCGCTAATCTTGTTTGAAATAGGTGAATAATACACGTTTGCGTTTGTTGATAGCTCGTTTGTATCCATTTTTTTAGCAAACGGATAGAACAAGTTTTCCATAATGGCCTTTGCTTTTGCATTATAGTTACTTGGTTTTCTGTCATAAATAAATGGACAGCCATTTTCTTTTGCAAGATTTTTAATATAGCTTGCCGTTTCGTTAACGAATGCTAAAAGGTTATCCCCTTCACATAAAATTGCAGTAATATTGTTGCTCTTTTGCAAAAGGGCATTAATAGCGCTCTTTATTTGCGCAGTAAAGCCTGAAAAACCAACTAAATATACGTTGGCGTTAGATAGCTCATCATCATTTAAGATAATTTCAGGCAAATATGATAACACTGAAGACTGGTCTTCAAACCCGTTTTCTGCCACAAACTTTTCATACTCTGTAAAAATTGTGTAGGTATCTAAAAGTTTATTCTTTAGTATGCCTTCAGTTTTATCAGTGGCGCACTTAATATCGGCGGGCGTAATCTTTGCACTCTTAAGCTGAATTATAAGGTCATATATTGTAGGTGCAATGCTTTGCTTACTAGCCTTAAAACAAGTAAGTTTAACGTTAGATAAAACGCTTTTAACAACCATTGCAGAGCCTTCTTTTGTAAGAAGATTATCAAAGTTTTTCTTTGCACGCAAAAAGTTACCGAAAGAATAAACTTCGGTATTAAAACTTCCACCAAGGTTTGATGCTATCATTCTTTCTATCATTAGCGAAACTTTTTCCTCACAAAAAACAATGTTCTTGCGGTCTATGTCGTTTGGCTCATTTGATAGGCTTTTGATAAGCAAATCAAACATATTAAAGTAAGAATCAGTAGTTAAGAGTTTTATCATGCTTACATTGTAACATATTTTGCGCCCCAAAAAAAGTTTTTTATATATTTTCTTAAGACGTTTTACAATTTTTTTTATTTATGTTATTATATATTAAGTTATTATGTATGATAATATCTTTACATTAATTTAATATGGAGAGAATGAATGAAAAAATTCTTTAAAAGTGCTTTAGCTACTACACTGGCTGTTTCACTTGCCGTTATGGGAACGGGTTGCAGCTCGGCAATAAAGCTTTCGTTTTCTAACAACTTTTCAGGGGGCTCTGCGCCATCAAGCACTAGTGCTTATACCGAAACGCTTGTATATGACGTTAAAAACGTTAGCGAGTACGAAAATATTTCAGCTTCTAACTTAATAAAGCAAGACGTTCCTACTTACGAAGGTTCGTTTACAATGGTTTTCAAAAACCAAATACCAAGTGATATTGAAATTCCTACTTCTGACATTAGTAACCTTAACGACTTTAAGACAAGTGATAAGTATTACGTTAAGAGTGTGCTTGATTTAAACGTTACCATCAATGGTAAAACATATAACGATGCAATAGTTAGCGAATGTTGTTTTTACCAAGCAAACCTTTCTTTTGCGCCTATCTATTCAAAAACAACGGCTAAAACAACATATTTGAATTTATCAACCGATAAGTTGGATTTAACACAAACTATTTATCAATACGTAACTGTTTACAACGCTGAAAGTTACAATATGACAAAAAAATCTTACACACCTGATCAAGGTGAAGATGTTAATTTAATTGATGTTAAGCAAAATAACTGGACGTCTGATAAATTAACTGAACTTGATAAAAACGGAAACGCTAGTTATGAATATGATTTGAGAAGTGTTATTGATAGCAACCAACTATTGTTTGCAATAAGAAATATTGCATTTTCTGAAAGTTTAAAAGAACTACAAATTCCAACCGTATCTTACTCTTATGGAGAGTCAGTTCCACTACTTGTTGAAAACCAAGAAAAAGAAACTTTCAACTTAAAATATAACCTTGCTGATGGTAGTGAAATGGCTCAAAATGCTTTACTTGCTACACCAATCAATAAGATAACTTTTAAGGCTTCTGATTCATATTTTACAGGCCCTGCAAAAATTATTAAATTACAAGAAAAGGCAACTGATGACCTTGCTTATAACGCATTGATTTTAGAGTTTGCTGAACCTTTATTTGATGTTAGTATGAATATGTTTGGCGCATTAAAATACACTCTTAAACAATGTACAATAATTAAGTAAAATATAAAAACCACCATTTATTTGGTGGTTTTCTTTTTACCTAAACTTTTATCTAAAAAATTCCTAAATAAAAATCCACGGGTAAACCCCGTGGTTTTTCATTTAGGGGTAAAACCCCTTGTTCTAGCGACGTGTAAAGCACGTAGTCTACTTGTGCGTATCGCAAATCGCTTACTTTTTCTTAAATGGATCTATCACTTCTTGT
>JAEIGA010003024.1_pt1 | contig 26489 bp, 25 predicted proteins | sample 9270691 | NCBI WGS metagenome assembly JAEIGA01 (sample SAMN17057246, study PRJNA624740) | gut metagenome | biome: biome; isolation source: fecal sample | host: Bos grunniens | place: China: Xizang | collected 2019 | reverse complement strand
TGCAAACCATTCCACCAAATAGCATGCGATGTTGCCACAAAACTATAAGGTGTAGTAATAACTTCACCAGTTATACGCAATGCTTGCAATGCAGTAATTAGAGGTAATGTTCCGTTTGTAAAAACAGAAATATATTTTACATCTAAATACTCACATAGGGCATTCTCCAACTCTTGATGAAAATGTCCATTATTAGTAATCCACTTACTATTCCATATCTCTTCCAAATACGGAATAAACTCTTCCAAAGGAGGTAGAAGTGGAGAGGTAACGGTGATTGGTTTAGACATGTTTATTATAAAATTTAGTTTTATTAATTATTTCCCACAAAACAAATGATGCAGACATAATTATATAAGGCATAAATATTTGGTGATATCTTGGGTGCCCTACAGTTATTAATGTCATAAATGTTGTAATAAGAATAATTAATTGTAATAGCATAATTTTTTTGTTTCTATAATACAAAAGTGAAAATAGAGATAAAGTTAATATTCCCCAATACAAAAGATTTCCTATAATCCTAACAATCTTATTACTAAAAGTTATTTTTGATAATATATAAACAAATTTATTTTGACTTGTTATGATATCTCCTGACATATTATATTGATTATCATACAAAAATAATTCCTTTGCTTTTATAGGTAAATATGAAATATATTTTATAGGATTTTCAATTATCCAATTTACAGATCTAGCCATATAAACACTATCTTGTTGTTTATATGATAAGATTTGTTTCTCTTCCCTAGTTAGATATCCAATACTGCCTTCTTTAAATACATTATCATTATAATTTCCTGTACAATCATCATTTGCTCCCATAATTAGATTCCACCCGCCTGTAGTTGATGCATAATTATAATCAGGAAAATGAGTTTTAGTAAAACAAGCAATAGATAATAACATTAAACAATACCCAACAATATAACATATAATTTGCTTATAATTATATTTAGATATAATATAATAGACGATTGTACCTATTAACCATGCAATAGCTAATGGTCTAACCCAATTGGCCAAGGCTAATATTACTCCTGATGAAAGCAAATGATACCATTTATTCGAAATTGATAAATATACAGATAATAATGATAAAAATATAAATAACAATTCTGTATAACCAAATACTGGGCTTAATAAATTTGAAGAAAGCAACATATATATCCACACAGAAACAATTGATATCTTACAATCAAACAATTGCTTAGTTGTTATATACAATAATATTACAATCAGTGCATTTAGAACAACTTGGCTATATAAAATAGCTTTAAGCGTTCCAAATATAGAATATATCAATATTATATAATTAACATAACCAGGTGAAAATATAAAATTATCATGATAATTGAGTTGACTAGGATATAAAGTTCCATTATTTATTGATTGTAGAGCAAGATACCTATATGATTGTGGATCACCATTTGTTGAAACATCTATTGTACCATATGCATATACAAATACAAACTGTATAAGTAACCAAAACAAGAAAAATATTAATGTTGTAATTTCACTCTTTTTTATCTTCATAATTGTATCTTGTAAAATTCATTTGAGTATTTAAACATAGGTTCATCACCTTTACTATCACCAAAAGAAATAATATATAGCTCATTACGATTTCCTAATAATTCTTCCACACGTTTTACTTTCTCTATTCCATTACAATTCAATGTTTTAAAATTGCCAGTAAAAACTTCATTTTTAAATTCTAATTGTGTGGAAACAACATTAATTATTCCATGTAAATGAGCCCAAGGTCTGATCCAATTGTCTATCGATGCAGATACTATATATATATCATAACCTTCATTTTTATACTTAGACAACTTCTCTAATAAATCAACATTGCTTCTTTTACTTAAAACTTCTACAAAATTTGTAGATGTTTTATTAAATTCTTCTAAAGTAATACCTTTAAAAAAATAGGACAATGTTATTTCTTTTAATTTTTGCCTTTTAATAATATGCAATACACCTAAAAAATATAATGGTACTAAGAAAAATAAACCAATAAAATATCTCATCTTTCCTTTTGCATATTTAATAAACATAAATAAGGAATCGCCTTTTATTAAGGTTCCATCAAAATCACAAAGTACTACTCTTTTATGCATATATTAAAACACAATATACTATTATATATAAAAAAATACAAATTTGTAAAAACCTATCTTTGTACATAAGTTTTGTAGGACTACCTGTATCATTTTTAACTATTGCTATTTGTAAATATCTAAGTATACCAAGTAATACAAAGATAAAAGTAATATATATCATATCCGTGCCATAATGTTCTATTGTTTTGGGGTCCAAACAATATTGTAAATAGGCTACAATAGTTATAGAAGCAATTATTGACATTGCATTATTTATAAAATCTAATGAATATTGATCTGAGTTCTGTCTCATTTTCTGTCCGGTTTCAAGTAATAATGAACAGTCATTACGCCTTTTTGCAAATGCTAATAACAATGTTATCAAAAATGACATTATAAGAATCCATTTAGATAATTCAATATCTACAGCAAAACCACCAGAAAGGACTCTTAACGTAAATCCTAATGCTATTATGGTTACATCAACTATTGCATACTTCTTTAATATAAAAGTATATAGAATATTAATAATAAAATAGAATTCAATTATATATAGTACTTTCAACTCTACAAAATTATATAGGAATAATAATACTTTAATTACTATCAAAAAGAGTATAATAAGATAAGCTATAGGTGTTGACAATACATTTGCAGCTAATGGTCTTTTAAATTTTTTTGGGTGTTTTCTATCTGCATCAATATCACGTATATCATTTATTATATAAACAATACTAGATGTCAATGAAAAATACATAGCTACAAAACATACAGGAATAAGGTATGCTATTTCAAATATCTTTTTATCAAAGAATAGCGGTAAAAAGATAAATATATTTTTTATCCACTGTTCTATTCTTAACAATCTTATTATACCGAGAAGCTTATTCATTCTTTTTCTCTTTATTAAGTAAAAACTTTAATATCATAAAATTAATTGGGAATGCCAACATCATTGATATAATCAATGCGACTTTTGAGTTAACAATAAGTACAAAAACCTCTAAAAAGACCCACTGTAAAATAAAATTTATAATATGCCCAGAAATAAACTTAATTAATGTGTTAATCGTGCGCTTTACTTGAAACGTATAAAATGTTGTTAATATATAATTAACAATAAAACTAATTGTATAACTTATTATAAAAGACCACCTGTATATAAAATAGTTATCTAGTAGGTAGAACATACTATATTGAATCATAACTGCAATAATACCTACCAATGTAAATCTTAAGAACTTTTTAATGTTTTGATTCAGATTAGAAAGAAACATTTCCATATTATTTATTACTCTACTAATTTATCATATATATAATTTTCTAAAGGGAGCTTATATTTCTTAGTTAAAATAAGTAAACATCGTATATTTATTAATTTAAACTTATCAAATAAACTCTTATTCTGCTTTAATAAAACTCCATAAATGTAGCCATTAGTATTTTGTAAACTTAATATAGTTCTATCTGTTAATTCTAATTTAAAATTTTTCTTTTGTAGTTCTTTAAAAAAATGAATTAGTGTTTGCAATCCTTCTTGCATAAATAATTTGGCAAATTTAGGAACATAGTGTACATGATGTAAAGGCAGTAATGCATATTCTACTAGATTATCGTCCCCTTTAAGTGTCTCAGTTATACTCGTACTATATTTTACCCAAACATAATCTGCTCTATCTAAATATACACAATTTCCAAATTGCAAATGATGATAAGTAATAACTGTATCATCAAAATGCTTCCCATACATTTTCTTTAGATCTGTAATTGAATCACGTCTCATCATATAACATTGATTCAACGCCCTAAAACCTTCAAACACAAATCTTTCTGGGTTTATAACAACTTCAGATTGTATACGACCATTCACAGGCCATACTATACCTTCTGAAATATCATCTCCATCATTTATCTGCCATACTTCTTGCATACACATCGAACATTCGGGATGTGAATCTAACAGTTCTATCTGTTTTTGGTAAATATCATTCGATTTTAAATAATCATCTGAATCAATATTAACACAATATTTACCACGAGCGTGTGTATATACATTCAATTTATTCCACCCACAGCGTTCAGATACATTTAACGGATTACATTCATCTGAGTTACATTTAGTTCCAACTACTTGTGGTATCCAATATTCACCATTTTGTTTAGGTTCTTGATATTGTGATTGATACTGTTCTATTGCCTCCCATGTGCCATCAGTAGATCGATCATCACTAATCACTATCTCAAAAGGAACTTTAATCTTTTGAGACAACAGACTCTTCATACATCGATGCAATAATTCACATTGATTATGAGAAATGACTAGTATGGATAGAATTATTTTACTCATATAAACGAATTCTACTTATCTTTTATCCTTTTTTGTTTATACCAATAACTCTCCACTCCAAACTTGTGTGCGTCGTTATGATATCTTTCTATTACATTCTTAAACACACTATCATATTCTGGAATGAACAGTGTTTCACGCTGTATGGTTTTATCAATTATTTCAGATGCCAAATCTATTGTTAACATAGGGTCTGATATAGCTCCATTAAAACTAGTCCCTTTTAATGATCCAGGTGAAACCTCCAAGACTCTATTTTTACTTCCTTGTACTTCTAACTCAACATTAATTGCTTCTATAAATTTGCTTAAAGCAGCTTTAGACGCACTATATAAACTAAACATAGGAGAATTTAATCTTCCCGCTATACTAACCATTACGCAACAATAAAAATTCTCTTTGTTCAGTAGATTCTGATAGAATTTCTTAATAAAGAAAATTGGTGAAATCGTATTTACTTGAAATATATTATTTACATAACTATCTGTAAAATTTTGGAAATAACCTAGATGACCAAAACCAGCAGTAATATATAATGCATCAATATCTTGAAACAAATTCAATTCAGTAGAATCTTTGAATCCTAATAAATCATATTGTATAAATTCAATTTTATCACATTTGTATTTGTCAGGAAACAAATTCCTATCAATAACAATAACATTACTGATATTATTATCATTAAGTAATTTAATTACTATTGATAATCCTATACCATTGCTACCACCAACAACAAGAGCATTCATTATTTTACTACATCAGGATTAGGTTGATGATCTATTTTATTTATAGTATCTTGATATTGTTCCAAAATCTGCTTTTTAATTCCAGTTGTAGAAGCACCTTCGCCCCTTGGAAAATAAAATACAGTTACACCTAATTCTTTTAGATAATCATACTTACCTACCCAATCATCTCCAACAACAAAAACATCTATATTTAGTTTTTTTACTAACTCAGTATGATCTAATGAACGCTGTGGAATTACAATATCAGGATATTTTAATGCTTTAATAATAGCAATCCTTTCTTCAAAAGGTATGACTGGAGGATTTTTGTATGAAGACACTAAATCATCTGTGCTAACACCAACAATTAATAATCCTCCTAACCCCTTGGCATACTCAATCATCTTTAAATGATTAGAATGAAACATGTCAAATGTCCCACTTGTGTAAACTATCAAATTATCTTTATACATTATCTAGTTATTTAAAAAAGAATTTCATAACTCTTTTAATTTCTCTCTTTAGAGAGAAATTATATTTATATTTATAATGAATTTCTTTTAAGATTTGTTTTGTTTCTTCAGATGTTATTCTTCTATCATAATTAACATAATCAAACTTATGAGCATATCTCTTCTCAATTGGTGGCAATTGCATGTAGTCACCAAATCTATGTGATAAATAATTATGATATTTTGCAGGTAATATCACCTTTCTACCTTCAAAAATTGCTTCATAACCACCTTTAAAATATTCATATGGCACAGGTCCAACAGGCCAATAATTATGATAATCAATAACAAAGTCACCTTCTATCGGATTTTTACTAACTAACTTTTCCCATTTCTTTATAAACTTCTTGCCAGCAAATAATCTATTTATTTTGGTAAACAATAAATCAATTACATTAGAGCAGTCACTATCATGCTTAATATATGATTTAACGTAGTTCCTTACAATTTTATTCAGTTTTCTTAATTGTTTATTTCTACCTTCTTCATCAGATGGTATTGCATCTAAAGGAAATATATCTAAAAAAACGCCACCAACATAATCTGGATATAAACGCTCTATTACAGTTGTGTTTTTTAATTCTAATTTTGGAAAATCGTATCTATAATTCTTAGTATTATATATAGAACATAATTGTACATTATCACTCCATACACCATCTGGTAACAATAACAATTTTTCAAAATCATCTCTCGGCATATAAACATCTATATCATCGTCCCAAGGAATAAAACCTTGATGTCTAACAGCTCCAATACAACTACCACCTGCCATATAATATGTCAAGTTGTATTTATTGCAAATATCTAAAAATGCATCTAATAATTCTAATAAACACTTTTTTTGCTGACTTGTTATTGTATTAGTTTGCATAATATTTTAGTTTAAACAAGTAGAGACCATTTTGATGGTAAAACAACTTTTGAATATGCATCATACGGAGTTTCACGTTGAATAAAAGTTGAATTTTGCGAAACATAAAAACTAATACATTCACGAATCCAATCATACATCTCATATGGTGACCCTACCCATATATTTGCCACATATGCACCTGGAGCCATATTCACATTTGATATTTTACATTTTATATCGTATATATTTCCAGCATTAGCATTTGGCAGAGTAAACTGGCTATCATAATTTGAAATATGAGCCACTTGATTATAATCTTCATCCTTTACATCAAAACTAATATCAACTTTTTCACAATCTCTTATACATTGTAATTTTAGTTGAATCTCTAAATCCCCTCCCAAGGTAACCTCATTATTAGCAATTGTAGATTCCAAAACTCTAATAGCACCATTTCCTTTTCTTTCAAAATCATTAAGAGTCTTTTGACCTGATAAGTAATGAGTTACAACATCATTTATATTTCCCGATGTTTCTATTGTACCATTGTTTAATAAAATACCACTTTTACACAATTGTCTTATACTCGCCATATTATGACTCACAAAAAGCACAGTTCTTCCTTCACCTTTTGATACGTCTTGCATTTTGCAAATGGCTTTCTTTTGGAATTCAGCATCGCCTACAGCAAGAACCTCGTCAACAACAAGGATTTCTGGGTCTAAGTGAGCGGCAATAGCAAAACCTAGACGAACGGTCATACCTGATGAATAACGTTTTACAGGAGTATCAATATAACGTTCACAACCTGAGAAATCTACAATTTCATCCAACTTACGGGTAATTTCTGCTTTGTTCATACCCATAATGGAACCATTCATGTAGATATTTTCTCGGCCTGTTAGTTCTGGATGGAAGCCTGTTCCAACCTCTAACAACGAAGCGATACGACCACGTGCACGAATTGTACCTGTTGTAGGATTTGTAACACGAGATAAAAGTTTCAACAAAGTACTTTTACCAGCACCATTTTTACCGATAATACCTACCACATCGCCTTGTTCTACTTTAAAGTCGATATCCTTAAGTGCCCATACATAGTCGCTATCTGCTTTTGCAGAACGGTCGTTAACAGAACCAATTTTTAAATAAGGATCATCCTTACGTAAAATTTTTGTTTGCCACCAACGGTTAAGGTCGTGACTAAGAGTCTTAGTTGAAACTAAACCAAGTTTATATTGTTTGCTTACGTTGTTGAATTCTATTGCGGTGCTCATAACTCTATACTGTATCCATGAATGAACGTTGAACTTTATTGAATATCACAATGCCTATTGTTAGTACAACTAACATAAAGGCAAAACTATAACCTAATAATCCCCAACTAAACTCTCCTACACCTAGAAAACCAAATTTAAAGGTTTCAACTACAGCAGTAATTGGGTTTAGCATCATAGCGAATTTTAGTGTTTCATTGGTAATCGTGCTTAATGGGTATATAATAGGCGTACCATACATCCAAAGTTGTATTACGAATGTGAAAAGAATAGTTAAGTCGCGGTATTTAGTGGTAAGTGAAGATACAATAATACCGAAACCTAACGCAAGACCTGCTATTAATACTATAAGAATAGGGAACAATAAAGCATACAAGTTTGGACAAACACTTACTCCTGTGCACACAAAGTAAATATAAACTATTGCAAAAAGTAGGAATTGAATAAACAACTTTACTAACCCTGCAGCAACTGTAGATAATGGCGCTACTAAACGTGGAAAATAAACCTTACCAAATATACCTTGGTTAGCAATAAAGGTTTGCGAAGTTTTGTTTAAGCAATCAGCAAAGTATTGCCAAATACAAATGCCTGCTAAATAGAACATTGGTTGTGGAATACCATCAGTTGGTATACCTGCAATACCACCAAATACTATCATATACATAATAGTAGTAAGTGCAGGCTGAATCAAAAACCAAAGTGGTCCTAAAATTGTTTGTTTGTATTGTGTAATAATATCACGCTTTACATACATAACAAACAAATCACGGTATCGCCACAATTCTTTAAAATCTACTTCCCAAAGCCTATTTTGGGGTTTTATTACTGTTGTCCAGTTTTCCATATACTATTTATATCTCTTTTTCTTACAAATTTTGAATATCAAACGTACAAATATATAAATAATGCTTGAATTTCAAACGTTTTTTAACATTAAAATTATCAACAATGAAAATATTGCAAAAAAAGATTAGATATTACAATCAAAATATACACAAAACCGACCCTACAAATTCATCAATTTGAATTCCATAGGGTCGGTTTATTTTTATGAAATTAGATGTATAATTGATACCTTTTCACACTCCATCTGTCCCCTCTTACACCATTATTTTCAGTCCCAAATATCTAGTTTTGCAATTTTCTTTAAATCAGAAGAATTTCTCTCAAGGATATATTCATCAAACCAAAATTTCTTTGAAGTAGTATCCACCTCATTTAAGACATTTATCTGTTTGCATTTGTTGAATTTGGTATCAACTAACATTCGCCACATCTCACAATTTCCCCTATAATTTATACAATACTTTTGATAAAAATATTATCTTTGTAGCGATAAAGTTGAAGAATCTCCTATTTAATAGGATAATTTCATTAATACATTAAAATAAAAGGCGTTTACTACGCTTTGGTTTTTACGTTCTGAAATCCTAGGAAAATTTTAAAGACCTTGTAAAAAACAAAGCAACGTGAATGCCCCTTGGTGTGTATTCACATATCCACACATACCCCTATGTAGAGCACTGCATATAGTGCCTACCATTACTATGGGTATATAGTGTGCTATGATTACATATCGGCGTGGGGCTTATGCGTTGCTCGTTTCTACAAGGTGGGCAACATTCCTAGGAGCCTCAGAACGTGAAGCGAGCGACAGTGCAGGGCTTCACGCTTTTTTTGTATTGTAAAAATAAAGGATTTGTATAATTAGCGACGAAAGAAGCCTATACTCGCATAAGTTGTTTATAGTATGTTTTTTAGTCGATTAAAAGAATCAAAGTATGCTACATTAATCCTTGCAATTATTTTTGCTTTCACCCTGTTTCTACAATGTTGTTTCTTTCATTATCAGGCTTTTCATTCAATATTAATTTCTTCGTTATGGAAAGATCCTATTGAATTTCTTACATTTTATGCTCCAAAAATAAGTATCTCACTTTTTATAGTTTCTTTTGTGTTTTTGTTCAAAAGAAAATCATGGACCATTTATGTTTCTTTTCTTGTAAGTATTTGGTGCATTGCGGAATTGGCATATTTTAGAGCGAATAAAATATTCTTAGACGCATATTCCTTTACCATGGTTGGTAATATGGATGGATTTTGGAGTAGTGTACCTATGTATATTTATGTAAGTGATTTTATAATTTTCCTTTTTACAGTAATTTTAATAATATCGTATTGTTTATTGCACAATAAACTTATCAATTATAAAATTTCTATTTTTGGTATTTGCATATCTCTATTATTAAATATTTATGCATGCATAGGTTTAGTAAATTTTGATTTTAATTATGTAGGAACAGTTAATCCTTTTTCCAAGAAAGCAATTGGGATTATCGTAGAACCAAGTAAACAGACATATCTTAATCGATTTTCTGTTATTCATGCTTTCCTTTATGATTTGAAAGAAATATTGTTATTGCCAATAGAAAATAAAACATACGTTTTATCAAATTCAGAAACTAAACAAACTAACAGATTTATACATTATTCTTCTATAAATGAGAGTAATTCGTCAAATGTAATAGTCATTTTAATTGAAAGTTTTGAAGTATGGACTATTAGTAGAGATATTACTCCAAATTTATATGCTTTTATCTCAGATGAATCTTCTGTTTTCTATGCAAGTAAGATTATTACACAAACAAAAGGAGGAACATCAGCAGACGGACAAATGATTGTGAATACTGGTTTCCTCCCTATTAATGAAGGAGCTGTTTGTTATAGATATCCAATGAATCATTTTCCGTCAATCTCAAAGAATTATAAAAGAACCGCAGCAATTGTGCCAGGAAGTTTGAGTGTATGGAATCAAAAATACATGTCAGATTCATATGGGATTACAGATAATTACGAAACTTCAACAAATGATGCTGATATTTTTAATAAATTAATAGAGATATACCCATATAATGAATATACATTGGCAATAACCATGTCTTCACATTCTCCTTTTAATTCTTGTCCAAATCAGGATGTAAATGTTCCTTCTGATATGCCGGAGTTGATGCAAAACTATCTAAAATCCATCAATTTTATGGATGAAAACTTAGGAAACTTTCTAAGTTTTATTGAAAGCGATTCTATTCTTCAAAACTCAACCATCGTTATCACAGGTGACCATACCATATTCCCTTCAGAGATTCGCAAGGAGTTCTCAGATTATTGTAAAGCGAATAATTTAGATTACAAGGTTGAAGAAAATTATTGTCCGCTTATCATTTATTCTCCGAATATTAAGGAAAAGACTATAGTTGACGAAGTGGCTTATCAAATGGATATTTACCCAACCATCTTACACGTTATTGGTGCAGAGGATTATTATTGGAAAGGTTTTGGGGTTAATTTATTAGACTCAGTAGCAAGACAAAACAGACCTATTTCACCAGAAGACGCTTTTGAATTATCTGATAAACTAATCAGAGCAAATTATTTTAAGGAGATAGAAGATAGTTTATATTCACAAAATCAATAAATGATTGCATATAATAACTCTTAACAACAACCGACCCTACAGATTTATTTTTGAAATGAACCCTGAAAGTTAGACAAAAAACTTTTGGGGGTCACATCGTTTTGAATTCCATAGGGTCGGTTTTTATGAAATTAGATGTATAATTTACACCATTTCACATTTCACACTCCATCTGTCCCCTCTTACACCATTGTTTTCAGTACCTTATCAATTGCTCTTACAAGAATTGTTGATTTGTACTTTTGAGTTTTTCTGAGGTATTGGTGTAGAAGTTTTATCCATATATTTCTTGGATCTTTGAGGTTGTAGGTTTCAATAAAATCATTGTCCCAAATATCTAGTTTGGCAATTTTCTTTAAATCAGAAGAATTTCTCTCAAGGATATATTCATCAAACCAAAATTTCTTTGAAGTAGTATCCACCTCATTTAAAACATTTATCTGTTTGCCATAATTAAGGTATTTTTCGTCTATAGGATATTCTTCGAGTTTTTTCTGATATCTATAATTACGAGACAAACTTATCACAGAGCGATGGTTCATCTGGTAATCTACATAAGTGTAAAATCTACACTTGCTTGCCACTCTACTCATATTTAGATATGCAAGGTGAAGAATCCTAAAATCGTTTACATAATGTAATTGTTGGTTCTGTATTGGATATGGTATGCGCATTGAGTGCATATTGCGCACATAGTTTGAGTGAGGTTCTTTGCCATCGTCGTGAAACATCCACGGATAATACACCGAGTCGCCAAAATTTTTCTTATTTGGTGAAAGTTCTGCCCATTTAAACCAAAACACTGCACCTGGATTTGAATTTAATATTGATTTCCAATCATTTGTATTTACGTAGTTTGCTGAGAAAATTTCATCTGCATCTAAGCCAAACAATATACAATCTCTGTGATTTGCTATTTCTCTGGCCTTGGTCACAAGCATCGACTGACGCTCTGCTTCATTGAAGTCTTGATTATTATTGTCTATTACAATTACTTTTTCATATTGCTTATAAATATCTCTACTACCATCAGTAGACATTTGGTCGGCAATAATTATAAAATCTGCCCAAGTAGAAGTAGTTTTTAAAAATGCGTGTAACACCCATGCTTCGTTACGTACTGGAGTCATTGCTATAAATAGAGGTCTAATCTTTTCCATAACTCAGCCCCTCCATTCATTCTAAAATTTATATTCTTTTTCATAACTAATATCTTTTAATTGTTTTGTATCAGCGAATATAAAACAAAATAAAAAACCAAGATATTAACAAAAATGAAATAAAATCAAGAATATATTATTTTAACTATATAATGTTGGTTCTGCAGATTTTTTAAGAGATTAAATACCTAAAACGTTACAAATGTGATACAAAAAAGATAAATGCGGATACAAAAAAACCGACCCTACAGATTCATTTCTGAATTCCATAGGGTCGGGATCTACGCAATAGTATCTCTATGTTATAAGGTATCTATGAGTTGTAGAAGCATTACGACTGATATTGCAATCAATACTAGCAGAAATTTTTCTATAATGTCCATAATTTAAACTTTAAAAAACTTCACAAAATATTCATTGATACAAAGTACGTACATTCCCCTTTTAAGGTAAGTAACATCTACTTCTTTTCCATATAGACTAGAAACACAATTTCCACGCCTATCATAGATAACTAAATGTGTTTCATACTCATCTACCCCACTTATATGAAAATTGTTATGCACAGTATCTGGATAATTATATATCTGTGGTGGTTCAGTTCCAGGTATTGTTTCTGCAGTGGTAGCATATAGAATATTTTTATTTTCACATAACTTTTTGTCTATTTGCACTTTTGAAAGAAGATAACGTGTAGGGTTTTCATCTGATGAGACTCCAACTAAACGATTAACTTCGCGAGCTTCGAGGCGATCTGAAAACATCCAAGCAAACACCTCAAAAATATTTGTAATATTCATAAAAGACATTTTGGTAATTCATTGCTCATTAATATTACAATTCAGCTCTCCAGAGACCGTGTATGTTACAATACTCGTAAACTGCAACTGGGTCGTCTTGGCACGTGCAGACTATCGCTTCCGATTTGTCCGTGACTTCCACCATAATGCCACCTTTTTCACACTCCACATATATGAACTCTACATGATGTTCGGGAAGCATCGGATGCGGCACATTGCCCACCTCCACTTTTATCTTACAACTATCAAGTCTATACACTACAGGCATGTGCTTTAGTATATTTGCATTTGTTGAATTTGGTATCAACTCTTCCATCTTATCTCCGCAGCACATCATTGGTGCTTTTGCGCCCTTCACTTTCATAACCACATTTCCGCAGTGGTTACATCTAAAAAATCTTACTGACATAATGAATTTTTAAAATCTAAAAAACATTGTTTCAAGGTATAGCCGCTAAGATTTGGGTTAGTGTTAGTAATGCTATTACTATCAACACTATCATAATTTTTTCTGTTAAGTCCATAACTCTAAATTTTTAAAATTGACTGTTACTGTTTTAGTTGAATAATTTTTTTTAAAGATTTTTGAATGAATAAAATTAATTTATTGTTTGATAAATTTCACAAAATAATCATTGATTCCGAGAATGTATGTTCCTTTTTGTAAAAAAGCAACCTCGATTTCATTTCCAAATTCGCCAGATATGCAATTTCCATCTACATCGTAGATAATTAAATGTGTGTCTTCTTCATCAACACCACTCACATAAATAGTATGATAAATTGGATTTGGATAAATGTAGATATTTTGAATCTCTGTGCCACATATTGTAGTAGAACCTGAAGCAAATATAATTTTTCGATACGAACAATCTTCTTCGTCATTTTTATTTACTTTCGACTTAGTACTGTCAGATTCGTTTGTAGCCGCGTTGAGAGCACGCACTTTTGAAAGAAGGAAACTAGTAGGATTTTCATCTGCAGAAACTCCAATCAGATTAGTAACTTCGCTAGCGTCGAGGCTGCTTGAAAACATCCAAGCCAACACCCCAAAAACTGTTCTAATATTCATATTAACATTAGATTAAATTTTTTGTAAATCATTTTTAATTAATAAATTTTTTAAAGGTTTTAATTATAAATACCAACTTCTAATAGGCTAGAAATTGATTTCGTGACAAATATAGATTGAAATTGTAATTTTGCAAGCGTTTTCAGAAAAAATTTTTGGGCAAAATGAAAAATACCCTAAAAAAGGGCATTTTTAGGTACTATTTTATAATCAAATATTACAAAATAGTTACAAAGTGCTTTTTGGGAACGTTGTAAGAGGGGAAAATTGGAAGGATTCTAACTGTAAAAATTTGTAAAAAAAAGGTTGCTAAAACTATTTTTTTAGCAACTTTCTATTGAGTATTTTTATTTTTTATCTCTCTGCTCGCATTGGATTGTTTAAGAAATCTTCGTATGCCATACGAATTCCATCACGAAGTTCTGTTTTATAGGTCCAACCTAGTGCTGTAGCTTTGCTCACATCTAATAGTTTGCGTGGAGTACCGTTAGGGCGAGTAGTATCCCACTCTATTTTGCCTTGGTATCCTACTGTTTCTGCTACCAATGTAGTCAAATCTTTGATGCTTATTTCTTTGCCTGTACCTGCGTTTACAGTTTCGTTGCCACTGTAGTTGTTCATTAGGAACACGCATAGGTTCGCTAAATCGTCTACGTAAAGGAATTCACGTAGTGGACTGCCATCGCCCCAGCAAGTAACGGTCTCTAGTCCTGCTTCTTTTGCTTCGTGGAAACGACGAATAAGTGCAGGAAGCACGTGAGAGTGCTCTGGGTGATAGTTGTCATTTGGACCATAAAGGTTTGTAGGCATCAAACTGATATAATCTGTACCGTATTGGCGATTTAGGTATTCGCAATATTTTAAACCAGAGATTTTTGCCAATGCGTATGCCTCGTTTGTTGGTTCTAGTGCAGAAGTTAGCAAGCAACTTTCTGGCATTGGTTGTGGAGCAAGACGTGGGTAAATGCAAGAAGAACCCAAGAATTCTAGTTTCTTCACTCCATTTTGCCATGCTGCATGTATCACGTTCATTTCTAGCATCATGTTGTGATACATAAAGTCTGCCAAACCTTGTGAGTTTGCAATAATTCCACCTACTTTAGCAGCTGCTAAGAATACATATTCTGGTTTTTCAGTTGCGAAAAAGTCGTTTACTGCTTGTTGATTGATTAAATCAAGTTCGGCGTGTGTACGTGTAATGATATTAGTGTAGCCTTGACGCTGTAATTCGCGTACTATGGCGCTGCCTACCATGCCACGGTGACCGGCTACGTAGATTTTTGAGGTTTTATTCATAAGTATATATTAGGAGGTCCCTGAGCTTGTCGACGTATTGATAAGCGTAGCGAATAACGGGCCCGCCTATATTAATCGGGGACTTCGACAGGCTCAGTCACCGATTATTTAACTATTCCTTTCTCTAGGTATTCGGCTAGGTTAGTGCGGACATGTTCTGAGGCGCGTTCTACGGCGACTTTTTCCATGTCGTGTTTTACCATAAGTTCTACAAGTTGGCTGAAAGAAGTGCGTTTGGTTGGGTCCCAGCCTAGTTCGCGTTTTGCTTTTGAAGGGTCTCCCCAAAGGTTTACTACGTCTGTAGGACGATAGAAATCTGGAGATACTTCTACAAGTACACGACCTGTAGCTTTATCAATACCTTTTTCATTTTCTTCTTCACCTACGAACTCTAGTTCAATACCTGCGTGTTTGAATGCAAGGTAGCAGAATTCACGTACAGAGTGTTGTTCGCCTGTGGCGATAACAAAATCTTCTGGTTTGTCGTGTTGAAGGATAAGCCACATACACTCAACATAGTCCTTAGCATAGCCCCAATCGCGAAGTGAAGATAAGTTACCTAGATAAAGTTTATCTTGTTTGCCTTGCGCAATGCGTGCTGCAGCAAGGGTAATTTTACGTGTTACGAAGGTTTCACCACGGCGTTCAGACTCGTGGTTGAACAAAATACCAGAACAACAGAACATATTATATGCTTCGCGGTATTCTTTTACTATCCAGAAACCATACAATTTTGCCACTGCGTATGGGCTATATGGGTGGAAAGGTGTATTTTCGTTTTGAGGCACTTCTTCTACCTTGCCATAAAGTTCTGAAGTAGAAGCTTGGTAGATACGGCAAGTGTCGGTAAGACCACATTGGCGTACTGCTTCCAATACACGTAGCACACCGGTAGCATCCACATCAGCGGTGAACTCTGGTGCATCGAAACTTACTTGTACGTGGCTTTGTGCTGCAAGGTTGTATATTTCATCTGGGCGAACTTTGCCAATCACTTGAAGAAGACTCATAGAATCTCCCATATCTCCATAGTGAAGGTGGAAGTTTTTGTGACCTTCTAAATGTGCTATACGTTCACGGTAATCTACAGATGAACGGCGGATAATACCGTGTACATCATAGCCTTTTTCTAATAAAAATTCAGCTAAGTATGAACCGTCTTGGCCGGTTACGCCAGTGATAAGTGCTTTTTTCATAATAATTAGTAAAAAGTCGGTGATTGAGCTTGTCGAAATCCCCGACTTTGGGCCCTTCGACAGGCTCAGGGACCGCAGTCGTGTTATTTTCCTATACCCAAGTATGTAAATCCTAAATTAATTAATTCTTTTTTGTCGTATATGTTGCGACCGTCGATAACGAGCGGTGTGTGCATATTTTGTTTTATAAAGTCCCAATTTGGGAGACGAAACTCTTGCCATTCTGTTACAAGGCAAATTGCATCAGCATCTTTTGCAGCATCGTAGGCGTCGTTGGCAAAGTAAAGATTTTCGCTTGCAATATTTAGAGTCTTTACAATTGGGTCATAAACTCTAACTTTTGCACCAAATTCTAACAATTTGTTTATTAAAACCAATGATGGTGCTTCGCGCATATCGTCAGTGTTTGGTTTAAATGCTAAGCCCCAAATACAAATAGTTTTGCCTTTTAAATCGCCACCAAATTGCTTGTAAAGTTTGTTGTAAAGAACTTCTTTTTGGTTTGCATTGATGCTTTCAACAGCTTCTAGAAGTTGCATTGAATAACCATTTTCCTGTGCTGTATGGATTAAGGCTTTTACATCCTTAGGGAAACAAGAACCTCCATAACCACAACCTGCATAAAGGAATTTATTACCAATGCGAGCATCTGTACCAATGCCTTTGCGTACCATATCTATGTCTGCACCCACGATTTCGCATAGATTTGCTATGTCGTTCATAAAGCTGATACGTGTAGCAAGCATACTATTGGCGGCATATTTGGTCATTTCTGCAGATGGAATGTCCATAAACAGCACTCTAAAGTTATTTAAAAGGAAAGGACGGTAAAGTGTGGTCATAAGTTCTTTTGCCTTTTCACTTTCTACGCCTATCACTACTCTATCTGGACTCATAAAGTCTTTGATAGCAGCGCCTTCTTTTAAAAACTCTGGATTGGATGCCACATCAAATGGTACATCTACACCACGTTTGTCTAGTTCTGCTTGAATAGTTGCTTTAACTTTTTGCGCTGTACCTACTGGGACTGTACTTTTGGTAACTAGTAGTGTATAATGATTGATATTTTCACCTACAGCTTTTGCTACTTCTAGCACATATTTAAGGTCTGCACTACCATCTTCGTCTGGAGGAGTACCTACTGCACAAAAGACAACTTCTGCTTCGTCTAAAACATCTTTCAAATCTGTACTGAAGTGCAATCTACCAGCCAAAACATTTCTCTTAATCATTTCTGAGAGTCCTGGCTCGTAGATAGGTATTTCTCCAGCTTTGATTTGATTTATTTTTTCAATGTTATTATCTACACAAGTAACATCTGTGCCTACCTCTGCAAAGCAAGTGCCAGAGACAAGACCTACGTAACCTGTACCGATAATAACTATTTTCATATATTACAATCTAGCATCAACTACATCGCGTGGCACAAAGTTTTTAACGTCGAAGATGACTGCTCCGTTTTCTTTGAAGTGAGCGAAGTCGAAATCAAAGAATTCTTTGTGAGACACCGCAGCGATAACTGCTTGATAATGTTTACCTTTATTTACTTTTGGTAATAATTCAATTCCAAATTCTTCTTTTACTTCTTCTGGGTCTGCCCATGGGTCGTAAACATCTACATTTACACCAAAGTCTTTAAGTTCGTTATAAATGTCAATCACTTTAGAGTTGCGCATATCTGGACAATCTTCTTTGAATGTGATACCAAGAAGAAGGATATTAGCATTTTTAATCTTATGGTCTGCTTGAATCATAAGTTTCATAGTTTTTTGTGCTATGAAATTTGCAATGCTATTGTTTACACGACGACCACTTAAAATCACTTGTGGGTGGTAGCCAAGTGCATTTGCTTTGTGTGCTAAGTAGTATGGGTCTACAGAGATACAGTGACCACCTACTAGGCCTGGGCGGTATTTAAGGAAATTCCATTTGCTACCTGCTGCTTCAATCACATCGTTGGTATCAATACCTACGCGGTCGAAAATAAGTGCAAGCTCATTCATAAATGAGATATTGATGTCGCGTTGAGTATTTTCAATCACTTTTGCAGCTTCTGCCACCTTCATATTTGGTGCACGGTGAGTACCATTTTTAAGGATGCTATTGTATAGAGCATCTACCACGTCTGCAATTTCTGGAGTAGAACCAGAGGTAATTTTCTTAATGGTAGTAAGAGTATTTACTTTGTCACCTGGGTTAATACGTTCTGGAGAGTATCCGCAGAAAAAGTCTTCGTTGAACTTAAGACCTGAGAATTTTTCTAGCACAGGTACGCAATCTTCTTCTGTACAACCTGGATATACTGTACTTTCGTAGATAACGATGTCGCCTTTTTTAAGTACACCACCTAGCATTGCAGATGCTTTAAGAAGTGGAGTAAGGTCTGGGTTGTTGAATTCGTCGATTGGGGTTGGCACGCTCACAATGAAAACATTGAAGTCTTTCAATTTTTCTGGATAACACGCAAAACTTAGACCGATACCAGTGTTATTTTTGTAAAGGTCTGTTGCTTCTTTCATACCTGCTAGGTCTGCTTCTTTGGTGTGGTCTTCGCCACGTTCAAGTTCTGCTATACGAGTAGCATTAATATCAAAACCTAGTGTTCTGTATTTTTTACCAAATTCAATTGCCAAAGGTAAACCTACATAACCTTGGCCAATAACTGCGATTTTTTTAGTATTCATTTTATTTATGTTGATTCTGTAATTGTTTTATTATATTACTCGCTACGCTCGGCATAATTAATACGCACTTCGACAGGCTCAGTGACCGTATTAATTCTGCTCTCACTTATCGGGATTGTCCTCTTCGACATCATCAAAGTACTGGTCTTTGTTACCTACGTATAAACCATAGCCATAGTAGCCTTTGCCGTAGCTGCCACCATAATAGCCATAACTATTGTGATAATATGCTGAGTATTCCATTTTCTTCAAGTTCACATTGTTGAACACCAAATTGATATTGTGCGCATTGTGTGCTTGAAGTTGTTTAATTGTATTTTTAAAGAATGTTTTGTTGGTTCTTTCGCAAGATACCACATACACTGTTTGATCTACTTGTTTGAATAGAGAGTAAATATCACCTACAAGACCTACTGGAGATGTGTCTATGATAATGTAATCATACTCTGCTTTAAGGGTCTCTAGCATATTCTTTAGACCATCAGAAGCCATAAGTTCTGCTGGGTTTGGAGGAATAATACCTACAGGAAGCACGTCAAACTTATAGTTAGGCGACTTGATGATAGCATCTTCTAGCGACACATGTCCTGCAAGGTGGTTTACAAGACCTTTGTTTCCTCTAAGTTCTAGATATGCAAGGACAGAAGGTTTACGTAAGTCGAAGTCTATAAGTAGAGTTTTACGTTCTGTCATAGCATAAATACCTGCTAAGTTCACCGCTACGTAAGATTTACCATCGCCTGATTGAGTAGATGTAACCAAAATAGTTTGTTTTGCATCGTATGGAAGCATAAGTCCAAGGCGAGTTCTAATAATACGGAAAGCCTCAGCAATAGAAGAACGTGGCATCTTGTCTACAATAACTGGCACTTTCTTGTAGGTTTTACGAAGCATAGCAATCATTGGATATACTCCACCAGAAAGTTTGGTTATTTCTTCTTCTGTTCTAATGCTAGGATATAATAATTCTTTTAGCACCACGAATGCCAACGGAATGATAAGTGCAATCATAAGGAATGAAGAATAGGTTTTATTCTTTGTTCCTGCATTGGTCATTGAAGATATACGTGCTTTGTCTAGAATAATGTTGTCTGGAGAGTTTGATGCTTTTTGAATTTGTGCATCAAGACGTTTTTGAATAAGGAATGAATAATAGTCGTCGTTCATCTTAAACTCACGTTGGATATTTAAGAATTGTTGTTCCTTATATGGTAGTGCACGCATTTCTTCTGTAAGTGCTGCAGTGCGATCTTCTAAGTCTTTTTTCTGAATTTCAAGCCCTACTCTATTGTTGGCAAGCGCTTCGTTCATTTGTTGTTTGATAGCCTCCAACTCACGTGTGTATTTAGAGTAAAGTGGACTCTTTTCACCTACTTCATCACGTTTTAGTTGTAGTTCTGTAAAGCCAGTAACTAAAGATGTAAGCGAAGCGTCTGTAACACCTAAGTTGGCAGGTGCAATAATGCTTTCGTTTTCTACATTGCTTTGCAGATATTGAGTAAGGTAGTTTAAGTAAGACTCTTTTAGGCGAAGTTCTGTGCGAATTGCATCAAGTTTTGCATATTCACTCATAAGTGCAGAACCACCGCTAGAGGCTACTATGAAGTTGTTTGCTTTATAGTCTTTAAGTTTGTTTTCTGATATTTTAAGTGAGTCTGAAAGTCCTTCCAACTGTTCGTCGATAAAGTTTACAGTCTTGATAGCAGCATCGTTTTTACGTGCTAAGTTGTCTGCAAGGAATTCTTCGCAAAGTGCATCTAGGAAGTCGCAGTCTCGTTGTGGCACCTCTCCTACTGTAGAAACTTCTACCACAGAAGCACCTTTCATAAGGAATTCAAATGCTAGACGTGAAGAGTATGAGGTAACAAGATTATCTATTGAATTTAGTCTAAAATAAATACTTACACCTTCTCTGAAATAGTCTGTTTTTTCGATAGTAAGGAAAAACTCAGAGTTTTCAAATGGCACGCCGTATGTACCTTTATAGTAATATTCTGGAAGGTTTTTGGTTTCTTCGGCAGTAATTGTAAACTCATTGTTGCCCAGGTCCGTAAACATAAACGCTCTAGAATATGCTATTGGAGACACATAGTTTGAGGTAATTTTTATAGGCGATTGTTTATATAAGTTTGTACTGCGGAAACGTCCTTGTGTGAAGTAGTCTACGTGAAGGTCTGGAAGTTTTTCTATGGTGCGTTTTACCAAGTCGTATGAACCAAACATAATCACCTGGTTGTTTACGTTACGATAAGCTTTTTCTGCACCAAAACCTTGAAGCAGAGTAGCTTGCGCACCAAGATAACCTTTACTATCCTCGATAATAACTAGTGCTGAAGATTTGTAACTTGGTCGCCAACTTCTGTTTTTAAGGTATGCAATAGACATACATAAAACTAAAGAAATGGCAAATAAATACCATGCCTTCACAATGCGGATAATCCACATTTTATAATCAAATGAAGAAGACTCTGCTCCGTCATTGTAATTTTCATTGTTTGGATATGTGTAATTTTTATTATCGTTCATAATATTAATAAAGACCCATTGTTACACCTAAATTGAACACCGACACAAGGAAACCAATACTTGTGGTAATAGTTCCTAATGCTGAACTATAGTTTTCTATTTTCCAAAAATCACCTTTTATTGAGCTGATGTATATTACATCGTTTGGATATACATAATAATATTCTGAATCTATAATAGAAACTGTTCTAAGGTCGAATTCTTTTACTGTAGGTCGTCCCCCTTCTGGATTTGGACGTACTATACGCACTCTTTTCTTGTCGGCATTTGTAGAAGGACCGCCTGCAAGCGCAAGTGCTTGGAAGATATTTAGTTTCTCTTTATAGATATTGAATGAACCTTTTCCACCCTCGCCTACCATATAAAACATATCGTTGGCAAGTGCCACTTTCACCATAGCATCTGGCACAAAGTCTTTTAGTTTTTCTTCTATCACCTTTGACGCCTCTCTAAGTGTAAGACCTGCCACAGGAATAGAATTTACAAATGGAATATCGATTGTACCATCGTCGTATACTCTGTAGGTATATGATGTGGTACCTGATGTATTGTCTGCGAAATTAAAAATAGCTGCAGCTTCCTCGTTTAGGGTAAGAAGACGTATTACAAGTTGGTCGTTTGGAATAATCTTATAATACTCATACTCAGCTTTTTCGTACTTTGGAAGTTTGTCGCTCTCTTGGAAATATGTGTTTTCCTTATTTGTGATACAAGATGTGCATGCAACCGCCAACACAGCCACAAAAACCTTAATGATATTTATTAGTCTTACTCTCATTTTTGTTTTATTTTGCTGTTTCTGTTTTAGGAATACACATTCTCACTATTTGATATACTAGCAAACCAAAGCTTATGGTTGAACTGGTAATACCAATTGCTGTTAGGAATGAATCTACTCTAAAGAACTGACCATCAAATGCTTTCACATAGATAAGGTCGTTTGGTTGTATATAGTAGTATTCAGATTCAAGTATTTCTTTACTTCTAACGTCGAATTCTTTTATTTCTGTGCCACCCTCTGGCATTTGTCTTATCACTTTAACTCGTTTTCTATCAGAGTATTTACCCAAATCACCACCAACTGCAAGTGCTTCAAAAATAGTCATTTTTTCTTTGGTCAATTGGTGACGGCTCGCACTCTTTTCTGTGATCAAGTTGAAGTAATTATTTACCAAACGCACCTCTACAGAGCAGTCTTTTACGTAGTCTTTCAGCGCATCTTCTATCTTGTGCTTAATTTGACGTGTAGTAAGTCCTGCAACTTCTATTGCTCCTATATATGGAAAATCTATAGTACCATCATCGTATACAGTGTATGTATACAATCCTCTGTATGAAGAAGATAGAGATGTATTTGACGAAGAAGTTGAGGAATTGAAGATTTTTTGAGACTCTGGGTCTAATGTAATCACACGAATATTTAATTCGTCACTTATCTGGATGTTGTAGTCTGCAGGAGTATGATACTCTGTGTAACTTGGCACATATTTATCTGGCTCTTGCAGGTAATGAGTCTTGCGTGGTGTCACACACGACGCCACAAGCAGAGTCATAAACAATATAATATTAAATTTTAAGTACTTCACAAACGTTGTCACTATAACTTTGCAAATATAAAGATTAAAATGTATATAAACAATAATTAGGTTAATAAAGTTATAAACAATGTAAAATAATTAGGAGTTCACCCGAAGCGCAGCGGAGGGTGATACTGAGTTGTAACCCCGTCTCTGAGGACACATTCTTATTTCTATGCATAACACAGAATCCCCTTCCAGTCTTATGTTATGCATAAAACAGCATTCCACCAAATTTCTTAAAAACGAAGGTTTGTGCAAGAATTTTTCTTGGCAAGAAGGTTATGCCTCATTCTCCTACTCCAAATCACAAGTAAAAGACGTCTACAACTACATCGCCTATCAGAAAGAGCACCATAGGAAAAGAACAACACAGGAAGAGATTGACGATATTATCAAAAAGTTTAACGAAACACAACTTCTACCATAATAAAACTCTGGTCTTTTAAATGTTGTTTTAGCTAACCAACACATCTTGATTTCACACTATATATACGCTAAAACAACATTTATAAGACCAAAACATAAATTCATTATTAAAATCCATCAACAATCATGAAAAAAGGTGCGAATATACCATATTCATTTGAAGTAATAAAAATAGAGCTGTTTGACAACTTATCAAACAGCCCTATCTCGGTAGCTAATCATTCTAACTCACAAGGAGGTTTAATCATTAACACAACAAATATACTGCAAAATATTGAAAAATCATACTTAGTTATTATTTAATTTTCTTTTTTATATGAATAGATATACAATAAACACAGACTCAGAACCAACTATTGTGTCAGAACCTTTTATTAGCAAGTATTCATCAAACTATATTAATGAATTTGATAGAATCCAGAAAATAGCAGAACAGATGAAAGGTATTGTTATGCCTAATTTAAATAATAAATGTATTAATATACTACAAGTAAATCCTCATGATTTTAAAAGCGACAGGCCACTAGTAGAGGCACAACAATGGGCAGAAGAGAATTTAGTAGGGATTTACACTGCGCACAAAGGAACGATAAATGAGTTTCAATATCAGATAAGTAGAAGTGCAATACATAAATATTTGCATCCATCAGCAACTGATAAAAGTGAAAATATATCTGTTCATTTATCGACATTAAAATCTTTAATAGAAATAATTAATGCTAGTATAGAAGTTGAGATACATTGTAGTTATTTAAAATCTGGAAATGGAAGATGTTTAGAAAACCCAATAGACAGAACTATGTTAATACATAGATTTTATGGATTAATCAATCACCTAAATAATTTTTATAGAATTAAAATTACAGTAAAAGAATATCGCGACACATATAGAACTAACAAACCATATACATTTGAGGCAATAAAAATAGAGCTACTTGACGAATCAAATAGCCCTACCTCGGCATCTAATAGTCCTAACTCACATGGAGGTTTGAGTATTAGGATAGCAAATATAATACAAAATATTGAAAAATCATACGATAAGAGGAAATTTTTGCTTGAAGAATCTTGGGAAAGTGTTGATTATTTCAGATGTTCTATTTTATAGAAGATTTTATTCGGAGAATACTATGATTTTGTTCTGAAATTTGGAAGTGAGACCAAACTTTGAGAGAGCGTACTCTGGGGCGGTGCAGTCGCTCCGCGACTGAGGAGGTGCAAGAAGCACTGCGAACCGCAAGGTTTGCTGTGCTGCAAGTAGAAATCACGCAGTGATTTCTACTTGCATCTCCTGCAGGGCAGTCCATGCCCTGCGCGTCGCCCACTCTCTCAAAGTTTTATGCGCTCACAAGTGTCCTGTCACCCTAACGGGTGAGTGGCACCCTGGCTGCGCTCGGGTGCGGTGGGTGTGGTGGGAGTGGGTGCTCTCGCATCCCCGCCTCGCCGGGCTTTGCCCTCAGAGACGGGGTTACAACCCAGTGTCACCCTCCACTACGTTACGGGTGTAACCACGAACTGTAAACACAAACTGCTTACTATAATCACGGACACAGCACGCTGTTTCCTTACCCTTTTTCTGCGCAAAGAAATAATAAAAATAGAGCTACTTGACGAATCAAATAGCTCTACCTCGGCACGAAAGTTGCCGACTCAATTGAAACAGACCAACTTTCAACGACAAATATACTACAAAATGTTGAGAACATATATGACTACAAGAAATTTTAATTGAAAAAACTTTGAGAGAGGATTTTCTGGAGCGGCGCAGTCGCTCCGCGACTGAGGAGGTGCAAGAAGGACTGCGAACCGCAAGGTTTGCTGTGCTGCAAGTAGAAATCACGCAGTGATTTGTGCTTCTTGCATCTCCTGCAGGGCAGTCCCTGCCCTGCGCGCCGCCCACTCTCTCAAAGTTTTGTTGCTCTCGTGTTCATATCACCCTTACGGGTGAGTAGCACCATCGCTCCGCTCGGGTGCGGTGGGTGTGGGTGCTCTCGCATCCCCGCCTCGCCGGGCTTTGCCCTCAGAGACGGGGTTACAACCCAGTGTCACCCTAACGGGTGAAATCATCAATACCTAAATCCCACCACCTCGGACAACGGACAATGCACGCAGTGTCCCTACACACAACTACCTCGCATCGCATCACAACCTACGTACACCTGCACCTCGCACAACGGACACTGCACGCTGTGTCCCTACACACAACCACCAACACCTCCTCACCCCTACTCATCCACACCACAGCAGTCACACCACAGAAGACACTCCACAGCGGACACAACCACATTACACACTCAAACAAAAAAAGAGGTTGACTAAAAAGTCTATTTGACTTTGAGGTTAGCCTCTTCATCTTTTACCCCCCCCTTTTTTTAAAAAAATATTAATGGACATATCCTACTTTTTGTCCACCCTGCCTAAATTCCATAAAAAAACTATAATA
>JAEIGA010003023.1_pt1 | contig 26491 bp, 42 predicted proteins | sample 9270691 | NCBI WGS metagenome assembly JAEIGA01 (sample SAMN17057246, study PRJNA624740) | gut metagenome | biome: biome; isolation source: fecal sample | host: Bos grunniens | place: China: Xizang | collected 2019 | reverse complement strand
GTTCCGGGCCCCCACGGCTTCTCATCGCGAAGGGGGGGCCTCCCTTGCTGTCACCCTGCCGAGCTCGTCCACCTCGTAGCGCCTGCCATCCCTGCTGCTGTGCAGTTCAGCATGGCAATCGCGACAAACCAGCTGCAGGTTCTTCCAGTTGAGCACCACATCAGGGTCCCCCACGTTCTCCGGCGTGATATGCACCAGGTGGTGCACGATCACCCCCGGCCGGATGATCCCCCGTTCCAGGCAGCGTTCGCACAGCCCTTTCCGGCTCTTTGCGAAGGCCGCCCTGCAGTCCTTCCAGCCCCGGCTCTGGTAGAACGATCTGGCGAACTCTCTCATGTTACCTCCACGGCCCCGCCTCCGCAGGAGGGCGCGCATCTGTAGGCCGCCAGGCGACCGCGCTGATAGATCCCGCGCCGAAGCGCACATCCTGCAAAACCAAAGCGGACACGCTCTGTCTCGTGCCCGCTTCGGTCAGCCTATACTATACCACAATCGAATAGTGGCTTTCAATGGTCAATTTCCTCCGGCACCCTCACCATCATCAGCGCCTTCCCATGCAGCCGGTACACCCACCGCAGGTCCAGCCCCATCCTCTGCGCCACCTGTTCCCAGGTGAACCCATCGATGTAATACAGCTCCAGCACCTCGGCGAGCCTGGGTTCCTCGACCTGGCGGATGGCGTCGATGGCTGCCAGCTTCCAGCGCACCAGCTCGCGCGTCCTGGCGTTGACGGCCTGTTCCAGCTCGATGAGCCGGTCAGCGGTCTGTGTCCAGTCGCCGGATCCGCCCCTGGGCATACCGGTGAGCCTGCTCATCCTGCCGGCCTCCAGCCGTTCACGCAGCCGCTCGACGCGTTCCGACGCCTCGTCCACCCTGCGGTCGACGCTCCGGGCCCGCCTCAAAAACTCCTTCGCGGTCATGTGCGCACCACCCACTTCTTCCCGTCCCACTCGTGCCGCTGCCGATAGGGATTGTGTTGGCAGCTCACGCAGGGCTCGTAATTCCACCCTCGCACGGTGAGCGCGTCCGGGCATTTCTCCCGGCAGTATTTCCCGCACGACTGACAGGCCCTCCACTCGCCCCGTCCGTTGAGGTCGCCCCCGCAGAATTTGCACGTATCAGCCCCAATCATCTCCACCATCACCCCTCAATATCCCAGAATCCTCAAGATCTGCTGCTCCGCCCTGGCCTGCCTGCGCCGCTGCTTGGCCTGATAGAAGGCCAGCACCTTGCCCATGTCGCCGCCCCGGCTCTTCAGCATGTCGCGCACGCTCATCGGGTGCATGCCGTACTTCCTTGCCACGCCGGGCACGGTGTACTCCCGGTTCCCGACGACATACACCTGCGCCGGACGACCGCACCGCGGGTTGCGGTTGCGCACTCTGCCGCCCTCGTTCCACCGGCGGAAGTGCTCCACGGCCTCCTCCATGCCGGCCCTGTTGTTGTAGCGCCAGACGGTGATGGAGTGCGATTTCACGCCGAGGCGCTCGGCGATCTGCGCCTGGGTCAGCCATTCGCCCTCGATCCGGTATCTCGGCGCCCGGTCATAGTAGGAGCCGAACTGGTTGTCGCGGTACATGTTGACGATGGCCTGGTAGCTGATGCCGCCCATCCGGCTCCGCCGGCAGCGCAGCGCGTCCTTCGAGATGCCCAGCATCCCGGCGATCTCCACCAAAGTCATCATCTGCCCGTCCACGTTGTGCAGCTCGGGCTTGCGTCCCTCTCGGTTCATGACGCCCCGCCCCCTTCGCTTCGCTCGGTCGCGGGTTTCGGCTGCGTCTTGCTTCGCTGCGCTTGCAGCCTCAGTCCTCGTTTCACTCGGACGCTCATGCGGTCAACACCACCCAGATCACGAACAGCGCAGCCAGCGCGATCAGCACCCACATCATGATTCATCCCTCCGTTCGCCATCCGCGCAATACCAGTCAGGCTCATTCACTAAATAATCCATTCCTTCAAAATCAGGGTTTTCGCAAAACACCCTGTCCTCACCACGGGCATTTTTAGACAGACACCCATAAACGCAATCCCGGCACCGCACCACCGGCACAGCGTCCACGGCGGGCTGGACTTTCAGCATATTCGCAACAGCCGTCAAAAAATCTCCATCATTCAGATAATCTTCTTCGTGTGTCTGCTCATATTTGCCATAGTGCCAATCGGCAACTTCCAACAGTCCTTTAACCGCACCTTCCCTTGTCATTTCCACTTCACCTTCCTTCCGCATTTATGGCAGTAGTTTTCAACCTTGATTATGCTATGGGTAAACTCAACCTCATAGCCAACGCAAATTGTGTTACAAATTCCGCAATAGTATACACCATTTATATCCCTGATCGGTTCCACCGGCTCCTGCGCTTTCAGCAGGGTTATGGCGTCGGCGCACAACAAATCAACACAACGTCCATTATGATTCGGGCCAAGTGCAATGAAATCGGACATATATGGGCAACCATTGTTTTCATCCCATGCGCCTTTGCACGATGCTGCACAATACTCCAGCCCCTTGATGACCTTCTCCCTGTCCATCATTCCACCACCTCCGCGGCGTGCAGCCGCCTGTTGAGCCGCTGCAGCTTCTTGACCTTCCAGCGCTCCACGTCCGCGTCGTTGCCCAGTATGATCCGCAGCTGCGCCAGCATGATCTCCACGTCGGCCATCTCCTCGGCGATGTTGTCGGGGTCGTCGGCGCGGGCGATGGCACGGATCAGCTCGCCCAGCTCCTCGATGGCCTTCATCTGCTGGGCACCCGGCCCGTATTTCTCCACCGCCGCCCGCAGGATCGCTTGCCGGGGCGTGATGGGCTTCTGTCTCACTCTGTCCATGCTTCTTCCCTCCGCTGTTCTTCAGTGGGGCGCCTGTCCCAGCACCGCCAGGTGATGCCATAGGCGCGTTCCCTGTTGTATACCACTTTTTCACCCTGCTGGCGAATCAGATACACCTTCGACGGTTTGACATACTCCGCCACGAATTCGACGAACATCCACTCGCTGTGATTGTTCAGCCTCTCTGGGTTGTACTCCACGAACACGGGCCCGTCTACCCCGATCAGCTCCTCTGCTGCCAACACCCTGGCCTCGGGCTTCATCGCCTCGGCAGCCTCCCGGGCACATTTCATCCAGTGCCCCAGCAGCATCTTCGGGTCTCCGATGGCCATATCGGCCCGGGCCTCGAAGAACCCGGCAATCTTTTCCAATCCTGCGATTATCTCATCCCGTGACATTCTGTCACACCTCCTCCATCATCACGCTCACGCCCGGCGCCTCGCCATACTGCTTGCTCACATGCAGGCTGACCACCTGGCTGTCGTCGTGCCAGGCCAGCCCGTTCAGCGCGTCGGCGATGACCTTCGCCACGTTGTCGCAGTCCGGCTTCTTCGTGGGCCGGATCAGCCCGCCGATCATGGCCTCGCGCTTGCGCTTGCTGACGGACTTCGGGATCCCGTACCAGGCCATGATGCTCAGGTACACCGGCCCGTCCTTCAGCATGTGTCCGCCCTGGCGCTGGAACTCCAGCTTCACCAGGTTTTCATAGCTGGCGGTCTTCTCCGGGGTGTAGGTCTGCGTGAAGCCGCCCCGGCGCACCACCCGGGGCCGGCCCTTGCCGACCGGCTCGCCGGGCACCGTAAAACGGAATTTCATTTGCTCAGCTCCTTCTGTTTGATCTCCAGATATTCATAGATCCCGACGAGCACCTTCTCCACCAGCGGGTGATGCCGCCACTTGTTGCCGATGGCTGTCAGGGCGTCGGCGGCCCGCTGCCAGTACTGCTCGCTGTCGGGGCCGTCCAGCCTGGGCGTCTGGGAGAACGCCTCCAGAAACTTTTCAGCGTCCGCCAGTATGCCCTTTTCCTTCTCGGTCAAAATCTTCACCTCCTGAAGTCCCGGACAGATTGCCGGGAAGTCCCTGTTCCGAAGAGGGACGCGCGCCCTCTGGGCGCGTCCCGTTCTGAGGGACAGACGCGCAAGGGACAGACATTTATATATAAGCCCTTTGTCCGCCGTAGGGACAAAGGGAAAATCCCCTTTGTCTGTCCCTGGCAGGGACAAAGGGAAAATCCCCTTTGTCTGTCCCTGGCAGGGACATGTCCCTGTGCATGTCCCTGTGTCCCTAATCGTGTTTGAACACGAAATTACTGTCGATTGAGAAGCATCCTTCTGACTGTTCCACCCACCTGCGGACGGTCTTCTCGCTCTTGTCCAGATAGGTCGCCAGCTTCTCCACCGTCACCGGCGGATCAAATGACAGTGCCTCGTAGGCGCTTGTCAATGCGCTTTGCCGGTCTTCAGCTGTCATCTGCCTGTTCCCGCTCATCGCCAGGTTCCCCATGGGGCTGCCCTCCTCGGGCGCGTCGTTCAGGTTGTCCCTGTCCACGAAGTGCACCGGCCAGCTGAACCAGAAGTTCACCGGCCCGGGGTTGGCGAATTCGCGCAGCGTGCAGCTGAGCCGGAAGGGTCTGGCGCCTGCCGCCGGGGTGATCCGGTTGTACTCGCTCTCGCTCAACACCAGCTCCGTCACGTCCAGCTGCGCGTCAGGATCCCTGGCGAACACGCCGGAGCCGCTGGCGCGGTCCATGGCCTTCTTGCCGCCCTGGGCGCCCTTGGAGTGGTGGTGGCAGTAGATCACCGCGCAGCCGGTGTCCGCCGCGATCTTGTCGAAGTAGTTGCAGAACTGGCCCATCTCGCTGGCGTTGTTCTCGTCGCCGGTGATCACCTTGTAGATGGGATCCACGATGATGGCGTCCAGCCCCATGTCGCCCACCCGGCGGATCAGCTTCGGCGTCAGCTTCTCCAGGTCCATCACCTTGCCGCGCAGGTTCCAGATCAGCAGGTCGTCCAGGTGCCGCTCGGTGGCGCCCATGGCCTTGTAGATGTCCAGGATTCGGTGGATGGCACTGGCGGGGTCGATCTCAAAGTTCACGTACAGCACGCGCCCCTTCCGGCACCTGAATCCCAGCCACTCGCGGCCCTCGGCCAGGGCGATGGCCAGTTCCATCAGCAGGAAGCTCTTGCCGCTCTTGCTGTCGCCGCTGATCAGCAGCTTGTGGCCCCTGCGCAGCACGCCGAAGATCAGCTCCTCGGGCAGCGGCGGCGGGTTGTCGTATACGCTGGAGATGGGCACGATGTCCGGCAGCTCGTCCGACTCGCCCTCCATGTAGTCCAGCCAGTCCGCCCAGCTGCGCCGGCCCAGGTTCACGCCCAGCAGCTTCTGCACCCTGCCGTTCCGGGTCGCGCCAGGCAGCCTCGAAAGCCTGCTCGGGTTCTTGTTCTGCTTGTCCACCTTCACGCCGTGGCGCTCCAGCACGTCGTACAGCTGCATCACGCGCCGGTCGTACTCCTGGCGGTCCGGTGCATCCACCTTCACGATGGCGTGCACGCTCTTGCCCGCGCTGCTCACCAGCGCCGCGATGGGCAGCTCCAGCCGTCGGTAGAGGGTGATCTGCTCGTCGATGGTCATGCTGTCCGACTCCACCAGTGCGTGGGTAAACCGTGTCACATTGTCGTTGCGCACGCCGGTGCCGTCCAGCGGGTTGAAGCGGATCCACGCTCCGGCCTCCTTGTTCCAGTCGCCCAGCACGGCGCCGATGTCGTCCGGGTGCCGCTTCAGCTCCTCGATCAGCTCCCCGGCGGTGCGGTCATAATAGCCCGCACTGGCAGGGCTCCAGCGATTGTCCTCGCGCTTTGCGGCCTCGCACACATAGCCCACGTGCTCGTCCGGCTCGAACAGCGTTTTCAGGTACAGCACCAGGTCCTCGCCGGCCTTGCGCCTGGGCGAGAGGTCCGGCTCGCTGCCGTCGCTCTCGATCACGTCCGTCCAGCCCATCACGCCGCCTTCACCCTGCCAGGGGCTCCAGCCACGCTGGCGCGCCATCTCGATGATGGTGCCCGCCGTCACAGGGTTGGCCGCCCCGCCAAAGCTGTTCCAGCGTCGCTCGCACTCGCCGCTGTGGTATCGCGCGTCGTTGCGGCTCCAGTCGTCCCAGACCTGGCAGGGATAGCCCTCCTGCTTGAGGGCCATGCCCACGCTGACCCATTCGTTGTGAGTCAGCGTGGCCACGTCCAGGGCCTTGAGCGCGTCGATCAGTCGGTTGTCCATGCGCTCGTCCTCCCGTCATCAGAAGCTGCCCCAGGGGTTGCCGGGATCGCTGATCGGGGTGCTGCTCATCAGCTTGTCGTCGTAATCGTAGAAGCGCTCCACGTCGTTGGCCTGCAGCTCGTTGCCGTTCTTGCCTGTGAAGGGCCTGGGCTTGAAGTGGGCGCGGCCCCGGCTGCCGGTCACCTTGTCCCAGTTCATCACCAGCGGCTCCCCGTGCTTCTTCTGTCCGATGCACCGGAAGAACGCCGCCAGCTTCCACTCCAGCGAGCGGTGCAGGATCAGGTCGATCTTGGCCTCCGCCTGTCCCTGGTCGCTGTCCACGTCCAGCAGGATCACCGCCTTCGGGCAGGCGGGCAGCTTCGGTCCGCCGGGGAACCGGCCCCGCTCAAAGCTGCGCACGGTGAATGTGTAGTCCCCCTCCGGCAGCACGATGTAATCTTTGCCGCCGTCGTTCTCTATGGTGTCGCCCCAGTCCATGATGCCGTTGTTGTTCTCAGCCATGATTATGCCCTCCTCAGAATGGTAAAAAGTTCGGGTCGGAGATGATCGCCTGAACGATCTGCTCCCAGTTCTTCAGCACCCAGCCGGACACGAAGCCCTCCGGGTATTCCTTGATGGCCGTCTCCGCCGGGAAGTGCCCCTTTGAGGCCACCAGTTTGCGTAGCGACATCTCGTCGATGCCGTCGTCGCCCATTTTCGCCTGCAGCGCCGCCAGCGTGCCGGGCGTCACCGCTGCCATGGGGTCGGGTCGGGGCGTTGGTGCCTCCGGCGCGGGCGCGCTCACAGGGGCCTTCTGGGCCGTCTGGGGCGCTCCCTCGAATATCGGGGCCAGGCTCTCCCAGCACATGTCCATCTCGTCCGGCAGCCCGTGCCGGTTCTTCGCGTCCACCGTGGGCCGGTGGCAGGTGGTGATCACCCGCTTGCCCCCCTGGGCCTTGTGCTTCTTGTCCTCGGTGGTGATCACGTAGGTCTTGTAGTTCAAAAACAGCAGGTCGTCCGGCCATTCCTTCAGCAGCGGGCCGCACTGCTTGCTCAGCTTCAGGCCCCAGCTGTCGAAGCTGCCCGTCTCGTCCGGCAGCTCAATCTTGCGCTGTTTTGCGTGGGCCGTGATGATCACGTGGGCGCCGGAGGCGATCACCCGGTCGCAGGCCGCCAGCAGCCTGGCAAACTCCTCGCCCAGATAGGTGTAGCCCTTGCCGTAGCCAAACGCCTCCAGGCCGGGCTGGCGGTACTTCTGGCACACGTGCTCGATGGCCATGGTCTCCGCCCAGTCCGCGGTGTCGATCACCAGCGTTCTGCAAACGCCCGGCGTCGCCGCCACCTCGTCCACCATGTTCAGCAGCTCCGACCAGTTTTCGGGCGTCATCCGCCGCACGTCCATGTGGGCCGTGCCGCCCTCGGTGTCGATGAACAGGGGATCCGGGGCCTGGGCCGCCAGCGTGGTCTTGCCGATGCCCTCCACGCCGTACAGCACCACCTTCTGCGCCCGGGGCACCACCCCGCTCGTTATCTTCAGCATGTCATTCCCTCCTCTTGTTGTACTTGGTCATCCATTCCCCGTGCACCAGCTCGTGGCACCTCCGGCACAGCGCCACGCCGTTGGTGGGCGCATACCAGTACCGGCCCTGGGGGTCGTGGCTCCTGGGGATGATGTGGTGCGCCTCCACCTGGATGTCGCTCCCGCAGATGTGGCAGCGCCGGTCGTCCCCGTTGCGCACGATCTGGCTCCAGCGGTTCAGCCGTTCGGTGTCCGCCTGCCCGTACTGGAACCGGGGCAGGTCGCCCTCCCGGCCGCACTTCAGGCACACCGCCCTGGCGCAGGGCCTGCCGTCCGCCATGTCGAAGAACATCACGGCCTGCAGGCTCCCGCACTCCGGGCAGGGCTGGCTCTCCAGCAGCACCGAGTGCCTGGCGTTGATGCGCCGGATCACGCTCTCCGGCAGCATCAGCCGCCCGCCTCCCCGCTGCCGGTGAACTCCTTCAGCATCCTGATGACGCCCCGGATCTCCTCCGGCGTGTAGCCGGTGTCCTCATACTCGCCCAGCCGGTTCATCATGTCGAATTTGCTGGCCTGCGTCCAGTAGGCACTGTAGCCGTACTGGGTGCGCTTGCGCTCATGTCCCGCGTGGGGAATCGTCAGCCTGTCGTTCGGGTCAAGCATTTATCACACCTCCACTGCTTCCACCGGCGCCACCTGGCCGCCCTCCTCGACGGCCTGCTTCAGCGCCTTTTCAAAATCGTCCCAGGCGTCGTAGTACCAGTTTTCGCCGTCCACGATGCGGAAGACGATGAACTTCTTGGTCTTCGCATAATCGTCCAGGTTGTTGATCTTCATGGGCACCCCCTCACCGGAACCGGATTCCCAGCTCCTGCCTGAACTCCACGCCGTCGATGATCTCCCCGGTGCGCCGGAACTCGTCCAGCATGGCCTTCTTGTCCACCTTGTCCGGCTGCGGCACCAGGAACCGCGCCGGCACATACTCCGGCGCCGTGACCTCCACGCTCCAGGGGTTCATCTGCGTGCGCCACTTGCCGATGGTGGTGCTGATCTCGCTGGCGCCCACCATCTTCATGGCCTCCAGCAGCGCGCCCTTCATCCGCTCGACCACCGCCTCCGCGGCCCTGCGCTTGGCGGTCAGCCGATCGGCCTCGGCCTTGAAGCCGTCCGCCTCGGCCTGCTTGTTGCGCATGATCCGGGCATAGGCCTCGGCCTTGTCGGTGATGTCGCCCTCGGCGCTGGCCAGCATGTCCAGGATGTCCGCCCGCTCATCTTCGGTCTCCGCCATGTCGTACATATCCAGCAGCGAGGCGTAGCCCGCGCTCAACTCATACAGCGTTGCCATGTTTATCCTCCTATTCGTCGTCCTTCTCGTCACGCTCGCCGAAGGCAATGCCCATCAGCGTGCAGAACAGCGCGATGATCCCAGCGGCCACCGCCAGGGCCAGCAGCAGCCCCAGCACGTATCCGCCGTGGCACAGGCCGCGCAACATGTACTCCCAGAACATTCAGTCGTCCCTCCTCTCCAGCACGAACCGCTGCGCCCTGAACGCCTGGGCGATGCCATAGCACAGCATTGCGTAGGCCACCAGCAGCCGCTGCACCCACCGGGGCGCCTGCCGGGTCTGGCCGTAGTCGTAGCGGGCCTTGGTGGTCATGGCCGCCCACTCCTCCGGGGTGTGCTGCATCATCGCCACCCGGCGCACCGCCTCGCTCCCCAAAGCCTTCCCCTCTGGGGAAGGTGCCCCGGCAGGGGCGGAAGAGGTCCCCGCCGCAGCGGTTCCCGTTCCTGTCTCGATCCCGCTCTTCAGGGCCCCGGCGATCTCCGGGTCGCCGCCGATCCTTATAACGTAGCCGTAGCGCGTACTCGCCATCCTCTCACCGCCTCCTTGTTCAGTCGCCGCATCACGGTCTCGCCGTCGATCACGCCGCCGCTCAGCGCGGCGAACCAGTCCGATCTGTAAAAAGCCTGGCAGGTCTTGAAATGCTCCTGGGCGTCCTTGCTGTTCGGGTGGGCGACCACTGCCCGGCGCGCGTGCAGGTATTCCTGCGCCGCCTCCTCCAGTATCGTCTCCGCCAGCTGCAGGCAGCCCTCGGTGTTCATGTCCGCGGCCGTCATGTAGGTCTTCATCCGCGGATGGTTGAATCCGTCCTTGCTCATATCAGTCCGTAGTACGGGCAGTCCCCGTCCCTCCTCTCCTCGCTGTCGTTGGGGATGATGGTCAGCGCCTTGCGCAGCTCGCAGCTGCGGCGCTGGGCCTTGTCCAGGCTGCACATCAGGCAGTGGTCGTGGCAGCCCGCCAGCAGCGCGTTCAGCACCTCGTACGGGATCCACATGCCGTACTGCTTCTCGTCCCGGCTGGACGGCCCCGGCTTCTTCACGCCGATGGTGTAGCTCACCATTTCCAGCGCCCGCCGGTAGGTCGGCATCTGCTCCATGGGGATGGTATCAACAAAGCCCTCCAGCAGCCGTCTGGCCACAGCCGCCAGCATCGCCATATCGCGCCGTCCGTAGGGCACCAGCTTCGCCCGCTCCTTCAGCGGCCCGGCCACGTCCAGGATCAGCACCTCCATGGCCACGTTCAGCCGCAGCAGGCTCTCCCGCTCGCTGGCGGTCAGCCGCTTTGTCTCCGGTGCCTTCCCCTCTGGGGAAGGTGGCGCGCCAGCGCCGGAAGAGGTCCTCGTTCGTCCATCCTTCGTCACTGTCCCACCTCCAGCAGGGGCTTGCCGGCCCACTCGTCCCGCAGCCAGCTGCCGTCCCACAGCAGGCAGTCCGTCGCGCCCAGCGGGCACTCGCCGCCGTGCCTGGCTTCGCAGGCGAAGCACAGCCGGTCCATCAACCTTCCGTTGTTGTCCCGCGTCACCACGTTGTGCAGGGCGCGGTCGTCCATCGCGGAGATCTCCTGCATGATCCGCTCGCGGTTGGTCATGTCCCCACCTCCATCAGGTCCGTCCCCAGGTAGTGCGCCAGCCAGGCGTAGCACCTCGCCACATCAAACAGCAGCGTGCTGTTGTTCTCGCCCAGCTTGCCGGCGGGGAAGTCGTCGTGCATCGCGTACAGCTTGCGCAGCGTCGTGGCGCTCACGCTGAACAGCTCCGCCGCCCTGTCGATGCCCACGATCAGCGGCGTGCCCGGCGGCAGGATCGTGATCGTCCCCGCGCCTTCCATGCCGGTGATCCTCATTCTTCGGTCGTTCGGTGTCATGGTGCCCTCCTCTCACCAGGTGTCGTCCTGTCCGCCGTTCAGCTTGTACTGCCGGAACAGGCGCACCGTGTCGTCGTCCACGCTGCCGCGGAACTTCATGTTCTCCCGGTACATATCGCTCAGCATCGCGTTGCTGGTGCCGATCCGCCGGGCCATCTCAAACAGCAGCTCCATCCGCTGAGGCTCCCGCGCCTTCGTGAACCGCTCGTACAGCGTCCGGTTATTCAGCAGGTTGATCCCTCCGTACATGGTCATGCCTCCTTATCTCAGCGTTTCAATGTCACCAGCATGGTGCTGCCCGGGTACACGGCGATGATGTCGATCGCCTTCACCAGCATGGTGCCGTACACCTCCACGATGTCGCTCACCTGGGCGCTGTCCGCGGTGTCCACGTCCACAGTCGCCAGCAGCCTCTCCGTCATCGGCACCTTCAGCCGCAGGTGATCCGCTTCGCTGATATACAGCAGGTCGTTCAGGGTGATGTCCTTCATGCCTCTTTCTCCTCCTTCATCAAAGCGTTCACCTGCTCCGTCAGGGCCGCGATGTAGGGCCCGGAGAGGGTCAGGCTCAGGGCGTCCATGAAGCCGTTGTAGCGCGCGGCGTACTCCCGGGCGCCGGCCTCGTCGCCCATGTTGAGCGCGGCCTTCTGCATCCGCAGGATCACGCACATGTGCTTCACGGCCCGCTCTGAAAATCGGTTGTTCATCATGTTCTTCTCCTCCTTGGTCGTTCGGTGTGTCAAGTGTCTACGTCGTCTTTCAACAGCTCGTCAACGGTACAGCCGAAAATCTCAGCCAGCGTTAGCAGGTACTTCGTGGGCGGTGAGTTTGCCTCAGTCTCCCACATAGCCACCGTAGTGCGTCCAACACCGAGCTTTTCTGCAAGAAGTTCTTGTGTCAGCCCGGCTTGTTTTCGTAGTGTTGCTATTCTTGACATTTCATCACCTCCATCTTCAAGTTCATTGACATTATAGCATCTGTGATATAAAAATGTCAAGAACTATGACACCTTCAAGACTTGACAATTCTATTAAATGTCAGGTATAATGACATTAATAATCGTAACATTTGAGAAAGGGGTGGCCTACATGTCGTTTCAGATTGTGCGCATGAAAGAGATGAGGAAAAAACAGGGCCTCGATCAAATACAACTGGCCAGACGGATGAACCTGTCAAGGTCCACGATTGCCATGTGGGAAACGGGACGCAGTTCACCCAGCCTGGACATGTTGATACAACTGTGTGAAATACTGGGTTGCACGACGGGATATTTGTTAGGCGTTGAGGATACACCTTACCAGATTATTGACGACGCACAGCATGCCCGGGAGGAGCTGGCGGACGATCCGGACCGCAAGGCGCTGCTGAACCTGGCGCGCTACGGCTCCGCCCAGGACGTGAAGCAGGTGGCGGCCCTGATAGACGCGCTGCGGGCCACGAACCCCGACTTCTATGATGGAGACGACCCGGCATGATCTCCCGCGATGAATATGCCGTCCGGCTGCTGGACCTGCCCGAAGGCGTGGGCGGCTTCGTCACCGAGTCCCCTGACGGCTTCCTGAACATCTACATCAACGCCCGCCACAGCTGGCATGGCCAGCGCCGGTCCTTCCGCCATGAGCTGCGCCACGCCGAGGAGGACGATCTCCACTCCGACGAGCCCCTGGCCATCATCGAGGCCCGCGCCGACGGCACCGATGTCCGCCTGAAGGCCATCCCCCACCTGATGCGCGCCCGGGATCTCGTTTCCCAAAGCCCTCCCCCGATGGGGAGGGTGGCCGAAGGCCGGGAGAGGTCCCCCGCCCCCTCCCTCACCCCGCGCCAGCTGGCTGTCATCCGCCGCGCCCTTGCGGATTTAGATAATTTCTGTCTAAGCGGTGACTACAATTATTGAGGAGGGTGTCCCATGAAGAAGCTGCTCATATGTGTCCTGGCTCTGGCGCTGATCGGCTGCACCGCCCTGGGTGACACTTACAATCTGCACGACCTTCAAAACGTCATCTATAACAATTCGCCGCGTGACCTCCTGGGTGTGACGGTTCATGCCAGCCTCAAGGGCGTGATCAAGTCCATCGAGTGCGTGACCGGAAACCATTACACCATGATCCTCGAAGTTGACGAGCCGGAGGCCGCCTGTCCCATGGGGTCGGATGTGCCTTATGCCATCGGTCATTTTCGCCTGCACCTGGACAGCGTGGACGACCTGCCCTTCCACGTGGGCGACGACGCGCTCATCGTCGGCGAGCTCAACGGGCAGTATTCCACCAGCTTCGTGCCGTTCATCATGATCGACGAGATCAACGGCTACGGCAGCGACGAGTATTAATCATATAAAAATCGCCCCCGACCGGTGGCCAGACCGATCAGGGGCACCACTCATCCCGAACGACCAAGTAAGGGGGAGGGTATCTTGATTATAGCATATCCTCCCGCCCCGCGCAAGCGAAAGGAGGATTTTTATGTCAAAGACCGGCACCCGCGCCCAGAACAGGATGGGCTCCATCCGCCAGCGCAAGAATGGCACCTACGAGGCCCGCTACACCGGCTCAGACGGCCGGCAGCACTCCGTCTATGCCAAGTCCCCGAAGGCCATCGGCGAGGCGCTGCGCGCTGCCCAGCACGAGGTGGACACCGGCTCATGGATTGAGCCCGCCACCGTCACCGTGAAGGAATGGCTCGCGGAGTGGACGCGCGACTACTGCCCCCACACCACCCAGCGCACCCGCGACCACTATAACACCATCGCCGCGCTCTACATCGTGCCGTCCATCGGGAAGCTCCGCCTCGCCTCCCTCACGTCCATCCACGTGCGCCGCATGGTGGGAGATCTGCAGCGCCGCACCGGCGAGGCCGCGCTCAAGGCGTCCACCGTCCGCATGGCGGCGAAGGTGCTGTCCATCGCCCTCAATGCCGCCGTGAAGGCGAAGCTGATCCGGGAGAACGTGGCCACCGACGTGCCTTTGCCCCGCAAAGAGCGCGCCGAGATGCACATCATCGACCGGCCATCCTTCCCCGCCTTCCTGGAAGCCGCCCAGGCCACGAACTATCCCGAGGCGCTGATCCTGCTCCTGCAGACCGGCCTCCGCTCCGGCGAGCTGCGCGGCCTCACATGGGCCGACTGGGACGAGTCCGCATCCGTCCTCCATGTGCGCCACCAGATGTCCCCCGAGGGTGCCCTGGTCCCGCCGAAGGACGGCAGCGCCCGCGACATCGTGGTCGGCCCGGAAGTCGCTGCCACCCTGCGCGCTCAGCGTCGGCGCCTCGCTGAGATGAAGCTGCGCGCCGGTGGCAAGTGGCGCGAGGATCCCCTCGCCGAGGCCATGATCTTCCGCTCCACCAACGGCGGCCCGCTCAGCGCCAGCGCACTGGAGAGCGCCGTCTCCCGCCTGGCTGAGCCCCTCAACCTTCCCGGCCTGCACCCTCACGACCTGCGCCACTCCTATGCCGTGGCAGCCCTCCGTGCCGGTGCCGACCCGAAGACCGTCCAGCATAATCTCGGCCACGCCAGCGCCGCCATGACCCTGGACATCTACGCCGCATACACCACCGACGCCGCCACCGAAGCAGCCCGGCGCCTCACTTCCTACTGGCAAGACGCGATCAATTAGGGTAAGATTTAGGGTAAACAAAAACGCCGACCCACCAAAAGCCCCTGATACCAGGCACTTTCAACAGGTCGAGCATTAACAAAGGTTTAAATTATACCGTTTTACTATGCTATACTTTCCCATATTTACAGCCGTTTTCGGCTCTGTGACTGCCAAAGTATAACTGAGTTTGCCGAAGTATTTAGGGTATTATTAGGGTAAAAAAGTAGACCCGCGCAGGCATAAAGCCCACGCGGGTCATCATGTGTTCAGGCGTCCCCGTCGGGCGGGTCCTGCTTGTTGTACTGCGCCGTGGAGATCCCCAGCAGCGCGCCCAGCAGCGTGCAGACAATCGCGGACACTTTCGCCACGATGTCGCCGTAGCCCCAACCGAACACGGAGTCCAGGCCGACGTAGGCGGTCGTGCAGGCCGGGATCATCACCAGGACAAACCACTTCAGAGTATCATAAACGCGATCAGGCAATAACATTATGCCACCCTCCCTTTCAGGTCCTTTATGTCGTGTTCCGCTTCGTTCATGCGTCCCTCCAGCTGGTAGGTCCGCTCGATCATGTTGTTGTGGCGTTCAACCTTCCGGGTCAGTTCTTCGATCTTGGTATCGGTCACAGCCTGGTGCTTCTCCAGTTTCGCGTCCAGCTTCGCGTCGGACAATTCCGACTTTTTGTCCAGCTCGGTCAGCGTGTGCCTGTTCGCCGCCCATACCGTGATGATCGTGCCGATCAGGGATATGGCGGCCACGAGTATTGTGTCGCTCATGCTCACACCTCCCCCGTGAACCACTTCAGGTCGCGCCCCTTGCCAGTGATGATGTTCATGTCCACTCGCCCGTTGACGCCAGGGATCCGCTGATTGCTCGTGTACTGCCACAGATCGCACACGAAGCTGGGCTCCGTGCCGGTCGCCATGCCGTCGTCCGGGGTCTTGTAGCGGGGGATCCAGATAAAGTCGAACAGGCTCCGCAGCGTGTCGAACTTGTAGTCCTTGTAGTGGTGGTGCGCCACATAGGCCCCCAGCTTCTTCACGCCCATCTCGCGCAGCGTCGACGCAAACGCCTTGATGCCGGCCTGGGTGATGCTGGCCTCCTCGGCGTCGACGGCGTAGAACAGCGGCGCATAGGCCCCGGCATACTGTACCAGTTTCACGGCCTCGTCCTCGCCTTTCGCGGCGTCCCTGGCGTAGCTGTAGCAGTAGACGCCGAACGGGATGCCGCGCTCGTTCATGGCCTTGGCGTACTCGTCGAACTTGACGTCTTTGTCCGAACCACAGGAGGCGCGGCAGATCACCAGCGCGGCGGAGGATTTCAAGGCGTCGAAGTCGATGCTCCCCTGGTGCTTGCTGATGTCGATAATCTGCGGCGGCCGGTAGAAGATGAAAAACTGCTTGCGCTGCTCCTCAAACGCCGACAGCTTCTGCTTCTTCCTGGTGGAGCTGGCAGGATCACAGGCATACATGTATTTGTCATCTGTTGACCAGAGACAAATATAGTGGCCCCCGATGGTCCAGTAGCCCGGACCCATCGAGGCCACCACCATCGCCCCGTTTTTCAGCGCGGTGCGGGCTGTCGCCATGCTCTTGGTCTGCACGAAGCCCGGGAAGCCGTAGGCCTTGGCGATGCTCTTGAAAAACTCCCAGGCCGTGCCGTTATTCACGGTCCTGAACTTGTGCTTGATGGCATAGTCGCACATCTCCACCGGCGTGATGGCGTGGTTGATCCAGGACGCCATGATGTCGCTCATGGACGATGGCCCGCAGGCGCTGGTGCCGATGGTCTGGCTGGGGTTGCCGGTGATGGTATAGGGTTTCTTGCTCCACCGCTTGTCGGTCTGCTTGTTGTCCATGGGACGCCCGATCATAACCTCCCATTTGCCAGGAGCCGGGCTCGGCGCGGGCGTGGGCGTCGTACCGGTCTGGGTATGCGGACAGTCGAACAGCGCCAGCCAGTCATTGCGCGTCACGTTGCCGGTCTGCGTCAGCCTGGACGTGGTCTGGAAGGCGATCACGTTGGCTCTCGTATTTTTCCCGTATTTGCCATCAATGCTCGTGCTGACGAGCGCCTGCACGGCCTTGACGTACCTGCTGCCGCTGAAATCCAGGTATTTGACCTCCGGCAGCTTGCTGCACAGACAGCCCAGTGTCTCGGGCCCCGCGATGCCGTCCACCTTCAGGCCGTTGTCGCTCTGAAAGTTGCGCGTCGCCGTGCGCAGCTCCTTGGTGAACGTGTCGCCCAGGGGCAGCCCCATCAGCAGCAGGAAGGCGCGGACGGCCTGCTTGGAATTACTCTTGCTCCCGTACTTCAGGATCATCCTGCGTCACCTCCGTCATCTCACCGTCGATCATGCGCAGCACCACATCATGCTCGACGGCCTCCTGGTACTCCGGTTCCATCTCCGGCTTGAACAGCCGTTCCTTGATCCACGTGAACGGGTTTACCATGTGCCAGCCTCCTCTCTGCACTGAAAAAGCCCCCGAAGGGGCTTGTGCTGGTTATTCAACAGTCGGGTTATTATGCTTCTGCATATATGCCACTTAACGCCATTAAGGAGCAGAACGTATTTTGCGTAGCAGTTAATACAATGCGTCCGTTTGTGCTGGTGTCTATGGTTATGCCGGTAGCCTCGCGAAACCATATACGCCCGTCGCTCTGGCCTGTGCCGTAGTGTGCAAGCGCCGCCTCACCGCAACAAGCGTTATAACCAGCCACGAAAAACAACATACAACGTGCGGAATTGGATACGGTTATTGTTTTGGGTGTATTTGCGGCCAAGTATATAAGCCGAAATTTCACCCCATTAAGCGCTTCTGCCGTAGACTGTGCAATAGCCTCGGGCACTCCGATGTTCGTCTGCACCTGGGTCTTCTGGGCGGCGGTCAGGGTCTGCTGGGAGATGGTCAGCACGTCGGTGCGCAGCTTGTCCCGCAGGTTCTGGCCGTAGAGGATCAGGGCCTCCACGCCCACATCCGTGCCACCGAAAAACTCCATGCCGTGGTCGTTCACGGTGTACTGGCCGGCGATCTGGATTCCGACCACCTGGGGCTCCTGGCGCACGGCGTAGATCGTGTCCGTGTCGGCTTCATACGCCCGGCCCTCGGCCTCCAGCTGGGCGATGGCCTCGTCGCTGTAGGCCATGACCTCGATGGCCGAGGTCGCCGTCTGCAGCGAGAAGTCGATCTCGTCCGCCACCGCCCCCACGGCCAGCAGGCCGTCCGGGAAGCAGTTGGACATCAGGGTGGCCAGGTTGATCACGGACTCGGAATAGGCCGCGAAGGCGCCCTCATGCTCGTCCGTCCAGTTGCTCCAGGTCATGTAGATGCAGGTGCTGGTGGCGTTGCCGCCGGTCACCCACACAAAGCCGTCGCCGGGGATGTTGAAATTGCCGGCCGCGGGGGTGATGGTCTGGCGGGCGCCGTTCAGCGTCTCGCTCCATGCCAGGCCGGTGTATGCGCCCTCCACCCGGAATCCGTATTCGTCGGAATATTTGACCACGCGGGCGTAGCCGCTGGCGTGGCTGTAGAGGTTCCAGCCGGTGGATCGGAAGGACGTGGGCGTTGCCGGGGTGATGGTACCCCGGTTGGCCTTGACGTAGGTGACGACGATCTCGTCCCCGGAAACGGGCACACCGGAGACGGTGACGCCGATCAGCTCCGGGTTGGCGCTCCATTCGGTGGTGTAGCTCAGGGTGATGACGCTGCTCTCGCTGACCGCGGCCTTGAACGCGGCGGGGTCGATGGTGGCGGTGATCGGCTCCACGCCCTCCTCACGGGCGGCGGCGTTCACCACGCAGTTCAGCACCTCGTCCACCTGGCCGGTGTGCTCGATGCGGCCCCGCAGCCGGGCCAGCCAGGCATTGCCGTTGGCGATGGAGGTGCTGCCGCCGCTGGAGCGGATGGCAAATACTGCCAGGTTGCTCTGGGCGTCGTCCGCCACCAGGTTGTTGGCGGTCTCCACGTTGGTGATGCGCACGTTGCCGTTGGCGTCGGCGGGCGTGCTGTTCACGCTGCGCACGGCGCCGGAATCCCGCAGGGGCAGGGTGTCGCCGCCCACGTTCACCGCGTTCACGGCCTGGGAATCGTCGGCCACGCTGCCGTTCACGGCCATCACGCCGCCGGATACCGTCGCGCCGCTGTCGGCCTCGGCAAAGGCGTCCGCGATGGTCGGCGCGCCGGGCTCGTCGTTCACGGGGATGTCCGCGCCGGTGCGGCCCTTCAGGCCCGCGATCTCCGCGCCCACATTGGAGGGGCTCGCGCTGGCGTCCATGGGGATGTGGCCAGCCAGCAGCACGATCTCGCCCTGCGCGTCCGCGCCCTGGCCGTCCACTTTGATGGCGGTGGCGATCTCGCTCCGGTCCGCCTTCAGGGCCAGGGCGTCGCCCACGGCCTTGGCGTCCGCAGCCTCGCCTTCGATGCTCAGCGTGTCGTCGATGGGCACCGTAATCACGTCCGCGGGATTGATTTCAAAGTCGATGTTCGGGATCGTGTCAGGCATTTTTCATTCCTCCGTTCTCGTATTTCAGCCGCAGCCCCTTCAGCCAGGCCAGCACCTCGGCCTTGGTGATGGAGCAGTTGTCGTTCTCCCGGTTGGTGGCCTCGACCACCTGGTCAAAGGCGCTCATGCGCACCCGCAGCAGGTCCGCGCGGTGGGCCTTCAGATATTCCCACACGGCCCGCTCATGCTCGCCGGTGTCCTCGGATATGTCCGCCACGTTCAGCGTGTAATAGCTGTCGCAGGCGATCCGCGCCACCATCGTGCGGTACTCGTCCATGAGCCCGCGCTTCCTGAACTCCTCGGCCACGTAGCAGTGCCGCCGGAAGAAGCTCCTCAGATTGTCGAAGCGGATCTCCGGGCGGTTGCACAGGCTGCCGGGGCGATAGATCCAGGTGTAGATCGGGCAGTCCGCCGTGATCTTCGCGATCCGCGCGGCGTCGATCTCCATCTCAACCACGCTCAGGAAGGCGCTGTCCTCGCACCAGGTCAAATCCTCGTTGAAGCGGATGCCGTGGCCCCGCAGGAACGACCGCCGGAAGGCCTTGCCGTGGAGCACCACCGGATCCCGCTCGTTCTTCAGGTAGCGCGCCCCGTTCATCTCGGCATAGACGTCGAACCACATCATGTCGAAGTCTGTCGCCTGCTCCAGGCCGCTCGTCAGCCCCTTCAGGCTGTAGGCGCTGGTGAAGAAGTCGTCGCAGTCGTTCCACTTGATCCACTCGGCCTGCGCGTCGTCCAGGCACCAGTTGCGCGCGCCGGCGATGCCTCGGTGTTCGATGCGCGCCTGGCGCAGCGGGAAGGGATAGCCGGCGAACAGTGCCTCGTCGAAGAGCTCCGTGCCGTCGTGCACCAGCGTCACGCGCACCTGGTTCCAGTCCACGCACCGCTGGTTCTTCAGCATCTCAAAGCCCGGGCGGCAGACCTCCCAGGGCTCGTCATAGTGGGTGATGTACAAATCCAGCAGCTTCATATCTCGTCCTCCCGGATCGCCATCTCCTCGCTCACGGGTTCGGCCTGCGCCGTGTTCAGCCGCCTCTCAAGCGCCTCGGCGCAGGCGCGCACGCCGGCCAGCGCGTTCAGCACCGGCACGGCGATCTGCCAGGTCATCCCCACCGGCACCTGTATGCCGGCCAGGGTGTCGTCCGCCTGCCGCAGCGCGGTCAGGATCTCCCGGTCGTCCACGGGTCACACCTCCCCGACGGTGGCGATCAGCGCCATGCCCTGGGGCGTTTTCGGCGTGATCACCTGGTCGCCGTCCACGATGCGCCCCGAGGCGTCGTAGTAGGGATGCAGCACGTAGCGCACGTCCCAGCTGTAGGCCCCCGGGATCAGGCTGTCCGTGTCGCTGTTGGAGAGCTGCACCAGGAAGATCCCGTTGCCCAGCTCCGTGTCGAGCTCGTAGACCCGCTCCAGGATCACCTCGCCCGCGCTGTCCTTCAGCGTGAACAGCGCCCGGTCGTCCGTGTCGAACGTGTAGCCGCTGGCCGTGACGGTGAAGGACGCGGTGTCGCCCCGGCTGAGGGTGATCGCGCCGTTCTCGATCTTAAACATGGTCTGCCTCCTTCTTCAGGGCCGCCGCCACCTCGCCGTCCCGCTCCATCAGGGCGGTGAGGCGCGTAAAGCCCTCGTATACCTTCTCCATCTCGCCGAACTCGAATCGGATCACACCAGTGTTGGCCGGGTCGCTCAAAAGCGCAAACGTCTGCGCCAGGGTCTGCCCCTGGATGTACAGCCAGAGCACGCCGTCGGCGTATCCGGCCTCGCTGCCCTCCAGGATGATCTCGTCGTCGCCCGGGTTCAGTATCAGGCGCCTGCCGTTCATGTCATCGCCTCCCGTTTATCAGGTGTAGCCGAACACGTGGTGCGTGTTCCCGCTGGTGTCCACCACCGAGTAGACGCGCACCGTCTGGCCGTAGATGTGCACATTGCCGCCGTTGCTGCTGCCCAGATAGGTGTTCGTGGCGCGGATCGTCGTCGCCGTGGTCGTGCCGTTCATCAGGTTGGTGATCCTCGCCTTCTGGGTGTCCAGCTCGTCCGCCGTCACATACCCGCTCAGGTTGATCTTGCTGGCCTTGATGTCCACGGACTCCGTCGAGACGTTGATGCTGGAGATCACCTCGTCCTTGCCCACCTTCAGGCTGATCTGGGTGCTGGTCTGGGTGATGCTGCTCCACAGGCTGCTCTTGCTGCTGCTTACCTCGCTGCGTATGGAGCTGGCCGTCTGTTCGATCGTGGAATAGGTGGCCGACTTGGCGTTGGCCACCTGGGTGTAGATGTTCGTCCTGGTCTGCATGATGGACGAGAAAATCGTGCTCTTCGAGTTCCCCACCTCGGTGCGGATGGAGCTCGCGGTCTGCTCGATCTGCGAGTAAGTATCGCTTTTGGCGTTCGCCACCTGGGTGACGATGCTCGTCCTGGTCTGCATGATGGACGAGAAGATCGTGCTCTTCGAGTTCCCGACCTCTGTGCGGATACTGCTGGCGGTCTGCTCGATCTTCGAGTAGGTATCCGATTTGGCGTTGCCCACCTGGGTGTAGATGTTGGTAGCCGTCTGCATGATCGTCGAATAGATCGTGCTTTTGCTGCCGCTCACCTCGCTGCGGATACTGCTGGCGGTCTGCTCGATCTTGGAGTAGGTATCGCTCTTGGCATTGGCCACCTGGGTGACGATGCTCGTCCGGGTCACCATGATCGCGGAGAATATCGTGCTCTTGCTGCCGCTCACCTCCAGCCGGATGGAGCTGGCCGTCTGCTCGATTTTCGAGTAGGTGTCCGATTTGGCGTTCGCCACTTCCAGGGTGATCTTGTCGTCCAGCACCTCGATGGCGGCCCATTGCGCCACGATCTCGCCCTCTGTTCTCACCACCCGCTGGTGGATGCCCTCGCCGTCCACCATGATGGAGGCGACCCGGCTCCAGTCCTCGGCCGCGCCTTCTCCGGCCACCGCCTCGGCCACCAGCCCCACGTGGTCGGTGGTGTCCACCAGCCAGGCGTGATCCTCCTCCTGGGCTTTGGCGCCGCCGGCGCTGTTGTGGCTGCTGGAGGAGGAGATTTGCTTGATGATGCTGGATGCGTCGTTCAGCTGGTTGGCCAGCGTCACCGTCACCCGCTCCGGCTCCCGGATTTTGTCCGGCCAGTTCAGCCGGGTCACCCGCTCCCGGATGGTGGTCGAATACTCCGGCAGCGGCACCCGGCAGATCAGCCCCAGCTCGATGTGGTCCAGCGGCTCCCCCGTGGCCTGGCTCAGCTCCAGGCCGCTGATCGACACCGTCACCAGCGGCTCGGCATGGCGCGCCAGCCGGTCATCCGCCCAGGCCTTCAGCAGCTCCTTCTTGGTGATGGATTGATCCGTCTCAGTCTTGCACACCACGCCGTAGGTGGCCTCGTTCCGGCTCACATAGCCGCCGCTGATGTGCATGTTCCGCGCGCCCACGGGATAAAACCGGGTGTACATGCCGGAGCGGTCCACCGTGCGGCGCAGGGTGAGCAGGTTCCGGCCGGAGCGCAGCTCGCAGCCCACCGCCGCGGAGATCTTCCGCACGTGCAGCCGGAAGGGCAGCGCCGTCAGGTCATACTCCCAGCGCCAGTCCGTCAGCGTCCCGCAGACGGTCTCCAGCGCCTGGTAGACCGTGACGTTGTTGAAGCTGTAGGGCAGCGACCTGGAAAACTCGAAATCCCCCAGCGCCCAGATCTTCTGCTTGCCCAGCGCGTACTGGATGGCCTTCTTCGCGCTCACGGTGGATCCGCCGCCCAGCGTCTTGGTGGTCACCTCGCCGAAAAGCAGCGCGTCCTTCAGCGTGGCGATCACGTGCTCCAGCTGGTAGGTGCGGGTGTTCGTCTCGTAGGCGGTGTCCACGCCCTTCACCCGCCAGACGATGCCCTTGCCCGGATTGCTGTCATCCTTGAGCCAGTCGTCGATCTTGATCTCCGGCGCGTCCGGGCCGACGGTGATCGAAGCCGTCGAGACCCCCGCGTCCGTAAGCGTCAGCGGCATGGTCTCCGGGCTGAACCGGATCTTGGGCGTCAGGGTGTGCCCGTTCAAAAGAATCATGCGAACCTCCCGCAGCAGCTGACAGTCAGCCGGCCGGCGCGCTGTGCCGAGAAGGTCACGGACACGTCGCCGGGGCTGACGGTCAGGTCGTCGCTGCTCGCCTCGGTGCGGCAGCCCATGGCGCTGCGCCACGCCCCGGAGGCGGCCTGCACGCGGATCCGCAGCAGGCCCTCGGCGGTGTGGTCGATCAGCAGCGTCTCATTCGCCGCCAGATGCAGGTTTTCAAGCACAAACCGGCTCGTGCCGGCGCTGATGGAGGCCGTGGCGATCTCCATGCCGGACAGGTTGACAAAGCGCACATCCAGCACGGTGTCCGCACTCCCGACCACCTTCAGCGTGCGCGTCGCGCCCCTGGTGCTGGCCACGGACACGCTGACGGGCGTCTCCTGCTGCCAGTAGGGCACGCCGTAGGCGCGGAACACGACGGCGTATTCGCCGTTCCACTCCTTCATGTCGCCAGCTGCCGGAAGCTGGGCGCAGGTCACGTAGATCCGCCGGTCCGGCTTGTAATTGACGGTCAGCCAGCCGCCGCCCGTCGCCCAGGCGATCACCTTCTCGAACAGCTCCTCGCGGCCTTCCATGTCCCTGGCCTTGATGCGCAGGCCGAAGCGCACTGTCACGTCCAGGCTGTCACGGTGGCGGCTCGTCACCCGCTGGCCCCAGCCGCCAAAGCGCGACGCGGTGTTGATGGTATCCTTCGCCGCCGCCTCGTCGATGCCCGCCACGATGATCCGCTCGTCCAGCTCGTCCAGCTGCACGCCGTTCAGCGCGGCCCGGTGTCTCAGCTGCATATTGTCACTCCCTTATCACATCGCGTCCCGCGCGATGTCCTGGCTCACAGTCGGGGCCACCAGGTGCCCCACCGTCACGCCGTCCATCACGACCTGCAGGCCATTGATCCGGTTGAACAGCGCCTGGCGCATCAGCCCCGGCAGGCCCTTGAACACGCCCACGTCCTCGCTGGTCAGGCCGGCCTGCGTGCCGGTCTGGTTCGTGCCCACCAGGCGGTCGATGCTGTCGGTAACGGTAGTGGCCGCATCCGCCCACGAGGCGTCCTCGTCGAAAAACCTCGGGTAGCGCTGCTCGATGGCCGCCACCAGCCCGTCCGGGTCGACCTCGTTCAGCATGTTCTCGAATGTGTTTTCCAGCAGGCTGACACCCTGCTCGGACAGGTCGATGCCGTCGCTCTCCAGGCTCTCGAACAGCCTGTCGCGGGCGTCGAAGGCTTCCTCGGTGCCGGTCATCTCGGCGTCGCTGAATATCTTGTAGTATTCAAACGCCCGCCGCCAGCTCTCCTGCGACATGGTGCCCAGCAAGCCGTCCTCGCCGCTTCCGTCGCCGTAGACGGCGTTCAGCTTTTCGTCGTTCAGGTTGGCGTCGATCATCTTCGCGCCGACGACACCGGCAGCGCCCAGCGCCGCGATCGGGACGACCGTCGCCGCGCCGCCGGCCATGCCTACGGACATGCCCAGGCCCTTGACCAGGCCGCCGCCTCCAGCGCCCGCAGCGGTCCCCACGCCCGTCTCTACGGCCTTGGCGCCGACGTTAAATCCCTTGAACGCCTTGATGACTTCGATCTGGGCCACGATGGACGCCAGCTTGCCGGAGATCATCGCCAGCTTCGCCATGAACCAGACGCCGAAGATGGCCTCCAGGGCCACCTTCACCTTGTCCTGGTTGTCGATGATCCACTGGAAGGCGTCGGTGAGGCTCTTCAGCAGGTTGCCGACGGCTGCCACCAGCGGGTCGTCGCTGTTGGACAGCTCCTCGCCGACGTTCTTCAGCACGCCCACAGCCTCGCGGATCGCCTCGGCGATCTTCCGGAAGAACGCCTCGACATTCTCCCGGAACTTGACCAGGGCCGCTTCCCGCTCCTCTTCGCTGTCCGCGTTCATAAACTCGTTCAGCGCGTCCAGGCCGCCGGAGACGTTCACCATCAGATCGGCGGTGATACTGCCGAAGCCCGCGGCCATCTGGTCCTTCAGGGCTGCCCACTTCGTCTCGATGCCGGTGATCTGAACGTACAGGTCGTTCATGGTCTGCAGTTCTTCCGAGTCCATGCCGAAGCCGCCGTTGTCGGCGTCGTAGGTGGTCAGCTTCTCCTTGATCGCGTCCCAGTCGTTGACGATGTCCATCACCTTGGTGGAACGCCTCTCGCCGAAGATCGTCTCCCACAGGTTCTCCGGCAGGTTGCCGCTTTTGCTCAGCTCGCTGATCTGGTCCATCACGGCCATGGCGTAATCCCACTGGTCCGTGTAGTTCACGTCGCTGATGCCCAGCATCTCCGAGATTTCCTTGCCCTTGCCGCCCAGGTTCAGCCGGGTCACGATAGCCTCTAAGTCGGCGAAGTTGTTGCCGCTGTCCTTCACCGCATTGGACCACTTCTCCACGTTTACCGGGTCGGTGTTCCAGTACCCCGCGATGTCCGTCCAGTTGTTGGCCTTGGCAGCGGTGTCGCCGATCACTTCCCATAGGTCCATCACGGCGTCACGCACGCCGGAGATCATGCCGGTGAAGATGTTTTCGATAGCCGTGGACACGCTCTCCCCCGCGCTGGCGATGCTGCCCAGCGCGTCGGCAAAGGATTTGGTGGCCACAACGCCCTCGGCGGTGGCGTCGCTTGCGCCGCGCATGGCGTTCTGAGCCTCGGAGAGGCCGGACTGCATGTTGGCCAGGGTGGCGCGGGCGTCGTTCAGCTGCCGCTCCCACTTCTGGACCACGTCCTCGTTGTCGGCATAGTCCCGCTTCGCCTCGGCCAGGGCCTTCTTCAGGGTCTCGACGACCTTCTCCTGCTCGGCGATCTGCGCTTTCAGGCTCTTGGCCCGCGCCTCGTTTTTCTGCTGGGCGGTGGCATTGCTGCCCAGCTCGGCGGTCTCCGCCTTCAATTCGCTGCGCAGCGTGCGCAGGTTGCGCTGAGCCTCCCGGATGGCCTGGGAGTATTCCTTCTCACCGTCCAGCCGTATGGTCTGCTTGATCTCCTTGCCCGCCATCCCGTCCACCTCACATCAGTCCGTTTTTCCGGGCGATCTGCGCCCCCGCCAGCCGGGCGTCGTACTCCGCCCGGAGCTTATACATGTCCATGATAAAGCCCGGCAGCATGCGCCGGGCCTCGCCCACGCCGATCCCGGCGATCAGCGCGTACCCGTAATACTCCCGGGCCCGCGTCAATCGCCGGTTTTCGCGTTTTTTGCGTCCAGCTCCTCCAGGAAGCCGTCGTGCACCTCGTCGTCAGCCGCGCCGCCGTTGGCGGTCTCCACGGTCATGCTTTCCTTGATGGCTCCCACGATGGCCTCGCTCAGCTGCGACAGCACCGACAGCGGCGCGCGCTTCAGCGCGTCCACGGTCACGTCCTCGGCCTCGCCGTCAAAGGCGCGCTGGCAGTTGGCCATGATCGCGAACATGCGCTTGATGGTGCTCATCCGGTCGGTGCCCTCCTTCAGGCTGTCGAACACAGTCTTCAGGTCGCCGAACTCGGTCTCCACCGTCTCCAGCGCGCCCAGGTCGAAGCGCAGCCCGTAGGCCTTGCCGTTGATGATGACTTGCGCCATAGT
>JAEIGA010003022.1_pt1 | contig 26491 bp, 31 predicted proteins | sample 9270691 | NCBI WGS metagenome assembly JAEIGA01 (sample SAMN17057246, study PRJNA624740) | gut metagenome | biome: biome; isolation source: fecal sample | host: Bos grunniens | place: China: Xizang | collected 2019 | reverse complement strand
GTCATTTATTGGAAGTAAAGATTGGACTGATTACCCGTATTGTCCTACACAAACACAAATTAAAATGATTTGTAAGTATGCAGATACATTGTATAATGGTAAATTTTATACCGAATACAATTCAATGGGTATGGGTAGACATTCACATCCTGAACCATATTCAACATATGCTGTGAAACAAATGGATGATATAATGTTACATAAAATATTTACATATTGATTATGAAAACAAAAATTATTGTTACTAATAGAAATCGTGATGGAGCCAAGATTTGGCTAGAACGTGTTAAACGTACTAATGAATATATATTGCATACAGATAAAGAGTTTGTTTTGGAATATAGTAGAATAATATTTGATACATTACCTGATGATACTGAAGTATATGATTGGGAATTGAAATATACTAATCAAGATCCTCCTAAGTTGGTAAAAATTAAATGTAAGGCATTTGATCCAGCAGGTGGGCCATATATTAGCGTTGGTGAAGAAATTATAAAAAATCATATCATTCAACGAATATATAAAGATAGTGAAACAAACAATACAATGTTTACTATTATAGAAAATAAAAATAATATACGCTCAGGTTCACCGTGTGACACGAGATGCACTGAATCTAAAAAGTAATATATTTATATATAATGAAAAATAAAATGTACGAGAATGAATCTAGTAAATCCATAAAGATTTGGATTGGCGTCAATAAAAATGGTAAAATAAGTATGCATACTGTTGAGCCAACAAGAAATGAATTAACTGGTAGATGGGAATCTAAATATCCGTTTTGTAACTCAGTTGTTTATAATCAATTCGCTGATATGATGAAAAAGGTTGGATTAACATGGGAACATGATTGTGAATTTATAGAATTGGCTTATGAGTAATATTAAATATGCAATTTATTGCAGATACGACCATTGGGGTAAAAACGGTAAAGAATGGAGCAATTGGTTTATATCTTATGGTACTCGTTATTTTGATAATGAAAATGAAGCTAAGATTGTTATGAAAGAAAAAATAGAACAATGTAAAGCTGCAGATAAAATATCTAAAACTAATAGAGAATTTAAAATTGAACCAATTGATATAGATTTATTACCTACACCAGCTCCTCCAAAAGAAAAGAAGAAAAGAGGAAGACCAAAGAAAAATGCTATGGATTAATTCCGTAGCATTTTTTGTGTTAATATTTGAAATTTTAAAATAAATTTCTATATTGTATATGTAATTATTAAAATATATAAGATATGAAAACTTCAGTTAAGATTGGCGATTTAGTAAATGTTATCTTTTCAGTTGGTGTGGCTCATCCTCTTTATAATAAGGTTGTAAAGGCAAGAGTTACAATGATTGGCGGATATAACGGTAAATGTATTGAGGCTGAAACAATAGAACCTGTTCATCATGACGAAAATCCTCAAGGTATTCTTTGTTATGATAAACACAATAGATTTATTGGTTATGAAACAACACCGGCTTACGACGAAGTTTGGAATGGATGGATTGAAAAAATTGTGGCATAATTATGAAAAAAGAAAATTTATACACTGTTTGGGTTGATGGTGTTGAAGTAACTGACCATTATGTAAGATTTAATACAGCAGAACGTATAAAGGCTGAATATATTGCTGATGGATATGATGATGTTGAAATAGAAAAAATAAACTAAAAAATAAACTAATATGTCAACACGAGCAAATATTAAAATTATTAGTGAAAATGGTCAATCATGCTTATATAAGCATTTTGATGGATACGTTAAGGATGGATTGGGTGATTTTCTTAAAACACATATATCCAATATATTGAGTTATAATGATTCTAACGAATGTAAAGAATATATTAAATCATTGTATAACTCTAAACAGGATAGAAATGAAATAGATACTATCGATGATACGGATAATGAACACGGTGATAATAAATATCTATATGTTATTAATCTTAATTCAAAGGAGTTTGATATGTATCGTGTAAAATATAAATATTATAATGATGATCCATTAAATTATACTAAAACATATCATTTAATAAAATAATATTAATTATGAATAAAAAGAATGCAGAAGTTGTAGAGTGGTTAAGTAAACTTACAAAAGAAGATTTACTATGTATCATTAAATATGGTTTACGAGGACATGAAAATGCTCCAATCGAAGTAAATGTCGAAGATATATTTGATTGTATTGGTTGTATGTATATTGGTGAATTAAACCAACTAAATAATAATATTTAATATGAAATCAATTTGTATTCAGTCTGTTACTTGTAGAAAATGTGGTAAGACATTTGAGTTTCCTACTTTTGTGGAAGATTTTGAACGATTTGAGAAAGGTGAAGGTATTCAATATGCATTACCTTATGTTTCATCCGAATATCGAGACTTAATGATTAGTGGAATTTGTCCTGGTTGTTGGGATAAAATTATGGGGGCTGACGAAGAAGAACGAATAAGAATAATAAACAAATATAAATAATAAATATTATGGGAAAGCAAAAGAGATCTGAGAATACTTATCAGAAGATTAACACATTGTATAAGCGTGATATTTACAACATTATCATGCAGCATTACGAATGGTCTTGTCCTGAATTTGAATACCTCCGTACATTGCTTTGGGACGCAAGTGAGAAGATAAATGGTACTAATATGCGTATTGAAGTAACATCAAGAATTGTTTGGGATGAACCGATGGCACCAAGTTTTAGAACAGGTGTTGAGTTTAATATGGTTATTAAGGGTAAGACTGATAATGCCCAAATTCCTCCTCATCTCGATAAGTTTATGAGAGAGACATTTACTGAAAGTAAGGTATATGCCGCGCTTGGTATTAAGAAGTTTATTCCTATTGAGGAATGGATAGAACATAATTGGGTATTCTCTAAGGAAGATCCTACACCTGATGAGTCAAAAATTCCTGAAATGTATACTATTTATGGTGAAGGATATGGTATGAAGATTCAAAAAGGAGGTGGTCGTTATCTTTCTAATTCTGTTTCATTCAGAGGATTTGATGTAAAGGTAAATGATTTGTATCTTTTGAGAGATAATGCGATGGAGATATTCAAGAAGTTAGGTGCAGATACTGTTCCTTATTTAGGTCAAATGACAATTGATGAGGCAATTGACTATGTTCGTGCCGGATTTATTTCAACAATTTCTGAGGATAGAACATTGATGGCCGAAGGTCTTGTATTGACTTCACCTCTTGGTTTGAAGAATAGACGAGGTGAACGATTGATTGTTAAGATTAAGTATGAGGATTTTGTTAAGTATCGTAATAAGTATGGTACTGATGAAAAAGTAGAACAAATTTCTAATCCTAAATTATAAATTATGGAAAATATTAAAGTAGGAGATAAAATTAAATATCCAGTACCTGGAGTTGTTTTATGTAGAGAAGAAAATACAATTGATGTTGATTGTGAAGTAATTAAAGTTTACGACTCTATTAAATGTGAAGATGGTATTATTGTTGATATGAAACCATTAAGTCATAATTTAACTAATATAATTGGTGGTAAACTATTATTTAATAAAAACTATAAATGGGAGGCTTAAGCCTCCCATTTTTTATTTATCAAGTTGTAACCAACAAATTTCTTCTTCAATTTCTTTTTTCATTGCCAATAACGCTTCCAAACGTTCAGGTAATACTTTTAGTAATTCTTCAATTTCATATATATCATTATTACAAATTGATAATTCTTCTTTAAGATAATAAATTTTTTCGATATTATTGGTTTTATTATTTTCATTATATTCTATAATAGAATTATCAATTTCACGTTTTGCAACAAATCGGTCGTGTTTATAATAATTCTTAATATCTGCATCCTTCCAAGGATCCTTTTTATCAAGATAATTTGTATGTTTTAACATTTTGCCGCCCTTTGAATTTTTCAAATCTTCAGGAATACTTGCTGTCTTACAATTTGTCATATTAAACTTTTCACCTTGGTCAACATACTTGCGTCCATTGTTATTAAACTCTCGTTCAAGACGGCGTTCCCAATGTTTGATTTCATTTTCACGGCGTTCAGCTCTTTTTGTACTATCACTCATATTATATATTGATATATTTATTTTACCAATTACTTACATCGGTAATTTCTTTTTCTTCTCCACAAGCATTACATTTAACTGATTTAGCATCACCTAATCCGGTTGGTGTAAATATTACAGATATCTTTCCACCAATAGTAGCAGAACAATTACATTTCTTATGTTCTTCAATAAATTTATTATATTCATCAACTTCATTCGGTGTTAAAGTAAAAATCATTTTCTCAGATTTACTTTCTTCTTGATTTTTATTGTGTCTTTTAGAAACACGTTTTAATGTTTCCTTAAAATCATCTGATAAATCAATAACGGTTATTGGATTCTTTTGTACCTCCTTATATTCTATACAAGGATATGATTTAGAATGCCATTCAGTATTACCACATTTATCGCATTTATGAACATATTTTTCAGGATTAGATAAAAGCACTTCTCCAGTAAATGTCAATTCTGTACCACATTTATCGCAATATTGGTGAACTTCAAATGATTTCATTTCAATTTGTTTTTCCATGTTCAGATATTCTTTTATTTATAATATAGTAATATTCTTCATTCAATTCATAACCTATATAGTTTCTATTAGTATTTATAGCTGCTATAGCAGTTGAACCAGAACCCATACAGTTATCTAAAACCACGTCTCCTTCATTAGAATAAGTTTTAATAAGATATTCAAGTAATTCAGTTGGTTTTTGTGTTGGATGTAATTTTCCATTACGATTAGGTACAACATTAAATTCTAATACATCACTTGGTTGTACCCAATCTGGGTCATAACGTTTCTTTTGTTTTCCAACTTGTATATGATTATTATCTCCACAATAATGGTCATAATTATAACATGCTTTACCAACACCTACACGTTCCTTCATTATAGGATTATATGTACCATTTGATGTCCCGAACACACATATTTCCTCATAATATTTCATAGGACGATATTTAGCTGATGACATACCAGTTGGTACATTTTTCTTCCAAATTAGTTTATACCTAAAATCTTTTATATTCGATTGTATAAGATTTAATGTGAATAAACCAGCTGAAAATAAAACAATATTACCATTAGGTTTAATAATTCGTTTATATTGTTCCCAAAGTTTATCAAATGGAATTAAACAATCCCAAGATATAGACGTCATATTATATGGTAAATCACATAATATTAAATCAATGGAGTTGTCTGGAAGGCTTTTCATTCCTTCCAAACAATCCATATTATATATAGTATTGAGTTCTTTTATCATAATTAAAATGGTAAATCTTGATTAAATAAATCTGCCTTTTGTTCTTCTTTATTTTTACTTATTTGTACATTATCTTTTGCTTCTTCCAATCCATCAAAAATTAAATCTCTTAATGTATTTTGGTTAATTTGTTTTCTTAAGAATCTATCATTAGAACCATCAAGTTTAGAATAATTGTCATATTCAAATCCTGTATGTATTACATTAGGTAGTTCTTCTTCAACATCAATTAATTTCATTTTTGAAGTATGAGGCAAATCAGGTAAATCTTCTTGGTCTTTAATCATTATTTGTGTAGTTGTTTCATCCTTAAAATTATCTAATAATTCTTGTAAGAAAAATTCTTTAGTCATATAACTACCATATAAATCTTGAAGTGAAGATTTTGTTTCCCATAATAATTCAAATGGTTTAATTGTTATCTTACCTTGTTTAGGTCTATTTTGTATAATTACTACAGCCCATAATTCTTTTATAAGTTCAAATATTCTTTCTAAATATTCAATATCATCTATAACAATATCTTTAATTGAATTTGCAAATTTTGCTGCAAAATCAGCTTGCCATTTATTAATTTCATCTATAGTTGTATTTGTATTATTTTTACACCATCTTGTTGCTTCACTTATAAATTTAATAACTGGGAAATCCAATCGATTTTTTTGTCTATTATTTTCAATATTAACAAATCTTCTAATTCTATCAAGTTTAGTATAATTAATACGATTTTGTTTTTTATCTACGCAATATTCAAAAATATCTTTAATAGTTTCACAATCATAAAATTTATATAAGCCAACTACTATAGGAATATTCTTTTCTATAATTTCAATATCATTACAATACAAATTATTATTTTTTCTATCTTCAACATATTTATTTTCGGAACTTTTGAATATATCATAAGAACCTCCTTTCATTAGGTCCTTATAAAAATCAATATTTCCATCATTAATATGATTTAAGAAAGCAAATGTTTCATTTTTAATATAATCATATCGTAATCTTCTGCAAGAACTTAAATATTCATCAACTAATTCAATATTAGCTTCTGGAATTTCTTCCTTATGATCTATAATATCAACTTTATATCCATAATATCTTACACCATTTAGTAATACCTGTAATTGTTTAGAATATTCTGAATAACGTTCTTCAAATACTTTTAACTTATATGTTGTTTCATCAATATAATATTTTGCATCATTTTCGTCATATTTCAAACATTTGTTTTGTGCAAGAATTGACGATATGAATGGTGAATATTTTGATTCTTCTTGATTTCTTTCCAACATATCGTTACAAGTTTTAATCATATCTCTGCATAACAATAAATCTTTTTTATTTAAGTCAAGATTTATAGGTTCTACATATAGATAATTGATAGGTATACCACTTGAATCTTTTTTAGGTAAGAACATCTTCAAATACAAATCATTATTACGTAATCTATTTGCAAACTGTTCAATATCTTGTGGAATCCAAGTTTCATTAAAATATACCGAAAATTTGTATCTATCACAAATATCCACACCTACTGATAAATATGTTGAACAAAATATAATATCATTATTACCGATTGATTTATCAATATTGATATTATCCATTGATTCTTCACCCGTATTTGACTTCTTATAATAGAAAGCTTTTAACTGATGATTATTTTGTGGATATTTCTCATCCAAATTCTTTTGTATTAAACCTGTTACTTGTTCAAAATGTAAATTTCCTTTATTTGTAGGATATAATATTTTCTTTCCAGCTATTATATCTTCTGTCATATTATTACACATTTCAATAAGTTGTTCATAATGTGTAGGACACATATGACATTCAAAGATTTTTTCTCTAAAATCTTCTTTAACAACTTTAATATGTTTAATATTAGGGAAAAATAATTTTTCACCAGTTGGAGTTCCTGTCATCATAATAATTTTAGCTTTACAATTAGCTAAACGCTGAATACAAGGACTCATAACTTCTCGATATGATGATGTAAACAAAAGATGTGATTCGTCAATAACAATATATTCAAACTTTGCTTGATCTAATTCCATAACATTAAGTTTTGAAAATTTGTCAATTGTCATTGACATATTTTTACCCGAAAATAAATCATCAATCGTTGGTTTTTTATTTCCATAATAATATAACCAATCTTTTGTTACTTCTGATGCTTCAACTTTTGCTTTAATGGTTGATGTAAATGGAAGAATAAGTAATGTTCGTGCACTTAATGATTTAATCATTTCTGTTTTACCATATCCAGCACCAGCTTCAAGCAAAGTTATCTTAGATAGATTTTTCATAATATCATCTTTGATATGAGACAAATATTGTTTATGTGTCATATCTAATCTAATATCATAAGTTCTATCATTTAAAATTTTAATTGGATCAACCGCATCTGATTTTTTATCTTCAATTTCCTTTTCAATTTCTTTTAATTCATTAGTATATTGAGAATCTTCTACAAATTCAAGATTAAAACCATGATATTTATTTAATTCTTTTACAGCCCATACTGATAATGGCTTATTATGAATAGATGCAGTTTTAACGTCTCCAGCTAATTCTCGATAAGATGTGCCAAGGCAAACTTCAGTCATTATCTTTAACGCTTTATCATATCCATATAATGAACAAAGCGTATTTGCTAATTGCCAACGTTGAGCATGTTTATAATGCTTTCGACCAGTTGATTTTGATATATCTCTTTCATTTATATTAGAAATATTAGACATATCAATATTTACATCCTGTACAAACTGCTCATTATTAAACCAATCTAATTTTTTGAATATTTGTTTCAAATCTGGATGTGAAATCCAATCAACACTTTCAATACCTGTATCAAATGCAGATTCAAAACCAACGTCTAATCGTAAATCAATAAAATTAGTATTTAATAATGCCGTATTATCTGATGATATGAATGAACCCTGTTGTGGTTTAGCCATTGCCATATCAAGATAAGACATAATATTATCTTTTGTGTATAATAAATCCTTTGAATACTTATTTAGAATAATATAAACATAAGAATATTTATGTCTGAAATTACATAAATACTCAATTTTCCTATTTTTTTCTTCAATTGAAATAGGTCTAATTTTTGTCCAAATATGTATACCCTTTCCTGAAGCTGATTTACAAACACCAAGAAACCAATGATATTGTTTTAACTCATTAAATATTATCGGCTTTAACTTATCTGACAATACTTCGTCTTTAATATCAAGGTCAATTGTTTGAAATCCATTCCATCCATAAAAAGAAGATTCACCAACAGGACGTTTATTATTTGATGTTGAATATAAAACTTTACGATTTATTTTGTCTATGTTTATATAAGAATCTGAATGCATTAATTCATATATATCAGCAAAATTCCAAATCATACCTGTATGTTCGTAAATAGAATTTGTTACTAAACATTCTATAAACTGTAATTGATTTGAATAGAAATCTCGTTGTTCATCAACTGTACACTCATCAAATATATTTGATGAATAATTTTTGTTTTCAATTTCTGTATTATTGAACTCTGTATAATTTTCTGATATTTGTCTAAATGAATTAAGAATTTCAGTTAATGACTTCTTTTCATTATTTTCATAAATCTTATTAACAGATTTTAATAAATTAGGAAGTCCTTTCAACATATTTTCACTCATCTAAATCCTCTCATACTATATATTTGTTATATAAAAATAGTATTTTTCAGTACATTATTTCAACTCAAATTCAATATATTTTTATTTATTTTTATATATAATAAAATCAATAATAATTAAAGATATGTCTTGTATTCAAGAAAATAGTGGTCATCAAGAAATGACTATGGAAGAAAAATTAAAATTTCAGGCTCAAATAGAAGATCAAATTGATTACCAATTTATTCAAAGAATTATTCAGGAAGTAACTCAATCATGTGCATTGCCTTTACCTATACCAGCAAGCGCAATTCCTCCACTTATTTATCAAGCTGCAGAATATTTTTGGGAAAATTATGATTTTGCCGCTGAAGAAAGATATTACTGTTTAAAAAATTCAGAATTTCAAAAATGTGGTCCAAACCGTACAGTTAAACTTCCAGAAAGAATAATTGGTGTATTTGGTGTATATAAAACAACTGATTCATTTAATTATGGAGTAATGGGTGACTTCTCATTAGAACGTATGATCCTTAATAATTCTGCATTAGCATCTGGTGCTGGTGGTTCATTATCTGATGTATTTGGTTCTGGTACTGGGTATAATCTTACAGATGTTACTGGAGCATTATATGAAGTTGCAACTTATAAAGCTATGTTTGATACTCCATTAACATTTAATTATAATCCATATTCTAAAACTCTTGCTATATTAGGTAATTTAGGTTATTCTGATTTGATACTACAATGTCATTTACGTTGTAAAGTACAAGATTTATATAAATTACATTATTTCTTTAGATATTGTGTTTGTTTAACATTACGTTCATTAGGTACTATACTTGGTACATTTGAATATAAATTACCTGGTGGTATTACTCTTAATCATTCAAGATTTTGGGATATGGCAAATGAAGAAATGCAACGTATAGATGAATGGATTAATAAACAACATTCAGCTGATTATTTCTTTAATTCAAATACAATTTAATATTTTTATGAAATCACTAACTACTTATATAAACGAGAAAATGGTTTATAATAAATCTACTGCTAATAAGATAAAATATAATTATTATCCTAAAACAAGAGAAGAATTGAAAGAATTGTTAAAACAATTAGTAGAAGAACGTGGTAATGATGGAGATTTTAATGATATAGATACATCTGAAATAACAGATATGTCAGAATTATTTCTACCAAAATTTAATGGTGATATATCTAAATGGGATGTATCAAATGTTACAGATATGACTTGTATGTTTTTTGATTGCGAGTCATTTAATCAACCACTAAATAATTGGAATGTATCTAATGTAATTATCATGGACCGTATGTTTTGTGGATGCAAATCATTTAATCAACCATTAAATAAATGGAATGTTTCTAATGTAACTAATATAAGATGGATGTTCGATAATTGCAAATCATTTAACCAAGATATATCTAATTGGGATGTATCTAATGTAAGGGGTAAGATAGAGATGTTTGATGCATGCCCAATAGAAGAAAAATACAAACCTAAGTTCAAATAATATGAAAAGCTTAACTAATTATATAACTGAGAAAATGGTTTATAATATAGCTAATACTTCCAAGTATAAATACTATCCAGAAACAAAAGAAGAATTAAAAAAACTATTAGAACAACTAATAGAAAAACGAGGTAATGAGGGTGATTTTAATGATATTGATACATCCGAAATAACTGATATGTCATATTTATTTTATGAAATTGAAATGAAAAAATTTAATGGTGATATATCTAAGTGGGATGTTTCTAAAGTAGAAGATATGACAGGTTTATTTTACGGTTTACGTAATTTTGATTCTGATTTATCTAACTGGGATGTATCTAATGTAACAAATATGCACGGTATGTTTTATTTGTGTGAAAAATTTAATCAAGATATATCAAATTGGGATGTATCTAAAGTTACAGATATTGGAAATATATTTACCTATTGTAAATCATTTAATCAAGATATATCTAATTGGGATATATCTAATGTTGAAAATACGTACAAAATATTTGACTATTGTCCAATAGAAGAAAAATACAAACCTAAGTTCAAATAATATGAAATCTATAACTACTTATATAACAGAAAAGATGGTATATAATAAATCTAATGCTTCTAAATATAATTATCATCCTAAATACGCATTTGAATTAACAGAATTAATGGAAAAGTTAATTAAAGAACGTGGTCAAAATGGTGATTTTAATGATATTGATACATCACAATTAACAAATATGGATTATATATTTAAAGATAAATTTCCATTATTTAATGGTGATATATCTGGATGGGATGTTTCTAATGTAACACGTATGAGATGTATGTTTGAAGAATGCCATAGATTTGAAGGTAAAGGACTAAATAATTGGGATGTATCAAATTGTGATAATTTTAATTCAACATTTAAAAATTGTGGTTCTTTAGAAACAGATAATATTGAAGAATGGGGTAAAAAAATAAAACCAACGGCATACACTAAACATATGTTTGCTAACAACAATTTTGAACCAAGTTGGTATAAAGAGATTAATAAAATATAAAATAATTATATATAAAACAGGTAAGATATATCTTATCTGTTTTTTATTTTTATATATAATAAAAATTATCAATACTTATAAATGGATGTAAAAAACTCATTAAATTATAGATATAAGGATATACAATATTATAATTCTGAAAGTAGTAACAAATATGATTATGCAAATGAAGGTATTTTAACAAAATGTCTTCCTAAAACTATGTTTAAAGGTAATTCTATTTTTGTTACATTTTTACAATTGATAGACTTAAGATTTATTATGTTGTTTAAGTATATTGATAAATTAAAATCGTTTAAATATATATCTTGGTATGAATAATGAAATTTGTAGATAATTATGGTCATATATTTACTATGCCATCATATAATCAATTTCCCTTTGGTTATGAATATGAAGAAACTGACTATATTTTTTGGATAAATAAAGATTATCAAAACTATTTATCTATAAATAACTATTATTCAAAGGTTATTAATATATTAGTTCCTGTTATTGAAAATAAAAACTTTGATGAATCTTATGATATACAATTAAAAATTGATTCAAACAATTTTTCTCTTCTTAGTAGTAATGAAATATATCAAAAATGTCAAAATTTAGCAGATATAAATGACTATATTGAACTTACTGATACTTCTAAAAAAGAATTAACAAAAGAAGATTTATTTTGTGTTAAAATTAATGAAGATGATAAAAGTTATTATTTAATTCCGCTGTATATTATAGGTACTTCTAAAGAAGAAGGATCATGGTATACTAATGTTCTTATATCATTAACGAATAAGAATACAGAAACGTTAGAAACAGAATATACATATTTTACTATTGGTGGCGAATTTATAGATGAATATGAACAATTAGTTATTAATGGTAAAAATATGGGTGTATCATTACCTAAAGACATTATTAGAGCTGTATATCAAGGTTCATATTATAATTCTGAATTTAATACTGATTTATATAATCAAAAACTTAAAGAATATCTATTGAACTATATGGGTATTCGTGGTGAATTAGGTAATTTCAAATCTTTAGAAAATTCTGTAGAATGGTTTGGATGGGGTAATAATATAAGTATATCTAAATTATTACAAACAGATAATCAATTTAAAACACAATTTGTACGCGATTATTTTAACATAAATAATGACATATTAGATTCTTTTTATCTATTTAGAAATTCAACATATATATCATTAACCGTTAATTTATATAAAGAAACCGGTAATTTTAACGATTACAGTTTAGTTAATAATGATGGAACATTAATTTGGGATGAAGGATTTCCTGAAAAAGAATCTTTATTAAATAAACAAATTAAATATACCGAAAATAATGGTATAGAATATATAAAAGGATATTTTGATTATAATTTTATAGAATTAGGATTAAAATTAGCTTGTTTTAAATTATTTTTGAAACAATATTTTTTACCTATTCATTTAAATATATCATCAATGTCCTTAAATGAACGTGTATATGCTAATGATATAAAGGTTGATTGTTATGATAAATCTATAAATATCAATTATCCTATTATAGAATCATATGATAAAATAAAATCTAATGTATATTTTAATAAAGATAATTCATTTTATCTTCAAAGATTAACAGGATTAGTTGACAATAACTTTAATGATTTTAATATATCAAATAAAAATGAAAGTGATTTTGATTTTTATCAAATTAAAAATGAAATAGGTATACAGATACCAATATATTTTAATAATGATGAAGATAAAAATGACAAAATATATAATTGTTCATTACTATTATCTAAAGAAGGTAATAAAAATATAAACGGATATTATATAGATATAAATTATCTTATTAATATAAATGATAGTATAGAAATTTATGATTATAACTTAAATAAATTAAATAATGATGATTTAAATGTTTGTTATTCATATGATTCAAAAATATATTCACCATATTATAAAGGAGTAAATAAGTTATATGATATAATTAAAAATATGAATAAATATACTTGTTCATTTAGATTTAATTATGATAAATATATTTATGATGATAATGATTTTATAACAACTACAACAAGTACTTCATCAACTACAAGTAGTACAACAAGTACTTCATCAACTACAAGTAGTACTACAAGTAGTCCATTAAATACAAGTAGTACAACAAGTAGTCCATCAAGTACAACTACTTCATTACCGGAATATACAAAATATAATAAAGTTGCTTCAATAACATTTATTGAAGAAGATAATGATAATAAAATAAAATATTTATCTATACCTATAGTTGATATTCTTGATGAAAATCAAATATATTACAAATATAGTGACAAAATTATATATATAGATTTTGCAGCTAAAAAATATATTAAAACTGTAATTGAACAAAATTTCGAATATAAAAATGGTGAATATTATTCTGAAATAAATGAAGAAAATCCAGAACCATCATTATATATAGACATAAAAGATTACATTGAATTACCAATAATTACTAATTTCTTTATTAGAATAAAATATAATACTGATAAAATTGGTATTGTTAAGATAAATAGTTTACATCTTAATGAGTATTTACCATATTATACAAATATATATTTTCTTAGTGAAGATGGTGATAATAAGAAAATAGATAATAAATTTTATTGGTTAAATACTGGTTCATTCTTTATGCATGAATCAGGTAAAAGTATTTTTGTGCTTGAAGAATCAAAACATTATGAAAATTTTAATGAAGATTTAGTTTCTATAAAATTTTTACCAACAAATACTTTAATATTTGAATCATCATTTATATTTTATGAAAATGAATTATATATTAAAGACAATAAAAAATATTTTAATTTTATTATATGTCCTAAATATATTGTAAATTCTGTTGACGAAAGTATGTGGATAAATAATGAATTTAGAATAGATTTATTAGTTAATGGTGTTTGGTATAATTATAAATTTAATACAAAAATTGCTGAACCTGATATAACAATGGGAAAATTGCAATATGTATATAATACTGAAAATAGTAATTATATTAAGACTACATATTTTTCTCAATTATCAAGATTAGATGATAATATTGTATTTAATACATATTCTAATATAAATAATTTATCATTAATAGAACATAATAATTTTTATGAAGATTATATAAAATATTATAATAATTCTAACTTAAAATATTTAGATGGAACTAAATTTATAAAGGAAAATTTCTATTATTCAATTTGTTATAATAATACATATATTTATATTGACGAATATACAAAAACGCAAGATTTCTTTATATATTCACCATCTAATAAAATAGAATCAGATAAATATAATTATTGCTATTTAACAGCAATAAATGATAATAATAGTGTATGCACAAAAGATGTATTGCAATTTAATAATATAAATGATGATATATATGAAATAGAAAAGGTATCTAATCAAGATGATTATATAACTTTTAATTTAGACAGAAGCAAAAATAAATATTACATTAACAATGATGATTTGACATATACTTATTATTATGATATTATAAGTAATATAAACTATAATTTAGACAATACATTCTTAGAAAAATATAAACAAGAATATAATATAGTAAATAATAAGAAATACTATAATAATATAATATTGTTTGATATATATAAAGAAGAATATGAATATAATGATAAATATATTTTAACTAATAATTCATCAAATATATATTATAGTGATAACGCAAAAGTCGGTAAATTCTTATTCAATAATTATAAATTTGAAAAGGATAAAATTATATCTTATATAAATTATACTTCTTTTAATAGTAATACAAGTTTAGATACATTAAATGAAGATAATATTTCATATATAGAAGATAATATATATCTTAAAAATTCAATTTCAGGTTTATATTCATATAACGATACATATATTGGTAATTTTTATAGAATAGAAGAAACTAATGAAAAGGATGAAGATTTTTCATTAGCATATAATTCTTATAATATAAACGATATTTTTGCAGTAAATGCAGATAAATATACTTACGGTTCTTATAATGTAAACTATAATGAATCTGATAATACATATACATATAGTTATAGCTATTATAAAGTATTAGAATGTAATTATTCATATAATGATATTGTGTTTACTGCTAATTCATTATTTGATTTTGTTAGTAATATTCAAACAAAATATAAAAATAAAGAAAGCCTATTATTTGATGAAAATAATCATTATATTTTAATAACTTCTTATAACGCAACAGATAACTCTATTAAAGATAAGTTTTATATTGCTTATATTAATTCATTAGGAATTAGTTATATTGAAAAACATCTTAAAAGAGGTAAAACATTTAATGCCGAAAAAGGAATATTAGATACATTTATGAGTCATGACTATTTAGATATACAAAATTTATATTTTGAACCAGAATTTTACTTTAGAAATAATGGTTTAAGTGAACAAATATATAATCCCAATTATAAACAATTATATGGATTATATAATGAATATTATTCTAATGAAGAAAAGGATAATTATACATATTTCATAAAATATAAATTTACAAAAAATCTATATAATAAATATCCTAATAATTTTACAATAGATACTGAAGATAAGTTAGATAATAAATTATATAATGATGAAATATTAAAATATACGTATAATAATAGTTACTTTATATCTACTAATGTATCTTCTAATAATCAAATTGTAAATAATTTTTATATAAAAAATATAAATTTATTAGATTATTTTGATGATAGCGAATTAGATAGTGGTAATTCTACTGTTAGGTTTAAGTTTAATCTATACAAAGATGACAATAACACATTAACAAAATTATCTAAATCATCACTTACATATATGCATGTATCTATATTGTCAGATGAAAAAAATAATTCTTATATTTACTATTTTAATAATAGAAAACAAAAAATAGAATTTAATATACAACATACTGATAATAATTATATTGAATTAAATATAAAACGTGAACTTATAAAAACATCTAGTACATCTACATCTACACCATTACATAAAGAAAATGTAATAATGAATATATCATTTAATGTATATAATGGTGATACTACAACAGGTAATTATATTTTAGAACCAATTATACAAACTAAAAATAAAGTTCTTACTAAATTTAAATATAATGTTGATGATGCTGCAAATAATAAATATTCTTTCTATTTAGGAGGTAATAATTATATGTTTGATGATAATAGTAGCAAAATTGCTTTATATAAAAAATTCTTTATACAAACTGTTAAAGAAGATTTATTAAATAAAGTTAATAAAAATGATATTATAGTTGTAGAAGAAAAAGATTCAATTAAAATAAACAAATATGATTTTTATTTGATGCATGACTTTGATTATTGGTATGGAATATATATATCAAAAGATACTATTGATAAATTTAATTTTACAGAATTAAATAGAGAATATAAGGATATGTATATTAAAGACGAAAATAATAATATTGATTGCATATTGAAATATTATTCAAGTAGTCAACAAATGTTACCTAATCGTATGAAACTGGTAGAATGCAATGGAAATAATATATTTGATACTGATGATATTATAGTTATACAAAATAAAAATGGTAATTTACCTATAAATATATTTAATAGATGTAAATGGGAAGCAAACCCATTATCATTAAAAGTATCTGATTATAAAAATGAATCTAATTCTGATATGTTCATAATGAGTATAAATAATGCAGCTAGTAATTATTATAAAGGATATTATGATATAATATTAAGATATAATATTGAAAATTATAGTCAGCAACAATTCTTAAAAACAACAAAATTATTGATTAAATAGATATGAAAAAATTTTCAACTTTTATATTAGAGGCAGATAATATAGAATTAAATGGTTTTTGTATACTTAAACCTGAGTTTCTTGAACATGAAGAAGATTTTTTAGCTTTATTAAAAAATAATGGTTGGAAAATAGTTCAAAAGAAAAAATTATTATTAACTAAAGAACAAGCATCAAACTTATATAGTCCTCATAAAGATAAAGACTTCTATAAAGACTTATGTGATTATATGTCTTCTGGTGAATGTTTATGTTGTTCTTGTCATAAAGATTGTGAAAACCCAATTGAAGATATGAAAAAACTTAAAGATAAAGTTCGTGAAAATTGGGGTAAAGATGAAATGAAAAACGGTATGCATTCATCTGACTCTTTAGAAAATGTAAATAGAGAATCAAAAATATGTTTAAGTTAAAAATATGTTAAATTTTATATTAGGTTTATTAGTTGGTTATTACATATCTGATAATAAAGATATTGTTAAAAAATATTTTAATATGTTTATAGATTGGTGTAAATCTAAACAAAATAATAAAGAAATTAAATAAATAGTTATGAAAAAAATATCAGATTTAACGGATATATTAAATGTAATTTCAACATCTGAAATGGGTGCTGAAGTTAATGAACAATATAAAACATTATTGTTATCTGCATTATCGGAAGAATTTAATGCTTGGTATTTCTATCTTATAACAAAAGAATTTGTTGTTGGTGATGGTTATAAAGATGTTAGAGAATTATTTACCGAAACAGCTGAAGATGAATTAGAAGATCATGCTTATTGGTTAATTGATAGAATTAAACAATTAGGTTATTCTGTTGAACAAATAGCTCATCCATCATCTTGGGCAAGCGTTGCAGAACATCCTTTTATTAAACCTTCATTTGAAGAAACAAATACTATTTGTCCTAAACGTGTTTTAGAAATTGCAATTCAAAGTGAATTGGATGCGATTGCAACATATACAAATTTAGTTGAATTTACTAATGCAATTAAAGATTCTACATCTAATCTTAAATTAAGAGAAATTCTTGCCGATGAAGAAGAACACTTAAATAAATTAAGAGATTTGTATAATAGTATAAAATAAATATATAAAATTAAAATATGAAAGGTATAATTGAATTTATAAATGAAGCAGAATTTTGTAAGCCAAATGATATTTGTTACGTTGTTGTTGATATAAAAACAGGTGACAAAAAATGTAATTATTTGCCATATACAGGTTTTGGTGAAGGTGAAGAATTAAAAAATGTTGCATTAAAAATGGCTGAAGCAATTGGTAATTGTGATGTAAAAGAAGTAAAGTATAAAGATTTAAAAAAATAATCATTTAATATATGAAAACATTAAAAGAATGCTTTATACATGAAGCAGCTGCTCCTAAATATTATTCAAATACAATTTATGCTATATGTGATTTATTAAAAATGGCACCAAATTGTAAATATACATTAAATTCAAGCGATATTGAATATTCTTGTGAAGACATTTTATCAGCATTAGAAAAAGATAATACAATAATTAACGAAGATTCGGAAAACGGTAAATGTGATCCACATGAAGAAATTGAAAAATTAAAGAAATTTATTGGTGAAGAAATTTGTAAATCAATAAATAAATCTTGTAGTTCACATTACAAATATTATTCAAACGAAGATTAATAAATAAAAATTTTCATTAAATATTTGAAATTTTTGAGGTTTTTTCTATATTAGTATAGTTAAAACCTCAAAATTATTTTAAAATGAAAACTTATAGAAAATGTTTTGAAATCTTTACAATTGGAATGTTCTTGTTTTATATGATATTTCCTATTGGTTGTGTATCTTCTAAAGATTCTAAAGATAAAAAGGTGAACGATACTATAATGGTGGTAGATATGATAGATACCACAACATTAGAAATAAATATTGATACTACTGAATTTGCTTCTTATCCATATTCTATTTCTAATAACGGTAAACAATTTATTAAGGAACATGAACAATTAAGATTGAAAGCTTATAATGATCCTACACCCACAAAACGTTCTATTGGATGGGGACATCAAATTAAGAAAGGTGAAAATTATACGGAAATTACCGAACAAAAGGCAAATGAAATATTTGAAAAAGATATTGAATTAGTAAATGCATCTATTAATCGTCTATTAAAGAAAACTAATCCTAATTTCAAATATACCCAAAATTTTATTGATGGTCTTGGCTCACTAATATTTAATTGTGGAGAATATGGAGTTTCAACAACAGATTTTTACAAACGACTTTTGAAATGTAGACCTGATAATTCAGAAGATAATATTAAAGAAGAAGATTTGAATTTTACATTGGCAGCAGTAAAAACTTCAAAGGTATTTTGTGAAGGACATAAAATTCGAAGAATGAACGAATATAATTTGATGAGAGAGAATTTTTAATTCTCTCTTTTTTATTTTTATATATAATATATAATTATAAAAATATGAGATCATTATATTCAGTAATAAATGAAGTATCTATATATAATATGTTTGAAACAATAGATACAAATATAATTTGTGAGTCTTTACAATCTAGCATTTTACAAGATATTGTTAAACAGATAAAAGATCATGCAAAAAAAGATAAAGAAGAAAGAGAAAAAAATGGATATTCATATACCAGAAGTACAACATTTAGAGCTTTATTTGGCGGTAGATTAGGAAATACAAAATGGAACGAAGTTAAAGATTCTGATTTTGAAATTTCATTAGCTAATTTTGATAAAGAAAATAAAAAAGAAGTTAAAGCAAGAAATGAAATGCTTAAAAAACTTCGTGCAATTGTAAAGAATAATGCAAACGCTATAGTTATATTAAAAGATCCAAATACAGGTAAATTTACATATTTATATGATAATTATGGAGATTTAAATAATGTAAATAGTAATACTCATGAATATGGGTATCGCGGTCGTCATGGTAGTTTAACGCAAACTGAAAAAATGGCATATGCTGATGGTAAAGATATTTATTATTTAGATATAAATAAATTTAGTACTTCAGATATTAGAAGAGAAAGAAATGATATAAAAAGAGGTGCGGTTGCAATGTATTCACCAGATCAAATACGTGATATTGCCAAAGAAAATATAAAACGATATAAAGAAATTATTGCAAAAAATAAAGTCGAAAGAATGGCAAAAACAGATAATATATCTCAAGAAGTTTCAGAAGTAACTAAAAAGGTATTAGAATTATCTGAAAAGGTAAATAGCGATGTTATTAAATATGCTGATTGTGTTTGGGATATGACAAAACTATTGACTATGATTTACGATAGAAGAGTACATACTGGATATCATAAAGGTAAATCTACTTATGATGGTTCAGTAGGATTATTATATTGTTATACAGAATATATAAAATCTAAAAAAGAAGCATTAACTGGTCATTATAAAGATATGTACCAAAAAGAAAATACTGGATATAAAAAGGCTATAGAAACTTTATTAGAAAAAATTTGGGATAAAATAGAAGAATTAGAAGCTAAATTATAACATATATTAAAATCCTATATAAGCAATTATATAGGGTTTTTTATTTTTATATATAACAAATATTTATGAAATAATTTAATATGGCAACAGGTACACAGTTATCATTGAATGGTTTTATAAGAGGAAATGATACTAAAAGAGATATACTGTTAGATTTAAGTAGATTAGAACATACAGTAGAAAAATATTCAAAAGAACGTTCATCATATGCTGGTGATTATAATATAGGGTCATTTAATAAATATAATAGATCATTTAATTTTTATAACAGAAGAGGAGATCTTAACGAAACACCATTTACTATACCAATTGATATATTACGTAATATTAATAATTATAGATTTAAATACGCACAAGATAGTAGAGGTGCTTCTATATATTCTATATATGCTAAAACTAAAAAAGAAGACGGCAGTGAAGGTATTGTAGAAATTGGTCAAAACGCAGTTCCATCATTATTTAATCCATTATTTGCTGTTCAAATAACAGGTAATACTAATAATACACCGTTATTATATGATGCGTTAACAGAAAATCAAACATATATTAATCGCGATATACATAATTGTACAATTAAAGAATTGGTTAGATTATCACATATGTATGGGTCACCGCTTGGTAATGCAAAATATAAATTTACAGATTTTATGTATTGTAAAGATTTAGGAAAAATTTCAAATAATCATTTAATTACATTACGTAAATTCCCTTATCCTGTGCCAGATAATATATTTGAAATTACAACATCTAAATATGCTACACCTGATAATGTTGGTGATGCCGAAATTACTGGTGATGTAGGAAGATTAATTACATGGTTTGGAACAGATGATAATAAATTAGAAGATATATTAAAATATAATTATAAAGCAACTTGGAAAGAATTGAATGCTGAACGTCAAGATAAAAAATCTCAAGAAGATGAATCAAAGGGACCATTAGGTTTTGTAGTTAATTCATTTTCACCAAGTTTTTTAAAGTCAGAGGTTCAAAATAGTACACATAATGTATGGTCTAAAATGTTAGGAGCTGTTATGCCAAATGGTACATTACCATTAACAACATCAGACGAACAATATGTAAGATATACACAATATGATAAAAATAAAGTATATACACCTTTAAATACCATACAATCTACACACATATATGAAGGTAAGCTACAATTTTCACAAGATATATCATTAAAATTTTGCTATAAATTACGTGGATATGAAAATATTAATGGTAAATCTGCAATGATTGATTTATTAGGTAATATATTAGAAGTTACTTATAGAAGAGGTAAGTTTTGGGGAGGTGAACATAATATTATTGGTCCTCCACCTAATGCACAAGGTTGGAAAAAAGCAAACGCATTTATAGATAAGACGTTTGATAAACTTGGTGGTATTTTTGAATCATTAATAAATGGTTCTGAAGATTTATCTTCATTATTATCCCAAGCCGCTAATGCTATAGGAGAAACATTAAGTAAAGCAGCTGATACTGCTAAGGATGTAGCTAATGATCCACAAGGCGCAGCAAAAACTGCTTTGAAAAAAATGTCAGACTTAGGAGTTGGTCAGTTAATTAGGGGACAATTAAAAAATGCTCTTGGAAGACCATCATTTTATGCGTTTGACTCATTATTACCTGGAGGATTATCTGGTTTATGGCATTTAACAATAGGTAATCCAAAAAATCCTATTGCCGCAATAGGTAATTTAATTTTAGATAGTGCCGAAATAACTCATAGTGGACCATTAGGAATAGATGATTTTCCAACAGAATTAACAGTTGTAGTTAAACTTAAACACGCTAAACCAAGAGATATAACAACAATTGGACAAATGTATACAAAAGGTGAACGTGGTATATATATATCTACAAGGGCAATGAAAGAACTAAGTAAATTCTATGGAAATAATGGTATTTCTAATATTTCAAAAGATTTTAGCACGAATTATGATAAGGCATCGGCGGATTTAGCTGCCGCAAACGCTGTCGCTGATGCTGAGTATGAAAAACATATTAAAAGTCAAACACAGACAGGTAAGAGTGGCAACAGTAATGTAGTAGATACAAGTAGTGAAAAGGCAGCTAATGCATCATTAAATCAATCTAGTGTGCAAACGGAAACAAAAACATTACCACCTTATAAAAATCCAAGTGGAATACAAAATGATATAGATAAGGCATCTGAAAGGATGTTAGAATTAAGAGTAGAAGAAACAAATTATCTTGCTGCTTTAGGCGAAACTGGTAAAGAAAGGGGTAATAATTATCTTATAGATAATAGTAATTTCATGTTAGCATTTACTAATATGGAAAGAACCACAGCATTAAGAGCTGTTATAGATGAAGTTTCATAATGAAAATATTAAAAAAAGAGTTGAACAATTGTTCAACTCTTTTCTATTTTAATATATAATAAAATATATATTTATAAAAGACATGTCAAATAAAGTATTGTTTATAGGATTAAATGGTTATGCAGGTTCAGGTAAAGATACTGTTGCAAAAATGTTGAAAACTATTTTGTCTTATAATTGGAAAGATTTAGAAAGTTGTAAAGAATATTATAAACAACGTTATACAAATCCAACTATTTCAGCTACATATAATATGCATAATGAAAATGAAACTATGCCTGTTATGTGTATTGCTTATGCAGATCAATTAAAAGAAATATGTGCAAATATGTTTGGAATTCCTCTTCAAAGATTTTATATGAATAAAGCTAACGCTTGGGTTTGTATAAATGATAGATTTCAATATACAGAAATTAAACCTGAAGATAATAACATTATTACAGCAGATGAATATTATGATTGTATATCAAGTTATGCTTCTTCACCAACTAAATATTGGATGTCACTTCGTGAAATATTAGTATATGTTGGTACATATGTATTACAGCAAAATATTAATAAACAAATATTTGTTAATATTGTACGTAATAAAATATTGAATACAACTAATGTAAATAGTAATTTAAAATATGTTATTGTTACTGATAATAGATTTATTCATGAATTAGATTATATTAAAGAAAATTCAGGAATAATGATTAGTATTATTAGAGATTCTATTGTACAATTGGATAATATTGCTGAACATGACTTAGATGATGAAAATGATTACGATTATATAATTGAAAATAATGAAGGATATGATGAACTATTTGAAAAGGTTTGGAATATTGTTCATGACGACATTGAATTTAAGAATGAAGTAATTAATTTACATACAAGAGAAACTTCAGTAGATAATTATCTAAGATTAATAGATAAAAATGAAAATGAATCTGTATATAAATTATGTGCACCATTAAAAATTCAACAAACATATCATACTGATGGTGAAATAACAATGATTGATCCTTGTGGTGGACCTATTTTATGCGTTGGGGAAATTATCCCAGGTTCAATTTCAGATGAAAATCAGTATGGTTTAATGATTTCTAAAATAACATTTGAAAATGGTCAATTTTATATTTACATAGACAATAATTATTGGGATAACGTTCCTCGAATATATTAAGTTTATTTTTATATAAAGATATTTTATATAAATGTTATATAGAGATAAAAGCGATGAAATAATTTCTAAAATATCTAATATTAAAGCAAATCTAATAAAAGAGATTTTTGAAGCAAATGGTATATATTTAGGTAAAACTGATGTTACAATTGATTATAGAAATTATTTATCATCTAATCCAATAACAATAAATAATTATGAATATTCACCATCAAAACCTTCAGAATTTGGACCACCAGGAGTTGGTACAACTGATGATGTTAAATTAACTGTTGTTAGAGGACAAAAATTCAAACATAACGGAATGACAGCATGTTATGGTAAATTATATGTTAATGGAGAATATTGGTTTGATACTGGTGAAAGTAAAATAATACCTGCAGGAACATATAAAGTTGCGTTTAGAAAAGATCAGGGATGCTATAAGACTGGTAGAAATGATTGGCTTAAAAATGGGGCTGAAGGTAAGCCTAATTACAGATTTGCAAAATATTCAAATGGATTCGTACCATTAGTAATGAATGTACCTGGTAGAGGTGGTATAAGAATACACCAAGGAACTAGTGTAGCATGGTCAGAAGGATGTTTAATAACAGGTATTTTTAATAATGGAAAATTAGTTAATTCTTGGGAATGTTGGAAAAAACTATATGATTATTGCCTAAACGCTAAATCTGTTAACATAGAATATCAAGGATAAATATAACATTAATAAAGTATGCAATATACAAACGATAGTATATTAGAAGGAATAAGAAAATATGTAACAATTAATAAAATATCTATAAATGATGAAACTGGAATACCGGATAGTAGTGATTTTGTAGATTATAAAGGACCAACCGATGGATCTATTGGTTCTAAAGATTTTCCTCAAGGAAAAGGAAAAGCAATGGATCCACAAGGTATATATTGGCCATTTAGAACATTTGGATTTGGTGCTTCACCAACTAAACGACCAGAAAGAGCGCATAAACAAAGAACCGGTGTTGAATGTTGTAAGCTTGCAATTAATACTATATTAGGTTATCTTAATAAGGGATGTAAAACAATTGGTGATGTTATTGTAATGTACCATGCTGGTTTTTCTACATATGAAGCATTTCTTGATTATGCATCCAAACATAATTATAGTGATATAGCTGATGGAAGAACTGTTACTGGACAAGAAATGATACAAAGACAAAATTACTATCAACAACATCTTGTAGATTATGTACATATGTCAAATAAAACACCATTAACTAAATCATATAACGTTTTATTTCCATTAATAACATTTATAAGTAGACAAGAACAAGGTGTAAATTCAGAGGCTGCTTGTAAGATTGCTTTACAAGAAATGGGAATTACATAATAAAATAATATCATTTAACTTAATAAAATGGAATATAATATAAGCTGTTTAGATGGTTGTTCTCCTCCACAAGTATTAAATATAAGTATGGCAATAAATGATATATCTGCTATTGAAATATTTAATAATTGTGATTGTAAATATGATAAAGAACAATTACAATATGCATATAGCTTAGATAATATATGTTGGACGTGTTATATGTCATACAATGATATATTAAAGTCAACTGTTAATCTTAAACAAGATTTTTATGTAAGAATAAAAATATCTAATACAATTGGATATATAACAATTAACGATAATATATCACATGATTATACTACACAATTATTTCAAGGTTTTGATTTTAAATTAGAAAATTGTGGTTCTATAACAAGTAATACATTTAATCCATACGCTAATTTAGATTGTGCTATTTCATTACAAACGCAAATAGCAGAAACTGTTGCTTGTATGTTTGGTGTACCAATATATTATTTTAAGCTTTCTCCTAATCAAGGTTCTAAAGACATTACATTTAAGGAATATACCTTAATGGATGTTGAAGCAGTAAAACAAATTAAGCTTATTATTAAAGATGGACAAATGCCATCATCAAAACCAGAATTTGCTGAATTTGGATTGGATTGGCAATCAGATTGGGAAACAGAAATTTCAAAGGGTATGTTTGCCACAGCGTTTGGTGTTAATGCTCAACCTTTAGAAGGTGATTTAGTATATATACCTATGATGAAACG
>JAEIGA010003021.1_pt1 | contig 26497 bp, 20 predicted proteins | sample 9270691 | NCBI WGS metagenome assembly JAEIGA01 (sample SAMN17057246, study PRJNA624740) | gut metagenome | biome: biome; isolation source: fecal sample | host: Bos grunniens | place: China: Xizang | collected 2019 | reverse complement strand
TGGCGGATGCCGACGTTGACGGCTCACATATAAGAGTTCTCTTACTTACCTTCTTCTTCCGTCATATGCGTCCTCTTATTGAAGAGGGACATATATACCTTGCTCAACCTCCTCTTTACAAGGTACATAAGGGTAAGGCTTTGAGATATGCATTTTCCGAGGAGGAAAAGGATAGGTATGTTGAGGAGCTGGGTGTAAAGGGTGTTGAATCGGAAAGATATAAAGGTCTTGGAGAAATGGACCCTGAGCAGCTTTGGGATACCACAATGAACCCGGAAACAAGAACTCTTCTTAAAGTAAGTATAGAGGATGCAATCGCTTGCGACGAGATATTCTCTGTTCTTATGGGAGATATGGTAGAGCCAAGACGCGAATTTATAACCAAAAACGCCAAATTCGTTGAAAATCTTGATATATAAAAATAAGAGAGGCAAAAGCTTAATATGGAACATTCATATAAAAGCGCGGATATAGAATTCCCTAATCAAAAAATAGAATACAGAGATATGGAAAAAGAGGTAAGGACCTCGTTTATAGAATATTCTATGAGCGTTATTACCTCAAGAGCTCTTCCTGACGTAAGGGACGGTATGAAGCCAGGTCAGAGAAGAATTCTTTACGCTATGTATGAGGATAATCTTACTCACGATAAGCCCTTCCGTAAATCTGCGACAACAGTTGGTAACGTGCTTGGTAGATATCACCCTCACGGTGACTCCGCCGTTTATCAGTCGATGGTAAGAATGGCGCAGGACTTCTCTTTAAGATATACTCTTATAGAAGGACATGGAAACTTCGGTAACGTTGACGGTGACCCTGCTGCGGCGTACCGTTATACCGAGGCGAGAATGTCGAAAATCGCCAACAATATGATGAGCGATATAGAGAAGAACGTAGTCCCCATGACTCGCAACTTTGATAACACCAGGGACGAGCCTACCGTTCTTCCTTCAAGATTCCCTAACCTTTTAGTAAACGGCTCGGTAGGTATTGCGGTTGGTATGGCAACCAATATTCCTCCTCACAATCTTTCTGAGGTTATAGACGGAACTATTTTCAGAATGGAAAACCCTGATTGCTCGGTTGAAGACCTTATGGTACATATAAAGGGTCCCGACTTCCCTACCGCCGCTATTATATACGGCTCAAAGGGTATAAGAGATGCGTACGAAACCGGAAGAGGTAAGGTTTACGTAAGAGCGAGGGCAACTATTGAAGAGGACCACAGAAGAATTATATTCACCGAAATTCCCTATATGGTTAATAAGTCTATGCTTATAGAAAGTATGGCTAACCTTGTTAAGGAAAAGAAAATCGAGGGTATTACAGCTCTTCGTGACGAATCCGGAAGAGGCGGCATGAGAATTGTGGTTGAATACCGCAAGGATGCAAACGGTGAGGTTATTTTAAATCAGCTCTATAAATATACCCAGCTTCAGGATACCTGCTCTATAAATATGCTTGTTATTGACGGAGGCGAGCCAAAAACACTCTCTCTTCCCGAAATACTTGACAGATACATAGATTTCCAGAAGAGCGTTATTATAAACAGAACAAAATTTGACCTTGAGAAGGCAAAGCGTGAAATTCATATCCTTGAAGGATATAAAATAGCCATAGACAATATAGACGAGGTTATAAAAATAATCAAGTCCAGCGAATCAATCCCTGCGGCAAAGGAAAGACTTATAGAAAGATTTGCTCTTTCAGATGCTCAGTCCCAGGCGATAGTTGAAATGACTCTCGGTAAGCTTTCGGGCCTTGAAAGACAGAAGGTTGAAGACAGAATTGCAAAGCTGACTCTTATAATAGAGGAGCTTGAGGCAATTCTTTCCGACGAGGGTAAGGTTATCGGTATTATAAGAGATGAGATGACCGAGATTAAGAATAAGTTTGGTGACGGAAGAAAATCCGAGCTTATTGAGGCTACCGAGGAAATTGACCTTGAGGACCTTATTGAAAGACATACCTGTATTATAACTGTAAGCCATACAGGCTACATAAAACGCCAGAGAGCCGACGTTTACGCATCTCAGAACAGAGGCGGTAAGGGTATTATAGGTATGACAACCAAGGAAGACGACTTCGTTGAGGACGTTATTGTATCAAACAGCCACGCTCACCTTATGTTCTTTACAAACAAGGGTCGTGTATATTCAAAGAAGGCTTACAGAATACCCGAGGCGTCAAGAACGGCAAAGGGAACTAACCTTGTTAACATAATAGAGCTTGGAGAGGGAGAATACGTTACAGCTATAATTCCTATTTCCGAATTCTCCGAGGGCGAATTCCTTACTATGGTTACTAAATACGGCGTTGCTAAGAGAACTCTTCTTTCTGAATTTGAATATCAGAGAAGAGGCGGAAAGATTGCAATAAATCTTGACGAGGGTGACGAGCTTATATTCGTACGCCATACGAAGGGTGACGAGAACCTTATTATTGCAACCCGCGACGGTATGTGCGTAAGATTTGAGGAAAACAACGTAAGAGGAATGGGAAGAGCTGCAAGAGGTGTTAAGGGTATTACTCTCTCTGAGGGCGATTACGTTATCGGAGTTGCTGTTGTTGACGATACGAAGAAGCTTCTCACTATTACCGAAAAGGGACTTGGTAAGAGAACCGAATTCTCTGATTTCAGAGAAATGAAGCACAGAGGCGGTAAGGGTGTCACCTGTCATAAGCTTGGAGAAAAGACAGGTAAGCTTGCGACGATTCAGACGGTTTCTGACGACGACGATATAATGCTTATAACTAACACGGGTACCATTATACGTATGTCTGTGTCGGATATTAACGTATATTCGAGAACTGCCGGCGGTGTTATAGTTATGCGTCTTGCAGATGGCAATAACATTGTTACCGTATCCAGACTTGAAAAGAGCGAGAAAATCGAAGAAGAGTCGAGAATCGCAGAGGAAGAAAGTAAAAAGGCAGAAGCCGAAAACCCCACAAAAACAAAGGAAAGAGCTCCCCTTGATGAGGAGGAAAGCTTTTAATGAAAATTCTTTTTAAGAATAAAATTATAGCTTTACTTTTAGCAATAACGGCGGCTTTATCTCTTTTTGCAGCCTGCAAAATGAACAGAAGCTACGACGAAGAAGAGGTGGCTTCTGTTTCACGGGAGCTTATCAAGAGAAGCGAAGTTCTTAACGTTATATATTACGGAGAGGGCATAAAATATATCGAGGACGCAAGCTATGCAAACGGCGCTTATTATAAAGCTGATCCGATATATCTTGCCGCTATTGGAATAGAAACTCTTGACGACTTAAAAAAGGAAACGAGAGAGGTATTTTCCGAGGGGCTGTCTAATATAATGATTAACACAGCCCTCGCCCCCTTCGTTGACGATAGCGGAGTGCAGAGATTTTCAAGGTATTATCAAAAGTTCAGCGCCCTTGATGATACACCTGAATGCATCATGGTGTATAAAGACGCTCCTGTTTTGCTTACAAGCACTCTTACTTACGATTATAAAACTTTAAAGGTTCTGGAATCGGCGGGAGATATTGTGTACGTAAGTATTGATGCGGAAGTGGAAAACAAGGACGGAAAGAGACAGAAAAGACAGATTAAAATAGGTCTTATAGAAGAAAAGTCGGGCTGGAAGCTTGACACGTCTACCTATGTTAATTACGCAGACCTTGATTATTATTACGATATGCAAAACAAAGAAAATTAAAGGCAGGATTTTTAAGTGACCTTCAGCGAGAAGATTGTAAGGCTTCGTAAAAACCGCGGCATGACCCAAGAGGATTTAGCCGCATCTGTGGGTGTTTCAAGACAAGCGGTTTATAAATGGGAATCAGGGGTATCCTATCCCGAGGTAAGCGCTCTTCTTTCAATAAAGAAAATTTTCGGCACATCAATTGATAATCTTCTTGACGATTCCTATGAGATTAAGGAAGAGGAGAGCACCCGTGTCGGCTCAAAAAGAAGAAAAAGAACACAAAACTCTGACGAGCCGGAGGCGCTTGGTGAAATCACAAAAGAGGATGGCGGCGAGGAAAAAAAGGATACCTTTGATACAGAGGCTCCCCAGGTAAAGGAAGATAAGCCTTTCTTTGAAGAAGAAAAAGAAAAGCCAACAGAGAAAAAGAAAGCAGGATTCTTTGCAAGGCTTTTCGGAAGAAAATAGTTTTAAGAGAATATTTTCAGAACAAAAAGAAAAAAACGGGGCGGAATTAAAAAAACTCTAAAAAGCCGCCCCGAAGATTTTAACCCCTGCCTGAATAAATCAAAAAAAGCCCGTCAAAAATTTGTGTGAAGATTATAAAAAAGAGGCTTTATATGAGGGGTTATCAAAAAAGAGTTATTTATATGAAGAATCCGGGAAGTGCCGTTTTTGAGGAGGCTTATTTCGTTATCAAGGAAAACGGAAGGAGCGAGGGGGATTCACCTGACATAATGGACGAGGCAAACCGGATTATAGAAGAAAACACCGAATACCGAGCGAAGAGAAAAGAGAAATTTAAAATAATGGATAAGCTCCCCGCTTTTTTGACGGGATTTATGATTGGAGCTTTAATATTTTCGGCGTTTTTTATTTTTTAAAATTGTAAGATTGGAAAAATTATGATAAAGACTGAAACAAAGAAAAGAGGCAAAAACGGGCATATAAACGAAGATGCAGCTTCAGATAAAAAAGCAAAGAAGAGCTTCTCGAAAAAAAGAAAGCCCGGGAAGAAGATACCCTCCCCCGATACAGCGGGGATAGATAAAACCTATATAGAAAAAAACAAAAAAGCCCCGATGCAAGGCACGAAAAGGAAAAATGGCAAGGGCAGGGTGGCAACGGAAGAAAAGGCTTTGCCCGATAGAAGAAAAGCCTCAAAGGAAAAGAAAATAGTAGGGGAATACTCAAAAGAGCTTGTACCCGTGTCAGAAAAAGCGTTTAAGGTAGTCAAAAAAGCGGAGAAGCGGGTTAAGGTTATTCCGCTTGGCGGCCTTTGCGAAATAGGAAAGAATTTAACCCTCTTTGAGTACGGAGAGGACATAGTTATAATAGATGCGGGTATTGCCTTTCCCGACGAGGATATGCCCGGAGTTGATTTGGTAATCCCTGATTTTTCATATATAGTTAAGAATGCTCACAAGGTAAAGGGAATACTTTTAACTCACGGTCACGAGGACCATATAGGCGGAGTTCCCTATCTTCTTGCCCAAATAGACGCTCCTGTTTACGGAACGAGACTAACCCTCGGGATACTTGAAGGAAAGCTTGAAGAAAACCCACCGCCAAACAAGCCAAGGCTTTATACAGTTGAGGCGGGGGACGTGATAAATCTCGGAGTTTTTAAGGCTGAATTTATACACGTTAACCATTCTATAGCAGACGCCTGCGCCATAGCTCTCAGAACACCGGCGGGAATAATTTTCCATTCAGGCGACTTTAAGCTCGACGTTTCGCCTATCGACGGTCGTATTATGGACCTTACACGAATAGGGGAAATAGGAAAAGAGGGAGTAACGCTTCTTCTTTGCGAGTCTACTAACGCCGAAAGAGGCGGATATACGCCCTCGGAGAGAAGCGTCGGAAATTCTCTTGACCGCATCTTTATGCAACACGAGAAGAAGAGAATTATAATTGCGACCTTCTCCTCGAACGTTCACAGAGTTCAGCAGATAATAGACGCCTCCGCCAAGTACGGCAGAAAGGTAGCCGTTCTCGGGCGCAGCATGGTAAACGTCATAGGAGCCGCTGTGGAGCTTGGATATATGGAGCTTCCCGACGGTGTCCTTATAGATATTTCGGAAATAAAAAAATATCCCCCCGAGGAGATAACTCTCATAACTACTGGTAGCCAGGGAGAGCCTATGTCGGCTCTTTACAGAATCGCCTTCTCTGAGCACGAAAAGGTGAAAATTTCTTCTGGCGACGTGGTGGTTTTAAGCTCAAGCGCAATCCCCGGAAACGAGAAGCTTGTAGGGAAAATTATCAACGCCCTTGTTAAAAACGGCGTTAAGGTGGTTAACGACTCTGTGGAAGCGGTTCACGTTTCGGGTCACGCCTGCCGAGAGGAAATAAAGCTTCTCATGGCGCTTCTTAAGCCAAAGTTCTTTATGCCTATACACGGAGAGGAAAGGCACCTGTTTGCAAACAAGGAAATAGCTGAATTTATGGGAATATCGCCTGCCAACGTTTTTGTATCCGACCTCGGTAGGGTGCTTGAAGTATCAAAAAGCTCCGCTTCTCTTGAAGGGTACGTGACAGCTGGTAAGGTGCTTGTAGACGGCTCAGGTGTCGGAGATATAGGAAGTGTTGTTCTCCGTGACAGAAAGCATCTTGCGGAAGACGGGCTTGTTGTTGTGGTGGTTTCTGTTGACATCGGAGAGGGTGAGGTTATTTCCGGCCCCGACATCGTGTCGAGAGGATTTGTTTACGTGAAGGAATCCCAAGACCTCATGGACAAAACTCGCAGCGTGGCTATGAATGCGCTTGAGGGTGTTTTACGGCGGGGCGTGTACGATTTTGCTGGTATTAAGAACGCTGTGCGTGACGATGTCGCAAAGTTTATTTATAAAGAAACGAAGAGAAAGCCTATGATTCTTCCTATAATTATGGATATATAAGGGAACGGATAATATCCAAATGAACAAGTTTGGACAAAGGGCGTATAACCTTAAAGGTAGCGAAGAAATAGTATAAGAAAGCACCGCAAGGAAATAGTGCAAAAAATTCAAAGTGAAGAAATAGTCTAATAAAATTTTACAGCAAAAAGAGAACCGAGAATGCAAAAGACTGCGTTCTCGGTTCTTGTGTTTATAAAATCCAAATAAAAAGAGTTATGATTCTCAAAAGAGAGGAGCTTTACCCATTGAAAAGGCTTAAAAGAGAGGGCATAACCAGAATTGCCGCAAAGCTGAAGCCTAAAACAAGTACGGACATAAGAATCGCCTTTATAACAGAGGCGCTGTTTTTTTCAAAAGTCCTGAGGGCAAAGGCTTTTTCCTCGTTTGGGATATAATAAAGAGCATCATCGCTCACAGTATTACCGTCGCACGCCACGCCGCCTCTTGCACCGTCGGCGCTGTTGAGGGTGGATATTTCTGTGCTCACGGCTCCCTCTTCGGAGAGAGTGTCGGAGCCCATAGATACTGAGGCGCATACGGCATCGCAGCAGTCGGCTCCTTCTGATGAGGTATTATATTCTGACGGCTCACCTTCGCTGCTGTTGTCGCTGTTTTGCCTATTTTCTTCAGTGTTTTTCGACACGGGGGCAGACTTTTCGCCCTTTTTCTTGTTAGAGGAGATTGATTCCATATATTCTTCGTATGTAATATCTCTCTCCCCTACCCTTTTTATAATCCTTTTAAGGTAGCCTTCTTTTTTTGAAATGAGTCTTTTGACGGAGCTGTTTTTATCAAGTCCTAATTCTTTTAAGGAAACTGCGTTTCCTTCCCCGAAGGCGTCTGAGCGAATAAGCTTTTTCAAAAGGGTTGCGATAGCGCCCTGCCTCATATTTATAAAGAAACAAGCGACGGATATTCCTATGGCAAACATAAGAATGATTTTGTTTATCTCGAGGTCAATGCCGAGAGAATAATCCTTCAGGTTAAGCTCTATGTATTTGTCAAAGAAATTTACAAAAGCAATCACGAAATTAAACCTCTTCCAAGAAATCCTTTCCCAAAATGGTTTCCAAAAGCTCGTCTAAATCCTCGTTGTCCTCGTAGAACAAGGTAAGACTCTTTTTTCTTCCCTGTCCCTTGATTTTTACTACACGCCCCAGGTGTGACTGAATTTTAAGCTCCATTTCACGGAAATAATCAACCACAGGAAGCGGCTCTTCTATTGTGATGGGCTTCGCCTTGTTTATTTTCTTAACCTCTTCTTCCAGCTGTCTTACGGAAAGGTCAAGCTCAACGGTTTTGTTTGCCAGAACAAGCATGTTAGAAATCTCACGAACTCCGAGAAGCGTTCTTCCGTGACCTGCTGAAATATCTCCGCAGGCAACCATCTCAAGAATCTCACTCGGCAAATCGAGAAGTCTTAACGTGTTGGCAACGGCACTTCTGCTCTTCCCTATTCTTTCGGAAAGCTCTTCCTGGGTCATTCCGTAATCCTCTGCGAGGGAGCGGAGAGCCATAGCCTCTTCTATTGGGTTGAGGTCCTCTCTCTGTATGTTTTCTATAAGAGAAATTTCGGCTGTTTTTCTGTCGTCCTTATCAAGAATTATAACCGGAATTTCTTCAAGTCCTGCAAGTTTTGATGCACGGAATCTTCTTTCTCCCGCAATTATCTGATACCTGCCCGACTCACCGAATTCCCTGACGAGAATAGGTTGTAAAAGTCCGTTTTCCTTTATAGATTCGGAAAGCTCAGCGAGAGCGTCTTTGTCAAAATATTTTCTTGGCTGGTCGCTCTTGGGGTCAATCATAGAAAGTCTGACTAATGTTATTTTGTTTTCGCCACTTGTCGAATCCCCGTTGAGGGCATTATCAAGAAAAATTGCATCAAGTCCTCTGCCAAGGCCGCTGTTTTTCTTTGCCATTTTTATTTCCTCCGATATTTATATCATTTCTTATACTTAAGTAAGGTTATCTTCATTTTATACTTTTAGCAATGGTGCGAACACTTTTGTCTTTGTTTTTTTAATTTTTGAGAGCGAATAAATGTCAAAAAATGTCAAAAAATTAAAACAACACAAAGCGTAAAAAGAAAAAATAATTATTTATAAAGCTTTTGTTCTATATAAAGCCGACAACGCCAAATTTTAATGTAATTTGAAAAAAACGCCGACCATATAAAATTAAAGGAAAGTAAAAGCAAATTAAAAAGTAAAAGCAAATTAAATTGAAGGAACTTTTGTAAAACCAGAATTTGTTCAAAAATGAGGAGCCGCTGATAAAATAAAATTCTTACGGCAATTTTGCGGTTTCGTCGCAAAAACTTTTGTTTCACGTGAAACAAAATTGAAGCTGAATATTTTGAATACGGTGGGTTTCTTAATTCTGTGTTCCCTATTTTTAATTTAAAATGTTGATTTTAATTTGTAAAGAAAAAATGTTTTTTTGCTTTTACTCTGTGGTTTTTGAATTAAATCCTTTGCATCAGCTCTTTTGCTACGGCTGCGTACTCTAAACTACCCTTTCCGTAGGGGTCGTGGTAGCAAATCGGCTCACCATATCCCGGAGCCTCGGAAAGTCTTACTGTTCTGGAGATAGGAACCTTGAACAGAGCTTCTGCGTAGTACTTTTTAAGCTCGGAAACCACTTGATTTGTTAGGGTAAGGCGGCCGTTATACATAGTGAGGAGTATTCCCACAAGCCTTAAATCGGGATTGAAAAGCTGACGTATTCTTTTTATTGTATTGAAAAGCTGTGACATACCTTCGAGCGAGTAAAATTCGCATTGCATAGGAACGACGACTCCGTCGGATATCGAAAGAGCTTTTACTGTAAGCATACCCAGTGAAGGTGGACAGTCAATAAATATGTAGTCGTAATCCTCTTTTATGGAATTTATAGCAATTTTTATATAATTGTAGCTATCATCGTTTGCTTCTTCAAGCTCGTGAAGCTCAAGCTCTGCCCCGGCGAGGTTAATATTTGCGGGAACTACGGACAAATTCTTGAATGCAGTCTTGATTATTGCCTCTGAAATCTGGCATTTTCCTATTATAACGTCGTAAATTGTCTTTTTAACCTTGGATTTTGGCACTCCCAGTCCGCTCGTAGCGTTGCCCTGAGGATCCATATCTATAAGAAGAACTTTTTTACCCTTTTTTGCTACTTGAGCAGCTATGTTGACGCAGGAAGTGGTCTTCCCTACGCCGCCTTTTTGATTGGAAAAGGAAACTATTTTTGACACTATGTCTTCTCCTGTTTTGATGTATTTCTTGGTTTTTTACAAACTACGTGTTCTTTGTTCGACTAAATGAAAAGGTTGATACATAAATTATAACATTTTTATAGGATTGTTGTCAATATATAATCCGTAATTTAATATTTAGTATATATTTAATGAAAAAAGACTAAAAAGTATTGTTTCACGTGAAACAATACTCGGTTTAACACGGTTTTATTTAAAATATTGTAAAAAACTGGCGTGGTAGACTTGATAGATAAAAAAGAATAAAACTTAGTACTGCATAATGGATAAGCGGTTCTTTATTTTGGGAATCTTTTCGTTTTAGATTTAAACAGAGGCTTTATTGGGAGTTATAAGGCTATGTTTCACGTGAAACATAACCGAAAACCGGAGAATAAATAGAAAAAACAGGCAAATAATGATAGAAAAATAAGACTTGATGGGGTAAATGAGAAAAAACAATAAAAAATTCCTAAAGCAAATCTAAAACGATAATGATAGTAAAAAGTGTACGGGAACGGCAAAAAACAGCTTGAAATGCGAAAAAGAAGAAAAAGAAGCGCAAAACAGGGGAAAGGCGGCGTGAAATTGCAAAAAAACAAAAGGGGAGCGTTCTGAAAAAGAAATTTTAAAGAAATTTGTTTCTTAACTAACAGCGGCAAACTCTTTGCGGGAGAATGAGCTGTTTTTGCCAAAAAACAGGTAAAAATGACAATTTATGTCAATATTTATTGCTCCGTGTTTTTTTGCGCTTTCTTTGACCGCTTTTTTGCGCATTTTTTGAAATTTGCGTAAAATTTATACAAAAATTCGAAAAAATTACGAAATCAGCGATTTGGTACTTTGCGATTTTTTTGACTTTTAAAACACTTTTTCATAAATTGAGTTGGCGAAAAGAGAGAAAAAAGCCTAAGAAGGTGTGGCGTTTTTGCCACGGGGAGCGTTGCTTTTTAAAACGAATTTTGTGTGGCAAACGCTGCCTTGTGTGTGGTGTTTTTACCGATGCGCTTTCTTTACTTTGTGCACTCTGTGATGCTGTGCAAAACGAATGGGTGAGTATTTGCCACCCCAGTGTCTATGTTTTTGTCGGTGCTTTTTTGCGAAGGCAGGCGGTCTTTTTTTTGTTTTTGTACTGCTGTTTTTTAAGAGATGGTGTTGCCGTTTTTTTCGGAGAGAAGATGCTGCCGTCAGTTATGCAAAAAAATGACACGGTGTATTGCTGCTTCAAAAAATAACACGGGTTCCTGTTTATGAGAAGGATGGCTTAAATGGCTCTTTTTGGGGCTGATATGGGGCATTTTTTTACACGCCTACCCGGAATCCTTGCGGAACGGGTCTTTTTTAGAATTGCGTTTTAAAGGGAATGCCTCTTTTTTGGTAGGGGAGTACTTTACTTGCTTTTTACTCCGAGATTTTTGCTTGTCTGTTTTTTGAGGTACGCGTTTTGTTGGTTTTGCGGTGAGATTTGGCGAGAGGAGCTTGTAGCGTGTGCTTTGACTTGCCTGTTGCTAATTGTCGCAGCCTGCTCGGCTGCGACTGTGAAGCACGTTATACGCAGATTTTTTTGCGTTTTTTGCTTAAAAGCGGAGATGCCTTGAAGCTTTTTTGCACTCTTCTAATTTCTCTTGCGCAGTGCAGATGGTGTTTTTGCTTTTTTTGTTTTGCAAGGTTTTTCTTTTTTGAAAACTTGCGTTGGGGAGCGGCTGTTGCTCTCGATATACAAAATTACGAATAATTACGAAAAAATCTGTGTTTTTGGCTGGGAACCCGGGATTTAAAAATTATTCCAAGACACCGCTTTTTTTAAATTTTGTCTTTCCCGAATTAAATTACGCCTTTCCCGAATTGAAAGAGCAACCAATTTACACATCGTATTCCTTTGAACTAAATGAACGAAGAGGGGTTTTAACTTAAGAAATCGTGAATTTTGACTTTAAGGCGGAAAAGAAGGCCTTTAGGATGCAAGATGTTTCAAATTTTAAATAGGGGATTGATTTATCCTCCTTTGTTTGTTATAATATAAAAGTAAAATATTTATTTACTTTTGGAGGAATTATGAAAACTAACTTTGACAAAAGCGGTATCGGCGCAAATGCTCCGGATGGGGCAGCAGCTCCCGACATGAGTCCCCTTTCATTTGATTCTGAATACAACACCAGGCTCTTGCTTATTCGCCACGGCGAAAGCTTTGGAAATATGGTAAGACGTTTCCTCGGACATACAAACTTTGGGCTTTCCGAAAGAGGAAGAACACAGGCGGAGCGCACCGCAGAATTCCTTTGCGATATGCAGGTGGATGCGATTTATTCCTCCGACCTGTCGAGAGCTTATGAAACGGCTACGCCTATCGCCGAACGTCATTCTATGAACATAATCACCGACAAAGAGCTCAGAGAGATTCACGTAGGCAGCTGGGAAGGCTTCCTCGTGGTAGAGCTTCAGGAATGGTTCGGAAAATATTTCACAGAGGAGTGGGGTGAGAATTTCGGCACCTTCCGCGGCGCACCCGGCGGAGAGAGCGTTCAGCACCTCAGAGAAAGAATCGGAGCGGAGCTTCTTAAGATAGCGAGAGAAAATGTTGGAAAAACCGTTCTCGTTGTATTTCATGCGGCGGCTATAAGAGCGGCGTTCGGCGAAATTGCGGGTATCGCTCCCGAGAATATTGGAAAAGAGCTTCCTTTCCCTTCAAACGCTTCGATTTCTGTTGTTTACTATGACGGAGATAGGCTGGTTGCCGGTGAATATTCTCACGATGGGCATCTTGCCGACCTGTAAGGCTTCGCTAAAGTCCAAAAGGGCTTTGAATATATGAAAGGTTTGACGTTGATATGTTTTGTGAAGAGCAGTTTTTAAAAACCTATAATAAAGAACCGGCGGGTGTGGCATTTTGCCCTTATCGCATATGCCCCATAGGCGCTCACAGCGACCATCAGCACGGAAAAATAACGGGTCTTGCGATAGACCGAGGAATACATATAGCTTACGGACCAAAGCAGAACGGAGTTGTGGAGCTTACCTCTTTGCAGTTTGACAAAAGAGCCCAGTGGCACATAAGCAGCACTCCTTCGGTAAAGCAGGGTGACTGGGCTGACTATTTAAGAGGCGCAACCATAACTCTTTCCAAAAGGTATAGCTTGAAGGCGGGTCTTTCGGGAGTTATTGAAGGCTCTTTGCCCATCGGCGGGCTTTCTTCCTCGGCGGCGGTAATAATAGCTTATCTTTCCGCCCTTTGCCGTGTGAACGAAATTTCTCTGTCCGACGGTGAGCTTATACAAGTAGCCCTTGAGGCGGAGAATGAATACGTAGGAGTTTCCTGCGGAAAGCTTGACCAGTCCTGTGAGGTTTATTCAAAAAAGGACCACCTGCTTTATCTTGACACTCTTGACGACAGTTACGAGCTTATACCTGCACGCCAAGATATGAAGCCTTACAAAATCGCTATTTTCTTCTCGGGAATAGAGAGAACCTTGGCGGGGTCGAAATTTAATATGAGAGTCGACGAATGCCGCAGCGCAGCGTATGCTCTTAAGGCGTATGCGGGCATGGAATACGGTAAGTTTTCCGAAACCTATTTAAGGGACGTTCCGTATGAGGTGTATTTAGCCTATAAGGACCGTCTGCCCGAGAATTTTGCCAAGAGAGCGGAGCATTGGTACACGGAATTCGAGCGTGTAAAGCTTGGAGCGGAGGCGTTCAGGCGTGGAGATATTGAGGAATACGGAAGGTTGTCCTTTGAGAGCGGAAAGTCCTCTATATACAACTGGGAAACAGGGTCTGACGAGCTGAAGACCTTATATGAAATTATGACACGCACCCCGGGTATTTACGGCGGGCGCTTCTCCGGAGCGGGATTTAAAGGCTGCTGTATGGCGCTTATTGACCCGGCGTACGAGGAGAAAATCATATACGAGGTGGGACACGAATATATCAAAGCCTTTCCCGCTCTTAAAGGGAAGTATTCTTCCCACATATGCACAAGCGCAGACGGCGTAAGCCTCTGTCGCAGATAGGAGCCTTTATGAAATGTCTGATACTGGCGGCAGGATATGCCACACGCCTCTACCCATTGACGGAGAATTTTCCCAAGCCCCTGCTTGAGGTTGGCGGAAAAACTATTCTCGATTGGCTAATAGACGATATAGCCTCCTCGGGTGAGGTAAATGAATTCATTATAATTACAAACCATAAATTTGCGCCCCATTTCGATAAGTTCGCACTTGGAAAGAGCGGCGTTAAGATTACGGTGCTTGACGATGGAACGACCTCAAACGAAACCAGACTTGGCGCTGTACTTGACGTTCAGTTTGCCATAGATACTCTTGGCATTGACGAGGACGTGCTGGTAATAGCGGGAGATAACCTTCTCGACTTCAGCTTAAAGTCCTTTATTCGCTATGCTAAGTCAAAGGGCAGAAGCTCTGTTATGCGTTACTACGAGAAGGACGAGAAAAGGCTTCTTAAGTGCGGAGTGCTCACCCCTGACGAAAGCGACAGAGTTATCCGCATGACCGAGAAATCGCAAACACCCGAGACCCATTGGTGTTGTCCGCCATTCTACTATTATGCAAAAGAGGACGTGGGGCGTGTCAAGCTTGGAATTGAGGCAGGCTGCGGAACAGATGCTCCGGGAAGCTATATAGCCTGGCTTTGCACCCAGAGTGAGGTTTATGCTATGGAAATGCCCGGCGACAGGTACGATATAGGAAATCTTGAGAGCTACGAAAAGGTAAAAAGAGAGTATCAGGGGGTTGTGAAATGCTGAATCGCAACGTGTTTTTTGAAGGAAAGAAAATTCTTGTAACAGGAGCCGCAGGCTTCATTGGTGCAAACCTTGTTATGAGGCTGCTCGCAGAGGGCGAGGGCATGACGGTTATAGGCGTTGACAACATGAACGACTACTATGACGTGTCAATAAAGGAATACAGACTCTCGGAAATCGAGCGGGCTGCGAAGGGGAGCCGCTCTTCGTGGATATTCAAAAAAGGGAATATCGGCGATGGGGATTTTATAAAGGAGATTTTTGACGAATACTCTCCCTCTGTTGTGGTAAATCTTGCCGCCCAGGCAGGGGTGAGATACTCCATAACAAATCCCGACGTTTACGTAGAGTCGAACCTTATAGGCTTCTATAACATTCTTGAAGCCTGCCGCCACCATGAGGTTGAGCATCTTGTTTACGCCTCCTCGTCTTCCGTTTACGGAAGCAATAAGAAGATACCCTATTCAACCGAGGATAAGGTAGACAACCCGGTAAGCCTTTATGCGGCGACCAAAAAATCAAACGAGCTTATGGCTCACGCATACAGTAAGCTTTACAACATACCCTCGACCGGTCTTCGTTTCTTTACGGTTTACGGCCCTGCCGGCAGACCCGATATGGCGTATTTCGGCTTTACGAACAAGCTTATATCAGGCAAGACCATAGAGATTTTTAATTATGGTAACTGTAAGAGGGACTTCACCTACGTTGACGATATAGTAGAGGGTGTTCTCAGAGTAATGAGGTGCGCCCCCGAAAAAACTGACGGTGAGGACGGACTTCCATTGCCCCCATACCGTGTATACAATATCGGCAATAACAGCCCCGAGAATCTCCTTGATTTCGTTAATATTCTCGGAGAGGAGCTTATAAGCGCAGGCGTGCTTCCTGCGGACTTTGACCTTGAGGGAAGGAAAAAGCTCGTTCCGATGCAGCCCGGCGACGTTCCGGTTACTTTTGCCGACACGTCGGCGCTTGAAAGAGATTTCGGCTTTAAGCCATCAACTACACTCCGAGAGGGGCTTCGCCGCTTCGCTCGCTGGTATAAGGAGTTTTACAAGGTTTAATAATTTTCCCCACAGGGGATTTTTCGGGAATTATTCTGTTGCCATGGAGAAGCACTCGTAGGGGCAGATTTCCTTTTGATTTTAAATTCAGGAGCAACATTGTCTTCGGGGTATATGTTGGTAACCCTTCGGCAAGTCTTGCACAGAAATTACAGAAACAAAAAGCGGAAAACGCCCTCTGGAATTTCCAAGGGGTGCGCTTTTCGATGTAGAAAGGAAACGTCTTATATGAAAATCGCAGTTGCGGGAACAGGCTACGTAGGTCTGTCAATAGCAGTGCTTCTTGCACAGAAAAACAGGGTTGTCGCGGTTGATATCATTCCCGAAAAGGTGGAAATGATAAACGGACGAAAATCCCCGATAGTAGACAAGGAGATTGAAGAATATTTAGAAACGAAGGAGCTTAACTTAACAGCCACCACCGACGGGGATTCGGCTTACAGGGATGCAGAATTCGTCGTTGTTTCAACTCCTACGAATTACGACCCCTCAAAGAACTATTTTGACACCTCCTCGGTGGAGGCTGTAATAGAGAGGGTGAAGCAGGTTAATCCCGAGGCGGTAATCGTTGTGAAATCAACAGTTCCCGTAGGCTTTACCGAAAACATAAGAGAGCGGACTGGCTTTAAAAATATTATTTTCAGCCCCGAATTTCTAAGGGAAGGAAAGGCGCTTTACGACAATCTTTATCCCAGCCGTATCATAGTCGGCGCATCCTTGCAAAGCGAGGCGCTTTTGGAAAAGGCTAAGATTTTTGCTACACTTCTTCGTGAGGGAGCAATAAAAGAGGACGTTGAGGTAAGGATTATGAATCCCACCGAGGCGGAGGCTGTAAAGCTCTTCTCAAATACCTATCTTGCGCTCCGTGTATCGTTCTTCAACGAGCTTGATACCTATGCAGCAGTAAGAGGTCTTGACACTAAATCCATAATAGAGGGCGTAGGGCTCGACCCGAGAATCGGCTCTCATTATAATAACCCATCCTTTGGCTACGGCGGATACTGTCTGCCTAAGGACACAAAGCAGCTTTTAGCAAACTACGAGCACGTTCCTCAGAATATAATTTCAGCAATAGTTGCCGCAAATTCCACCAGGAAGGACTTTATTGCCGACCAGATTATCGCAAAATCACCAAAGGTGGTAGGCGTGTATAGGCTTACTATGAAGGCGGGAAGCGATAATTTCCGTCAAAGCTCCATTCAGGGCGTTATGAAGCGCATAAAGGCGAAGGGCATTGAGGTGGTTATATACGAGCCTACAATGAAGGAATCGACCTTCTTTAACAGCCGTGTCGTTCGTGAGCTTGAAGAGTTTAAGAGTATGTGCGACGTTATTATAGCCAATAGGTACAGCGAGGATATAAGCGACGTGCTTGACAAGGTTTATACCCGTGACCTTTATTTCAGAGATTAATCCTTGCGGTAAGAGATAAAAAGAAAAGAGAGCGATGCACAGCACACCGTGGAATGAATCCAAGGCGGAGATGTGTATCGTTCTCTTTTTTTGCTTTGTGACGGAGAGCTGTGCAGTAGTGAGACTGGCATTCCTGTGCGGGAGCACAGCGGAGCGCTTTATGCTCGGGCCGCTCTCACTTTCTTTTTGCTGTGGTTTCTCTTGGAAAAAGCTTTGTAGGAAGAACTATATGCTCAGGGGGTGCGGTGGTGGAGGATATTTTTTTAAAAAGCAGGCTCGACGCCTCCTTCGCCATAGTCTTTTTTGACACGCTTACCGAGCTTAGCATAGTCGGGAATATGTAATCGGAGCATACGTTGTCAAATCCTATTACCGATACGTCTTCGGGAACTCGTCTTCCGAGCTTTGCAAGGCTTCTTATAATTCGGAAGGCTAAGCTGTCGCTGAAAGCCACGATTGCCGTAGCGTCGGAGATTTGCGATAAGAAGCTCTCCAGCGCCTCTGTGCTTGGCGCACTTTTCAGGTCGACGTGGTAAACGTAGGTGTCGTCATAGGGGATTTTTGCCTCAGCCAAAGCGGATTTATAGCCGAGAAGCCGCTCTCTTCCCGAGGAAATAAGCTCCCCGGCGCCTACGAAAGCAATTTTTTTGTGCCCTGACAGAATAAGACTTTCGGTGGCGCAGGCAGCGCCTTCGGTATCGTCACAAACCACGTAGTCTGAGCCCTTCTCTTCGGGGAAACGCCTACCTATAAGCACGTAGGGTATCGAGGATTTTTCCAAAAGCCGCAAGGAGTCCTTATTGTCCTGGGTAGGACAGATTATTACGCCCGCCGAATTTTGCTCTATTGCGTGACGAACTGCATTAAGCTCTTCCTCGGCGTTCTCGTTGGTATTTATAAACATAGGAGTCATTCCCACTCCTCTGAAATATTCCTCAATCTCACGGAATACTATGGTAAAATGGGGGTTGGTTATGTCGGGCAGAATTACGGAGATGGTTGAGGTTTTTCCCGAGCGAAAGCTGCTGGCGTGAGCGTTTTTGATATATCCCATTTCCTTAGCGGCGAGCTTGATTTTTTCTCTGGTGGATTCGGGGATATCGGGTCTGTCGCGAAGAGCGTGTGAAACTGTGTTTACCGAAAAACCCGTAGCTTCTGCTATATCCTTAAGCTTTACCTTCATAAAAGAAACCTCCTTTTTCCTGATTGTTTGACAGCTTTTTCTATATGATAACACAATTTTCCCGGAATTTCAAGTCGGATATTTTCATAAAAGCGGAACCTCAGGTGCTTTATTTATAAAAATAGCCTTGACAAAATAGGGGAGCGGGTGATATAATCACATTAACGATAATGTAGCTTAAAATAAAATGCTTTTTTGGGAGGAGCTTTATGCGTGACGTAAAGACAAGTGAAATTTATAGGTATTTTATAATTGATAAGGCGCACAGGGCAAATCGACGTGCGGTGACGGATAGCTTTGCCATAGCGGGGCTTTCTGCCGAGGAGCGTATGTGCAGAAGGCTTGAAAGACTGGTGGAGCTTGAGGAGCCGTCCTTTATGCCTTTTGAGAAAATAGTTATGACCAGAAGCACCGAGCGTGCCCCTGACGTGTTTACGGCACAGGAGTGGGCGCAGATAAAAAAAGAGCATTATATCCACGAGCTTGGGTACGTGTCAAATCTTTCTCCCGATTATGAAAGCGCAATAAGAGATGGGCTTCTTGCAAAAAGAGAGGGCGCCGACGAATACGGTAAAAGAGCGATAGATGCGGTAATTTCCCTTTGCGATAAGTACTTAGAGTTGGCGAAGAGAGAAAAAAGAGAGGACCTGGTAGAGGTATTTACCCATATTCCGAGATACGGGGCGAGGAACTTCCGAGAGGCTCTCCAGTTCTTCAGAATTTTGCACTTCGCCCTTTGGCTTGAGGGAAATTATCACAACACCGTGGGCAGGTTCGACAGGTATATGTACCCCTACTTTGAAGCGGATATGAAGGCGGGCGTGTATACCGAGGAGGAGGCTCTTATGCTCCTCGAGGATTTCTTTATATCCTTTAACAAGGATAGTGATATGTACGTGGGAGTTCAGCAAGGAGATAACGGTCAGAGTATGGTTCTCGGCGGATATGACGAGAGCGGGGAAGAGTGCTTCAATCTTTTGTCAAAGCTTTGCCTTGCCGCCAGCAGAAATCTTGCTGTAATAGACCCGAAAATAAATCTCCGTGTGACGAAAAATACGCCGATGGAGGTTTACAGACTTGGCACGGAGCTTACACGGGTAGGGCTCGGCTTCCCGCAGTATTCAAACGACGACGTAGTCATACCGGCGCTTATAAAGTTAGGATACGACCCCGAGGACGCTTGTAATTACGTGGTTGCCGCCTGCTGGGAGTTTATTATTCCCGGGTGCGGAAACGACGTGGCGAACATCGGAGCTTTGAACATGCCGAAGACGGCGGACTGCGCGATAAGAGAGGCTCTTGCCTCGGGTGAAAGCTTCGACGGTCTGCTTTTAAGGCTTCGGGATAAAATTTTAGAGGAAACCCGAGGGATACAGGCGGGAGTTAATAATCTTTGGTTTGTTCCCTCGCCATTTATGGACGTCTTAAGGCGTGGTAAAAAGTACAATAATTTCGGTATTCACGGAACGGGAATAGCTCCTGCGGCAGATGCTCTTGCGGCTGTTAAAAGGTACGTGTTCGACGAGGGGCGGGTGAAGGCAAAGAGACTTATTACCGCTCTTGACGAAAACTTTGAAAACGACCCCGAGCTTCTTCACCTTTTGCGCTATGAGGCGCCTAAGATGGGCGCTGACGGAGGCGAGGAGTCCGCGGCTCTGGCAGGAGTTATAATGCAGAGCTTTTCCGATGCCTGCCGAGGGGTGAAAAACTGCCTCGGCGGTATATGGAGATGCGGCACAGGCTCGGCGATGTACTATCTCTGGCACGCAAATGAACTTGGAGCGACAGCAGATGGAAGACGTCGTGGCGAGCCTTTCGGCACCAACTTCTCGCCCAGCATTTTTGCCAAAATAGAGGGACCCGTGTCGGTTGTAGAGGCGTTTTCACCGGAGGAAATTGCCGACAATATGAACGGCGGTCCTCTGACTCTTGAATTTGCGGGAGGAGTATTCCGTGACGAAGAGAGCATTGACAAGGTTGCATCCCTTGTCAGGTATTTCATATCCCTCGGTGGGCATCAGCTTCAGCTGAACGCCGTTAACCTTGAGGACATGAAAAGAGCCCAGAAGAATCCCGAGCTTTACCGTCAGCTGGTTGTACGTATATGGGGCTGGTCGGCTTACTTCGTGGAGCTTGATAAATGCTTCCAGGACCACGTAATGATGCGCCAGGAGTATACTGTATGAGGCAGGATAGTCGGGGGGGCGCCCACGGTCTTATTTTCGATATAAAGGAATTCGCCCTGAACGACGGAGCGGGAGTAAGAAGTACCGTTTTCTTCAAGGGCTGTCCTTTGAGGTGCCTTTGGTGCCACAATCCGGAAGGCCTTCGCCCTGAGCCTGAGCTTTACCTGAAAAAGGCAGGCTGTCTTGATTGCGGTCTTTGTAAAAGAGGGTGCGACCACGAGGAGTGCCGCCCCTACGGACGGTGCTTACATATATGCCCTATGAACCTCGTCACGGTGGCGGGGCAGTGGATTTCCGCTGATGCTCTTGCGGCAAAGCTGCTTAAGCGGGCGGGGGCGTTTTCCGCCCTTTCCGGCGGTGTAACCTTTTCTGGCGGCGAGCCTCTTTTGCAATGGAAATTCTGCCTTGAGGTTATAAACCGCATAAGGCCCTCGGTAAACGTAGCTCTTGAAACCTCGGGGTATTCCTCGGAGGAAGCTTTCAGAGCGGTAGTGGGCGCTTGTGATTTCGTTTATATGGATTTGAAGCTCATTGATGACAGTGAGCATAAAAAATACACGGGAGTGTCAAACGTCAGAATATTGGAGAATGCCGAGTGGCTTAAAAAATCGGGCGTGAAGCACCTTTTCAGGACGCCTCTTATACCGGGAATTACGGATACTGCGGAAAATTTCAGGGCATTAGCCGAATTCCTTGACGGGGAGCCTGTTGAGTTTCTTCCGTATAATACCCTGGCACCCGCTAAATACGAGAGCGTTAATAGGGAATTTACAGACCTTATAAAGGAAGAAAAAAATACCTTGCCTAATTTATCAGACTTTGGCGAGGGAAGTAAAATAAGATAGGTAGCGTATATGAGTTTTTTTGATAAAAACAGCTTTTTGATGCAAATAAAGGGAGAGGACGGAGCCTTTCTTGCTCTTGACGGAAGAATAGACGAGAACGGATGCGGGGGCGGCGTGGTATATACCCTCAGCTTTGGCGAGCAAGAGCTTTCCTCGGGCGAGGATATTCGCATTCGCCTTCTCGGAGAAGAGCAGGGAGAATATCTTGCGATAGTTAATCACTCACCCTATTGGTGCATGCCCGTGTTCTGTGACACACTCTCGCAGATTCCTGAGAAAACCCAGATGTTTATGTGCAAGGCAGGGGAGAGATGGGTGTGCGCAATTCCTCTTTGCAGGAATGATTTTAAGGCGCTGCTCCTTGGAGAGAGCAGTGGACTTTATCTGACTCTTACCACTAACTGCCGAGGCGTGTATAAGTGCGACGGTCAGCCGATATTAGCGGTAGCCTATGGTACATCGGCTCTTGAGTCGGCAAACCTGGCGGCAGCCGCCTCTTCGAAGGCTCTTGGTGGCTTGAAGCTCAGAGGGCAGAGAAAATACCCTGAGGAGCTTGAATATTTTGGCTGGTGCTCCTGGGATGCGCTTCAGATAAGAGTTAACCATAAGGGGCTTCTTGAAAAGGCAAGAGAATTTGCCGACAAGGGAGTGCCACTAGGATTTGCGATAATTGACGATATGTGGGCAAACGTGCCAAATCTGGCAACCGTGCCTGATGGCGCAGAGTTTATGGATATGGTAAACGTAATGCACGTGTCGAGGCTTGAAGCCTTTGAGGGTGATCCCCGCCGATTCCCAGAGGGTATGCAGGCGGCTATTTCCGACCTTAAGGAGCTGGGAGTCAAAAAGGTTGGCGTTTGGTTCCCGACCACAGGCTATTGGGACGGCCTTGCAGATGGAGGAAAGGACGCAACTCTTCTTTCCGAGCAGCTTGTCCGCGTTGAGGTAAATCACAGAAGTGATTTGCCCAGAGAAGAGGGTGGGTATCTTATCCCATCGCCCGAAAAGGAGCGTGCGGAGAGATTCTTCCGTGAGCTTTGCGGGCGTGTCAAATCCTGGGGCGGTGATTTCGTAAAAATAGATAATCAGGGATTCCATGCAAGATACGAAAATCTGATGCCTATAGGTAGGTCGGCGGCAAATATCCAGAGAGCGATAGACGGTGCGGTAGAGGAGAATTTTGGCGGCAGTATGATAAACTGTATGGGTATGCCCAGCGAGTGTATGCTCTCTCGCCCAAGCAGCGCCGTCAGCCGCTGCTCCGACGATTTTATACCCGAGAGCCGCGAGTGGTTTGCGAAAAACATTCTTCAGTGCTCCTATAACGGGCTTCTTCAGGGAAGATTTTACTATAACGACTGGGATATGTGGTGGACCGACGATAGCTCCTCGAAGAAAAACAGCATCTGCAGAGCTATCAGCGGAGGACCCGTGTACGTCAGTGACAAGCAGGGAAGAACACGCCCTGAGATTCTGAAGCCTCTTATGTTCTCTGACGGAAGAATCATAAGATGCGATGATAGCGCAACTCCTACTGACGACTGTATTCTCGGCAATCCTACGAGGAAGAGCACCCCATTTAAGATAAGAAACAGAATAGGCGGCTCAGGCATGGTAGCGGTATTCAATATTAACGAAGAAAACGCTGAGGTTTTAGGCTTTGTTTGCCCTGAGGATGCAGGGCTTGGCGGTGATGAACTTTACGCTTACTTTGAGCATTACAGTCGTGAAGGCGGAATTTTGAAGGCAGGCGAGAAAATTCCCGTAAGCCTTGGTGACCGAGACGAGGTTAAGCTCTATACCTTCAAGCCCATTCGCAGCATTTGTCCTCTCGGCAGAGTGGATATGCTTATGGGTGCGGGAGCTATCGTAAGAGAGGAAAAGGGAAGAATTATTCTCTATGAGGGCGGCGAAGTCGGCTTTATTTCTGAACGCCCAATAAGAGTATTTGCGGGCGAGCGTGAGCTTGAGTGCGAAAGATTCGGAAATCTTAACCTGGTAAAAAGCGAGCGCGACGAAAAAACACTTGATTTTTGTCTGGCTTAATGTTAAAATAAAAGCGCCCCGATTTTTCTTGGGGCGCAATTAAATTCTGCAGGAGACTGGTATGATAAATTTCAAAAAAAGCGATAAACCCCGCTGCGTATCAGCAGAGGTTATGAAGGATATATACGAAAAAATCAAAACCCCATATAAGCACGGGGCGGTTATGAAATTTGAGAGGGAGCTTTGCGATTCTCCTTCGATATTCCGCTACGGTGATAGGTGGTACATGTCTTTCATAAAAATAGACAAGGAAACGAAAAGCTCGGGATACGACAGTCACCTGGCAGTAAGCGACGACCTTATACACTGGGAGTATCTTTACAAGACTCTTGAGCGCTCGGATGAGGATATATGGGATTCAAAGCAGATTGCCCTTTACGCAGCTCTCATAGATAACGATTTTTACGGCAGCTACGAAATAACCCCGCAGGAGGGCGTGTACTATTTTGCCTATCTCGGCGGCGCCCTTGACGGATATGAAACCGACCCTTTATCCATAGGTCTTTGCCGTACGGAGGACGTGCTTGACCCGAGTAAATATATGCGTTCTCCGACGCCGATAATGGCGCCCTCGGACCCCGACGGACGCCCCGGTGAAACAAAAACTCTTTATAAGAGCCATATGTTCCGTGACAGCGCTATGACTACCGGGTATCCCTTTGTCAGCGCATATAACGCAAAGGATTTTTCGGACAGGGAAAGCATTTACCTTGCCGTATCGAATGACGGTGTGAATTGGGAAAGATATGGCGACAGAGCGGTTATATGGGACGATACCCCCGAGAAGAAAATAAACATTAACGGTGACCCGCAGATATTCAGGATAGGGGACGTGTACGTGATGTTCTACTTTATAGCCACAGGCGGCTGCACATACGCATACGAAACCTTTGCTTGCTCTTATGATTTGGAGAACTGGACAAAGTGGGACGGCGAGCCTCTTATCAAGCCTGAGCAAGAATGGGAAAACCTCTTTGCTCACAAGCCCTGTATCGTGGTTTCGGGCGGCGTGGTATATCATTTCTATTGCGCGGTAAATGATAAAGGTGAGCGCTTTATAGCTTTGGCAACAAGCGAGGAGCTTGGGTAAATCAAGACTGGTTAAACAACCTATTATAACAAGTGAAAAGAGAGAATAAATCGGTTTATCACTTATGCGCCGAAATATTCTCTCTTTTTTATTGGTAATGTATTTGTGTGAAAGCTTAGTCTGTAGCAGTTTGCTATTTACAAGCGAGGTAGTCCGAGGGGCAAACCCCTGTTATTCTGGAAAACTCCCGTGAAAAATGACACGGCTCGCTGTATCCGCACATAAAAGCAACACCGCCAACCGACAATTCGCCCGAAGAAAGCAGCTCCTTGGCATACATTATGCGTAAGTTTATCAAATATTCCTTTGGAGTTGCACCGTACCGTGAGAAGAAAAGCTGACGGAAATAGGTTTCGCTGATTCCGCATAGCTGCGCAAGCGTCTTGACCGATAAGTTGCGCTCGGTGTAGCTGCTCTTTATTTTTTCCATAGCAGGGGCGAGAATGGCGTCCTTGCTGTTCGGCATATACGCCCCTCGGCTTTCCTTTTCAAGACCGAGGAGGACGTCTAAAACAGTTCTTGCCGCTACGTTGTGAGCCGTTCTGTCCATCGAGCGCCATAGGCGTGAAGCCGTATTAAAGAGATTGAGATAGGTTTCGGGATTTTTCGGCTTCACAGAGAAGGGAGCCGAGCTTATATCGGAGATGAAATTTATGCAATAGCAGCCACTGTCCCGCTCCATAGAATGAAGAGGCACAACACGGTAGGTTGAGCCTTTTGGAAGAAAGAATATCTCATAAGGTTCGGTGAGAAGCTCGGTGCCGTCGGAGAAATAATAAATGCGCCTACCGTGGGGCTCATTCATAACTATACCCTGGTAGGTTCTGTCGGTGTGGGCGTCGGGTTTGTCGCTGGGTTGGCAGTATAGAGCCAAGGCGACACCTTGTATATTCATATTTTCAAATGGTTTGAAATCAAACGTAAAAACCACCCGCCTTTCATTGAGTTCATTATACTGTTTTGTTTCGTTTTTGTCAAGTGTTGCGATTTCTTTATTTACAAAAACGTGTGACGTGAATAAAATAGAAGTAGTAATATCGCAATTTGTGTTTTGATTTAATCAAGATAGGGGAAAGAAATGGAATTTATTTCTGATAGAGATTACGAATACATAAAGGGAAAGTATTTTCACTTTAATCCGGACTTCATAAAGCGGGACCAGGCGGCGTTTGAAAATGCCACGGGAATGGAAAGATTCACGAGAGTTGATGCGCTCTTTGACGAGTCCACAGGGCTTGACGGTGACTTAATCCGTCAAATGATTCTTGAACAGGACGAGAAACTCGGTCATCTTTCTCACCCGGTGAGAAAGGCGATGGCTCTTCGCCTGGTGCTTCGCAACACGAGAATAAGCTGTGACCAAAGGGACATTTTTCCGGCAATAAACTGCGTTGACCGCCCCCTTGACGCAACCGTCATAAAAAAATGGAGGGAGGAGGTTTTCTCGGAGATAATCCCTGAGGTGAACGCAAGGAGACTTGCCTTCTGTGATGATGGAATTGCAACTATCTGGCCCGATTACTGCCACAGCGTGCCGATTTACGAGAACATTCTCACGCTCGGCTTCAAGGGATTGCTTGAAAACAGCGAGAAAATTCGCCACAGCTCGAAAAACACCCCCGAGGAAGAGGAATTCTTCGAGGGAATTAAGCTTACTTATGAGGCGGTTATTGAATTTGTCGGCAGACTTGCGGACCTTGCAGAAAAAACGCCCGGCTCTGAATTTATGGCAAAGGGGCTTCGTCACCTTGAGGTCGGAGCGCCTGAAAATTTCTACGAGGCGTGTCTTACAGCCTATCTTTACTTTATGATAAGCGAGCACGTAGACGGGCTTCAGGCAAGGTCACTGTCCAACTTTGACAGAGTTTATTATCCCTATTGGAAGAGGGATTTGGAAAGAGGTGTCAGCGAAGAAGAGCTTAAACGCCAGCTTGCCTACTATCTTATGCAGTTCCAAGCAATAAACAATTACTGGGGTCAGCCGGTATATTTAGGAGGCACCAAGGCGGATGGTACAACCGAGATAAATCCCCTTTCTTATATTTTCCTTGAGCTTTATGACTCTATGAATCTTTATAATCCTAAAATTCA
>JAEIGA010003020.1_pt1 | contig 26501 bp, 29 predicted proteins | sample 9270691 | NCBI WGS metagenome assembly JAEIGA01 (sample SAMN17057246, study PRJNA624740) | gut metagenome | biome: biome; isolation source: fecal sample | host: Bos grunniens | place: China: Xizang | collected 2019 | reverse complement strand
CCATTCAATTAAAAGTATTTTAAACCAAAAGTAAATATAATTTTAATTAATACAAACCATTAAATAATCCCCATTACCAATATTACTAAAATAATTAAATAAATTTATAAAATAACCTATTATTCATATGAAAAATCAAAGATTAAAGGAATTACTTTTTAATTACTTTTAGTTATAAAAATAGAAAACTTTATATAGTAACAAAAAGTAACTAATAAATGTCAATAAAAAACATCAAAAAAGGAGTGTGAAAATTATGGTAGACTCTGAAACTATTGATGCAAAATTTACTGAAAAAGAAGAAGAAATTCAAGACGATAACATAGACGAAGAAAAAGAAAAATTCGGCGATACTAAAGAAAAATACGAAGAAACCAAAGAAAAAGGTAAAAACATTGCTGACAATGTAATCAATGACTTATACAGAAGTATTGATGAATTCAGAGACAGCATTAAAAATATGCAAAAAAATGCTGATCAAAAATATAGTGATTACAAAAAAGCAACCGTTCAAACTTTAGATATCGACCTTGTTGAAACTAAAGACTTTTATTACATCAAAGCTGCAGTCCCAGGTGTTGAAAAAGAGGATGTCTTAATCGAAGCGGGCGACAACGATCTTACTATTGAAACTACTTTCAAATCATACATTGAAGAATTTGAAGAAGAAGACGAAGCTGAACTTATCGTATCTGCTATCAAAACCGGAAAATGTGTAAAAACTGTAAGATTTGAAAACAGCATTGATATACAAAATATTACTGCAAAATTCGCAGCTGGAATCGTAACTATTACTATTCCAAAATTAATTATACCAAAACATAAAGTAAATGTAGAATAAATTTTCTACATTTTATCTCTTTTTTTATTATTTTTAAAAAAAAATTAATATCTGACTTTTCCAATGTGTCTTGTTGCACCAGGATCTTCACCATTAAAGTGCGCAAGGTAATAAACAAACCATTCTAATGGGATTACTAAAATGAATGGAGATAATAATTTATCGACATCGGCAAAGTCTTTAAGTTCATAAAGAATTGTTTTTAACTCTAAGTTTTTAGAAAATTCAATAGCCTTATCAGTAATTTCATCTGATTCGAACTCAGATTTCAAAATTATAATAGGAACATCTTTTTCTGCGCGTTCTATTAAACCATGCCTGAATTCAGCAGAATACTCAGGGCAAGCATGTTTAACTGCTCCCTCCATAAGCATTGTCATGGCTAATTTATAAGCAAGACCAAAGTTAGGGCCGCTTCCTAAACAATAGAAAATATCTTCATCTTTGAATTCCTCAGCAAGCTCTTTGCTTTCATCTTCAGTTAAAAGCAATAACTTTTCCAGCAGTTTAGGCATTTCAGAAAGTTGAGCTAACAATTCTGTTTTTTGTTCATAATCACTAGCTTTGAATAAGATTTGATAAAGACAAGCTAATTGAGTAATATAAGTTTTAGTGCCTAAAATAGCAGTTTCAGTTCCACATTGAGTTATAATTGGAGTACTGGCTTCTTTGATCATGGAACTTTCAGGTTCGTTTGAAATAGTCACTGTATGAATGTTGAATTCATTAGCTCTTCTAAGTGATGCTAAAGTATCAGCAGTTTCGCCGGACTGAGAAGTAAAAATCGCAATGGAGTTTTCACCATCAACTAATCTTTTATTATAATAGAATTCATATCCTGTATAAACTTCAATATCTATATTAGTACTTGACATTCTAATTGCATCACGTACACTGTAACAAGTTGAAATAGAACTACCGCAACCGATTAAATAAATTTTATCAGCTTGCAAAACTAGATTTGAAACTTCATCCAATTTGGCAAATTCTGATTCGAAAGTCTTTCTAAGTGACTCCGGTTGCTCCATCATTTCATCATACATCTTATATTTCATAGCCTAAACTCCTTTAAAAATAAATAATATAATGTATATATTGTTAGTTAACATATAAAAAGGTTTATTCAAAAAAAATAAACATGATATTATGAAAATTGATTTATCATTAATTGGAATGGAGAAAGGAAGACAATACGAAACAATCATCACTACAAAAAATGATGAAAATTTAAAAAATGCCGCCCCAATTGGTGTGATTTGTTCTGGCCCCGACACAATATTAAATCGTATTTTTAAAGGAAGCCATACATTAGACAATATCATCTCACAAAGGAAGTTTGTTGTAAATATAACACATGACCCTGAATTATTCACCATGTCCACTCTTGGAAATCTTCCACAGGATTATTTCAATGAAGATACAACTTTAAAATGTGCTGATGCCTATTTTAAATGTGAAGTTACAAGCTTAACTGAAGCTGTAAAACAAAGCGACCCTATCAAAAAGAAAGATGAAGCCATTGTAATCAAATCAAAAGTTACTGAATTAGTTATAAATAAGGATACTAAAGCAATGAATAGAGGATTTGCTTATGTAGTTGAAACTTTATCTAATCTTAGCAGATTTGATATTGTTGATGAAGAAAAAAAGCAGGAATATCTAAAAAAATTTAGAGAAGCAAATCGTGTCGTTAAAAAAGTAGGATACCGGGAAGATATTGAAGCAATGGATAAAATAAAAGAAGAGTTAAGAAAAAAAGGCTATGAGCCTTAATCTCTAATAACATCAATAAATTCAAATGAATCTCCATCAAATAATCCTTGATCAGATATTTTAAGTGACGGAATAACAAGCAATGCCATGAATGCCATTGTCATGAATGGAGAAGTAAGATTTGATCCTAAGGCAGCGGCCATACTCTGCAAGGTGGTCAATTTATCTGCAATAATCTCTGCATCTTCATTAGACATCAACCCGGCAATAGGCAGTGGCAATGAATCAGTGAAATCTTCACTTACAACTGCAATTCCTCCTTGATTATCGATGACGTTATTTATGGCTTTAGCCATCATTTCTGAGTTATAGCCTATAACAATCATATTATGTGAATCATGGGAAACTGAGGAAGCGATAGCGCCTTTTTTAAGTCCAAATCCTTTAATGAAAGCATTTGATACCTTGTTTCCACCATAACGTTCAACAACTGCAATCTTTAAAACATCCTGAATGATGTCCGACTGGACTATTCCATCTTTAGTTTTTAATTTTGCAGTTGCCTTTTTAGTCAATAAATCCCCATCGATACATTCTATTACATTGACTTCACATTCATCTCCATCATATAATATGTCAAAATCGCTAGGGGATTTTTTAGTTGCTTTTATTGAATTTCTGGCATCAACTTCCGGAGCATCAAATAAAACATTTTCGCCGTCGAATACACATTCACCATTGATATATGTTTCTTGAATATTTAAATCATGAATGCTGTCAACAATGATAAAATCTGCATCTGCACCCACTACGATGGCTCCACAGTTTAAATTATAGTGATATGCAGGGTTAATTGTCACCATATTAATAGCTTTTAAAATATCTATTCCTAACTTACTTGCTTTCTTAACGGATTTGTTTAAATGGCCCTTAAGTAAGTCGTTGGGATTTTTATCATCACTGACAATGAAATCAAACAATGGAGAATAGATTTTCTTTTCGAATATGTCTCTAAAAAGAACCCCCAACCTTTCAGGATCATCAATATATGAATAGATATCATCTATATTAAAAAGGCTTTCCATATCTAATGCAGATGACCCATCACGAACCATGATTTTCATACCTTTGATTTTCTTTTCAAATGCCTCTAGAATATTGCTGCATTCATGGTCAGTTGAAATCTGCTGATTAAGATATTTGTTTAAATCATCACCAGAAAGCAATGGTGCATGACCGTCAATCGGTTTATTATAAATTCTAGCCAATTTTAGTTTATTTAAAACCTCTTCATCACCATTGATTACACCAGGGAAATTCATCATTTCACCTAATGCAACAATTTCATCTTTTTTAAGCAAATAATTTATATCTGATGAATCTAAAACGGCTCCTGAGGTTTCAAAAGGTGTTGCAGGCACACAAGAAGGCGCTGAGAAGAAAAACTTAAAAGGAACTTGTTTTGCATTTTCAATCATTGCTTCAATACCTTCTATTCCTAAAACATTTGCAATTTCATGAGGATCGCAAACAACACAGGTAGTTCCATGGCGCACAGCTACTTTAGCAAATTGTGCCGGTGTCATCATACTACTTTCAATATGAATATGTGAATCAATGAATCCCGGCATCATCAACCCTTTCATATCCACTTTGGTATCTTCATTAACAAAAATTGGAGTGATTTCCTTATACTTTCCATCTTCAATAGTAATTCTTGCACAATAAATTGTATCGGTAATTACATCAAGAATAAAAGCTGTAAATGACATGATTATTCCTCCTGTAATGCATTGTAAAGCAATGGTAAAAATGTTCCAATATCAGTGACAATTCCAACAACTTGCGCACTGCCTCTATCAGATAATTTAGTAACTGTAGATGGATTAATATCCACACATATACTTTTAACCCTTGATGGAAGCAAATTACCCGTTGCAATGGAATGAAGCATTGTTGCAATCATAATTACCATGTCAACTTCCTGAGCATAATGACGCATCAATTTTTGTGATTCTGTAATATCAGTTATAACGTCTGGAAGAGGCCCATCATCACGAATTGAACCTGCAAGAACATATGGAACATTGTTTTTAATACACTCATACATGATACCTCCGGTTAAGGTTCCGTCTTCAACTGCATTTTTGATTGAACCGGAGCGGTTAATTCTATTTATTGCTCTCATATGGTGAGTGTGTCCATGGGCTACAATCTTTCCTGTTTCAACTTCAATACCTAATGAAGTTCCAAACAAGTTAGATTCAATATCATGAGTAGCTAAAGCGTTACCTGCCATGATTACATCAATATAACCTTCTTTAACTAGTGCTGCCAAGTATTTTCCAGAACCTGTATGTACAATAGCCGGTCCTCCGACAATACCTATTTTTCCACCTTTAGCCTTTATTTCTTTCATTTCTGAAGCAATACCATTGATTAAATTCATTAATGGCTTTTCTGAGGATACTTCACTGTTCATGAACTCGAATACTTGTTGTTCATCTCTTGACCTATGAGGAGGAGTTACCTTAACACCGTCAAGACCGACTACAATTTTATCTCCAGACTTAACATCAGCAATTGGTTTTACAAATGCTCTTTTCTCATCCTCATCAACAACAACCAAACAGTCCATTTCAATTTCTTCAACAGGAATCCAATCTCCACCATAGAAAATATGAGTGGTATGGTTAGATGATGAATAAAAACCTTCAGGAGCAACTTTATCTTTTGTTGATGCAACAAGTTTAACTTCTTTAATGTCATCGATTGAAGCACCAAGAACAGACAATTCATCTAAAATAGACTCTAATAATTCGGGAGAATCTGCTGAAACTTCGATTTTCGCATGACTTATGTCTGATTTCTTACGTCCAACATCAATTTCCAAAATATCAAATTCTCCGCCTTTATCCATGATTATGCCCATTGTTTTGGTTAATGTCAATGAGTCAATAATATGGCCTGAAAGCTCAATAGTTCTTTTATTCATAACAATATGCTCCATTCTTAGTTAATATTATAATTTTGGTTTTGGTGATATTTAATTATATTGTTATGTTTAAAAAAAAGAAAAAAAATGATTTGAAAAAACAAATCAAATTAAAATAATTCATCAATTTTAATATATCTGGATAAATAATCTTTTAAAAAATAATTAGCCGCAAATCCAAATATTACAGATAGAATTATGAATTCTATTGAATGATATCCGAAATATGTTTGATAGGCATAAGCATCCAAAATTAAAGAAATCAAAAACCCCTCAAGAATTGCCATTAATATACCAACAATCAAACCTAAAAATATGCCTTCGAAGAAATTTTTTTGCAATGCTGCAAAAAATACAACTGAGATGAATATAGCTAAATAGAAAGCTAATGGAAAAAAGGGAATATTAAACAAATTATAATTCGGAATGTTCATAATTGCTAAGAAAACTACAGATAGGATTGCACTTACTACTGTAGAAATTAATGAAAAAACCCCTACTTTAACAAAATCAATGCTGTTTAGAATATCTTCATTATCCGATTTTTTTATAGGTGCAGTTAGCGATTGTCCACATTGCGAACAAAATTCAGCATCACTTTCCAGTGTAGTTCCGCAATGAGGACATGTTTTACCAGCATTAACATTTTCATCTATTTTTACATCAGAATCTGCATTTTTTGTAACTTTATCCTTTGTTAAATCATTTCCACAATTAGGGCATAATTCGAATGAATCCGCAATTTCAACTCCACAACGATTACATTTAACCATAAAAACACCAATTAACTAAATAATAATTCTTTTTTTAACTGATTGAATTCATCTTGAGTAATAGCGCCACTTTCAAGTAATTCTTGGAACTCCTTTAATTGTTGGGCTTTTGAATATTGTGGGTTTTGATTTTCAACAATGACCTTTTGCGGTTGATTTCTTAAACTTTCGAATAAAGCAATTAAGTTTTGACCAAACTTATAGCTTGGAAGTCTGATTTCATAAAATGTATTGTCTACCAATTTTATTAATAATCTATCAAACATGTCAGCACTATCATTATTTGCAATTAAATCTTTAAATCTTGTTGCCTTAAGAGATTGGATATCATTTTGAATTGATCTTTTAATATCATGTGCTGATGTTGGAGCCCTTTTTGTAATATCTTCATATCTACTTTCATCTCCAAGACCTAAAGTTACTCTCATTGAAACGATTTTATCAAAATAGAAATTGTTTATTCCTGCATTTACCTTTTCCCAATCCCGGTTATCAATTTCCATGAAAACGAATTTATCCTCTTTTATCATGAAAAATCCGTCAATCATTGTTTCATTACCAAATGCTTTAGAAACGTTCATAAAAGGTATTCCAGCTGAATCGAACAGATACCTATCAGTGAAAAGCGCATTAAGAGTTCTGTGCTTTGATGTGCCTTGCTCCAATTTATTGAATCTGCGAACACTTGTTAAGAAATAATCCTCATCCTTGATTCCAAATTCCTCTGCAAGTTTATCATATCTTGCAAGAACTTCATCACGTCTTGCATTCCATTCTTGTTGTTTAAATGAAACAGATGCTCCATTAGCCAATTTATGCCCACATTCACGGCAAAAAGTTGTGTTTTTATCATTTTTTGTTCCACATTTTGGACAGATATCAGAATTGGCTTCAAATTTTTCTACTTTTTCACCACAATTAAAACAGAAGTCAGACCCAATGACTTCCGCCCCACAGTTTTGACACTTAACCATAATTTAACCCCAGTTATTTTGATCAATTGTTTTTCTTAATTTATTTCCCCAATTCTTTTCTTCAATATCCCTAACAGTTGAATCTAAATTATTTGAAACGTCAGAAATGGATGAGTTTAAAGCATTGATTTTATTGTCCATGATATCCAATTCCAGTTTCATGAAACCTTTTTCAATGTCTTTATATGTTTCAGAATTATCTTCATTAATCTTTTCTATGTCGTTTCCTTCATTCAACATGTCCATTAATCTTAAAAACACATGTTCCTGATGTTGTTTTTCATATTCCTTAATATCAGCGACATTATAAATTTTATCGAGCAGCATTTTAATTACATTGATGAAATCTTCCCTGTCTGTGTGATCATTAACATTGTGAGGAAGAATATCTGTTTTAAGTAAAAATACAGCATCAACTTCACCATTATCCTTTAAAACTAAAGAATATCCTTTATTTTCAATATAAACTAAAGCAATTGACTTTTCATCATAAATGTCAATTTCTACTTTGGAAAATTCTTTCGGAATAGACAAAAAGTCCAAATTACGTACTAACATTTTATCACCTATTCAAATTTAATTGTACTTGAACACTTCTTTAAATCATCGAGGTTATGTCCACCAACAAAAACAACTTCGCTTCCATCATCCTTCACTTTACCAACAAGATATGGAGGCATATTCCTCATGCCAATATCATTTTTTAGCACTATAGAATCCCCATCATTTTGATAAACTTCATAGAGATACGAAGTAGTCAAATCATTAATCGCATGATTCCATGCATTTGATTCTCCATCACAGACCAATGAATTATCATAATAATATATAACCATTTCACTGCCGTCTATTTCACAACCTGCATCTTTTTCCCAGTATTCATTTTTACAGCCTAACGCACCATTAGGATGACACCAAGCCACATTCGAATACTCTTGACCCCTAGGCAAATCAATTGTAAATAATCCTTCAAAGTCATAAGTGGAACTTATTGGCATTATAAAGATTAATGCAACAACAATCATCAGGATTATAATTATAAAAATCTTCTTGTTAATAACATCACCTCAGATTAGCAAATATAATTATATTACACACATAATATAAACATTGCTATTAGCATGCTAATATCGTATAGATATCTATTAAATAGCTAAAATCTAAATTCAAAATTATGACTCAAAAAGATGACATGAGCATCATATCTTTACTTGCACGTTCCAAAAAAAGAATTAAAGTTCTAAAATCTTTAGAAAAAGAAGACAAGATACCCTCCAAAATTAGTAAAGAAATTGATGACAACAGCAATCATGTATCCAAATATTTAAAGACATTAAAGGAAGCGGAATTAGTGGAATGTCTTAATGAAGAAGATAAAAGATACAGATTCTATAGCATCACTGATAAGGGTAAATACTACCTTGATAAAGTTGAAAAAGACTACCAAGACTGATTTTAAAAAAAAGAAAAAAGTTAAACTCACAAAAGTGAGTTTAAAGTCCGAAGAACAGGTATATCACAAATACGATAACCATTAACCAGATACCCCAACCTAACTCTTTTGCTTTTCCACTAGCTAAGCTTGCAACTGCATAAACAACGAATCCCCAAGCGATACCTAATGAAATGGAGTAGGTTAAAATCATCATGATAATGGTCATGAATACGGAAGCTGCAACAATTAAGTTATCCCATTCAACTTCTTGTAATTGTGCAATCATCAATATACCTACGATTACAAGAGCCGCACAAGTAACAGGAGAAGTAAATAATCCTAATACCAATGGAGCGAAGAATATTGAAAGGATGAATAAGATACCAGTAACAATTGCGGTTAAACCAGTTTTACCACCTAGACCGATACCGGTTGCACTTTCTACATATGCTGTAACAGTACTTGTACCGAATATTGCACCGACAATACCACCAACAGCGTCAGCTAAAAATGCATTTTGAATTCCAACAGCCTGACCTTCTTCATCGATAAATCCACATTGTCTACCTAATGCCATTAAAGTTCCTGTTGTATCAAAGAATGTAACGAATACAAGTGAGAACAACATCATTATTAAGTTTGGAATGTTTGAGAATAACTGTCCAAATCCTTTAATAAATCCTGCAAATAAGGATACATCAAAATTAGCTGAAATGAATTGCGCTGGAACAGTTGGCATTAACATGTCTCCTGCACCAAAACCGAATAATGTAAAAATCACACCAATAATAGCAGTAACAACTAAACCAATAAATACAGCAGCAGGTATTTTTTTTACATATAAAATTAAAGTAATTACAATACCAATTAAAGCAAGAAGTGCTGGAGGAGACAAAAGTGATCCCATAGTAACGTAAGTAGAAGGATCAGCTACGATAATACCTGCACCTTTTAGCCCTAAGAATGCTAAGAAAAATCCTATTGCAGCACCAATACCTAATTTCAAATCAAGAGGAATAGCATTCAAAATAGCTTCCCTCAAACCAGAAACGGTAATGATTAAAAAGATAATACTTGAAATGAATACTGCTGCGAGTGCAGTTTCCCAAGTGTTTCCCATTCCTAAAATGATTGTATATGTAAATAATGCATTAAGTCCCATACCAGGAGCTAATCCGACTGGGTATTTAGCAACTAGCCCCATAATTATACAAGCTATACCGGAAGCAACTGCGGTAGCAAAGAATACTCCGGTAGCAGGCATTCCACCATCAGCCAAGATTACTGGGTTTACACCTAAAATGTAAGCCATAGCGAGAAATGTGGTGATACCTGCTAGAATTTCTGTTTTAAAATCAGTTCCATTTTCCTTAAATTTGAAAAAATTGTCTAACATATAACACCTCATCAGAAAAACATATATCTTCCGATATTAATATTTTTTTTAAAACATAGTAATAAATATTGCCAATTTAATTTTATTATAATATCAAAACTACTTTAAATTTAAGTCCATATATTTAATTAAATAAAATATAGCGTTATTATCTTAAAATAAATCAAATAGACAGATAAATCGTTTAAAATATTGATAAGAATTTTATTTTATATATTATTGAAAATAAAAAAATTATTCTATTAATGTTAAAAAATCGTAAATTAATTTAGCAGCAACAACGGCAGTAATCTCACCCAACCTGTCGCTTGCAGTTTCTACAACATCAAAACCAACAACATTTTTCCGAGACAATGTTTCAATTATTGTTTCAAGTTCTGAAACATATAATCCGCCAGGTGTTGGGTTTCCTACATTTGGTGCAAAAGCAGGGTCTACAACATCCATATCTATTGAAATGTAAATTGGGCCGTCAATATTTACTAAAAAGTATTCAATTGCATCCATATGCCTGTGAACATCCTTATTTCTAAATGTTTGAATATTATAAGTTGACTTTACAAATTCTTCTTCCTCTTTTGAAGCGGACCTTATTCCTATTTGGACTAAGTCAACACCCATTTCATGAACTCTCCTCATTACAGTGGCATGTGAATATTTCTCACCAATAAATTCAAATGCAAGGTCTCTGTGAGCATCCAAATGAATTACTGTTAATTTCTCATTTTTTTCAGCCAGAACCTTAATAGCTCCAATAGATGCTGAATGCTCTCCTCCAATAATAATCGGTTTTATGTTCAAATCTATTAGCTCACGAACTGTATTTTCAACTATTTTACAGGTTTCTTCACAGTTTCCGGGAATGACATTAACATCACCGAAATCATAAAAATTAGTTGTTATGTCTTTATTAAAAACAGTATTATATTTTTCAAAACCAAATGATGCCTCTCTTACAACAATTGGTCCTAAACGTGCACCGGAGTGATAAGAAGTAGTGCTGTCAAAGGGAACTCCGATTATCCCAAATGAATTTTCTTTAAGCTCATCATTTTCATGAGAAAATGCAAATTTCCATGGTTCATATGTATTTAAAAGCATAATAAATCATAAAAGGAAAAAATAAATAAGAGAACTTAAGCGGATCCTCTAGTTCTCATTATTTTCATGTTTCCTAAAGCGACAATGTATTCAACTTCAATACCTTCAACAATATCATTTTTTAAATCTTCAGGCATTGGTAAGTCGATGGTATCGTAGTTTTCTAAATCCATGATTTGAACATTAGCTCCTTGGATAGATATAACTTGTCCTAATCTTTTATCAATGATAGGGGTATCTACCTTGGTATCTACAGGTTTTACGAGACTTCTTTTTTGGTTGTCGAAAACACCTACAGCTTCAATTCTTGCTTTTGCTGCTCCGTGTTTACCTGGAGATGAAGTAGTGTAACTGATAATCTTACAAGCTTCTCCGCCCAATACAATATATTTTCCAACTTTTAATGTTTTAATTTCTACAACTTTTGTTGACATTAATTTTCCTCCATATTTATAAAAACCGGTTTTTAATCTTATAATAAGGAATATTATTAGATTAATATAAATTATATTGTCCATTTTATATAAAGTATTCGGCAAAATCTATTTATTTTTGATGTTTTTTTGAAATACGAAAAAAAAGAGTGAAAAATAGACTGGTTTGAAATTATAATAACCCAGTATTAAATGAATATAAATACAATGAAAAGGCCGCTAAAACCAAAATAATCATGACCCATACGATAATGAAAATTTTTTTGAAATCCTTATCACCTTTAATTATATAACTCTCATCTGGCTCATCTGAAGATCGTCTGCCTGTATTCTTGTAAAGCTCATCATTTCTCAAATAATTATAAAACATTTTTGCAATGAAATAAAATATTACAACAAATAAAAGCCCAATATAGGGGATGGAACCTCCATTAAAGAATAATGCAATAACAGATGACATTACAAACATCAGTAACATGAATAAACATGCAGACAATAAAATTGATAAAGATTTATTTAAAATCATTAGGTGCACCAAACAATATTTATATTTTTATTATTTAAATAATTTATTTAAAATATAACATACAAAATTAAGTATAGTGATAAAATGAGAATAGCTATTGTATCTGGAAAAGATGAAGGACCAACAAAATTAAATGCCTTTGACAATGCCCTTACAGATGCGGGAATAGGAGATGTGAACCTAATAAAAGTATCCAGCATGCTTTCAGGCAATTGTGAAATAGAAAAATTACCTAAACTAAAGCCAGGTGCTATGGTAAACTGTGTTTTATCAGAAATAACCTCTGATAATCCAGGAGATGAAATAACAGCAGTAATTGCGGTAGCTATTGGAGAAGAGTTAGGTTGTGTAGTTGAAACAAACGGAATCAATGAAGACTTAAATGAATTGACAGAAGAAGCGAAAATGATGGTTGAATATATGATGGAAAGCCGTGGAGTAAAAATAAAAGATTTTATAATTAAATCATCCACAACAACTGTTGACCAAACCGCATCAGTTGTCGCATCAGTTATATACTTAAATGACAATATTATCGAGGGATAAAATGGATGCTAAAGACAAACAAATTGCAACAGACTTAGCCTATGAAATTATCCGTGAAGTTAACAGGGCCATAAGACCATATGTTGGAAAGCCGGAATCTGCGGAAAAAGTAAAAATAGGAGCAGACGGAACACCCACATCATTAATTGACATAATAGCTGAAGACAAATTAATTAATATCTTAAAAAACGCCCCAGTACTCTCATATATAGTAAGTGAAGAGATTGGAGAATTGAAATTGGGCTGTGGAACAAAAAGAAGCATCACACTCACACATGAGCTTAGACGTGAAGACTTGAGTGAAGATGAAACTCCAAAATTTATTTTCTTAATAGACCCGCTTGATGGAACAAACAATGCGATTAAAGAAATTCCCGCTTACGGCATTTCAATAGCTGTTGCAGATGTAAATCAAGGCCGTCTTGCAACTTTAGATGATGTTGAGCTAGGTTTCATAAGCAATTTTGCAAACGGTAACTTTTTCGAAGCTGAAAAAGGAAAAGGCTGCTGGCTAAATAACGAAGAAGTCCAGCCAAGCGATAACATTAATATCAGCAACATGACACTTGGAGGATTTACCAAAAGTGGAACTTCACAAGCTTCCAAATTAGTTGATAATGCCAGACGTATGAGAGCATTAGGTAGTGTAGTATTAGAACTATCCTATGTGGCAAGCGGAAGATATGATGCATTTCTAGACCTTAGGGGAAGCAGAATAATTGACATTGCAGCTTCCAAATTGATTCTTGAAGAAGCAGGATGCATTATAACAAACAAATACGGTCAAAAACTCGACAATAACTTAAGTATTTATGAAAAAGCAGTTGTAGTGGCTGCAAATAATAAGATACTCCACAAACAAATGATTGATATTCTAAACAATAACGAAACCGACTTTATTGGAAAAGTTGGAGTCATATCAAGAATTGACCAGGAAAGACCGATAATATTTGCTGCACAGGTAGTTGATTATCTTTTAACAAATGGCAGGGAAGTGGTGATTGAGAGACGCCTAGCCCACGAAATTACAAAATTGAAAGAAGACCCTAATTTGGATACAATCATTGAAAAAGTAAAAGAGGAATATCCTGAAATAGCTCATCTGATAGATGATATTAACTTTGATATTGAATTTAACCAACTTGCAGAAGACATTTTTAACTTTGACTGCGATATGGCGATAATTCTCGGAGGCGACGGAACTTTGCTTAGAGCACAAGGAAAGATGGACCCAAATATTCCAATATTTGGAATCAACATGGGTACTGTTGGATTTTTAACAGAAATCGAAGCGCCGAATACATTTAATGCTTTAAATGATATTTTAAAAGGAGAATACTACAGGGAAAAAAGATCACGTCTTGTTGTCTCACACGAAAACCATCAATTTAGTGCAATGAATGAAGTAGTTGTAATGACTGATAAAACATCAAAAATGCTTCATTTTGAAATCCAGGTAGATGGAGAAATTATTGAAGATGTGCGGGCTGATGGTTTAATCATTTCAACACCTAGCGGTTCAACTGCATATGCGATGTCTGCAGGAGGTCCGATTGTTGATCCTAAAGTTGAAGGATTCATTATCATACCAATCTGTCCTTATAAACTTGGAGTACGGCCATTTGTTGTATCAGACAATAGTGAAATAACTGTAAAATTACTTAAAAAAGGTAAAAGTGCAGTATTTGTAATGGATGGTCAGATTAATGAAGAGGCTGAATATGAAGAAGAAATTAAGTTTAAAAAATCAGATAAAGATGCAATATTCATCAGAACTTCTTCAAAATATTTCTATGAAAAAGTAAAAGATAAACTAAGCTAGAGGGAAAATGAACAATTTAGTAATTGATTTAACTCATGGCGGAGTTAAAATTGCAATCAGCCTTGCTAAAAAAGGAAAAAATGTCATTGCATATGATATTTACAACACTTTGAAAAGTATTGATGCAAAAATGCTTGCAATTTACAACATTGATTTAATCCAACTTGTTGATTTGGCGGATTTTAAGGGAGATATGAATGTAATCTATCCTATTCATCTTCCCTTAACACATGAAGAGATTATTTCCTATAATCCCAATTTAAACTATACCTTTCAAACACACCACGAAATAATTGGTGAGTTATTGAAAGATTGGGCTTTAGACATTCCAAAAATTGAAATTACTGGAGTTAAAGGTAAGACTTCATCTGTTTTTATGCTTAAAGATATTTTAATTGATGAAAATCCATTAATCCTATCAAGTCTTGGAAGCATAATCTATGAAAATGGAAAAAAGATTATCTTAAAACGCAATATATCAATTACCCCTGCAAATATCAAAGAAACAATTGACCTTGCATATAAAATAGCCAATCCTGTTTGTCAAATTGCCGAGGGCGTTGTTGAAAGCGAACACTTAAGAAAATATAATTCAGCTATTTTTGAATCATCATTGGGTGTCAGCGGCATTGGAGATGTTGGAGTTTTGTTGAATATTGCTGAAGATTATCCGATAGCTAAAGGTCGAAGCAGCGCATCCGAAGCTAAAAGGCAAGTATTTAGATGCAAAACCGTAGTTTGTGAAAAAGAATCATTCGATAGATATTACCAGAATATTAAACATGATAAAGTAAATACGTTCTCGCTTACCGATTCTACTGCAAATCTTTATTTGAAGAATGTTGATTACTCTTTAGATGAAACTGAAATTGACATAGTATACAATAACATTAAAACTGTTAATGATAATGTCATTTCTGGTGAAATGAAATTAAAAATGTTTGCACCTGGAAAACATAATGTAAGTAATGTTCTGGGAGTTATTCTAACATCCATTGCTTTGGAAATCCCACAGGACAAAATCATAAATAGAATAAAAAACTACAAAGGAATTCCCGGCAGAACCAATAAAAAACAAATCAAAAACTCGATAATTATAGAAGAAATAAATCCTGGAATAAATACCAAGGCAATTGAAGAGTCCGTGAACATGATTAGTAATTTAGATGATTATTATGTGGCCATTGGGGGAGATTATGGGATAACCTGTGAAGAAATTGATGAAGATAAAGTAAGCGAGTTTTTAGATTCTCTCAATTCGAAAATAATATTAACCGGCGATGTGGGTAAGTCAATCTCTCAAAAAACATCTGAAAAATACCCAGTAATTGAAAACTATAATGATGTTTACGATATAGCTTTAAAAAATAATAAAAACCTTCTTTTTATTTATCGCTCGGATTACAGGAAACTTTCCCAAAGGTAATTTTTTCAAAAATTGTAAACATTTAATAAATATTAATTGTAAAAATTATTAATGTAACAAAAACTTATAAGTTAAATCTTATATTGTTTATTTTTAAAAATTGGAGATAATTCATGATTGTTGGAACACGAGGAAGTCAATTGGCTTTAGCTCAAACAAAGCAAGTTTGTGCAGATTTATCTGCAATGACTGGCAAAGCTATTGATATAGAGATTATTAAGACAAAAGGCGATAAAATTACTACTTCACAATTATATAATATGGATTCAAAAGGTCTTTTTACAAAAGAACTTGACATTGCACTTTTGGAAGAGGAAGTTGATTTTACTGTCCACAGTTTTAAGGATCTTCCAACTGAACTAGATGAAGATTTAGAAATTGTAGCTGTTCCAAAACGTGAATCTCCTAATGAAGTTCTTATATCTGATAAATCCTGGGCTGAACTTGGCGAAGGTTCCAAACTTGGAACCAGCAGCCTTAGAAGAGAAGCTTTCTGCAATCTCTACGATAAAGGTTTCGAACTCAAACCCATCCGAGGAAATATAGAAACCAGAATCGATAAAGCCCTAAATAGTGATTTGGATGCCACCATCATGGCTCAAGCAGGACTTAAAAGATTGAATCTTACAAAATACATAAAAGAAGTATTTCCACTAGATTACATCACACCACCTGCAGGCCAAGGTGCACTAGCAATAATCACTAGAAAAGATTATGATAAAAAAGAACAGATTCAAAAATTAAATGACTATGTATCAATGCAAGAAGTTCTTGCTGAAAAAATGGTTCTAGAGGAGCTTGGTGTAGGTTGCCAATGGCCAATCGGCGCTATAGCTCGTATGACCGCTGAAGAATTTAATATTTATTCAATATTATTGACTAAAGAAGGAGAAATCCTTTCACAGAAAACAGAGAAAGGTTCTATAAGAAATGCGATTGATCTTGGCAGACGCATTGGGGAACATTTCCAAGATTATGTTTAAACGGAGGAATTAAATTGAAAACTGTTAACGTAGGAGTTATTGGGGTAGGTGCGATGGGTGAAAACCACGTTCGTGTCTATCACAAAATGGAAGAAGCAAATTTAGTCGCTGTTAGTGACGTGAGTGAAAGAGCACTGAAAAAAATAGAGAAGAAATATGGTGCTAAAGGCTTTACCGAATACAGTGCACTACTTGAAAATCCTGAAATTGAAGCTGTAAGCGTATGTGTTCCAACTACATTTCACCATGCAGTAGTTATGGAAGCAATTGAACATGGAAAACATGTTTTAGTGGAAAAACCAATTGCATTTACATTAGAAGAAGCTGAAGAAATGATTGCTGCCGCTAAAGAAGCTGGAGTATTGCTTGCAACTGGACACGTTGAAAGATTTAATCCTGCTGTTCAAAAAGCTAAAGAACTTATTGATGATGGAGTTATAGGCGATATTGTATCTGCATTTGCAAAAAGGGTAGGACCGCTCCCACCAAGAATAAAGGACGTTGGCGTTTCAATAGATTTAGCTATTCACGATTTAGACATTATGAATTATTTATTCGAAGAGGAAGTTACTCAAGTTTACGGATCCATGAACTGTAGTTTTGATGACAGTGAATTTGAAGACCATGCTGAGATAATGGTTAACTTTGATAATGAAACAACTGGAATAATTGAGGTAAACTGGTTAACTCCTTATAAACGTAGAGAATTAGAGCTTACAGGTACTGCCGGAATCATATCAGTAGATTATATTAAACAAAGCATTGAAGTTTTCGGTAAATTTGCTCAAGACATTCAAATCAAACATGAAGAACCTTTAAAAGGTGAATTAAAATCCTTCTTAAATGCTGTAGTAACCAATACTGAACCTGAAATAACTGGTGAAGATGGACTTAAAGCTCTGAAAATGGTTATTGCTGCAAATAGATCATCTAAAGAACATAAACCAATTAGTTTTGACGAACTCTAAAAAGGTGATAAAGTGAAAGAAAAATTAATCGCAAAAGCACAAGAATTAAGACAACACGGATTTACAACCGGTGAAATCGCTGATGAACTTAATGTAAGTATGGACACCGCTAGATGGCTAATTCTTCAAAAAACTGAAGAAAATAAAGCAGAAGCTCCAGTTGACTTTGCAATTAATTGGAAAAGCATTGGCGGCAATTCTACTCGTTTAAGTTATGTTTCAGGTGCTCTAAGTGATATAGCTTTATCTCATGGAGATGCGAATACTGTTATTGGTATTGCAGTCAGCGGTGTTCCATTTGCAACATTAATGACTGATTTTATAGAAGACATGACTGGAGAAGACACATCTCTTGCAATTTACCACCCAAACAAACACAGAAAAGACTCTGATATTGAAGAAGCAGGAACAATCAGTACTAACTTCGGAAGTGTTGAAGGTAAAAAAGTAGTGATTGTAGATGATGTTATTACTAGTGGAATAACAGCTAAAGAAGTTATTCATACAGTAAAAGATTTAGGTGGGGATCCAATCTGTGTTACTGTACTAATTGATAAAGCAGGATTATCCGAGATTGATGGAGTTCCTGTTGAATCTTTAATTAAAGTAAGTAGATTATAATCTACTTAATTTCTTATTTTTTATATCAAAGATTAAAATCTCAAATCCAGCTCATCCATCATTATATCGATTTTTTTGTTGAGTTTCTTAATTTTTGAGGTAATTTCTTTTTTCTCATCAGCCAATTCGCTTAATTGTATGAATTCCCCTTCAAAAGTATCGACATATCTTGAAACTGATAAATTGAATTCATTAGATTCAATTTCTGAAATGCTTACAATATTTGAGTATTTATCGATGATTTGCCTTTTTGTATAAGTATCAATAATGTGTTTAATATTTTTATCATTTAGCTGACTTATTTTTCTAGTAGTTCTCCTATGTGGAAGTGGAGATTTTTTAATAATGTCTTCCTTAGCCAAGTCAATGAACAAAACATCACTGGAAACCCTATTCTTCTTAAATACACAGATTATTTGTGGTCTCATATATCGTCCAAGCTCGCCGGGAATGCTTATTACACAGTCAAGATAGTTCTTTTCATAAGTCAGATATTTGCGCAATATTTCAAGTGAATTTTTAAACAAGAAGCTTTGGGCAATAGATACGACCATGACCCCATCATCCTTAAGAGAATCAATCAAGTTGATTAAAAATAAGTATTCGCTATCTCTAAGTGATGAATATTCTTCATTAAATTTATTATTGGCATTATTAAAGTCCATTTCGTCAAGTATACTTTCAAGAGCACTGTTTAACTTATTATCTTCAGCAAATGACTCTTCATTAACATTGAATTGTTCGCTTAACATGTTTTGAAGTTTACGGCGCCTATTTCTTTTTAGAATTTCATATTCCTGAGCGGTGTTTATGGATTTGGAACTCCAACCTCCAATTGAAGGAAGGTTTGATATGATTACATCAAATGATGATCCGTAAAAGTCTGTTGAATCAAGCGCATCTTCAAATTCCAAAAATACGTTATCCAAGTCAAAATAACTGATTAATAGTTTAACTATGCTGCAGCATAATGTAATTGTATCATGGCTTTTAGCAAATGAGTTTCCATATACAACACCAGATTTTGAAGATAGCTCAATAAATGAAGATGCATCATTTAAAAATGGATTGTAAACGTCCATTGGTGTTGATTTGGTTGCAAATACAATCTCCGCTAAAAGAGTATTCATATACTCCGGATCCTGATCAGCTAAAATCGGTCTCAAACCACATATTTCATCAAAGACATCCTTAAATGTGAATTCCTGTTCATAGATATCCAATTTTGAAATTGAATATATGATGTCTTTAACAATGAAATTGATTTTTGGGTCATATTCAATTCTTTCTAGCTTACATTGGCTTTCAATGCATTTAAAGATGAAATTAAAGTATTTTTCATAGTTTGAACCTTTAACGAATGAAACATTATCTCTGAAGGTAGTGTAAAGACCTGGTATAAACCATCTGTCTTGGTATGTGGTGTTTATTACTTCATCTATGAATGCAGTTGGTTTTTTAATATAATATCCGAACATATGGAATGCATCATTTTCAAATTCCATTTCGATTCTGCCATTGCGGAAAGCTTCATCCAATGTGATTTCCTTATCTTCTATAGCTGACAAAAAGTAATCTTTCAGAGAGTCTGAACAATATTTATAAAGAAAAGTGAAAACTAGAAGATAAGATAAGTCTTTAGACATTTCAGATTGCCTTAATTTGGATTTGATGTTTCTGTATATCTTGTAGTTATTTGAATATCTTGATTTTTCAATCACTGCAATCATCCCAAATTTTGTTTAGGATTCCCTCTTTGAGGCGCCTGTCATATTCAACAACCTTCTGGTCTTGGATAATTTTTTCATTTATTGTGTCCAAGAGGTCTCCGTATTTGATTTGTGTTTCAATATCTGGAATATTTAGTTCAAGTTCTTTAATCTCCTTAATTGAAACATGAGAAATCCTTTCTGTACTTCCGATTTCATGAAGCTGTTTTTTAACATGAGCGTTGGTTAAAAGATGAGCAATGAATGACGGGTGATAATAACCCTTTTTTAACCTTATAATTGCTATTCTGTCACTGATTACAAGACCTGGTGTTTTAACTTGAACTACATCAAACGGATACGGCATCTTCATTAATACATCGCCAGGTCTTGAAAAGAACCTGTCTTTAATATTATCTTTAAGCTTTAACTCTTCAAAATCAGATAATTGTCCGTCTGACTTAATTGATCTTTGAACAATGACACTGCATGTGATTCCATTCTCATCAAGGTACCGCCTATAGGATAGGCCGGAATATACATTTGCAATATCTCCCAGTTTTAGTTTTTGCATTTTTCTCACTAGTTATAGTTTTATTCATTAAAATATAAAAAATTAGGTTCCAAAGCACCTGCCTGGAACCAAAGTTGAGCCAATGTATTTGGCCCACATTGCAATATGATGTGGAACATGGTGATATTCTTCAAGGTAGATAAAGCAGGTATATCTTTTCCACATCATATACATTGATTTGAATAAGGTGAGTTGGCTGAAATAAGCATGTTTGCGCCTGTATGACTTTTGCCATACCTGATACTCCTGAAGTCTAAGCAAATGCTTAATTTCCCTCCGCAACACGTCCATTTCGTGGTATTCAGAAGCGATTGGAGGATTTGAAAGACCATAATACTTGTTTTTAAACTGTCTGATCTTTCTGTTAATTAGTTTCTCCCTTTCAAAATATTCATTATCCTTGCCCTTTGATTTATAAGCCCTATATCTAGACATTGCTCCTCCTTATTGGTACAATGCACTTACTTCATCAATCATTGGCTTTTCATCTTGGATTTCGGAGGGATCTAGCTTTTCAGCAGAAACTCCACCTATAACACCAACGCTTTGAATGTTATTCTTAAGAACGGCTGTGGAGGTAATTCCCGGCCCTTGTGGAGATAGGACAAATAAATCAAGGAATGTTTCGTCTTCCCCTACTATGAATGCAGGTTCAATGGCTTCGGCTGATTTGGTTTGAACTCGAATTAGGATATGTTTTGTTTCGCTATCTTCTTCAAGCCCAATTTCACGTCTGATATTTGCATCTAAGTCTTTGACTTTTTCACTCCAATTGATGGAGTTTGTTGGATAATCGTTCACATTATCACCTCTATTTTTTTATCCCTTATGGGAAATGCATTCAACTAATTTTTTTTCAAAATATAATTACAAATAAAATGTATTTTTGAAATAAAAATACAAATTTGTAATCATATTTTGTATACAATAGTATATAAACTTAACCTTTTTGCATATATTTTAATGTAAAATACAACATATGCAAGTGCAAACTAATATCTATATGTTCTAGTATATAAAGTTTTTGTATTTTATAAAAAAAAGCAAAAAAACAAGAGTGTGATTCAACACTGAAACTTACAATAGGTTGGTGTGGTGAGGTGAAATATATAAAAAATAGTAAATAAGAAAGCTGAAACTATTCATCAGCTTCCTTATCATCATCTTTTTTCTCTTTTTTATCAACGATTACCAATTTTTCATTTTCTTCGTCGACTTCCATAACAATAGGATCTTCTTCTAAAGCTCCAGGGTCTTTTTCAACACATTCATTGATTTTAGATTGGATTGCCCCAATATCTTCAGTGTCAATTAAATCAACAATTTCTAATTGTTGCTGGAACCTTTCAATACCTTCTAATGGAACATTTTCAACAAAAGGAATAGCGCCAGTTGCTCCAATGATTTTCTTTTTATCTGGATCTGCACCATTATCGAATAATGCTTGAATACTTTGACCGGTAATGTGGCCTTGTACTTCAGCACCCGCCAATATCAGGAAACGGATATTGGGGTTTGAAATAATATTTGCGACAACTTTTTCTATTCCAAGGTTTTCAGTTTTACATGGTCCTGCGATTGCTGCTCCGGATAGTTCAGCTTCAATGTGAGATGCAAGAGTTGTTACAGCTACTGGACTTTCAGGGTCTCCAACAATGTAATCTCCACTGATTACAGGCCAGCCATCTGCAGGAGCTTTTTTATCAGCCATGACTAATTCCTCCTATTTCTGTGTTTTAAAGTATATTTTATAAATATTTAAATATTTTGTAATTTTTTTCAGGAAGTTTATAATATTATAAAAACTAAAGTAATACTAATGAATTTAAACACCGAAATATTTTATCTGATTAACAATGATCTATCAAATCCCATTTTCGATTTGATAATGCCCCAGATTACAAATCTTGGTAGCTTTGCAAGTTTATTGATTTTAAGTATCTTAGCCATTCTGATTTGTAGGCATTATAATAAAGATAGATACTTACAAATATCCAAATTATGCCTTTATGCTATTTTAGTCTCTGCGGCAATTGTCTTTTGCTTGAAAATAGGCATCATAGAAGATAGGCCATTTACCACATTAAGTCATGTTAATCAGCTTGTAATTCCAAGTGAACCCAATTCATTCCCATCAGGACATGCTTCCTCAACATTTAGTGTAATTACTGTTTTAATTTATGAATTTAGACAAAATAAACTTTTAGTAAGCATTTTAATACTATTTGGCATATTAATTGCTTTTTCAAGAGTATATTGTGGTGTACACTACCCTTTAGATGTAGTTGCGGGAGCAATGATTGGAATTTTAAGTGCCATTTTAGTCCTTAAAGTAAAGCTCTGATGGATTTCCAATATATTCAAAGTCATCTTTGTTTTCCAAGTATTTAACACCAATGACCTTGCCATCTGAAAATTTTGTAACAACACTCATACCGTCATCAACATCAATAACAATGAATTTTGTGTTGTCTTCACCTTCAGTTTTGATTTTAACAACATCATTGTTTTGAATTAATTCAGCATCTTCAAATTCGTTGCTGATATCTGTCGAATACCAATGTTGAGGTAATTCAAGTCTTAAATCTAAATCATCCAATAAATCTTTAACATGCATTTTGAAAGCTCCTATTAGTTATATTTAGTGATACTTTAAAAAAGAATATATATAAATATATTGTAACTTTTCAGGGGTTAAAAGTAGTCAAGATCCCCTAAAAAAGCTTCCTTAATAGATGAAAGCGCAATCTTAATATCATTATGGTCAGCCGATTCAACTCCTTTGACCATTGAGCTGAATTGAGGATATTTCTCTAAAAATTCCAGTGCATAATCAATTTGAAACTCTTCAGCTTCGCTGAATTTGCCTTCTTTTAACAAATTAGAAGTAATGGAGATTTCATATTTATCAAACTCTTCAAACTCAGGACGAATCTTATAGATATTAAATCGCTTTAATTCGATATCCTCATCAAATTCATCTAAAATATTCATTAGCAGAATTGGAAGCCCATCGGGAACATTTATAAAATCGTTAATAAAATCCTCATCAATAACGTCCCAGTTTGCTACAATATTTCTCTTTGACATGCTATACTAAAAAGTGAATCTTATTTTTATCAATATCATCTAATGTGTGGGGATTAGGTATGTCATCAGAATGACCGAGAGCTAATATGCCAACAATCCTATAATGTTCATCAATTTTTACAATATCTCGCACAACTTCTTCTGCATCTATACCATCCTTATCTCTTAAGTGAACTTGTACCCAGCAGCTACCTATATTTAATTCAGCTGCCATTAAATGCATATATGTCAGTGCAATTGATGAATCCTCACACCAAGTATCGGCTATCATGGTATCTGCAATAACAACGATAGCTTTATCTGCTCCAGCAATTAAATCAGCACCATGATTTTTGCATTTTGAAAGGTCTTCTAAAGTTTCTCTTCTTTCAACCACTAAAAAATTGCATGGTTTCCTATTCATGCTGGTTGGAGCCAAAAGTGCAGCCTGAAGTATTTTTTCAAGTTCTTCCTTGGTGATTTTTTCATTGTTGAATTTACGAGTACTTCGTCTTTTAAGCATAGTGTCAATTAATGTCATGATTAAAAATTAGTTTTTTGAATATAAAAAAGTTAATAATAAAATTTTTTATCAAACTCAAGAATTGCATCAATAACCCTTTGGGAGTTGTTTTTATCAATATATTTAAAAAACTCATCTACACGTTTTTGATAGACTTCATCCATTTGACACTTATTTTCAACCAATCTTTTAATTTCAGAAGTTAACTCTTCTTGACTTCTGGTAACCGGGCCAAAACCCATTGAATCATATTTGAAGTAGGACTTATCAACATCAAAGTGATAATCATTATTTGGATGGTAATATATTAATGGTTTTTTAAGATATGCAAAGTCAAAAGCAACTGAAGAATAATCGGAAATCATTAATGATGAATGGTTGAAAATTTCATTGTATGATTTGCCTGCACCGATTTCAACTTCACTTGGTATGCTGAAAGCATCGATGAATTTTAAAACTTTCCTATGTGGCTTAAATATTAACTTATAGTTCTTGGAATGTATGAAGTCAAGCAAATCTTTATCATTTAAGAAGTCATTGATTGATTTAAAATAATCGGTCTGCATAAATTCATGTTTTTCAAGAGCATCATATTGCCTTCTCCATGAAGGCATGAACACTATTTCACGTTTGTCTTCCAATCTTTCTAAAAAGTCAAATCTTGGGAAGCCCAAAACCTGAATAAATTCATCATCATATCCATATTTCGGATTCAAAAATGCTTGTCTTTCTTTTTCAGAAACTGTTACAATTAAAAATATTCTCTTATCATACCTATTAAGCCAATGGGAAATATCATCCTTTGTAACACCGTGCTGCAGGAATACTGTTTTTGATCTTGCAAGACCTGCAAGGTGAGGATAATTTCCCCAAAATGGATAAATAATCTCATTATCAGGGTGGGAAGTGATGATATAATCCGCAAAAAGCAAATAGAACCTATGCTTTAAAGACCTGTAAGGCAGAATATTGCCGATTTTAGAAAGTTTTTGATATTCGTCATTAGCCTCTTCAAAACCAAGCAATTTTTTTGACTTGGCAATCCTTGAACTTGCCATATATCTATTCTCAAATTCAGAAAGTGATGAAGTTAGTCTTTTTGATTTTGCAAAAACATAATACTTCTTAATATTTTTAAGCTTTTGAGATTCGACTGCCTTTTTAAATAAATAATAACCATTATCATCAGCCATATTCGGCAAGTCCATGAACACCCACAGGTGTTTATTTTTAAAGAAATAATATCCTAAAAAGTACATTAATCTTAACACAAATCCAGTACGCCATCCCTGCTTTTTCTCTCCAACAATTCGTTTTAATACATTATATTCTAATTTAATTCCTTTTCTAATGCTCTTATCAGTAATTTTAATGTGATTTGTATTATCAATAGATAAATAATCCTTACCCATTTTATATTTTGAAGTTCTGGAAAGTCTGGAAGTGTGATTGTAATCGATAATCAAATCTTTAAAATCATCTTTAAATGAAATTTCCATGTCGGGAGTGACAGGTAAAATGATTTCAAAATCATGATTGTAACCATAGCCAAAATTAAGTGAATGATTAAGTCTTTGAGGGTAATGGAGTTTAGTTGTTTCAATTACCTTACCATTGGATTTTACATAGATATTATCCTCTTTAATAAAATTTGTTAAAATGCCTGAAATATATACCTTATCGTTATTTAAAAACTCAAAATGATCTATGTAAACAGTATTTAAATTAAAGTCTTTTTGAAAGTTGTCTTTATTTAGCATGTATGCAGTACCATATTCTTTTAAAAGAATTAAATGGTATTTAAGCTCAACTGGAATAGACAATTGTGCGCAGATTACATCTCTATCGATATGATTCAAAATATAAAATATCTTATCATACAGCTCATCTGTTTCCTCTTGATTGAGCAACATATTAATAAAACGAATTTCACAAATCCACTGCAAATCATACATTAAAACATGCTGAATGAACTTTGGAACATGACCATATTTCTCAAGAGAATAATTCAAAAGCCTTATAAAATATTCATCAACCCTTGTTGTAAAATAAGACTTGAATCTAGTTGAAGT